>Ga0265760_10000588_pt1 | contig 10348 bp, 7 predicted proteins | sample NZIome_2_FD_200831 | JGI IMG/M metagenome (GOLD analysis project Ga0265760, IMG submission 200831) | Metatranscriptome of rhizosphere microbial communities from Maridalen valley, Oslo, Norway - NZI1 (Metagenome Metatranscriptome) | ecosystem: Host-associated > Plants > Roots > Rhizosphere > Soil... | reverse complement strand
CGTCAAAGCGACATCCCGCCAATTACGATCAGCCAAATGGTGGAAGAAGATATGATTGAAGGTTAGAGGCGTGGACTTGAAAGGGTGCCCCACCCCGCGCAGTTTTCGTAGGGTGTGGGTTTTTGACACCCGTCCAACCAAAATTCCCCTAGCTGAATAACTCAGATTTCCACAATTTCTGCCCAGCCAGCGCGTTGTAAAATCCCCAAACCGCCAAAGCCGCCACGATCAGCAGCGGGAGCAATGTACCGCTGGCGTACCAGGAAGAAAAATCCAAGGTAAGAGGCACGTTCAACAACACATCGGTGACGAACAACCCACCTGCAAAAGCCACGAACCCTAAACGAAAAACGACGATGGCGGCAACCCCGTACAGCAGCGTCCACGCAGGCCCCTCGATCCACGGATAATCGCTGCCCAAAGTTTTCAGTGCCACCCACAATGCCACAAACACGATGGCCGCCAGCCACTCTTTCCGCAGCAGCACCCGCAACACAAAAAGCAGAAAAAAGAAAAGCAGAGTTCCTTGAATTGCCGCCGGAATATGCAATAGCCACGCCCCCAACGCGTGACGGCCTCCCATAAGATAGTCGGTCGAATAGAATTCAGGAGGCGCACCGTTTCTCATCATGAGCAGGCCGCGCACTTGAAAGATCACGATCCAAGCCATGCCCAGAATCACTCCAAACAGCAAGTCGCGGCCTACTAGCGGATCGCGCAGTTGACCCATTAACAAACGGCTCCAGGAGACCAACGTTTGCGGCCAATGGCGGCGAACATAGGGCTCCAGCGAAAGGTACAACGTCCACACCAGACCGGAGTAAAAAAGTGCAGTGCTGACGGCCAGGACGAACGGCAGAATCATGTCGAGCGTGGGAACGATGTGCGACCGGCACAGGCACAACACCATCAGGGTTGCAGAAACCACATAAGCGAGGCGCAAAGCGCCGCGGCGGTCCCCTCTTCCCCGTACATAATTTCGGCGGGCCAACAATGCAGCCCCTGCCATAACTGACAGAATGACTGCAAGAAGAAGCAAATTGCCGGCTCTCTGTCCCGCTGTCGTCGGTGGATCGGGCCGCATGCGCAGAGGCCTGGTCCAGGGCCCTATCATGGAAAAAAAAACGGGCTTGCCCTGGAACGCCGCCGCCTCAATACGCAATGGACGGCTGCTGCCGGGCCAGGTTCCAGTCCAAGCCGCTCTGGCGTCCGATACGGCGAGTGAAGTCCAAATTGGCTCCGCAGCCTTGAATTGCGCCGCATCCAGCCCAGCTTCGCGGAATAGCATTTGCCAGTCGAACGCTGACGCATGCGGCCCAGCCTCTCCCACTTGCGGCGGGATGGCCTGAAAAAATGTCAGCCGTCCCTGCGGATCTAACGCCATGTTGATCATTCCGGAAAGAATCGGCGGCGGATCGTCGTCCGTCACCATTCCTGGAGTCAAAAAGGAGTCGTGGATTTCCCCGCCCACCATGTATTGCGCGGCTTGGCGGTACAAGTACTGCACCGGCGATGGCCGACCGGGGAGCACTTCTTCCCAACGCGGATGCGGCTTTTCATTCTTCTCCACATAATTCAGGAAATCCGTGTCGTAAGAAAAGTCAGAGACGAAATCGACTGGCTTGTCTGAATATCCAAGACGCCCCACCATTTCTTTGGCCTTGTGGGTCAAGATTTCCGGCGATTGTTCCAGACCAATTTTTCCCACGCCGCCCGTCTTAATCGATAAGTAGACGACCAAGCCCAGACCCATGAGCGCCGCTGCCAGGCACAAAATTGCCGTTCTTGGCGCCAGTCCCGTCGTTTCCCCCGCCGCCGCCACCATCTGCGGCGATGGCGTTTCGCCCGCCGCCAGCGCGGCAGCCAGCGGATCACCTCCCGGCAACGCCGCGGCAACACTCATCGCCGAGCTCATCCGATTCGCCGGATCGGCTTCCAGACAACGCAGAATCACCCGCTCCACTGCGGGATCAAGATCTTTCACCAGCGTCGATGGCTTGCTCGGCGCCGATTCGCTGCGCACCCGCACCAACTCCGGCAAGGACTCCACGCTGAACGCCCGCTTGCCGGTAAAGATTTCGTAGAGCACCAGGCCCAGCGAGTAAATATCGCTCTTGGCATTGACCTCTTTGCCTTCGAGTTGTTCGGGAGACATGTAAGCCGGGGTGCCGCTGCGCACGTCGCTGCCCGGAATCTGATCCACCAATCCGGCGAGTCCGAAATCCGTAACCACCACTTGGCCGCGGCCATCGAGCATGATGTTGGCGGGCTTTAAGTCGCGATGCAGCACGCCCTTGGCATGAGCCGCGGCTAACCCAGCGCAAAGCTGACGCGCAATCTCCAAAGCCTTGTCCGCGGGTAAGCGGCCGATGCGCCGCAGCAGAGACGCCAAGTCCTCGCCATCCACGTACTCCATGGTGAAGAACGTGTGCCCATCCACTTCGCCTACGTCGTAAACCCGGCAAACATTCGGGTGCGAGACTCGGCGGGAGAGCCGAACCTCGTTGCGGAATCGTTCCAGCAGAGCCTCGTCCCGGCTCGCGTCTTCGGGAAGAAACTTGAGCGCCACCGGCTGGCCCAGCGTCAGATCGTCGGCGCGATACACCTCGCCCATTCCACCCCTGCCGAGCAATGCGATGATGCGATAACGGCCAGCCAGCAGGCGTCCTGGAAGAAATCTGCCTTCCGTCAGCAAACCGCCGGATGAACTTGAAACTTTCACGGCCGTTCCGGAAGACGTTCGCGCAGATTGTTTGGGCGTTGCGTCCATGAAATCCATGGTCGCGAGATCGTCGGATCCGCTCCCCGAAGCCATGGCCGCACCACAAGACGAGCAGAATCGCCCCGCCTCTGTAACTTGCGAACCGCAAGACACGCAAGTGGACATCGATCTCTCCGCCTAACAATCTACCCCTTAGCCCGCGCTTACGCCAATCGCCACGGGGGAATGCGAAAAGTAAATTAACTTTACAAGCTTTGACATATCCCCAGCCGCAAAAGAGATAAAATGTTGTGATAAATGTGGGGCGGGCACTCCTGTCCGCCGCCTTTGACGTTGGCATTCGATCATTTTTGCATCGATCATTGAAGAGCAACTAGTCATCCCGAGCGCAGCGATGGATCTTAGGAAGAGCAACTTGTCATCCCGAGCGTAGCGAGGGATCTCGGTTCTTGGGATAGTCATTTCGATTCAGTGCATTTGATAAAGCAAGGGCACAAAGCGGACAAGGCCGGATGCTCCACGCGAGAAGCGGAGCGCACTTCCAGCGCAGGGAAAGGTCATTAACCAATGTCGCAACCGCAAGCAGCCCCGGGGAGCGCGATGCAAATTCAAGCTGGCCCCGCAACTTATTCCCGGCTTTTGTGTTTAAACCCAACGAACCTGTGCTGGCCTTGCGCCCCGAAGAAAGCGGAGTCAATCACATGAAATCAAACTCTCGGACCGCCCTGTCACGAATCTCGGCATTACGAATCCCACGGATGAGCATCGCTCTTCTGATGCTGGTACTTCCGCTCCCCGCCTTAGCCGCTCTGGGCGGCGACGTCGCCTCGGTCCACGAAGACCAGGCGCAGATGAAAGGCACGCTGAAAACCACGCAGGCCGGAACCTACACGGTTCATGAGATCAAAGCCTCAGTCAACACCGTCGTGAAGGAATATGTTTCCCCGGCGGGGAAGGTGTTCGCCATCACCTGGCGCGGGCAGTTTATTCCCGATATGCACCAGCTTTTGGGGACGTATTTTGACCAGTATTTGGAAGCTGGCAAAGCTCAGAGGGAGAACCACGTGGGCCGCCACGCCCTCAACATCCAACAGCCTGGGTTTGTTTTCCAAAACGGCGGCCATATGCGCTTGTATTTTGGCCGAGCTTACGCTCCCGAGATGGTACCGCAGGCCGTCAACGTCGACGCATTACAATAGGAGGAAAGTGTGCGCAGCTTCTTGGTCTTAGCTTTGGTCGTGAGCCTCGGTTTTCTCGCGGGGTGTAGTGGCAACGGAACGCCCGCAGGCATCGCGGTCGTGGTTGCGCTTTCGCCGACTAGCGCGTCCGTCAACGCGAACGGCGTCGTAAACGTTGTCGCCACTGTATCCAATGACTCCAGCGGCAAGGGCGTGAGTTGGACTCTATCCGGTGTCGGTAAGCTGAGCGCCGAAACTACCACCTCAGCGACCTATACTGCCCCGGCAACGGTGACCAGCACGTCGGTCGCAACCGTCGTGGCCACATCGGTAGCTAGTCCCACGGTCACGGCTTCGTTATCGATCACGGTCTCGCCTGCCGGCGCTGTTACGAACGTCGTGCCCATCTCAGTCAACCTCGGAGTGTTGCCGACCACCAACCCCTATACTAACGGGGCTTTCGTCAGCGTCCAGGTCTGCGCTCCCTCCAATGGCGCTTGCCAAACCGTCGATGACGTTCTTTTGGATACGGGATCGGTCGGTCTCAGAGTTTTAGCCTCACAGGTTACCGGGGTTCCGCTGGTGCCGCTAACCGACAACAGCGGCAACACCCTATATAACTGCATTCAGTTCTTGGACACTTCGTTTCTGTGGGGAGCGGTAGCGCCGGCGAATATCGTGCTAGGTGGAGAGTCGGCAACTTCGACCTCCGTTCAGCTTATCGCGAATCCAAGCTTTACCATACCGAGCGGATGCTCCGGGACTAACGAATCCACGCAGGAGCTGTTGGGAGCAAATGGCATCCTAGGAGTAGGCCCGGAACCCTTTGACTGCGGTTTGGGCTGCGACCCGAGCGCTGGCGGCACTCCCCCGGCGGTATATTATCTATGCTCCTCCGGCGGTAGTTGCAACACAGCATTTGTATCCTGCGGCACCCTGTGTCAGGATGCGAACGCTAACCAACAAGTGACCAACCCCGTGTTCAACTTCCCAGTAGACAATAACGGAGTCATTGTAGAGCTGCCACAGGTTAACGACGTGGCGGCTACCGTGCCGGGAAGCCTGGTCTTCGGTATAGGTACGCAGTCGAACAATACCCTTCCAAGCACCGCAACCATTCTCAATCTCGACTCGTCAGACAGCTTCATTACTAATTTCGCCGGCCAGTCTCTCAGCGCCAGCTTCATTGACAGCGGTTCGAACGGGATCTTTTTTCCGCAGATTAACGGTTCACCGATTATTTGTACCGATGCCATGCAATGGTACTGCCCGGCCAGCACCACACCATTTTCCGCAACCAATGTCGGCGCGTCCGGTAGTCCGTCGAACACGGTCAATTTCAGCGTGGACAATTTCGACACTGTAACCACCGCCAACCCCAGTGATGCGGCGTTCAGCAATCTGGCCGGCCCGCAAGGCATCGGCACTTGCAGTTCGTCGAATACGAATGCCTGCACGTTTGATTGGGGCCTACCCTTCTTCTACAACAGAAGCGTATTCACCGCCATCGATGGGACGACTGTGGGCACCACTGCAGGACCGTTCTTCGCTTATTAGTTCTGTCAATGCTCGACTGTGAATCGAAGGAAACCTCGGATGACCGGGGTTTCCTGCGGCGAGTTCTTACAACAGCTCACGTCGAGAAAACTGTACTACTATTGCTTACCCCGCAACCTGCCTCTAATTCCCCAGAGAGTTCTAAAAGAAATTCTCTGTGACTCTGTGTCTCTGTGGTAAATGGGTGGTGCAAGCGTTTTCGGCCACTTCTTAATTTTAGGCAAAGCGGAAAAAGATCCGCGTATTCCTGACCGGTAATGCATAGGATCGTCCTCTCCAATTACACTATCCGCCATGAAGAACTTTGAGACTCTTACCCAGCGCGAGATTCTGGCGTTGGCCATTTCCCTCGAAGAAGAGGATGAACGCATCTTCGCCGATTTCGCCGAGGGCTTGCGCCAGGACTTTCCGGCATCGGCCGCGGTATTCGAAGGCATGCAAGCCGAAGAATCCGGACACCGCCGCAGACTGATTGAGTTGTATCGGCAGAAGTTCGGGGAACACATTCCGCTGATTCGCCGCCAGGATGTAAAGGGATTTGTTGAGCGCAAACCGGTCTGGTTGACGCGGCCGCTCGGCCTCGAGCTGGTCCGCAGAGAAGCCAGCGCCATCGAAGTTGAAACCCGCCGGTTCTACGAGAAAGCCGCCGGACGAACCGAAGATGCCAGCATCCGCCAATTGCTCGATGATCTCGCCCAAGAGGAACGCGCACACGAAGACCGCGCCCAGGAGTTGAAGGAAGAAGAGTTGAAGCCAGACGTCAAGCAAGACGAAGAGCGCGCCCGCCGCCGCCTCTTTGTCCTGCAGATCGTACAACCGGGCCTCGCCGGTTTGATGGACGGCTCCGTGTCCACGCTGGCGCCGGTCTTCGCCGCCGCGTTCGCCACCCGCAATCCCTGGGACGCGTTCCTGGTCGGCATGGCAGCTTCCCTGGGCGCAGGCATCAGCATGGGATTCGCCGAGGCGCTCTCCGACGACGGCAGCCTCACCGGCCGTGGCCATCCCTGGGTTCGCGGATTGATCTGCGGCGCCATGACCGCGTTGGGCGGGGTGGGCCACACTTTACCCTTCCTGCTTCCCAGCTTCAGCGTGGCCTTGGCCGTCGCCTGCGTGGTCGTGCTGATCGAGCTCGGAGTCATCACCTGGATCCGCCATCGATACATGGACACGCCCACAGTTTCCGCCGCCCTGCAGGTCGCGTTGGGCGGCGCTTTAGTTTTCGCCACCGGAGTCTTGATCGGCAGCTCGTAGCGCGCTCATCATTTGCGAATATTATGAATGACTCTCTCTATCGGCCACTGCTCGTGTTCGATGGAGATTGCTCCTTCTGTCGAGCGTGGGTCGAATACTGGCAGCGGCTAACCGGCGATCGAGTGCTGTACACGCCCTATCAGGAAGTCGGCGATCGCTTTCCCGATCTTCCTCGAAAAGATTTTGCCTCGGCGGTAACCCTGTTCCTGCCCGGTGAAGAAGCGAAGAGTGGCGCGCACGCGGTGTTTAGCCTGCTCGCTTTAGTGCCGGGAAAAAGTTGGATGCTTTGGTTGTATTCGCATCTTCCGGGCTTCGCCTTGATTTCGGAACTGGTTTACAGAACGATCGCGCGGCATCGTTCTTTCTGCTATTGGGCGACGCGCGTGCTTTGGGGAATTCCAATTGAAGTTGAAACCTTTGGCATTGCGAGCTGGCTTTTTTTAAGGACGCTGGGCGCGATCTATCTGATCGCATTTGCATCCTTTGCTGTGCAGGCGTCGGGCCTCATCGGTTCTCATGGAATATCGCCGGTCGCGGAATATCTGCACGCGCTGCGGGAATATTACGGTGCCGTGTATTGGCAGGTGCCAACCGTGTTTTGGTTCAACGCGGGAGACCGCATGATCAAAGCGGTTGGCATCGGTGGAATCTGTTTGTCGGTTTTGCTTTTGCTCGGGGTACGTTGGCGCATCCTGCGCGTCGCTTTGTTCGTCCTCTATCTTTCGCTGGTAACGGCGGGCCAGGAGTTCATGGGCTACCAGTGGGATGCGCTGCTACTTGAGGCTGGCTTTCTGGCGATTTTGTTGGGGTCTTCTCCAGTTGTCGCCTGGCTTTATCGCTGGCTGTTGTTCCGCTTGATGTTTCTCTCCGGCGTGGTGAAATTGGCCAGCGGCGATCCGTCGTGGCGTCACTTCACGGCGTTGCCGGTCCATTATGAAACCCAGCCCTTGCCGACACCGCTGGCCTGGTACATGTATCAATGGCCGGAGTGGTTTCAACGGAGCTCTGTGGGAGTTGTGTTTTTCGTGGAACTGCTTGTTCCTTTTCTGATCTTCGCGCCGCGCCGGGTGCGGTTGTTCGCGGCACGGGCGATCATCATTCTGCAAATCCTCATTCTTCTGACGGGAAACTACGCATTCTTTAATGTGCTCACGATGGCCTTCTGTTTGTTTTTGGTGGATGACGCGTTTTTCCGTCGTCGCGTACCGCCGAAGATGATGAGCGCGACCATCGACGAAAGATCACGTCCCTGGTCCCGGGCGGTCTGCGGCGCGTTTGCGTCTTTGGCATTGTTTATCGGTGGCTTTCAAGTTGCGCGCCCATTCGGCGGGCGCTGGTCGGTGGCGGACGCGGCCATTCGACTGGTGTCCCCGTTCGAGATCATCAACAGCTACGGACTTTTTGCGGTGATGACCACGACCCGTCCGGAGATCGTAATCGAAGGATCGAACGATGGCGTGACCTGGCTGGCGTACGGATTTAAATACAAGCCGGGGGAACTGACTGGTCGTCCCGCCTGGGTCGCGCCGCACCAGCCTCGCCTCGACTGGCAGATGTGGTTCGCGGCGCTTGGCGACTATCAGAGTGATCCGTGGATCGTGCGTTTCATGGGACGACTTCTGCAAGGTTCGCCTGAAGTCTTGGGGTTGCTTGAAAGTAATCCCTTTCCCGACGGACCGCCGCACTACATTCGCGCTCAGCTTTACCGGTACAGCTTTACCAGTCCGGCGGAAAGGAAAAGCACGGGAGCTTGGTGGAAGAGAGAATTAAAGGGAGTTTACGTGCCCGCGGTGTCGCTTAGGAATTAGCCGGAATCATAGCGCACGGTTGAGATTTGCGTGGCCTAGGCTATGTTTCGCTTGAGTCGTGAAGTGCGGACGCGGGGTTCGCTCGCGGTTTCTACTCGATTGCGTCCGGCCTTTTTGGCGCGGTAGAGGGCTTTGTCGGCGGCTTGAATCACCTGTTCCACCTCCTGAGTTTTCGAGCCTGGTTCTGCGACTCCGATGCTTACAGTGACGGAGAGTCCGCCCAACGAAGGTTCCGCTGGCAGGTTGCGAGAGTCGATTTTTCTGCGGCTTGCTTTTGCTTTTTTGTCCTCCGTCCTCCGGCCTGCGCCGCGAGGGACGCTGCGACGCTCGGGTTGGCTGCGCACTCGGAATCTCGATTCCGCGATCAGAGTTCTGAGCGCATCGAGATGGAGCGCGATCTCCTTCATGGATTTTCCTGGAAACAGAATGGAGAACTCTTCACCGCCCACGCGAAATGCCTGACCGCCTGCGCCCACGCGCGCCAGTCGCGCAGCCACCATGCTTAGAACCTGATCTCCGGTGTCGTGCCCGTAGGTGTCGTTAAAGCTCTTGAAGTGATCGATGTCGACAACGGCGATGGCATACGGGGCTTCGAGGCGGGGCAGGGCTTCGTTGAAGGCGCGGCGGGCGGGCAGGGAGGTGAGTTCGTCATGATAGGCCAACACATAGCTGTTCTCGATGATGGACGCGACCAGCACGAGGCCGGCCGTTGCCCAGTATGCAATGGCGATGCGGTCGAGCGCGTTTGCCTGCAAGCCCAGCAACGTGGCGACGAGCGACCACAGCAAGCCAATCTCTAGCGGCTTGCGATAGAGAAAAAGGCGGACGAGCAGGACTGCGAAAGCGGCAGCGAAAGCCAGCCAGGCGAGTTGCGGGATTTTTGTCCAATGAAACAGAGATCGACTCGCAAGCGCGGCGTCAAGAAATGCTGGGCCGACGGTTTCTCCGGGACGACAGATGACAGCGACAAACACTGATTCAAGGAACAAAACTACCAGCCGGGGAGTGATGGCGGGTATTCCCAGGCCGCGCTCGCGCATCAGCGACAGACCTATGAAGTTGACTGGTAAGAGAAAGGCGATGGCTTGAAACGCAATGCGGCCGGGACCGATGGCAACGACGCGCCCGGCGGCGAAGAACTCGAGGGCGCGCTGGGCCAGAAGCAGCATGATCAGGGCGAAGAGGACACGGCTGGAATGGAATCTCCAAGCCAGGAGGATTCCGGCGGCGAAGGCTGCGTAATAGTAAAAGTCAACTGCGGCCGCTGAGATGGATAGAAATCCGCCTGATAACAGCAGCACCGCGGCGAGCAGCAGTATGCCTCCGGGTACAAAAAGGGATTTCAGTGTTCCCTTGCCAATGTCCACGCGGACCTGATCCTTTTGGATAGAGATGTGTCTAGCGAGTGTTTCATAAACGTGTTTCAGTTCGCGCTCGCCCTCAGGGGCTAAAGCCCCTCATTTCCCCGGGTCTAAGCGGCACGGCTGAAGCCGTGCCCTCCCCAAGATCGATTTATGAAACACGCTTTAGGAATTATGGTGGGCGGGGCGGAGCGCGAGTGAGTGGCAGAGCAGGTTCGGGGCCTGGTTCCCGTTTGCGGAAGCGAGAGCCTTTCGTGCGTGGAGTTTTTCCGAATCTTGACTCATTCTTGCCTAGAATCGGAGTGAAGGTTAAAGAAACCTTATGCGCATTTTAATCGCTGAAGATGATACCTCCCTCGCCAGTTTCGTGAAAAAGGGTTTGGACGCCGAGCACTATGCCGTGGATGTCTCGAATGACGGGGAGCAGGCCCGCGCCATGGCGGGCGAATTCGATTATGACCTGGTGGTGCT
>Ga0265760_10000587_pt1 | contig 10352 bp, 14 predicted proteins | sample NZIome_2_FD_200831 | JGI IMG/M metagenome (GOLD analysis project Ga0265760, IMG submission 200831) | Metatranscriptome of rhizosphere microbial communities from Maridalen valley, Oslo, Norway - NZI1 (Metagenome Metatranscriptome) | ecosystem: Host-associated > Plants > Roots > Rhizosphere >... | reverse complement strand
TAGCAACAGTAAGATTGAACGCATGGTGATGCCTCCTCTAGTTTGGACACACAGCCTTCAAATATGCCGAACATCTGCATAACCTCCTATGCCCTTACATAATCGCGTTGCTTTCCTCCGATCGTGCCGGCGTAGCTTGCACAGAATGCTCCGCTCAAGAGAGCCACGAACAGCCACAGAGAGAGATGTGCAAGCGCCTTGCGGGTGCGATCTGCGGACTGCTGGAATTCTCCAAAAACATCAGAAACGCGCCTCTCGGCTTCGGCTTGGGTGAGTCCGGTTCTTGTTGATACCATTTGCGCGAGATACGCGTTGTCAGCTGGGGGAATCGCTCCCTGCGGCAGCGCATGCGCGAATATGCGGTCTACCTCGCCACGCACGGCTACGTCATTTCCGTTTCCGTTCGAGACTGAGCCATTGGACCGTAACAAACTGTCAACAAAATAGGCACTCGGATTGAGCATCCCCGTCTCTCCGCCAGGCGTGGTCCCAGCGGAATCGCGTCGTCCCGGTCCGCCCGCAAGGGACGTGGCCGCGGTTGCCAGCAATGAAGCTGTGATCACGAGTCCCACCGCCCACACGAGAAATCCATGCGCCGTATCGCGAAAGTAGACTTCATCGGTGTGAAGGTCGGTCCACCTGGTGCGCAGCCGGCCTGCCAGATAGCCACCCATGGCGGAGGCCATGATTTGGGTCAGAATCAGCCACGCGATGGCTCCCTTGCCGACCGTGGAGGCCGACATGCCCGTGTTCGACCACGGCGACACCGATGAAAATCCGAGGCCGGTGCCTAGCGAGAGCAGGATAAGCGCAAGTGACGCGGACACGAACGCGCCGCCGATCACCGCTCCCCAAGACACGCCGGACAAAGATGATTCGTTCTTGCCTGGAATCTCAGCGAGTGAGCTCTGATGGTCGGCGGTCGGGCGAGAGACTACGGAGGTTTGCATTGAACTCCCTTTCTTCCTTCTCGATACGAAGTTGAATCTCTCGAACCTGGCGCGGGGAGAGAGTCGCAAGAGCCCCGATTGCAAATGTCAGGCTGAATGACGATCTTTAAATTCCACGATCTTGCCTTTCAGCTTGTCCTTGGCATCGTCGATGGATTGACTGATGTTGTCTCGGGTCCGATCTGTTTTTTCCGCGGCGGCGTCCCTGTGCGACTCGCTTACCTCCTGGGCGGCATCTTTCGCGTTCCCCCAGGTTTCCTTTACCGCACCCTTCGCCTGGTCGATGACTCCTTTGTTGGCCAGTTCATCGTTGCCAACGGCTTCTCCAACGCTTTGCTTAACCTTTCCAACGGCCTGGTCAATTTTTCCAGTAACCTGATCCTTATTCATGGGCGCCTCTCTTCCTTTTTAGGATTAAACCGCAACTACCTCGTGATACGCCCGGCGGCGGACATCGCCGCCGGGTGCGAAATTTCCTCCAGCATCTGGTATTAAGCGACCCGAGCCGTGGTCTGCTTGCCACCCGTAGCCTCGCCGGTCGACGAAATATCCTGCGCGCCTGTGCGCTCAAGGATTTCCTTCGCTCGCTTGGTCTCGTCAGAACTGTCAGAGTGAACCGACAGGAGGATTCCGCCGTCCTTGACGCGGCCTTCATACCGCTTGGCTTCGTACTCGGGGATTCCCATTCCAATCAATGCACCCGTAAGGCCGCCTACTGCTCCTCCGACTCCGGCTCCTGCAAGAGCTGCCACAATCGGCCCAGCAGCTATGAACGGTCCAAGTCCCGGAATCGCCAGGGCACCGATACCGACCAGCCATCCCAGTCCTCCGCCGAGCAGCGCTCCGGTCCCGGCGCCCGTCGAAGCACCCTCCGGGGCTTTGGTGCTCTTCTCGTGGGCGAAGTCCTTCGTCCCCTGGTTTTCGGGAAATAGCGCTGACACATCGTTATTGGAAAAGCCGCCGGCTTTCAACGTTTCCACGGCGCTGTCCACGCTGGACCGGTTTGTATAGATGCCAAATACTGCTGTGTTCTTTCCCGCCATTGGTTGCTCTCCGTTTTTCAAATTACTTACCGCCTTGGGTTGAATTTCTCGCTGGCTGCTCACCAATTCCTGTTCCTCGCCAGTTTGGGCGACTCGCCCTGGGGCTGCAGCTTTCTGAATAACCGTACGTCAAGAACTAACGTTTGTATGTAAACTCGACACTGTAGATGTTGATTTATAAGCAGGTATTTAGCTTGCACCGAACGTTCTAAGCAGCAGGCTTTAAAAGCATCCGCAAATCCTTAACGAGCGCTTCGGGCGGGCTGGGTTTCGATACGACTCTGCTCACGCCCGCCGCCAGAGCCTCCACCGGAAGATTCGCGCTGGTGAATGAGGTGTACATTAATATCGGGACTGCGGGCATAAACTCCTTTATTTCTCTCGCAGCCTGGAGGCCATCCATTACAGGCATTGAAAGGTCCAGGATGATTAAGTCTGGCTTTAAGCGCAGGGCCCGCTCAACTCCCACGCGACCATTTTCCGCTTCCCCGCAAACTTCGAAGTCGTTTACCGATTCAATCACACGGGTTAACGCCAGTCTGACTGCAGCGTGGTCATCGACGATCAAAATACGTTTCAGCATTCCACGCACCTGACGACAGCTTCCACCCCCCTTCCTACCTGCACCATCGGGTAAAGGACGTATTTCTGCGGGAAAAATATGGTCTCAATTCTGGACGGAAGTGGGGAGGTCGGAACGCCCGGCTCCCAAAATATTAAATACCTTGCCATTCGTAGAAGCGTTCCCTCGCGCCGTGAGGAAAGTCGCCAATGAAGCTTGATTCAAAGGACTAACTTTTGCAAAGTCGCCATAATGCTTGTTGAGGGGTTTTGAGCGCTATGCGCTGATTTCGTCAGTTATCATGAAATCGGGAAAGGCCCGATGCGGGAGATGGAGGGGCTGACACCGGAAGGCAAAGAGCGGTCGGTAGGATCGAATCGTGTCCGTAACTTACAAAATCGATGCCAACAAGAGAACCGTTCGGACCAAATGCGTTGGACTTGTGACATTGCAGGAGGTCATCGATCATTTTCGGACCCTAGAGCAAGATCCCGAATGCCCCGACATTCTTGACGTCTTCTTGGACTTGAGTGAAATGGATTCCTTACCAGAGACCCGCGAGATTTCGACCGTCATCCACGAGATGAAGAGGATCCGAGGTCAAATTCGCTTTGGTGCGTGCGCGATCCTGGCTCGTCGTGACGCTCTTATCGGAATGATGCGGGTGTTTGAGGCCATGGCAGAAGAGTGTTTTCGCGTGACGTGCACTTTTCGAGTAGCGAGTGAGGCAGAGGCCTGGCTCGTCTCGCAGCAAACATTCCAACCTTGAGATCGCTATCACTGCTCCAGAATCGCCTTTTCCGCTTACTCAAGCACAGGTCGCGTCCCTGCACCTACTTCGCCGGTGCATTCAGCGCCGCCAACAACTCGACAAAACTATTTGCGGCGAGCGCGCGGTCGACCATGTCTTTCTGGCTGAAGAGCTGCCCAGCGTCGGCCAGCAGATCGTGCTGAGACCCGTTGTCGGGAGTGAGAATCAGCACAATCAGCTTTGCGGGCCGGCCGTCGCGCGAATTAAAGTCAATACCCTTTTCAGTCCTTCCAATCGCTACTATCGGACGACTCAGCCCATCCACGCGCGCATAGGGCACGGCTACCCCGAAACGCCAGCCGCTGCTGGTGACGCGCTCACGTTCGCTGACCAGGCGAAAGAAGCGCTCCGGGGCATTGCCCACGAGGGGCGCGGCCACATCACACATTTCTCGCAACACGCCATTCTTTGTGTCGCTTGTGAGGTTGCTCAGAAATAGCTCGCTGGAAACGCTTTCCTTGAGGCTGACCGATTTTCTCCGTTCGATGAGCATCCGGATCGCCGGCGCGGAAATGAGCGACGTCACCAGAGCCATGACCACGAGTGCCACAAACATGGGTTCGCGGATAAGCCCGGCTTGCAGCGCGAGAATGCCCAGAATCATCTCCATCGCGCCGCGCGCATTCATCGCCAGGCCGACTCCGAAAGAGGTGCGCCAGTCCATGCCCCCCAATCGCGCTCCCCATCCCGCACCCAGAACTTTCCCAAGACACGCTACGCCGATGATGAAGGCGGTGACGGCAAGATGAAAGTTGGTCACGAAATTGGTGTGCAGGCCGATGCTGGCGAAAAACAGCGGGGCGAAGACGTTCGTGACGATCTCGTGAATGTGCTCGGAGGTGCGCTCACGCAGATGAGCGGATTCGCCAACTGCCGCGCCGGTGATGAATGCTCCGAACACTGCGTGGATGCCTGAGTATTCAGCAAAAGCCGCTGAGGCCAGGGTCAAGGAAAAGATGAAGCCGAGAACCCCTCCCGGCCACGTGGTATGGGCCTGGATGAAAGGCAGAATCCTGTGAATCAGCCAACGCCCGACGGTCAGCATCAGCACCGCAAAGCTTAAGACAAGAATGATGGTATGGCGAACCCCGTGACCGGCATCGGCCTGCGGATTCATCATCCCCAGAACCAGGCCGAACAGAATCCAGCCCACCAGGTCGTCGAACATCGCGGAGGACATGACGATCGTGCCCATCTCGGTCCTGAGCAGTCCGAGATCCATGAGGATGCGGGCGACCACGGGAAGCGCGGAGATGGAGAGCGCCGTGCCAATGAAGAGAGCGAAGACCATGGGGTTAGTGCTTTCGCCGGCGCCAAGGAATCGTGGGAACAGCCGCCCCGAAAGAAATCCAAAGGCAAACGGGATAACCATGCCGAACGAACTGACCAGCAATGCGCTTTTACCCTGGCGAAATATGCTGGCCAGATCAATCTCAATGCCCGCGGTGAGAAGAAAGAAGACCACGCTGATGGCGGTGATTCCCTCCAGTACCAGAGCCACGGGCCCAGTGCGTGGAAAAAGCAGCGCATAAACGGTAGGTTGGTAGTGGCCGAGTACCGTCGGTCCCAGCAAAATGCCTGCCATGATCTCACCAAGCACAGAGGGTTGGTCGAATTTCTTGACAAGTTCCCCGGCGAATTTTGCGCTCGCCAGAAGAGCTGCAAGCGCGAGGAACACAACCATCACATCATGCGGAGCCAGATGATCCATGCGTTTAAGTCTTGAACAAGAATCACATTGGATGCTACATGCGGTCGGGTGTTTGCTGTTGAAAAATCGCCAATAGCACTCATCGACCGTGGTCAAAACGCGTAACGGCCAGGTTGCGACGGTGCCATCGCTACAATGTATATGATTTTGAAATACGCACGAGTATTTCCGAATCCGGTTAGGTTCAGACCGCTAAGGCCTACTTGATTTCGCGCAAGCGGCCGTTGCTCACGTCGTAGACAAATCCCCGCACCGAGACCTCTTTGGGAATCCAGGGATGGGTGTGCAGTTTCTGTAGCTGGTGACGCACATTCTCCTCAACATTCTGAAAGGCAAAGAAGAATGCGGGAGCGATGGCTGCGGTCCCGGTACGGTTCTGGATACGCGTGCGTAAGTCCTGCTCGCTAGTGTGCATTAGGCCGCAATCGGTGTGGTTGATGACCATGATTTCCTGAGTGTCGAGGAGGTAGTGCGATATTAGCAGCGAGCGCAGGCTATCGTCGGTTACAATACCGCCCGCGTTGCGGATGATGTGCGCGTCCCCGGTGGTCAGCCCCAAGGTGCGGATCGAAAGCCGCGTGTCCATGCAAGTGAGAATGGCAAGCTGGCGCACCGGGCGCGGAGTAAGGCGCCGCAACTCGTGAGTACGCGAGTAAATTTCGTTGGCTTCCAGAACTTCGTCGATCACGCTCATGGCCACCCAGTCTAGCAGTCGGGGAAACGAATCTCATATCGACCTGGCGTCAGCAGGAATCCCTATGCTTACCCATCACACTTCTTGTTACGCAGGCGAAAGCCTGCCGATGACAACCTAACCGACTTACACAACATCCAAGGCGACTGATCAAAGTAACTGGACGTTGGAGGAACAACGTGAAAAGATCGACGAAGGCCGTCATTGGCGGATTTCTGCCTAGGTACTATCCTTCTTTACGGCTCGCGTTGGTATTACGGGCGCCGCGAAATCCGAAATTTTCATCTCACGAGCGACGATCTCAATTATTCGAATCGGTCAGCCGAAGAACTAGTTTCTGAGCATCTGATTGATTTAAATTCCGCCAGCGCCAATAAACTGACAGATCTTGGGCTCTCCGCAGAGACCCGGGAGCGTTTAATTGACAATCGTCCATATCGTACTAAGCTCGAACTGATCTCCCGCATGATTCTGTCGCAACACGACTATGCGGCTATTAAGGACAGAGTGTCGGTTGCTGAAGCGAACGAGTCGGTCAAGATCGCATAAGAGTCCGTCACCGCGGTTAAGAAACCGGGCAGAACAGGAGAGAGCCGCTATGGTCAGAAAAACAACGCAAATTGCTTCTGGAGTTCACAGCTCGAAAAAGCAACCAGCAGACAATTCCGAGGCAAAAACGGGCAAGGGCGGCGAACTGCATCAGATCGCTGGGGGTCATCACCCGGGACCTTGCTCGCCTTCGTGAAGAAGTAAATGCGCTGCGCACCGCAATCGCCCTGATTGATGAAGACGATGATGGGCGAAGTGTTCACAAGCAAGAAGGCGGGCGGGGCGTCGCTTAGAGTTCATTCGGTCGTCTCAAGCGCGCTGCTCGATCAATCGCCGCTTAAGGAAAACGCTATGGGAACTCCGGCAAGTTTCAAGAACCACCCCCTTCACCCGATATTGGTGGCTATTCCGATTGGATTGTGGACGTTTGCCTTCGTCTGTGACCTGATCCATGCTTTTGGAGGCAAACCACTGTGGGCAGCGGTTGCACTCTATTGTGTTGCGGGGGCACCGTTGGGGCGGTCGTGGCCGCGGTGCCGGGACTGATTGATTATTTTTTCATAGACGAAGCGGACATGAAGCGAATCGCAACTATGCATCTGCTGGTGAACCTGGGCGCCGTCGTTATTTTTACCGTCAATCTGTGGGCGAGATTCCGCGTGTCGTCCGAGAGCACAATCCCGCTTATTTTATCGGCGATAGGAATGGGGGCAGTCACCTTCGGCGGGTGGCTAGGTGGGGAAATGGTCTACGTGAAGGGTATGGCGGTTGAAGCGGTCGAAAAACTCACCAAGAAAGAGGATCGGCGGCCTAAACTTCGCCGCGCGAGCTAACCAGCCACATTGAGCCCTCGGAGAATCGCCGCTTCCGATGGACTTCTTCTCAACTACATGCTGTCAGAGCTCGTAGGAGAGCTGCAAGAGACGAGGGCATGTCAGCGCCGTTAAATGAAAACCAAATGCCGAGGCATTACCGACCCATGAAAGTGCAGGGGACCCCCGGCTACATCATTTCGCATCGCATTAGTCTCGAAGAGACCACGGAGATGTACAGAGTATGGCGGGACAAAAAGCAGAACGTCACGAAGATCGTCATTCATCCCTGGATGGAAAAAGCCGCATAGGTTTTGCCTGGTAGTTCCGCAGTCGATAGTGAAGCGGAACTCAACAGACCGATCTCGTTGCTTTCCAGTTGACTATTAAAGTGATGGAGGACCTTGGCCCAGACAAAGTTGCAATTGAAGAACGCCAGATTTCTTCGCGGTCGCCTGTTCGGGTGGGGTGTGCAGGATGGGGTATTCCAAGACATGCCGCAGCCTATTTCGCATCTGTAGGTAGCCACTTGGACCGCTACTCGCAAGTGTTCAACTCTTGCGAGATCAATTCGTCCTTTCATCGTCCCCACAAGAAAGAGACCTGGGAACGATGGGCCAGGTCAGTGCCCGCTGAATTCCGGTTCTCGGTTAAAGCCCCGAAAACGATTACCCATGTAGCAAAGCTGAATTGTAGTGCTGGAGTTTTGTCCGCATTTCTTGAACAGATTAAATTTCTGGGCGACAAGCTCGGACCAGTACTGATCCAACTACCGCCGAGTCTCAAATTTGATCGTGCCCGTGCTGGGGAGTTTTTAACCCTGCTTCGTCAAAAGTATGCAGGAGACGTGGTTTGGGAACCGCGCCATAGAAGCTGGTTCAGTAACCGCGTTGATGATTTTCTGAAGGTATTTCATGTTGCCCGAGTTGCCGCGGATCCTGCGTGCGGCCCTCCTGCCGGCCGGCCTGGCGGATTGGAGAGCCTGGCTTATTTTAGGCTGCATGGCGCGCCTCGCCGTTATTACTCGGCCTATTCCGATGATTTCCTCGATGCTCTCTCCGCACAGGTGACAAGTCGCGCACTCAGGGCACGGGTTTGGTGCGTGTTCGACAATACGGCCTCGGGAGCAGCAATTCAAAATGCGCTCGCGTTGTCGGCCAAGCTGCGGCAAGAACTGGTTCGGTGAGACAGTCGGCTATGCTGCAGCAATCGCCGCGATGAATGTGAGCTAGCGAGGATTTTCTGCAGCGAAATACGCGGTTCACCTGATTGCAGGTTGAAGTCAAGAGGCAGACGATGGGTTAGGCTGGGGCGGGCATTGCCACAACTATGCTGAAATCCCAGCTTTGCCAATCAATTCGTTTTATGGAGGAAAAAATGTCGGAAGGGTTAAAAGAACTTTATATCGATGAACTGAAGGATCTTTACAGCGCGGAGACCCAACTGGTCAAGGCGCTGCCAAAAATGGCCAAGGCGGCATCGTCGGACGAGTTACGGCGCGGCTTCGAAGAACACCTCGAACAGACCAGAGGCCACGTGGAACGTCTGGAGAAGGTCTTTAAGACTCTCGGGGAAAGTCCAAAAGGCAAAACGTGCAAAGGCATGCAAGGTCTGATTGAGGAAGGCGCGGAGGTCATGGCAGAAGACTTTGAAGGCAGTCTTATGGATGCCGCTCTGATTGGGGCTGCACAGCGGGTCGAGCACTACGAGATCGCGGCTTATGGAACGGTTTGCGCCTTTGCCAAAGAGCTCGGGGAATCAGATCAGGCTACGTTGCTGAACGAGACGCTGGACGAAGAGAAGGAAACGGACGAGAAATTGACCGAACTCGCCGAACAGATCAATACGGAAGCAAACGGGGAGGAAGGCGCAGAAGAAGGAGAGAAAAAAGGCGTGTTCCAGGCAGATAAGAAGAAGTCCCGCCGCGTGGCTTAATCCTTCACATCATGAAAGCGTCCGTATTCGCCGCGACGCTTTCATTTTTCCCTTGTAGATCTCGTAAATAGCAGACATCGGCAGCGCATCACAACTACACCCTTATAGATCAAGGTCTACAGTGTGGAGGTTACAGACGGCAATCGGGGCTAGGTGTACGGTTGCTTGTGGTCATAGTGTGTCGGTGGAAAGGAACTTGTGAAAAATGATTTCGGAATCGTTTTTAGCATGGGCGCACTCTTGTGCCTGCTGACCGTAGGATCGGTGCTGGCGACAGCACAGGATGGCGGCGCGCCAGCCTCGGATAACACCAAGGTCAACCAGCGGGATCAGAATTAGGCTGCAGCGACGGCGGATCAACAAAAAGCAAATAAGGCCGATCAGGAAACCACTCGGCAGATCCGGCGTGCTGTGGTGCAGGACAAATCTCTCTCGACCTATGCCCATAACGTGAAGATCATCTCGCAGAACGGCATGGTGACGCTCAAGGGGCCGGTTCGGTCAGATCAGGAGAAGACTGCTATCGAGGCCAAAGCGGCGGAAATCGCCGGCAAGAACAACGTCACCAGCGAATTAGACGTCAAACCTAAGCAATAGGAATACTAAACACTCTAATAATAAGGAGATTATCCATGGCGGGAAAGAACACAGCGGTATTTGGTATCTATACGGACCGGTCGGGCGTTGACCGCGCCGTCGAAGCTTTAAAAGAGGCCGGATTTTCCAACAATGACGTATCGGCACTGTTTCCTGAAAACAAAGGCACGAAGGATTTCGCGCACGAGAAAAGCACCAAGGCACCCGAGGGCGCAACGACCGGGGCCGGAACGGGAGCGTTACTAGGCGGTGGACTGGGTTGGCTCGTTGGGATAGGCGCCCTGGCAATCCCCGGACTCGGACCTTTCATAGCTGCGGGACCAATCATGGCAGCCTTAGCGGGGGCGGGAGTGGGAGGCGCAGTTGGCGGATTGACCGGTGCCCTCATCGGGATGGGAATTCCCGAGTACGAGGCTAAGCGCTACGAAGGCCGCGTGAAAGATGGCGGCATCTTGCTTTCCGTTCATTCGGACAGCTCAGACGAGACCAAACGGGCAAAAGAAATACTGGAACGCACAGGCGCTCAGGATATTTCTTCGACCGGTGAGGCTAGTGGCGAAAAAACGGAGACCGCTCGAGTCGCTTAACACCCGCGCGGAAGAGCTTGCCCGGCGAGTGGATTCGCCGGGTATAGCCTCCTTGAGAGTTCGCAAATGTGCAGTGTCAGACGAAAGGGGCCCCATATGGC
>Ga0265760_10000586_pt1 | contig 10354 bp, 11 predicted proteins | sample NZIome_2_FD_200831 | JGI IMG/M metagenome (GOLD analysis project Ga0265760, IMG submission 200831) | Metatranscriptome of rhizosphere microbial communities from Maridalen valley, Oslo, Norway - NZI1 (Metagenome Metatranscriptome) | ecosystem: Host-associated > Plants > Roots > Rhizosphere >... | reverse complement strand
TCCGTATCCGAACGCCAGACACCAAACGTCGGCACCGCTCCAACGAGTCGCATGATCGAACCCACTATTGATCCCATCGCCAGATAGAATTCCCTGCCCCACGAGCCGCGCCAGTTGCATCATCAGAACGCCCGTCGCGATGCGGGCAAAGCCGCGTCCGATGTCGCTCCGCGAGGTGATCTTCTCGGATCGGAATTGCGGAAGCATATCGGGCATGCGGCATATTGGCCCGGATATCGCGACCGGAAAGAAAGCCATGTACAACCCAAACTCAAAAAACGACGGGTCGAGTTCCTCGCCGCGGTAAAGATCAAATAGGTAGCTCATTGCCTGGAATGTCCAGAATGAGATCCCCAAGGGCATAGCCAGATGAGCGAACGGTTGCAGCGCTCCGATCGAAAGGTTCACGGCCGTGTCCGGGAGATACTTGAAACCGCTCAAGAACGCTAGATTCAATAAAATGCCGATCGTCAACGTGAACCGAGTGGGCTTTTGACGAAGCGATCTTCCAAGCAGGAAATTCATTCCCGTCGAAATAAGGAGAACCCCTGCGAACCACACGCCCCAGCTGAGATAAAGAACATAGCTGCCGAACAGAAGAATAGACTGCCGCACTCGTCGCGAGCGGATGTTTACACAGACCGGCACGCTAACCAGGAAAACCAGACTGTATAGGATCTCTCGAACCAATGTTCCTCGCTTGGCTTATCGTAACTGAAGGCCTTCATTCTCACCGGATACAATGGCCGCAGCGTGAACCAATTTCGCAATCTTATTGAGGCACTGGATAAGGCCCCGCCCGATCGCCCGTTTGTCACCGCGTGGATCGACGAAGACGAGCGTGAAACCGTTACTTTCGCCCAGTTCCGTCGGCGTGCACGATTTCAAGCCAGCGTGCTGCGCAACAACAACGTGACCGCCGGCGATCTCGTGGTCCTCATAATGCCGCAGGGCATTCCCTCGATGACTGTTTTCGCGGGTGCGATGATGTTGGGAGCGGTCCCCGCATTCCTCGCTTACCCCAACTTCAAGGTTGAACCTTCCAAGTATCGCGCCGGACTGGCCGGAGTAACTGCAAATCTGAGCGCCAAACTCGTCGTGATCGACGAAGGATTTCCCAACGAAATGCTCAGCTATGTATCTCTCGACGACCAGACCACGGTGCTGCGTGCCAGCGATGGCAAACTGGCCGCCGGAGAGATTGAAATCCCTACGCTCGAACATCCACCTGAAGCCCTGGCATTCATTCAGCATTCGGCGGGCACTACCGGGCTGCAGAAGGGCCTGGCCCTTACTCATGGCGCCGTACTGAGGCAACTCGAACATCTGGCGCAAGCGCTGAAAATAGATCCCAGCACGGACCGCATTTATAACTGGCTCCCTCTCTATCACGACATGGGCCTGATTGCCTGCTTTATGTTGCCAATGGTTTGCCACTTGACTGTCGTGATGCAATCGCCGCTGGATTGGGTAATGCATCCTGAAACCATGCTCCAGATCATCAGCGAATATAGATGCACTCTGGCATGGATGCCGAACTTCGCCTTCCAATTTGTTCCTCGTCGCACGCCTCGGAGCCGATGGGCGCATTACGATCTTTCATCCGTTCGTGCCTTGATCAATTGTTCCGAACCGGTCCGCGCCAGCAGCTTGCATGAGTTCCAGAGCGCTTTCGCCTCCATCGGATTGAAGGCCGATGCCATGCAATCCTCCTACGCAATGGCAGAAAACGTTTTTGCCGTGACCCAATCAGACATCAGTCAATCTATGGGTCCAGCCTGTATCTGGGCGGATGCTCAACAGTTTCGGACGAAACATTTGATCGTCCCCGCGGTGGAAGGAACCACCGGATCCCTTTCCTTCAAATCATCCGGCCAATTGTTACCCAACAACGAGGTTCGCATTGTCTCCGATTCTGGCGAACTTCTCGAAGACGCTCACGTTGGCGAGATTCATATCAAGAGCGACAGTCTGTTTGAGGGATACTACAATCGGCCCGATCTCACGGCCAGCGCACTTATCAATGGCTGGTATCACACTGGTGATCTTGGATTCTATTTTGAAAACGAACTGTTCGTGGTCGGCAGGAAGAAAGACTTGCTTATTGTCGGAGGCGAAAACCTCTATCCTCAGGACATTGAAGAGATTGTTGCGAGCCACGCCGCCATTCACGATGGCCGCGTGGTTGCGCTGGGCGTGTACAACCCCGATCTCGGAACGGATGACATCGTCGTGGTTGCGGAAGTTGAGCAGACCGGACTTCTCACAAGTCCAACGGAAATCGAACGAGAGCTGCGGAATCTTGTAGTTGCTGGACTTGGCGTGGCGGTTCGAACGATTTTCTTAAAGCCGCCGAAATGGATCGTGAAGAGCACTGCCGGAAAAGCATCACGCTCCGCGACGCGTGAAAAGTTGTTGCACGAGCATCCCGATCTGAACCTGGAGTCCGAGGAAAGCCAATTCACATGACACCTGAAGCACAGCAGATGATTGAACAAATCGTTCGGTTGGTCAGAAAACCGAACCTGAAGCTCGACGAGAACACCCCTCTGGTTTCATCGGGATTGATTGACTCGATGGCACTCGTGGATCTCTTGCAGAAGCTCGAAGATCTCACCCACATGCGCATCCCGCCAGGAAAAGTGCAACCGAAAGATCTGGATACGGTTGCGCTGATGTTCGCTACCGCGCAGCGCGTAGGCAAACCTCGAAAGTAGGGAAGCAATCAGAATGTCCGTTTGACCTACAAAACCAGGCAAAAACTGGCAGTGAGCAGGACACCGAACACCACCGCGTGAGCCAGTTCTGTCCAGCCCAACCGGCGGACTACGATCGGCTGAGGCCTTTTCGCAAACCACACGAAGCCACGAAGCAAGACCGGTGCGAATGCAATCAGCGTCAATTCCGGTAACCTGCTGAAACGGCATGCCAGCGCCAACATCACGCCGAGGAGAATCTGTCCCGCCAGGAAGCTCCAGCCCACCGTGAGTTTCTCGGTCAGCCCCGCGGCTCGCGCCCCACGAATTCTGAGCCACACAAAGTGGACCTGGTCGGCGGCGAATAACCAGTTGACCAGCCACAGCGCCCACGCTCTCGCATCAAGACGTCCCGTGGCCACGCAATATGCTGCGGGCGCGGTCGAGGTCAGCGCTAGGGCACCCACAACTTCCGCCGCCATCCTCGTCGTTCGTCCCAATTTCTTCAGAAGGATTTGCGTGGCAAACGCTGCGCCCGCAATCATTCCGAGCCATATCAGCTCACGGTTCTTTCCTTGCCAGAAAAGCGCGCCCACACTGACTGTGGCTACTGTGGCAAGCGGCAAAACCACGCGGCTCACCAATCGAAGCTCCTCCCGTGTCTGGACGCGCACAGAGCTTGTGCCAAGCCAACTTTCTACCGGCGTTCTAAGCCAAAACAACGCCAGCGCTGCCATCGTCAACAGCAAAACCGGGGCGATACGTCCTCCCGCCAGGACGCCAACGGCTGCACCCGTCACCAAGGGGACCAGCAACATTCCCCATGCCCCATGCTCCCGCGGAACGACAAGTGCGCGCCGACGTTCTCGTTGCGGGATAGTGAGCTGGGTCGTGCTCTCAGTTGCACCAGAACAAAGAGCAGAACAGCTTTCGACCTGTGATCGGAACATTTGCATTCGTCAACCAACTCTCTGACTAGATTCGCAAAGACACTCCAGAGCCACCGTGAGTAAGGTCACCGCCGCTGGTGATCAAGATCACGCCGCGCTTGGAAGTCTCTAAGTCCATTACGCCTTCGTCCTCCACTCCTTTACAGAAAGCCGGTTCCCACATAGATTTAAGATCGACAGTTCGACCGGCAGAGTTTACATGTCGCGACCTTCCCGTAAACGCAAGCAGCCTGCGCGCTCTCTCTCGACCAAAGCCATGGCTGATGTCTTGCTTTCTAGCGATCTGTTGGAGACTCTTCCGGACGCCATCGTCGCCGTCGATCACAGTGGAACGATTGTGCAAATCAATTCACAAACGCAAGAGCTGTTTGGCTACGACCGCGACCAACTGATAGGTCAGAAGATCGAAATGCTCGTTCCCGACCGCTACCGCCGCCAGCACCAACATCACCGCAAGAATTTCGCGGAGGTGCCGAAGACGAGACGCATGGGAGCGGATCTGGATCTCTACGGAAGGCGACGCAATGGTTCGGAATTCCCCGTCGAGATCAGTCTGAGCCCCGTCTCCACGGAGCAGGGAACGTTCGTGCTGAGCGCAATTCGTGACATCAGCGATCGCAAGCGCATCGCCGAAGAACTGCGCCGGGCGAATGAAGAACTGCATCGCAAAACGGCCGAGCAGCTTGGCGAGTACCGGGCAAGGCTAGCCTCGATTATTGATTCATCGGAAGACGCCATCCTCAGCAAGGACTTGAACGGCATTATTACAAGTTGGAACCGCGGAGCTGAACATACTTATGGCTACGCGCCAGAAGAGGCCATCGGAAAGCACATATCCCTTCTGACGCCCAGCGATCGTACGGAAGAAATCCCGGAGATTTTAGGAAAAATTGGACGCGGTGAAACCGTCGACCATCACGAGTCCGTGCGGGTGACCAAGGACGGACGACAATTAAACGTCTCCATTTCCGTGTCCCCTTTGCGCGATACGACCGACAAAATCGTAGGGGCGTCAGTGATTGCGCGCGACATCACGGCGCAGAAACGGTCGGAGGGCCAGCTGCGTCAAGCGCAGAAGATGGAGGCGATCGGGCGACTTGCGGGAGGAGTCGCGCACGACTTCAACAATATTCTTGGCATCATCAACGCTTGCACCGAATTTCTCCGCGACCGCATCGATCCCGCTGCTGAACCATCGCTTTATGTGGAGAACATCAAGAAGGCCAGCGATCGAGGCAGGGCGTTGACCAAACAACTCCTTGCCTTCAGCAGAACCTCCGCAATCCAACCCCGCGTCCTCGACCTGAACGAACGTCTAAGGGATATCAGCAAGCTCCTGCGTCCGTTGCTGGGAGACGATGTCGAGATTCTCATCGTGCCCAAATCAGCCTCGGCGGTGATCGAGGCAGACCCTGGCCAGCTCGACCAGATCGTGGTAAACCTCGCGGTCAACGCCCGCGACGCTATGCCGCGTGGCGGCAAGTTTATTCTCGAAACTGGATTAGTGAAACTCGACGAGGATTTCGCCGAGCAACATCAAGCCATGGCAGCAGGAAAATACGTCCTGCTCACGGTCAGTGATACCGGCACTGGTATGGATGAAACGACTAGATCGCGCATCTTCGAGCCCTTCTTCACCACCAAAGGGACCGGCAAAGGAACTGGTTTGGGCTTGGCCACCGTATATGGCATTGTCAAACAGAGCGCAGGGCACATTCTGGTTTACAGTGAACCGGGACACGGAACGACCTTCAAGATCTATCTCCCCAGCGCGGAGCACAAAATCGGGCTCGGATCCGACGCTGAAGTCGAGACAGTCAGCCCAAAAAGGCGGGCCGCTACAATCCTGCTCGTCGAGGACGACGATATCATGCGCAGCCTGACTCGCCAACTTCTTCAAGAACACGGTTACACGGTGGTCGAGGCGGATGACGGCAAGTCCGCGCTGGAATGGGCAGAGTCTCATCCGATTCCAGTTGATCTGTTATTGACCGACGTGGTCATGCGTCGCATGAGCGGTCCCGAATTAGTCGAGCGCCTGCACGCCTCTCGCCCGGACCTGAAAGTCGTATACATGTCCGGTTACACCGGCGAGCTAATAGCCGAACGCGAAATGGTGAAGCGCGGCATAACCCTCCTCGAAAAACCTTTCACCCGCACCGCTCTGCTGAACACGATCCACGCAAGTTTGGCGTGAGAGTTGGACTAGGCAGGCCCGTGGCTTGGGACGCCCGTCCAAATGCCTCCCAAAACGCAGAAAAGCCTCGTCAACCAGTAACCATCCTATTGGTCCACGTAACCAATCAATCGGTGATGGAGATCACACAGAGCTGTGTGAAAGCACGCACTTCCCGCACAGCTTCGGCAGGCAGTCGGCATAGCCACAAATTTGTAGTTTCGATCAACCTGTGTGTTTTGTTTAGCTTAGGAGAACCCAACTACGCCCCTCGGACCCGGTTCAACTGTGGCGAGGCACTTGCCAAAGTAGCTGTGAGCGGAGGCACTATATGGCAGCACATATCATCAATCACACAGAAAAGCCTGTTCCAGTAGTCAAGAGTTTCTGCGATTTTCCTGCATCCTTAGCCAATGCGCTTGAGCAAGAAGCCATCACCACTACCTATCCCACGGGAGCGGTTTTATTCGCCGAAGGCCAGGCTCCGCGCGGAGTGTTCATCGTCCGTCGAGGCCGAGTGAAGCTTTCGATTTGTGGCAGTGACGGCAGAACGCTGATTCTGCGGATCGTTGAGCCCGGTTGCCCACTGGGAGTCGCCGCTGTAGTTTCCGGGCGCCCGTACGAAGCCACAGCCGAGACCCAGGAACCGTCCGAGATCAGCTTCTTGCGGCAATGTGATCTACTGCGCCTCATGCGCCAGAACGGCGAAATTGCCCTGTGGGTAACCCAGCACATCAGCCAGGATTACGCCGGCACCTGCCGCGAAATCCGCGACCTCATACTTTCTGACTCCGCCAGCGAAAAGCTGGCTCGATTAATGGTGGGATGGCTCGACCAGAACGTGGCAGCCACAAACCCCACCCAAGTGAAACTGGCCCTGACTCACGAAGAGATCGGGCAAATGATCGGCACTTCGCGCGAGACCGTGAGCCGGCTTTTCGCGGGCTTCAAAAAGCAACATCTCATCCGGCAGAACGGCTGCACCCTGGTCATCCCGAACCGGGTGGCCTTGGAATCCCTGATCACGGCGTAGAGCAATACCGCTCGACAAGGGCCGGCTCATCCCCCACCGGCCCAGTCCTCTTGCTACCAGGAGTTTTCTAGTCTGAACTTAAGATGCCTGTCACGAAACGTGACTCATCCTGTTGCCATTCCTGCCGGTGACAACTAAATCGCAAGATGACATGACTACCGCGGAAACCCCTTGTCATTCCTGACCGATCTATTCCGGAACAGAGCCGTGCCTTTCAGGCGAAAAAAACCGAGGCGAACACAAGCGCCTCGGAAACATTTCGCAAAGTCGGACGATTACCCCGCGAACTAGTGGTTTAGCTAGTTACCGCAGCGGCGCAGTATTTATAGACTCGCTCGCGTGTAAGTACGTCTGGTTAGGAAAGACCTATGATTCTCATAGCTCCGTCATTCCTATAGCCGCAGAGATCAAACAGTCAGCATCGGCGCCAAAAGAAGTATTAACTCCCCCGCGGGAGTGAACGCACATTATTTTGAAGGGAGAAAGTATGGACCTTGGAACAAGCATTCGAAACCTGGCTCTGGGGGCACTCGCCGTTTCAACTTTTTTCATGGGCGGCAGTGCGCCCGCACATGCTCAAACCTCTACTAAACCCAACATCCTCGTAATCATGGGTGATGACATCGGGACAACGAACATCGGCGTCTATGGCCACTGGATGATGGCCGGCAAGACGCCGAACCTCGACAAGCTCGCCAAGGAAGGCATGCTGTTCACCGATTAATACGCCGAGGCGAGCTGCACGGCGGGTCGCGCGAACTTCATCATGGGTGAGCTACCCATCCGTACCGGCATGACCACGGTCGGCCAGGCTGGCGCCCCGATCGGCATCCCGGCGGAAGCCGTCACCATCGCCACCCTGCTGAAAGCGCAGGGCTATGAGACCGGCCAGTTCGGCAAGAACCATCTCGGTGACAAGAATGAATTTCTGCCCACCGTCCATGGCTTTGACGAATTCTTCGGCTATCTGTATCACCTGGACGCCATGGAAGACCCGTTCCACCCCAATTATCCGCAGAATCTCTTGAATGTCGTTGGCCCGCGCAACCTGGTTCATTCCTGGGCCACTGACACGGATGACGCCACCGAGATGCCGCGCTGGGGCAAGATCGGCAAACAGAAGATCGTAGATGAAGGGCCCTTGCCGCCGCATCCTACTGCCGGCATCAAGTACAACATGGAGACGGTAGACGACACGATCCGCGACCTCAGCCTGAAGTTTATCGACAAAGCCAAAGCTGATGGCAAGCCATTCTTTGTCTGGATGAACCCGACGCGCATGCACGTGGTCACCCACCTCTCGCCCAAATACGCGGCAATGATGAACTCGGAGAATGGTTGGTCCATCGAAGAAGCCGGCATGGCGCAACTGGACGATGACATCGGCCTTGTGATGCAACACCTCAAGGACGCCGGGTTGGACGACAACACCATTGTCGTTTTCACCACCGACAACGGCACCGAAACGTTCACCTGGCCTGATGGCGGCACCACGCCGTTCGCGCAGGCGAAAGGAACGATCATGGAAGGCGGCTTCCGCGTGCCGTGCATCGCCCGCTGGCCCGGTCATATCGCGCCGGATTCCGTTCAGAACGGCATCATGTCCGGCTTGGACTGGCTCCCCACATTCGTCTCTTTGGCCGGAAACCCGAACATCACCCAGCAATTGCTCAAAGGGGTGAAAATCGGCGACCGGACTTACAAGAACCATCTCGATGGCTACGACCAGACCGCCATGCTCACCGGCAAAGGCCCGTCCAATCGCCACGAAATCTTTTACCTGGGCGAAAGTACGATTGGCGCGGTGCGCATTGACGACTACAAGTATCGTTTCATCGACCAACCCCAAGGCTGGCTTGGGCCCAAGACCCATCCTGACGTGCCTGTGATTACCAATCTGCGCCTTGATCCGTTCGAGAAAATGGGCTTTCCAGAAGACCTGACGAAGAATGGGTCGCTGATGTTTATGGGCGATTGGTATATGTATCAATTCTGGCGTTTTGTCTTCGTCCAGCAAGTGATGGGCAAGGAAATCCAGACCTTCCTGGAATTCCCGCCCATGCAACGTGGCGCAAGCTTCAACCTCGATGCCCTGAAAGCCGAAATGGCCGCCAAGATGGCCCAGGCGGAGGCAGCGTCCAAAGGCCCCAGCAACTAACAGCAACGACATGGAGGCGAGCACCCATAAAAGACGCTCGCCTCCTTCTTGTTTAACCATTTATGAAGCGCTTCTTCGATCTCACATTCAAACCTTTCTTCATCCTCACCGGGATTGGAACGGCATTGGGCGCTGTCAATGCCTTTTGGCCCAAAGTGGGCAGCGGAGAAGGTTGAACTAATCCCGTTCGTCCAGGACTACACCACCATTCTGCAGCACTGGGGATTCATGCTCGGCCTGATGGGAGTTTTCATGATCGTCGCCGCTTTTCGGACAGACAGGCGCAAGCCGATCCTCATCTTTAGCGCTCTCGAGAAAACCTTCATCGTGTACCTGGTGGCGGCAAACATAAGCCGTCCTTACACGCGGGGACTCTGGTTCGGCGCTGCCATGGACGCTACGGTCGTTCTCTACACCTCGCCTATTTTGCGGTGGGCGCCTTCGGCACGCCCTCATTTTGAAAGCGCATTTCCGCGCCAATCTCGCGAAATGCATAAGCCAGCCACTGTCGCAATTGCTAGTTCCCAAACAGCGACATCCTTCGAAAGATGAAGTGACGAACGATAACTCCCAGCCCCGGAGCTGATCGGAGTTTGGAAAGAGCGCGGAAAAAGGCAATGATCAAAAACTATGACGGTTCTAGGAGCCGCACGCAATGAAACATAACCAGTTTCTACGGATCTTCGTGATCGTCCTGGCGGCGATGCTTTGCGCAGCTTCGCTGAGCTATGCGCAGGAAACTGTCGCGAACAATATCGGCAATCTGACGTTGACGGAAGCACCAACCGGCGAAGGCCAATCGACGGGCACTTCCTCGAGCACCGCAGCGGCGCCCGACGACGGCTGGCATTTCGTCGTGGCTCCATATCTCTGGCTCACGGGTGTACACGGAACGGCAGGCACGCCCACCCGCGAACTCAGCATACATGCGAGCGCCGGTGATCTGCTTTCGCATTTTCGCTTCGGACTTATGGGGTTGGTCGAAGCAGACCACAAACGAATTGTGTTGCCCCTCGACATCATTTGGGCCAGACTCGGAGATAATCAGGCGCTCCCTTTCCCCAACCTGCCAGCGACGACCGCAGAGTTCAAGGCTAGCGAATTCATTCTGACCCCTAAAGTCGGATACCGTTTGCTCGATCAGAAAAAGATCAAGATCGATGCCCTTACCGGATTCCGTTACTGGCATCTGGGGCAGAATCTGCAGTTCAGTCCTTCGCGTCTGGGATTGAATTTTTCCGGATCGCAGAACTGGGTGGACCCGTTGGTCGGCGGGCGAATTCTGGGAGATCTCACCCCCAAGGCGAGCGTGGCCATTGGCGGCGACGTAGGCGGCTGGGG
>Ga0265760_10000585_pt1 | contig 10357 bp, 10 predicted proteins | sample NZIome_2_FD_200831 | JGI IMG/M metagenome (GOLD analysis project Ga0265760, IMG submission 200831) | Metatranscriptome of rhizosphere microbial communities from Maridalen valley, Oslo, Norway - NZI1 (Metagenome Metatranscriptome) | ecosystem: Host-associated > Plants > Roots > Rhizosphere >... | reverse complement strand
TCTCTGGACACTCTATCCGGGCGTTCGAGACCGCATCACAACGGAGCAGGGGCAGGTGCGGGAACATATCAATATTTTCATTGGGGACGAAAATATGCGATATACGGGTGGGCTGGCGAGTCCTGTCTCCGCGGGATGCGAGATTTCGATCGTTCCCGCCGTCAGTGGTGGCTGGGAGAATTCAAGTGTTGCACGACAAACTTAAATTGAACGGAGGAGTGATGGTTAAGAAGGTGGTCCCGGGCGTATGCCTTTGTTTTATGTGTATCATGTTCGCTTGCGCAAGTCTCGCAGCGCAAGGCCCGCAGATCGCGATTGTCGAGCGTTCTCAAATCGTTCGGCCTGCGGATGAACCTGAAAAAGGTCTGACAAAAATTCATAGTAACCTTGGATCGAAAACCGATGCCTTTGACGACGGCGTCAGTTGGTCGATCACCGGTCCCGACAATCCGAGGTGGGGCGAGGGCTACCTCGCTATGCCATTTACCGCAAAGGCAAATTCCACGGCGAAGGAAGTCCTGATCCCGCTTGGCTACGTTACGGGTGGATTTAACAAGGGCTCCATCAGCATTTTCACCGATGCGGGTGGCGTACCCGGCAAGCCGCTCAAAACCTGGGCCACGGGCAATTTTCCACCTGAAGGTCAATGCTGCAAATTGAGGGCGCTTTAGGACTCGACTGGTGTTCCGTTGAAGGGCGGCACTCAATATTGGATCGTCGCCCGCACCGGCCCGCAATCAAAAGAAGCGCAGTACCAATGGAACTTTGTTTGGAACGACGCCCAAGGCAAGGTCGCGTTCCTGAATGGCAATACGAAAGATAAGTGGTTGCCTTACTACGATAATCTGGCTGCGTTCGCGGTCTACGGGACCGTTCCGTAGCTTGCGCGGGATTTCTCTTTCAGACCGCCTCGCTTCGAGCTTGTGAGAAGCAAGGCGGTTTATTTTTTGCTCGAACAGTTGACCCGAGGACGGTGCGCGGGATGAAAACATCGAGTTCAGACCCGAAAATTCCGAACAATTACGCGCGTGAGTCAGGCGGAAGTTACCGACGTACATGGCCTTCTTTCATTTTGACGCGACGGTTGCGGTCGGCGAGGATACCAAGTGTTAGTTGCGCCCTGAATAGTCCACAACTTTGGGAGGAAATCTATGAAGAAAGCAATTGGAGTTGCCGCTCTTTCTGCCTGTCTGTCGTTTGCTGCCGGAATCGCGGTTGCCGACAAGGTTCACGACTGGCACGATTTGGAGGAAGTCCATAATCACGTACAGGAATCGATCCACGAGATGGAAACTGCCCGCGCAGCCAATCACTACGACATGGCCGGACATGGCGCCAGGGCGGAAGAGGATCTGCGGAAGGCAGAGCGTGAACTGCACGATGCGATCGAGGCCGCCAGGGGGGGCCGGTAAAAGCCTTCCGCCGTTAGGCATCAGCTATCAGCTATCAGTCATCAGCCGTCAGGAGGAACTTCCACTGACGGCTGACTGTCTTTCTCGCGGTAGAGGAGAACCGACGGCGAGGTCCAGCGGTCGGCAGCCCCAACAGATTATTTAGATTATTGGCCCTGACATCGCCATCCTGTAGCTTCTCCAGTTCAGTCCACTAAGCCTTCCACCTAGTGGCACATGGAAAATATTAGTGGCTTATACATGCCGATATCAGGAACTGCCTGTATGGCGATGGACAGACTTGTCGGCCGTAATACGCTCCATGAGTTCACGACAAAACGTACCAGATGCTCAGCAAGCCTTCGCGGCGGCGATCACCGTCTTACAAGGCGATCAGTCTTCGAAACGTTGTACACGAGCCAAAACACTCCTGGAACGCAGGATGCCTTTGAGGGCCCGAGCCGAGACGGCGGAATGCCGGGAGAGGCGAGTGCTGGAAGATGCAGCGGCGGCATTGTCGAAGTTGTGGAAGCAATCCTTGTAGCTGATTTTCTAAGATCCCAGCTTCCTTCAGATGCCTCTCCCCGAGTTTAGTCGGCCGGGGTGTTGTCCCTAAAGTTCTTGACACAGGACTTGACGCGCGGATGTAAAATGGCTGACCTCCTCCTGCCGGAGTTCTGTCGCCATGAAACAGACGATTTGCAAGCCGCTGAGTCTTCGCTGCGCGAATCTAGTAAAACGATTGAATATGAGCATCGCGATGCTGATGCTCGCTGTACCTGTTTTTGCTCAGCAGGTTACGGTCGACATTACGCCGGGGCACTCAACCAATTCTTTCAGCCCGCTGCATGCGCTTGGGGCTGGCATTGATCGCGACCCGCTGAACTCGGTTCACATTCTTTATGATCCGGAGCACGTTGCGACCATGCACACGGCCGGGTGGGGGCCGATCAGCTACCGGCTCAATACTGAACTGAGCATCCAGGCCTGGCATTGGAATCCGAGAGGCACTTGGAGCGATCCCGCGGGGCGTGGATATTTTGTGGGCGATGCGAACAGTTCTGGTGACATCAGGCGCTCGTTTGGATATAACCTTCCGCACCGCGGGACCACGAGCAACTACGGAACCAGCGGCGGCTATTCCATGCTGGACGACGGCAACACCGCGACCTATTGGAAGACGGATCCATATCTTGACGAGACCTATACAGGCGAAAGCAATAGGCTGCACCCAGGGTGGTTCATCGTGGATCTGGGCAGCAAGGTGGGTGTGAATGCGATCCAGATTGCCTGGGGCAATCCCTATGCCACCAGCTATCAAGTGCAATATTGGACGGGCGATGACGCAATCGGCGATCAGGGGCATGGCGACTGGAAGAATTTTCCCGAGGGAACCGTCACCAACGGAAAGGGTGGGCTAGCCAAGGTAAAGTTCGCGCAGAAACTTTTCAAAGTTGAATTTGTGCGCGTGCTGATGACGGCGTCCTCGAACACTTGTGATTCTCATGGATCTTCTGATCGGCGCAACTGTGTGGGCTTTGCAGTTCGCGAGGTATACCTCGGGTTCGACTCGGATGGGAAGTTCACGGACCTGATGCATCACAGCCCCAGCCCCAATCAGACGCTGACTTATGGCTCGTCCGTGGATTGCTGGCACGATCCAAAGGGCATCGCGACCGATGATGGAGAACAACCGGGCTTCGATCTCGTCTACAAAAGCGGCCTGACGCAGGGCCTGGCCATGACTGTCCCTGTGGCGATGATGTACGACAATCCCGATAACGCGGCGAATGAGATCGCTTATATCGAGAGCCGCGGTTACGCCATCAACTATGTGGAAATGGGCGAAGAACCTGACGGGCAGTTTGGGACGCCGGAGGACGATGCAGCATTGTATGTGCAGTGGGCGGACGCGATCCACAAAGTTGAGCCGAAGATCAAGCTGGCAGGGCCGGTGTTTGAAGGCGTCAACAGTGATATTCAGGTTTGGCGGGACGCGCACGGCAACGTGTCTTGGTTCAATCGCTTCTTGAATTACCTCAGGAGCCACGGTCATCTGGGCGACCTGAATGTGATGACGTTCGAGCATTATCCGTTCGATCCCTGCAACCTGAGTTGGAACGATCTGTATGACGAGCCCGCGCTGGTGCGGGGCATCGTGAAAGTCTGGCGGGACGATGGATTGCCCAAGGATGTTCCAATGCAGATTACGGAATCGAACCTGGCGTACGATACGGCTGTGCAGTATATGCAACCCTTCGGGGCGTTATGGCTGGCGGATTATGCGGGGTCGTTTCTGACGGTAGGCGGGAAGGCGCTTTTTTACTACCAGTGGGAGCCGCTGCCCATGTACCACGGCTGCGGAGGGTGGGGCACGTTTGGCATGTTCAACGTGGATGCGAACTACAACGTCACGCAGGATACGGCGCAGTTCTTCTCGGCGCAGATGTTGACTCAGGAGTGGGTTGATCCCGTGGACGAGTCTCACTTGGTGTATCCCGCGTCGACCGACATTAAGGATAGTCACGGTCACGTCCTGGTGACGGCGTATTCAGTGCGGCGTCCGGACAAGCAATGGTCATTGCTGCTGGTAAATAAGGATCAAGCGAATCCGCACTCCGTGGTGGTTGAGTTTCATGACTCCGCGAAGCACAGCAATCACTACTTCCAGGGGACTGTGAGGCAAGTGAGCTTTGGGGCAGACAATTATGTTTGGCATGCGAAGGGACAGAACGGGTATGCCCGTCCGGATGGTCCGGCGGTTATTTCTGATCAAAACGGCGGGAAGGGAGTGGAGTATACACTGCCGAGGGCGTCGGTGACTGTCTTGAGAGGGGCGGTGCAGTGGTGAAAGTTGGCTTTCGGGCGTTTGTCTTTTGGCTCTGAGCGGCGTATATTGGTGGTTGGAAACTGTTGTGTAGTACCAGATTTTGGCGGAGCACACCAGTGGGCGCAAGCCCACTTTTTAGTTTACGCTCCTTTCAAAACTTCCCAACAGCCCGATAACTTATTGATTTCATGGGATTTGAGATCGATCAGGTGCGCGAGATTGTGGAGCGGGTGGCCACCGGCAGCGGGCTCGAGGTGGTTGAAGTGGAATTGCGTGGGTCGGGTAAGGCGCGGATGCTCCGCATTGTGATTGATAGGGTTCCCGCACCCGGCGCAGGTGGTGGCGATCAACCAATTGGAGTAACGCACGAGGATTGCGCGACTCTGAGCCGTGAGGTTGGGACCATCCTCGATGTGGAGGACGTGATTCCTGGCAATTCGTATTTGCTGGAGGTTTCCTCTCCGGGGTTGGATCGCAAACTCTTGCGAGCGGCCGACTACGAGCGCTTCACGGGCAGCAAGGTGAAGCTGAAGACGCGAACTCCAGTGAACGGGAACCAGCACTTCGAGGGACGGTTGCAGAGTTTTCACGACGGCCGGTTGAGCTTGGAAGTGGGTGGGTCGCGGAAAAAAGCGCGACCAGGCGATCCCGGGCCGCAGATGTTGGAAATTGAATTGGCCAACGTCGAAAAAGCGAATCTGGTTCCGGAGATTTAAGTGTGGCCGGCAGGATTCCGGCGCTACCAAAGGTTTGATTTATGGCAAGCGAGCTTTACAACACGATCGACGCGCTCAGCAGGGAGAAGGGCATTGATCCGCAGATTGTGGTCACTGCGGTGGAAGATGCCATTGTTGTCGCCACGCGCAAGTATTACAAGACGCAGGAGAATTTGCGCGCGCAGCTCGATAAAGATACGGGTAAGATTCGTGCGTTTGCGGTTAAGACGGTGGTCGAAGCTCCCGAGCAGGTGGAGGATCCTCTTTTGCAGGTCACGCTTGACGACGCCCGAAAAGTTGATCCCAATGTGGAAATCGGCGGCGAACTGCAGATTCCGAAAGTGACGGAAGGGATTCTCGGGCGCATCGCTGCACAACTGGCAAAGCAGGTGATATTCCAGAAGGTGCGCGAAGCCGAACGGGATACGGTTTACAACGAATACATCGGGCGGGTGGGTGAGATCGTCAACGCGACGGTAAAGCGCATTGAAGGTCCAGACGTGATTTTCGATCTGGGCAAAGCAGAATCGCGTATGCCGCGCAAGGAGCAGTCGCGGCTCGAGTCTTTTGCCATCGGAGAGCGCGTGCGGGTAGTGATTGCGCGCGTCGAGAGAGCTTCAAAAGGTCCTGCTGTCGTGGTCTCGCGCGCGGCTCCGGAACTGGTGCAGCATCTGTTCCAGACGGAAGTGCCGGAAATTTACGATGGAACAGTGGTTATCCGGGCGATTGCTCGGGAAGCCGGTGAACGCACCAAGATCGCCGTCATGTCGAAGGACAAAGACGTGGACGCAGTTGGTGCCTGCGTTGGCATGAAGGGCATGCGGGTGCAATCGATCATTCGCGAACTGCGAGGCGAGAAGATCGACATTATCGAGTACCACGAAGACGCGGTGACTTTCGCGGAGAAGGCGTTGCAGCCGGCGAAAGTGAGCCGGGTGAGTGTGCTCGAAGGCTCTGAGAAACATCTTGAAGTCGTGGTCGACGACAGCCAGCTTTCCCTTGCCATTGGCAAGAAGGGGCAAAACGTCCGCCTGGCGGCGAAGCTGTTGGGTTGGAAGATTGACATCAAGAGCGAGGAAGAAAAGCGACAGGAAGTCGAACAGCAAATGTCGCAGTTGGTTGCGCCGGCGTCGACTCCGCTGGCAGAAGTGCCCGGACTGGGCGAAGGGTTGATCGAAAAGTTGAGCGCGGCTGGTGTAACTACCGTGGAAGCCTTGGCCGACATGACGCCCGAGCAACTTGAGGCCATCGAGGGTATCGGACCGAAGACGGTGGAAAAAATCAGTCTGGCGGTCAATAATTACTTTTCCAGCCTTGAAGGTGGGGAAGTGGCAGCGCCTGAAGGCGAGGCGGCAGCGGAAGTCCCTGAAGGTCAGGAGGCTTCGCTCGAAGGAACCGAAGAGGCAGCGCCGGAAGATGTGAGTGGGGTGGACCTGCCAAGTGATGAAACGGCTGAAATTGAGGTCGCGACCGAACCGGCAGAAACAGAAATCGTAGAACAAACGCAAGAACCGGCGGAAGAGCCTGCTTCTTCCGAAGGCAAAGACAAAGAGTAATGAGAACACAAGGAACACTCCGTGAACGCGGGAGCGAGCAGCCGAAAACCGACACCGTGAGGTTGATATGAAGACTTAGCGGGACAGTCCGGAGGAAAGAAAGGGCGGATGAGCAAGATTCGAATTAACGATCTGGCCAGGGAGCTGGAAGTCAAAAGCAAAGCGATTCTCGACGCACTTCCTGAAGTAGGGGTCACTGAGAAGAAGACGCACTCCAGTTCCGTGGAAGAGCATGAGGCGGAGAAGGTGCGCGCCTACTTGCGCGCTGCCAGCGAAGCGCAGACGGCTACCCGGCCGTCGCGCCCTAGTCGCGCCGATAACGATGAGATTAAGACCAAGATCGATCTCTCCAATATTTCCAGACCGGGCGACGTTCTGAATGCCATTCGCAAGCAGCAGGCTCCCGTGAGTGTGGCTGCTCTTCCTCTCCGTCCGTCCGCTGCGGCTTCCCCGGCAGCGCCCTCCGTTTCGACGGTGAAAGTTCCGGCGCCGCCGCCCACTTCTCCCGCGCCTCCGCCGCCGAGGGTTATCGTTCCGCAGCCTACCGTAAGGCCGACGTTTTCCGCTCCGGCGCCGCCAGTTGTCCAGCCACCTGTGTCTGCTGCAACGCCCCCAGCGATCCCAGTGCCTGGGTCACCCGTGCATCCACCGGCTGCGACGCCTCCTGCGGCACAAGCTGCGGCGCCAACTTCTGTGACGGCAGCACCTGCTGCTCCGCCACAGCTGCCAGCAACGAAACCGGCGGCGCCGATTGTTCAGCGTCCGCACCCGCCTTCGCCGCGGATGATCGTTCCCCATACGGGACCTCGTCCGGTGTACCAGGCGCCAATCAGGCCTGCTGCGCCGAGCTCTCAAGGAGCGACTACGCGCCCGGTTCCTGGACGTCCAGTGCCAGGGCAGCCAATTTTCCAGCGCCCGCGTCCGGGCAGTGCTGCGGCTCCGGGGACGCGTCCTCCATTGCGCCCAGGAGAACGTCGGCCGATGCACCCAACTCGGCAGTCGCCGACGGGTACGCGTCCGCTCGGGGTGGGACCGGGATTGCCTCCGCCGGGATCGACTCGCCCGGGTAGCCGTCCGGGTGCGCCCTCGCGCCGGCCCGGGCAGCGCTACGTTCCGCGCGGTGTAAAAGAAGGCCCGATGAAGGGTTTCGTTCCGCCACCGCGCCTATCACTTTCGAACGAACCGCAGCCGATCACGCGCAGCATCACTATCACAGAAGGAGTCAGCGTCAAAGATCTGGCTGAGAAGCTGGGAATCCGCGCCAAGGATTTGATCGCGCGCTTGCTGGCGCGTGGCGTATTTGCCACCATCAACCAGACGCTCGACACAGAACTGGCGAGCGAGATGGCGCGCTTTTTCGGAGCGGATACGAATGTGATCACCTTCGAAGAGCAGGCCGCCAAGGAAGTTTCCGACGCCGCTGCGGGTGAGGAAGGCGCAGCCAGTGAAGGTGTGCCGCGTCCGCCAGTGGTCACAATTATGGGCCACGTGGATCACGGTAAGACCACGCTGCTCGATTCGATTCGTTCCACCGACGTGGCCGGAGGCGAAGCGGGAGGCATCACCCAACACATCGGCGCGTACAAAGTCACGGTTCAGGACAAGCAGTCTCCTGCCTATGGCCGCCAGATCGTGTTTCTGGACACACCTGGTCACGAAGCGTTTACGCGGATGCGTTCCCGCGGAGCCAAGGCCACGGATATTGTCGTGCTCGTGGTGGCTGCCGATGACGGGGTCATGCCACAAACTCTTGAGGCGATTGACCACGCCCACGCGGCAGAGGTGCCGATCATTGTTGCAGTAAACAAGATTGACAAACCGGGAGCTTTGCCCGACCGAGTCAAGAAGCAATTGGGCGATCGCGGATTGATGCCGGAAGAGTGGGGGGGAACGACCGTGTTTGTCGACGTTTCGGCAAAACAAAAAACGAATTTGAATCTGTTGATGGAAATGATTTGCCTGGTAGCCGATCTGCAGGAATTGAAGGCTACTCCCGAGCGTCCGGCGCAGGGGGTTGTGCTCGAAGCCAAACTGGATCGTGGCCGTGGACCGGTGGCCACGGTGCTCGTGCAAAATGGCACGCTGCGCGACAGTGACAACTTCGTCGTCGGTAATGTGTATGGGAAGGTTCGCGCTATGTTTGACGATCGTGGGAATGCGCTTGAAGAAGCGCCGCCTTCGACGCCGGTCGAAATCCTGGGCATGGAGGGATTGCCCCAGGCAGGCGATCAATTCGTAGTAGTAGCAGATCGTGATAAAGCGCGGGGCATTTCCGAATACCGCGAACAAAAGACTCGAGAAGCGACGCTGGCGAAGAGCTCGCGAGTATCGCTCGAAGGTTTGGCGGAACAGCTCAAGACGGCCGGCACCAAGGAGTTGAATATTATTCTGAAGGCCGACGTGGGCGGCTCAGTCGAAGTGCTCACCGATCTGCTTTCCAAACTTTCGAACGACAAGGTTCGCTTGAAGGTGCTGCATTCTGGAGTTGGCGCCATAACCGAAACCGACGTTCTGCTGGCCTCGGCTTCAAACGCGATCATCATCGGATTCAATGTGCGTCCAGAACGCAAGGCGCAGGAACTGGCGGAGCAGGAGAAGGTCGACATCCGGCTGCACTCGATCATTTATGAACTGCAGGATGAGATCAAGCGCGCTATGACTGGGCTGCTTGAGCCGACTATTAAGGAAACCTATCAAGGCCGGGCTGAAGTTCGAGAGACGTTCCGCATCCCGAAGGTTGGCACTGTGGCTGGTTGCACGGTGATCGATGGCCTGGTCAAGCGCGATTCCGAGGTACGACTTCTGCGCGATAACGTGGTTGTCTTCAAGGGCAAGGTCGGGTCGCTTCGCCGTTTCAAGGACGACGCCAGCCAGGTTACCAATGGAATGGAGTGCGGCATCTCGATCGCCAACTACGGAGACATCAAAGTCGGCGACGTGATCGAAGCCTTCGCGACCGAGAAGGTTGCGGCGGAAGCGATAGCATAGAACGTCGTTGGTCGTTAGCCATTGGTCGTTGGCACGCTGAAGATTCGTCTTTGCCAACGATCAAAGACCAACGGCCAACGACCACATGATCGCCTTTCTCACCCTCGAACTGCGTATCGAAGCAGCGCAGTCGCTCAAAGACAAGCGGCAAGTCGTGCGCAGCCTGAAAGACCGACTGCGCGCCCATTTCAATGTGGCGGTGGCCGAGTTGGATGCGAGCGGATTGTGGAACCGCGCGACGTTGGGAGTGGTCAGTATTTCCGACTCGCGTGATTACCTGGATGGCCTTATGAAGAACGTGGAGCGTCAGGCAACGCGAATCGCGAATAACGGCGGCGCTGATGTCGCCGATTCCTTTTTAGAATACCTGTAACCCGCAGCGGTCGTAATCCATTCCATTCAGGGCACTTTCAGCTTGACACGAAAGTACCCTAAAAGGCTCGCCAATATTGCAGCCACGAGCATGATTTTCTGATATTCTCATTCGTTTTACTCTGAGGCAAAAGCAGTGGAAAAGCGTGGGGCTAAATATCATCGGGAAAGACTGGGCGAGGCCCTGCGTGAGGAGATTGAAACGATCGTGGAGGGCGAACTCGGTGACCCCCGCATCGGGCTGGCCAGCGTCAGCAGTGTGATGCTGGGAAGCGATTCGCGCTCTGCCCGGATTTTCGTGGTCGTCCAAGGCGACGATAAGGAAGCCGAACGCACGTTGGAGGGACTGACTGCGGCGGTCGGCTTCATTCGCCGTGAAGTGGCTGAGCGTTTGCACCTGCGCCGTCCACCGGAGTTGTATTTTCAATTGGACCGTTCGCAGACCTATGCAACCAGAATCGATGAGCTTTTGAAACGTAACCAGAAACGGAGTCATTAGTTCGA
>Ga0265760_10000584_pt1 | contig 10358 bp, 5 predicted proteins | sample NZIome_2_FD_200831 | JGI IMG/M metagenome (GOLD analysis project Ga0265760, IMG submission 200831) | Metatranscriptome of rhizosphere microbial communities from Maridalen valley, Oslo, Norway - NZI1 (Metagenome Metatranscriptome) | ecosystem: Host-associated > Plants > Roots > Rhizosphere > Soil... | reverse complement strand
GAGTGATCAGCCTAGCGGGGCAACCTGAGAGGCAGCCCGAACCCGAAAAAACCGACGGCGCTGCGAGGTGCAGTTTGCCGGCGCGGATCAGCGCCGCGGCTGCGCCGTGCCCTACCGGAATGAGGTGTCCGATGCGCTCCATACGCGCGAAGTCGCGCAGCGTCGTAGCGAGCCAGTTCTCGATACCCGCCGCATCGAGCGCCAAATAGCCGCCGGCGTCGGGCTTCGCATTCAGCCGCGACCGGCGTTCGATCAGCGTTCCCGTGGAACTCCACAAACTCGCTTTGGTCAGCGTCTTGCCGACATCCAACACCGCGGTTGCGCGAGTCTGCACTGGTCATCACCCAAGACTTCTTGATTGAAAAGTATTATTTATGATTACAAAATCCGGCCCGCATAGCCAGCCCGGACGCTCCCACGACCCCGCGCCGTGCGCGCCCCGCCTCGTCGGCCGCGTAAGCCAGCGGATCACCGCCGCCTGATGTAAAATGATCGATTCTGATTGCAAACGGCACCTGCTTTGGTTACAAAGGGTGTCGACAGGGCGCGTCTTGAATGAAAAGCAGGGAACCCTTGATGAGTGACCTATTGGAAGTCCCAACCGAGACGCGCGGCGCGCTGCTCTTCAAAGTCCCATTGAGTCGGTGGTCGGACACGGACACGGCGTCGAAACCTGCCGCCGAGTTATTGCTCTATCGCTCCAACTTGCTGGGGGCGGATCTCACCGTCACGAATTTCGGCGGGGGCAACACTTCCGCCAAACTCGGCGGTCTCGACCCGCTCACCGGCCTGCCGGTTCGCGTGCTCTGGGTGAAGGGATCGGGCGGCGATCTAGGGTCGATGAAACTCGATGGTTTTGCGACTCTATACCTCGATCGCGTGCATCGTCTCGAAGCACTTTACGGGGGCGTAGAGCATGAAGACCGTATGGTTGAATATCTGCCGCATTGCACATTTGACCTCAACGGCCGCGCGGCCTCGATCGATACTCCGCTGCACGGCTTGCTGCCCTTTCCGCACATAGATCACGTGCACCCCGATGCGGTCATTGCGTTGGCCGCGGCAAGTTCGGGTGAAAGCGCCGCGCGCGCGGTATGGCGTGGCGCCGTGGGCTGGCTGCCGTGGCAGCGACCCGGATTCGACCTCGGGTTACGTCTGAGAGACTATGTGGCCCAAAATCCCGGGTTGCGGGGCGTCGTTCTGGCGGGCCACGGTCTCATTTGCTGGGGCGAGACCTCGCGCGCCTGTTATGAGAATACGATTCAACTCGTCGGCGATGCTGCACGCTACCTCAATGAGCGCCTCGCTCACCGCGCGGCGTTTGGCGGTCCACGCATCGCGCCCTTGCCGCAAGCAGAGCGACTGCGCATGGCGGCGGCGATCATGCCAAAGCTGCGCGGCTTGATGTCCAATGAGGGCGCAAAGATCGGCCACTTCTCGGCCGATCCTGAAACCCTCGAATTCGTCTGCTCCAAGGATTTTGCACGGCTTGCGGCTCTCGGCACTTCCTGTCCCGATCATTTCCTACGCACGAAGATTTGGCCGTTGACCTTGGACGAAACGCGGCTCACGGACGGCGCTTACCTCGAAGAGTCCTTGACGGAGTACCGAACGAATTACGCAGCCTATTACCAGCGTTGCGCAAGCGCGCGAGACCCAAAAATGCGCGACCCCAATCCAGTCATCATCCTGGTGCCCGGTCTGGGCCGCCTCGCATTCGCGCTCGACAAGACCACTGCCCGGCTGGCCGCCGAATTCTACGGAAACGCCATCAATGTCATGCGCGGTGCGGAATCAATCGGACAATACATCGGCCTCGATGAACGGGAGGCGTTTCGAATCGAGTACTGGGCGCTGGAAGAAGCGAAATTGCGCCGTATGCCTAAGCCGAAACCTCTGGCGGGCAGGATTGCTCTCATCACGGGCGGCGCGGGCGGCATCGGCGCGGCGACCGCGGACCGGCTGCTGGCGGAAGGCGCCTGCGTGATGCTGCTCGATCGCGACGCCGATGCCCTCGAGCAGGCACTCAAGGTCTTGAAACGAAAGGCCGGCTCGGACTTCGTGCAATCGGCGCTCTGCGACGTGACGGACGAGCATCAAGTTAGCGAGGCGTTCGCATCCTGCGCGCGCGAATTTGCGGGACTGGACATTTTGGTGGCGAATGCTGGTATTGCATCCTCAGCGCCGCTCGAAGAAACCACGGTGGAGCTCTGGCGTAAGAACTACAACGTACTTGCGGAAGGCTATTTCCTCGCGGCACGCTCGGCGTTTCCGCTAATGAAGCTGCAATGCGGCGGCTCGATAATTTTCATCGGCTCGAAAAACGGCATTGCCGCGGCCTTGGATGCCTCCGCCTATGCATCCGCAAAGGCCGCCGCGCTGCATTTGGCGCGATGTCTCGCGCTGGAGGGCGCGCCGTTCGGCATTCGAGTCAACACGGTGAATCCCGACGCGGTCATCAAGGGTTCGCGGATTTGGGACGGTGACTGGCGGCGCGAGCGCGCCGGCGTGCATGGGATAGATTCCGGCGAGGCTCTGGAAGCTCATTATCGCAATCGATCCATGTTGAAGGTCGACGTGCTGCCGGCTGACATCGCGGACGCCGTGTATTTTTTTGCGTCGGACATGTCACTCAAGTCAACCGGTAATATGATCAACGTGGATGCCGGCAATGCGCAGGCGTTCACACGGTAGAGTCGGCTGATCGGGAGGGACGCTCTCATGCCAGAACATTTGCCCTTGCCGGAAGGCTTTGTCCGGGATGTCAACGCCAGCCGCGGTACTGAGGGCCTAGAGGATGATTACGAGTCGTTGGCTCGACAGCTGCGCCGCCGGGGCATAGATATCGAGCCCATTCGCCGCAAGGTTGCCGCATTCTCTGTGGCCCTCCCGACCTGGGGTGCCGGCCGTGGTGGAACTCGCTTTGCAAAATTCCCGTTCGATGGCGCGCCCACGTCGATTCGAGAGAAATTAGAGGATTGCGCGGTTGTGCAGCAGCTATGCCGCATCACGCCGCGCGTGTCTCCGCATTTTCCTTGGGATTGCGTCGCCGACTATGCCGCGCTACGCGAGCTTGCGGCAAGCTTGGCGCTCGGATTCGACGCGGTCAATTCGAATACGTTTCAAGATCAATTGGAGCAGAAACACAGCTACTCCGCAGGATCTCTCAGTTCCACGCACGCTGCGGTTCGCGATCAGGCCGTCGCCCACAACATTGAGTGCATCCGCATCGGTGGAATTCTTGGCTCCAAGGCGATCACTGTTTGGGTCGGCGACGGCAGTAACTTTCCCGGACAACAGGACTTTACACGCGCCTTTGACCGCTATCTGGAATCGGCCGCGAGAATCTACAGCGCGCTTCCTGGGGATTGGAAAATGCTGCTCGAACACAAGCTTTTCGAGCCGGCGTTTTACAGCACCGTCTTGCAAGACTGGGGGTCATCGATTCTAGCGGCGCAGCAGCTGGGCGAGCAGGCTTACTGTCTGGTGGATTTGGGACATCACGCGCCAACCACGAATATTGAACAAATCGTCGCCCGCCTGCATCGCTTCGGCAAGCTTGGCGGATTTCATTTCAACGACAGCAAATACGGCGACGACGATCTCGATTCGGGCTCGATCAACCCGCATCAGCTATTTCTGGTGTTCAACGAATTAGTTGAGGCTGAATCCAACGCCCGGGGGTCATTCGCGCCTGCCTATCTTATCGATCAGTCGCATAATGTGACCGATCCCATCGAAAGCATGCTGGTTTCCGCAGAGGCCATTGTTTGCGCTTTTGCAAAAGCAATGATCGTCGATCGCGAGGCATTGTTGTATGCGCAGGAATCGAACGACGTGATGATGGCGTTCCAGGGTCTTCGCCAGGCGTACCGAACCGACGTATCGCCGCTAGTCGCACAAGCGCGTGTCGATGCCGGCGGTGCGATCGATGTGCTCGGCACCTTTCGTGCCAGCGGGTGGCGCAAGACGCAAGCGCGGCGGCGGCAAAAATTGGCGCCGGGCACTGGCATAGTGTGACGGAGGATCTTTGTGAAAATGTACATAGCGGGCGTATTGGCTGCAATGTTTGCTGCCTCGGCCTCGGCAGAGTCCGCAGCGCCGGTGTCGCATCCGGTGTTGAGTATCTGGCCGGGCGCCGCACCCGGTTCGGAAGGGTCTACTCAGAAAGAGATCGATTCGCAGCTACCGGCACCAGGAAATCGAACTACCCGCCTCATTCGCAACGTCGTGAGCCCGACTCTCACGGTTTTCACGCCCGCGAAGCCTAACGGCACGGCGATCATCGTCTGTCCCGGCGGCGGTTATTTCGGACTGATGTTCAATTACGAGGGCACGGACTTCGCCGAGTGGCTGAGCGCGCGCGGCGTGACGGCATTTGTCCTGAAATATCGTCTGCTGCCGACCCCGGTGAATTTGGCGGACCAATCAGCCGAGATGAAAGAGCTAACCGCCAGCATCCAGACGGACTTCGACAATTCCTATCACAAGCTCGATGCCGGCAGGACTCTGGCGGTCGCTGATGGCAAGCAAGCCGTTCGCTACGTTCGCCGGCACGCGGGCGAATGGGGCGTCGCTAAAGACCACATCGGCTTGATGGGATTTTCGGCCGGGGCCGGATTGACGATGGGAGTGCTGCTCGACCATGAAGCCGACAGCCGTCCGGATTTCGCGGCGCCTATCTATGGCTACATGGACGACGTCGCACCGCCCAAGGACGCTCCTCCAATATTCATCGTCGCAACGCAGGCCGATAATTTGGTTCCGTCAGGCCGCAGCGTCATGATTTATCAGCGCTGGAGCGCCGCACATCTACCCGCTGAGCTGCATATTTTCGAACAGGGTCCCCATGGATTCGGGACGCGTCAAACGGGGCTGCCGGTCGATCAGTGGCAAGGTCTATTCGAGCAATGGCTGCGCTCGCGGGGATTGATCACCGCGCGCAGCGCTGACGCGCATGATCGACCTTGATTGAATTGGCCGCCACTTAAGTCCAAAGTATGCACCCACGGGTAGGGGATACTACCAAATCAGGACTGCCATGCATTCAGCGGAGCGCGAAAAACTAATTCTGGAAACCGTGAATCAAAGGGGTTTCATCTCTTTTCAAGATCTGGAACAGCGCATTGCAGCGTCGCCCGCGACTATCAGACGTGACCTCGAACGCATGATGGTCGCGGGGCTGTTGACGCGAGTCCGCGGCGGCGCCAAGAAGAACGAGTCGAAGAATGCAAAACGTCTGACGCCGGATCCCGGTCAACACTTGACGGGTGTGCCATTCGAGGAAAACGTCAATCTGCATAAGGCGGAAAAAGAAGCAATCGGTCGCGCGGCGGCGAAGCTGTGCAACGCCGGCGAGGCGGTAATGATTGACGGAGGGTCCACTACGTTGCAGATGTGCCAGCACGTACGCGGCCTGAATCTACAGGCGCTAACCAATTCCTTGCGCATCGTCAGCGCGCTCTTGCAGCAGCCGGGAACACGCGTCTTGGTTCCCGCCGGTCAGGTTTTTCCGGAACAAAATATCATCCTCGCCGCATCCAGTGATGACGGTATGCAGCGCTTTCACGCGCCAAAACTTTTCATGAGCGCCGCTGCAGTGGGCAGCGCCGGCCTGATGCAGGCGGACATCATGCTGGTTGGTGTCGAGCGGCGGCTGATTGATCGCGCTGACGAGATCATCGTGCTTCTGGACAGTTCGAAATTCGATGGACCCTCCGGACACATCGTCTGCGGTTTGGATGAGATCGATGTATTGATCACCGACCGGGGAGTCTCGCCCCGGCATGCGCAAATGGTGCAGAACGCCGGTGTCAAACTGATCGTCGCCCCTTGATTGTTTCTGATCTAATTAGATCGAATAATATTGACTAGGCATTCCGCCTTCACCAGAGTAGCTCTGTGGACAACCCCATCAGTCTCGTGTGTGGTGCCGACTCGCAGCCGCTGCTTGAAGACACCTTAGGCGGCGCGTTAGCCCGCGCGGCAAGCAGTTGGCCCGGCCAGGAGGCAGTGGTCTGCTGCGAATCGGGCGTGCGCTTGACGTTTGCAGAATTGGATATACGAGCGACTGAGTTCGCGGCGGGTTTGCTTGCACTGAATTTGAAGCCCGGCGATCGCATTGGGATTTGGGCGCCGAACTGCGTTGAATGGGCCATCACCCAATATGCGGCGGCCAAAGCGGGTTTGATCCTGGTGAACATCAATCCTGCTTATCGCAAGCATGAACTCGAATACGTCTTGAATACTGTCGCATGCAGCGCTCTGGTCACGGCGGCAACCTTCAAATCCAGCGATTATCTCGCCATGCTGTGCGAGCTTGCGCCGGAACTGCTCCGCGATGAGCCTGGCATGCTCGCCGCGCAAAGCCTTCCTCATCTTAGGTTGGTCGTGTGCATCGATGCCGCAACGGTGACCGGAATCCTGCCATTCGATGAAGTTTCCACCCGCGGCCGCCCATTGCATCGCACAATGCTGTGCGAGATCAACGAATCCTCGAGCCCCGAAGACGCGGTAAACATTCAGTTCACGAGCGGCACGACCGGATCACCGAAAGGCGCGATCTTGTCGCACCGAAATATCTTGAACAACGCGTTTTTCGTGGGTGAAGCGATCCACACCGTTTTCGGCGACCGAGTTTGCATTCCAGTGCCGCTGTATCACTGTTTCGGCATGTGCATGGGCAACCTGAATTGCCTTACGCATGGCGCCGCGGCCGTCTATCCAAGCCGCGGCTTCGAGGCGCTGGCAACTCTGCGATGCATTGAAGCGGAGCGTTGCACCACACTGTACGGCGTGCCGACGATGTTTATCGCCATGCTCGACCATGCGCGCTTCGGGGAATTTGACAAGTCGAGTCTGCGCGGTGGGATCATGGCAGGGTCGCCGTGCCCGATTGCGGTCATGCATCGGGTGGTCGATCAAATGCATATGCCGGAGGTGACCATTGCCTACGGCATGACGGAGACCAGCCCGGTGAGCTTTCAGTCGAGCGTCGATGACTCCTTGGAGCGCCGCGTTTCCACCGTGGGAAAGGTTCAGCCGCATTTGCAAGTCAAAGTCATCGACCCCAGCGGCGTCATTGTTCCGCGCGGAGTCAGTGGTGAACTTTGCACGCGCGGCTACTCGGTGATGCAAGGTTATTGGGGAGATCCGGCGCGTACCTCGCAAGTACTGGACGAGGCCGGTTGGATGCATACCGGCGATCTGGGCGTGATCGACGCGGAGGGCTATTGCAATATCGTCGGGCGCATCAAAGACATGATCATTCGGGGCGGCGAGAACGTGTACCCGCGCGAAGTGGAAGAATTTCTATTCAAGCATCCCAAGATTCAAGGAGTGGCATGTTTTGGCGTTCCCGATCCGAGATTCGGCGAGGAGCTCTGCGCGTGGATACAACTGCGCTCCGGCGTGACCGCCGGCGCGGAGGAGATCAAGCAGTACTGCCGTGGACAAATCGCACACTACAAAATTCCGCGTTACTTCGAATTTGTCGACGAGTTCCCGATGACCGTCACCGGCAAAATTCAGAAGTTCATAATGAGAGACCTGATGATTGAGCGCCTCGGTTTGAGCGTGGAAAAGACCGCATGACAAGAGCGGTGCCTGAGAAGGTGGTCTCGGATTTACTCGTCGGAAGCGTTGCATGAATCGGCCGCGCATTGTGTCCACGGTGACAACCGTACTAATGTTACGCTCAAGAATTTAGGGACGTCTCTGTCCCTGCGCTTTAATGATCCAAACGGTTTGATCTTGGAATTCACGACCCAGGTGCGGCCCTCGTTAGAGTACGAGTGAACCTCGCGGTCATCCGCGCACTCAGAACTACAGCGGTGGCTGCTCCAACGTTAGAATTGGTGGCGTCGCCGACCGCTTCACGAAAATCTCGGTGCGTCGAGGTAACTCCAACATTCCATCGCGCCGAGGCACGTTGGGTGACGCGCACCGAATAGAGGCACATGCCCGCACACCCCGCACCAATGTCGTGCGCGCAGCAATCTCAACTTAGAAACGACGGCAAGAACTACCGACTAGATGCGTCGTACGAAGAATTCACTACAACAAATTTACAGATCGCGACATCACCATTGATGCCAAGGGGAAAGGCGTCGACGAAAAAATGGAGAGGATGCGATGGCCATTTTAGTGGATTCATTATCGAAGTCAGTCCGCGCTGAGGGAATCAATTTCCGCGAGGGTTTGGTAATCACTCCGGTGATCCTACAGGTCTCGCCTGTCACGCCAAGACTCTTGCCGCAAATGCCCGCTACGCCTGAGTCATGGTCGACAAGAGATCGTGCCGCGCGTGCCCGCCTGAACAAACACGAATCCTACGCGAGACCCGCGACGAGACTCTTTATGGTCGCGTTGTTGTGCGTGAGCTGGATGTTTTTCGCATTTAGAGCGCACGCTGACGCACCTGCGATTGTCGACAATCCGAGTCCTATCGACGAAATTGTTGTAACCGCACAGAAACGAGCCTCCTCGATTCAGACCACACCGATCAGCATTTCTGCGGTCACCGGAGAAGATTTGTTGGCGCGCGGCGTCGCCTCCTTGGCCTCTCTGGCCCAGGGCACACCCGGCGTTTCGCTGAAGAGCGAAGGGCCGAGTCAGACGGAAATAGAGATGCGCGGCATGACCTCGAGCGGCGGCAACTCCGCGACCGTCGGGTTTTATCTTGATGATATTCCCTTGGTGGGACCCGCGAGCGCTCAAAATGGTCACGTTGTGATCGATCCCGATCTGTATGACCTGAGTCGCATCGAGATTCTGCGAGGGCCTCAAGGCACGCTCTTCGGTTCAGGTTCGATGGGTGGCACGGTCAGATTGATTACGAATCAGCCGAACTTGTCGGAGTTTCAATCGACCGTGCAGAGCGTCTTATCGGGCACCGACGGCGGCGGGTTCAACCACAAAGATAGTTTGATGGTTAACCTCCCGCTGATAGACCACACCTTGGCATTGCGGATAGTGGGAACAGAAGACTATACGAGCGGTTGGATCGACCGCGTTGTCGTTAACCCTTTCCCAATAGCTGGAGGAGACCCGGTCGGCAGCGCGCGCGGCGCCGTCCAGAACGCCCCCGTCGAGAAGGACTATCCGGGCTCGAATGCCTATCAAACCTATGCGGCGCGCGTGACTCTGCTTTGGAAGCCGACGGAAAACCTATCGGTCACGCCGTCATTCTTCCATACCACCAGCACTCAAAACGGCATCAGTGCCTATGACAGCGTTCCCGGCACCGAGGCGCACTACCAGCCTTTCGACATCGCCGAACCGCTGACCGATTCTCTAACGGCCTACAGCCTGAATGTGAACTACAGTTTCGCCTCGTTCGACCTGACGTCGAGTACGGCGCGCTGGACCCGAAACTCCACTCAGGTAGAGGAGGCCAGCGAGGCCTTCAACAATCCGCTCGAAGGAATTACCTATAACTCCAACTACGGTCTTCCCAACCCGGGGTATTATGGCCCGACCGGGTCTGGCCCCGAGCGCGGTATCGAAGATGATCCATCGCATCAGTTCAGCGAGGAGCTGCGATTGGCGTCAACGGGGAGTGGAAGAGCCAGCTGGGTTGCTGGGCTCTATTACAGCGACTTCTACTCGTTGTGGACCTTCAACGGTACGACGCCCAACTTCTCCAGTTATATGGATCTCGGCACGCTCGCACCGGCAACCACAGCCAACTGGTTCGATGCCCGCTCGCCTACCACGCTCAAGCAGTACGCGGGCTTCGGCGACGTCACGTATGCGCTGACCGACGCGCTCAAGGTCGATGTCGGCGCCCGCGTGAATCACTACGATTATCGCTTCTCCTCCTGCATCAGCGGCTATGGATCGGGCAACGGAGCGGCTACGCCCTCCTGTTCCGGTCTTATCGCGCTATCGTCTACCAGTTTTAACCCAAAATTAAATCTAGCCTATACCTTTACCCCGGACGTGATGGCGTATGCAACCGTGTCGAGTGGCTTCCGCCCCGGCGGGGGCAACGCCGTCTATCCCACCACCGGTGCGGCCTGGGGAGGGGCTTTCCAGCAGCAGGGTTATACGACCGGCAAGTGCCCCACTACGTATGAACCGGACCGCGTCATGAGCTACGAACTCGGCCAGAAAGCCAGAGTGTTTGATCGCCGTCTGACGGTGAACGCCAGTATCTATTATGAGGACTGGCGCCACGTTCAGCTCGAGGCGTATCCCAACGACTGGGCGCTGAACATCAACGGCAACTATGTTTCTATCTATGGAGTCGATATCGATGTGCTCGCCGATCTAGGGGCGGGACTCCAATTTGAAATCGCAGCGGGCTATCTATATCAATACTTAGATGGCGGTCCGCACTGGGTGATTCAACCGAT
>Ga0265760_10000582_pt1 | contig 10360 bp, 8 predicted proteins | sample NZIome_2_FD_200831 | JGI IMG/M metagenome (GOLD analysis project Ga0265760, IMG submission 200831) | Metatranscriptome of rhizosphere microbial communities from Maridalen valley, Oslo, Norway - NZI1 (Metagenome Metatranscriptome) | ecosystem: Host-associated > Plants > Roots > Rhizosphere > Soil... | reverse complement strand
GTGCTGCAGGAACGCGAAATCACCCGGGTGGGCGGCAACCAAATCATCAAAGTGGACTTCCGCTGCATTGCCGCCACTAATAAGGATCTGGAAAAGTTGATCGAGGAAGGGAAGTTCCGTCCCGATCTTTTTTACCGGCTGAATGTCTTTCGCATCGAACTGCCTCCGCTGCGCGAGCGTCGCGAGGACATTCCTCCGCTCGTCGACCACTTCGTCCGCAAGTTCTCCCTGGCCATGAACAAGCGGATTACTCGGGTTTCGCCTGCGGCGATGAACCTATTGCAGCAACAGCCTTGGCTGGGCAATGTTCGCGAACTGGAGAACGCAGTGGAGCGCGCCATGGTTGTAGGGCAAGAGCCGGAACTTCGCGAGCAAGACTTCATCTTCAAGCCGCAAAGCGTCTCTAATGGCTCGGGCAAGAAACTGGAGGAGATGGAGCGCGCCCACATTCTGCGGGTGGTCGAGGAGTGTGGAGGCAATCAGAGCCACGCAGCAGAGGTCCTCGATATCGACCGCGTCACTCTCTATCACAAGTTGAAAAAATACGGCTGGACTCGGACCCCGGTCGAGACCCGATGAAAGCACGCGATGAAGCTGCTGCACATCTTGCCGATCGGGAATGTGGATGAAAGGCTGTTGAAAGATCTGCCGCCGGCCATCGAAGAAACTTTTCGTATCCCGTGTAAAGTCCTCCCACTCCGCTTGGATCCGGAGTTCGCGTTCCATGGAGAGCGGCAGCAATACCATTCTTCAGAAATCCTGCAGCGCATGCAAAGTTTTCTTACGGCAGATTCATGGCGAATGCTAGGCATCAGCGCAGTGGATCTGTATATCCCGATTCTTACTTTCGTTTTCGGCGAGGCGCAAATGGGTGGCCCTTGCGCGGTAGTCTCGTCTCACCGGTTGCGGCAGGAGTTCTATGGCCTTCCGCCTGACCGCGAACTGTTTCGCCTGCGCGTAATAAAGGAAGCGGTTCATGAGGTGGGACACACTTTGCACTTGACCCACTGCGAGGACTACCGCTGTGTCATGGCCTCGTCGCATGCCGTGGAGTGGATCGACCTCAAAGACAGCGCGCTGTGCGCGGCCTGCGGGGCCGCCACAATGCCGATGATCCGGTCAGGGCAAAACTACTAAAAACTGCGAGCGTTCGCGATAGGTTTGAACTGCTTGCGATGGTGCAACAAAACACCGGCCGCCTTTTTTGCAGGCGGCCGGTAGTTCCAGCGGTCCAAGGCGAGGCTCCTCCACCTCGTGTGGCCGCGAGGCCTTATGACAGAAAGAACTCTTTCGCCAGGGGCAGCCAGTCCTGGTCTGGGATGTGGCTGGTGACGTCGTCCATCGCCACTCCGCCGTCCTGAGCGAGCGCGCCCACGGCGATTGGCATTCGGCGCTGCAGGCGGCTCGCAGACTCTTCTGTCCACCGGCGGGCGAGCGCTCCTCCCAGCAGGTTGCGGAAGCTGGTCTTGGCGTCGGGGGCTTGCACGGTCAGCAGCCAGCCTTCGCCGTAAGGATCGCGCAGAGCAACCTTAGGATCCTGCATGACTGCCGGGTTGACGTCGGAGATGGTGCCCTCGATCGGCGAAACCATGTCGACTGCGCAGCCGTCGCGGTGAACGGTGCACATTTTCTGACCTTGGCGAATCCATTGGCCGCGTTGCGGCAGCGTGATGCTCTCCACCTTGCCGGTAAGCTTAGACGCGAAATCATCCATGCCAACCCGCACCAGGCTGGGGCTCTCGCTCAATGCCCAGGTGTGACCGGGGTGGTAGCGGAGATTCTCCGGGACTTCGAAGCCCCCGACCAGGGCGGGCTGAAGGCGGGGCGCGATTTCATGCTTGGCCGGCGCGACCTCCACAGCGGGATGCCGAATTGCATTTCGAGTACGGAAATAATCAATCAGTAAGAAAGTTGCGAATGTGAAGAGAACCAGTAGGACTGTCATAAGTCACCTCGTCGGAGGGCCATCTTGCGAGCCACTCACACTTTTCTAAAGGCAATCGCCGTGCCAAGACCACACGCAGCATGGGTGGACGTGCTGCACGCAGATACCTCCAATCAAACAAGGGGTTTAGCGAAAGGCAACTTTATGCCGATGAAGGTTGCCATGAAATTGTCCACACCGCTGTGATGAAAAGTGCAATGGCTGAAATCCTGCGGTTGGGGGCGGTTTTGGCGTGGATAAAGAGAATGACGGATTGCTATCAGCAGCTTAGGCACCGCGAAGCGCGCAGATGAACCTTGCAACACCAGAGTTGAAGAATGCAACATGTGTTTCCGGCTCTGCGAACGGCAACACGTGTTGTTTGACGTCCGAAACCAAAGATGGAACCGCGCGGTTTATTGGACCTCCAGTGAAACCAGGTCGCCGTCCGCTTTTCCTCCGGCTCGGTAGTTGACCGCAACTGGGCGGCTTTTCCAGTCGCAGGAAAAATCGTCTGCCCCGATCAGCATCAGCGCTTTGTAATTCTCGGTGCGAAGCTTGAGGAGCTTCGCTCCCGCTGCCACGGTCAGGATCGCCGATGGAGCCTGCGAGCAATCGACCGCGATTAATTTACCTTTTAGAAATTGGATCGCGCGTTTGTCAGGCTGCGGCGGCGCTGGTGGTTGTTCGGGGTGATCGGCGCTCGCCTCTTCATCCGGCGGGGGAGTTTGCTTTTCTGCTTGTGGCTGCGGCTCTGGTGGTTTCCTTGCGCTTGCCGAAGATGAAGTCGAGGAAGGCGCGGATGTTGCGGAAGATGCGGGCGTGGCCGATGCCGCCGGCTGGGGTCGCGTGCTGGTGTCACGCTGCGGCGGTACGCCATACTTCTTCAGCATCGGCAATCCTTCCAGTTGCTCGCTGGCGGACTTCGCAATCTGCGCATCGGGACTGTTCTTAAGCCGCTCGAGCAACGCGGTCGCCGCATCCCAACTTTTTCCCGCCAGGTAGATTTGCGCCATGTTCAGCTGATAGTTCTGATTGCGCGGGCTGAGTTGGATGGCCAGTCGCATGGAATCCATGGCGGCGTGGACGCCACCGCCCTCCAGTTGCGCCATGGCGAGCATGTTGCGGGCCGCGGCGAATTCGGGATCCCAATCCAGAACCAGCCGCAGATCCTGTATCATGTTGGGAAGCCCTTGAATCGAGCCTCCTCCGGATTGCGCCGCACGCAGCCGAACCAGTGACAGATAATAATGTAGCCAGGGGTCCTTGGGATTGAGCTCCGCGCCCTTATTCAATTCTTCGACGGCATGGTCGAATTCTTTTTTCTCGGTATACGCCCAGGCCAAGGCGCGGCGGGCGACCACGTTGTCTCCCTTGGGCTGGCCGGTGATTGCCTCCAACTCCTGCACGGCTTGCTCGCGGTGTTCGGAAAGACGAACACTCATTTCCGCGACCAGAGCTTTTCCCTCGGCCTCGGAAAGCTGCTGCATGCTGCTGCCGATCTGCTCGTCGGGAGTGAGGGCGATGGTCTGGATTGCCGATGCCTTCGCCAGCGAATGGAAGTCATCCTTCACCGCCTGCGCGAATTGGGCTGAAGTCATCCCGTATGCTTTTTGAATTGCTTCGTCGACCGGAAGCTTCTGGTTTTCGACCAGGTCGAAGTATGTTCCAGTCTCCGGCAGTTTGTTCTGAGCCAGCAGGTAGTGCATCACGATCCACGATTGCGCGTGGAACAAGGTATGGCGCGAACTTTCCGGACCGGCAGATACATCCGGGTGCATCGCGAACAAGTCGGGGAACGCGAGCCATGCGGTTGTATTCAGTAGTTCGATGAACGATTCCGGATCTCCGCCAACTTGCCCTTGCGTGCCTTCCACGCGCAGGCTGGAAAAGTATTCGGCGAAGCCTTCGTCGAACCACGCCTGCGTGGGCGGATAGTTGTAGTTCAGGAATACGTGCGCGAATTCGCGGGACAGTGCACGCCAACTGTCCGCCTTCGACAGGTTCAAAACAAAGTAATCGCGATCTTCGCCGGGAACGAAGAAGCCGGCTGCGATGGCTTGTCCCTGGCGGTTCGGCACAACTTGGCTATATTCCTCATCGCTTCTCAGCGCGATAATGTCCACCGGTTCTGACATGTTGATCCGATTTCTGGCCAGCAATTGGCCGAAGACGGAGCGCATCTGCTCGAATCGCACGACCACGTCGTGCCCATGTTTTTCGTCAGCGTCGGTGACCACCGAAAAGTGGCTGGAGCTGACGCGGATCCAGTGGGGCTCGTCCGAACGCGCAGGCGCAAGCGGAGCACCGCAGAGCAAAATAGCGACTATAAGAAGGATGAGCCGAGATCGAAGGGACAGGATGCGATCCGTCATGAGCCGTTGGGAAGTTTTCGAGATATGGAATGCTATCACGCTGCGGAAGTTCGGGACTCCGCAGGCCGATCGAACTTCGAACGGGTTCGACCTTTACAGCCAACGTAAAGGTGGGGCAGCCCCGCCCCCACCCTATTCGCAAAGAACACGAATAAGGGTGGGGCACCCGCCCTACCTAACCAGAGCGGGAACGGGCTGGCCAGCTACGACACAAACTTAAGTACAGTCGACGAGCTTCTTTGCGGCCCAGGAGGAGGTCTCTGCGACAGACTGATCTTCGTCTGCTGCCAGCCGCTTGAGGGTGGGCAGGAATCGCCTGTCGCCGCTGTTGCCCATGGCGATTGCCGCATTCCGGCGCAGGCCGTTGCGTTTGGTGCGGCGGATGGGCGAGCCGCGAAATTTCTCATGGAATTCTTCCGCGCTTATTTGGGCGAGCCAGTCCAGCGCGGGATTCACCAGTCCTTCGCGCGGTTGAAATTCTGCTGCACTGGTAGCCGGCGCTTTGCGGTTCCAGGGACAAACGTCCTGGCAGATGTCGCATCCGAAGACGTGGCGGCCCATGCCTTCCCGCATGTCTTCGGGAATTGCGCCACGTTTTTCGATGGTCAAATACGAGATGCATTTATTGGAATCGAGTTGATAAGGCGCGATGAACGCGTTCGTGGGACAGGCTTCGATGCAGCGGGTGCAGGTGCCGCAGCGATCCGGCGCGGGCAGATTGGGTTCAAGTTCGAGCGAAGTCAGGATCACGCCTAGAAATAACCACGATCCCAGCTTCTGATTCAGGATGCAGGTGTTCTTGCCAATCCATCCCACGCCCGCATATTTGGCGTAGACGCGTTCGACGAGCGGCCCGGTGTCGACGTAGCAACGAGTTTGTAGTGCCGGCATCATGCCAGCTGTCGCGAGCGCATGTCCTTGGTCGCCTACTTGGTCACGGAGCCGAGTTTCGACTACGCGTAGCCGGCGCATCACAGCGTCGTGGTAATCCTCGCGGCTCCAGGCGTAGCGCGAAATCCATCCCCGTTCGGGATCGTCGACCTGGGTGGAGTAGGGATGCTCGGTGTTGTAGTTAATCGCGCAGACGATCACACTTTGCGCCCACGGTGCGGCCGAGCGCAACGAAGCGCGCTTGAGTTGTCCGGCGTGGTCACGTGCCTCGAGGTATTTCATCTCTCCGGCGTATCCGGCTGCGATCCAATCCGGAAAGTAATTCAGCTCAGCGAAGTCGCGGACTGGGGCAATGCCGGCCAGTTCGAAGCCGGCTTCACGAGCTGCTTGTTTTACCACTGTCGTGATTTGGCTAATTGGTTTCAATTGGCAGGGACGGGCGAGGACGCCCGTCCTCCATTATCTCAGCAAGGCTACCCAACCGTTTCTTTTACATCTGGCCCTCGTCGGCCGACGGCCCATAAATCGCAGGCACTGGAAGATTGTTCAGACGCAAATAAACCCCCAGCTGCGCCCGATGATGAATGTTGTGATTCATTACCCAAGTGCGAAGACAAGCCATTCGAGGCATGGAGAAAACAGCCACGCCGTTATTGAGAAACGACCAGTTCTTGCCCAGGTCGGCATCGCTGGCTTTGGCCAGAGCCGCGCGTGCCGCCGCCACGTTCTTATCAAACATCTCCAACAGCGCTTTACGGGTTTTCGGCGCCGGCGGCGGCTGAAATCCTTTGCCCCCAGGATTCATGTCGAAGCCATCTTTCGTGATGGTCTCAACCGCCCACTCCGGGATATTGGCGAGATGTCCGGCCAGCCAGCCCATGCTGCCAGATTTTTCGTGCGGCTTCCATGCGAAGTTTTCGTCGGGAACCCGCTCCAGCGTTTTGCGGGTATTGGTCATTTCCTGATCGAACTCAGGGAGAAGAGATTGACTGAGTGACATTCGTTCCTCCACTAATGATTGATTTTTCTGGATTCAACAGCGGCGTGAATTATAAGCGAACAAAAAGCGAAAAGTCAATCATTGAGTGATGCAGGACGACTACGCAACGTTCTCCGGCTTGAAGATCATTCCCCGGCTGGTCTTCCCGTTCATTACCACGACTAGCGGCTCATCAAAATGCAAGTGGCGTACGCACCCTTGCTCCTCGACTGCCACGATTGAGCCGAGCCACTCCCAGTCGACGAATCCCTCTCCGGCATCAGGATTCACGGTGAAATATCCCACCTGAAAGGCTGTGAGGTTTTGGAAGAAATGGCTGCCCTGGGATGGAGTGACGCGAAAGTCGCGGAAGCCAGCTTCGACGATGACGCGGGCTCCAGAAATTTCGTCCCACTCTACCGGAATTCCGAGCCACGGATCGTTCGATCCCCAGCGGCCGACACCGATTAACAAATATGGAGATCCGCTTTCACTGAGCTGCGCGTTAAAGTGGGCCACCCCTTCGGCCACCTCCTGGCTTCGTGCCCGCTCGAAGCGGTGAAAGTCCACAACCACCACATCGTGCAAGTCCCGCATCCGTCCATTGCCCAGCACTTTGGAACTGTGGCAGATCAGCCTCTCGGGGGTTACATCTTCCATCCGTAGCTCCTCGCCTTCGCGCGAAAGCACCAGCGGACGGATTTGCAGAAATCCAAACTCGGCTGTTTCCTGCGGGTGTTGCGGCAAGCGCACCGCAAACTCCACTTCCACCGGACGCCCGAACGCCTCGTCCCCGATTCTGGTGAGCCGTTCAAGAATTGAGGCCAGGGGAAACACTCCGTGCTTGAGAACGGGAGCAAAGCTCACGATGCGCGTGCCCGGCCGGCTCAACCCGTCATAAATAACATTGTTGTCGACGGAATAAGTCGATCCCAGGTTGTTCAAAGTTCCATCGCTCTCGGCCACCTCCAACCCGAAGCAAGCTTCCCGGAGTTCGAGCAACGGATCAGAAACCGGACCGTCGCGGCGCTCGGTGTGATCAAGCTCCAGGGCCCAGAACTCCCGCTGCGAGTTTGCCAGAATATCTTCCACCGAGGAAAACTGCACAATGTTTCGGGGATAACGCGGACAGAAGGTCAGGCATTTTCCACCATCCACCACCGCGCGTCCTAGGCCCAATGCCACGGCTGCGATTCCATCTTCATAATTCATCGGTGGCACCGGTTAGAAGTTATGTGATCGCACTACCCCGGAAAAATCTGGATAGAACCTCTGACCGTGGTGCGAGGCATGTATGGTGCCAACCACCTGTTGCACGATGACCGCCATCTTTTCTTCTTCCAGCCGGTAAGGCGTGGCGCGAACGTATCCCTTGGCATGCTGGCTGAACGTGGACGCGTAGACGCGCTTGATCGCCTCCATCAACTGCTCCAGACGCACCGACAGATCAGGATGCTGATTGGCCAGCATGAAAGTTTCATACACGCCGGTAAAAGGCTGGTACTGCGAATCCTCGAGCAAGCTGGAAGAGCGCACCGCCAGCGGATAATGGACCTCAGCCAGAAATGCCAACAGATCGTCGCGCAGCGATGCCGGAATCGATGCCTCCAGGAAGCGACGCAAAATTTCGGCATCATCCGAGCTGTTGATAGCGAAGTCGAGCAGATTGTTCTCGCTCAGGAAGCGGTCAAACATATCCGTCGCCAGCACCACGCTGGGCGGCACGGCAATGCGGACTTCGGCGAAGCGGCGCGCCGTCTGGTATTGGTGCAGCAGGTGGCGGATAAAAGCCAGTCCGCGCGCTTTACCGCCCAGCGAACCGTTGCCAATCCGCAGGAAAAATCCGTCGTTTGATTTGAAAGTCGATGCATTGAAGTCGCCGATCAGAACCTGGCTCTGTTCGCCGCGATACTCGGCAATTGATTCGATTAAATCGCGGCGCAAGGCTTCCAGCGAGGCGAAATCGGAGACTTTGCGCGGCCTGAGTTTCTGCGCCAGCGCGAACTCGGTCCTCGCCCACAGCCAGCGAGAGAAATGGTTCCGCTCGCTGTGATAGGCGATGCTCTCCGCCGGAACTTCCTGAAGTTGTGACTCCAGTTCGTTCAAATCCCTCGCCCGCGCCACCTCGCTACCGTTGGGCAAGCGGAACGCAAAGTCGCCGAAGCCGAACTGCTCGGTAAGAAATCGCCGCAGATCCCGCAACAGCGTGGGTGAGCGTTTGCGCAGGAAGGAATATCCCTCGGCATGGGCGCGCGCCCTGAATTCAGTTCGGCTAGTTTGCAGGACGATGGGAGCGTCCGGCACTTCTTCACGAACCATGCGGGCCAATTCGAATCCGGAGTCGGGGCTCAACTCGCCATTGTGCGGGAATTCAACATCTGACACCACGCCCAAAAGATACTCACGATACTTCATCACCTGCCCGGCCGCGTCCTCGTAGTTCGAGGCCAGCAGAATCTTGGGCCGAGCCCGCATGCGCACCAACTTATGGGCGACGTTCAAGCCTTCGCTAAGCAGGCGCCGGGATTGTGTAATCAGTTCGGTATAAATCGTGGGAAGAAACGACGAGTAATAGCGAATGTTGTCTTCGACCACCAGAATGACGGGCACGCCGATGGCGCGCGTGTCGTGATCGACGTTGCGCTTGTCTTCGATGTACTTGACGATCGAAATCAGAATGCGGGCGTTGCCCTGCCATAAAAAAACCCGTTCGATGTCCGTGACCGGATTGCGGGCGATGAACTTCTTAATCTCGCGATAGTCATAGGCGAGCACAACCACCGGCACATCGAGGCCTGCGGCTTTGACTTCGCGCGCGAGTTGCGCCGCATCCATGTCTTCCACTTCGAGGTTGGTGACGATGAGGTTGAAACGCCGCTGCGATTTGGCCAGATCGAGCGCTTGCGCGCCTCGGGCAACGTGGGTAATGCCGGGAACCTGCGAAAGATTGAGTTCGAGAGACTGCCCAATCAGCAACTCATTCAGCCGGCCGTCTTCGCGGAGGATGAAAGAGTCATAGAGGCTCGAGACGAGCAGGATGTCCTGCACCCGAAAGGGCATGAGGTTCTCGAAGCCCTCGAAGAGGCGTTCGGGGTCGACGATGGGGTCGGGAGTGTGAGTGAGGCTCATCTGTTGAGAACTCGACCGAACTATTCTAATGTGTCATCCTGAGCGAAGTGGTCGTTCGCAAAGCGAACGACCACGCAGTCGAAGGACCCCGTGGCTTTGAACCCGGCAATGTGATCGCAGGGAATCTCCACTAGGCAGCCTTGTGAGAACGCCTTTCCACATTTATCTCGACCTACGCTGACACGGGGTCCTTCGACTCCGCATCTGCTTCGCTTTGCGAAGCAGCCGCTGCGCTCAGGATGACCTGTTTTTTCTTACTTGCACCGAAAAAAAGGATTCTGCACCCGGAAGGACAAGCCGACGCCTTCTCATCGGCTGCGGGCGCGCTCGCGGAGCGCGGAGATCCGGCCCTTGCGGCGAATTTCGGCCAGGGGGATCTCGATTTTCGGTCCCTTGGCGGCAGCGACCAGCTCTTGTTCGAGATTTACCAGGCGGCGTTCCTTGTCCTGGCGAATCAGTTCGCGGACATACTCGCTTGGCGTGCCCCAGTCGCCCGTAGCAACTCGCCTTTCTACATACTCCTTGAGGGCTTCGGGGAGGGAGATGTTCAGGGAGGTCATCGGCATACCTTCATAATATGACAGATTATGACGATACGCAAGAGTAGCTGGGTGTGGCAGTGGGCATAGGCTCTCGAAGCCTTCGAAGACGCGCTCGGGGGTCGACGATGGGGTCGGGTTGGTGATTTCAGGAGGTCAGAACCAGTCTAGTCGACAATCGCTCGACACGGTCGGAGCGATCCTTCTAGCGCAGCTGTCGACCGTTCATTCAGGTTGGCGACCGATCTTCAGTATCGCCGAAGTCCAGTTCAGTGCGGTCCATGGCCGCTGTTTGACAGTGCGTAAATCGTAAGAACTCCGTCCGAAACGATAGCTAGAAACACCCCGTCAGGTGATAGAGAAAGAAAGTTGTCGTGAATGTGCCAAGGGGACCACGGTGAAGTGCCCTCGAGCTTAATTGAAAAATCGTCAAGATGATCCTTGACGCTGTAAACAATAGCCCGATCCTCTGATTGAAATGGGTACATATCCAGGGGTTCACTCCTCAGACCTCGGAGTCGCG
>Ga0265760_10000580_pt1 | contig 10375 bp, 9 predicted proteins | sample NZIome_2_FD_200831 | JGI IMG/M metagenome (GOLD analysis project Ga0265760, IMG submission 200831) | Metatranscriptome of rhizosphere microbial communities from Maridalen valley, Oslo, Norway - NZI1 (Metagenome Metatranscriptome) | ecosystem: Host-associated > Plants > Roots > Rhizosphere > Soil... | reverse complement strand
GTTGTGGACGTACCAGATATTCGACCATTCGGAGATCTCGTAAGTGGCGTCGAAATAGCGAAAAATACGCGGGAAATCGATGCCGGCGGACGTGGCCGGGCTGCCCAAGAGATAGCTGCCACCATCGGAGTTGTCCTCTCCGGCGTACTGGAAATACACGGCAAACGGTACCTTGCTGGGCACGATAAAGCGGCTGACATACGACGCTTCTTGATTTCCTTGGGTCTGGGACGCCCCGCTTGGTTCGAAAAAATCTCGCGCCAGAAACCGTGCCGACGATGGCAGGCCGGCGCCGCCGCCGTATTGCAACTGTCTGTTGATTCCGAGCGACCAGCCGCTGAAGGGCTCGATCGAAAATTGCGCGCCGAACAGGCGCGGACGACCGATCTGCTCCACGCCGTTGTACAGAATTTCCTGCGACGACATCCGCGCGAGAAATAACTCGTACTGAAATCCGAGACGGGTCAGCGGCTCATAGTTCGACAGAGTCACCGAGGGCATGGTTGGCGCTTCGGTGCTCTCGAGCGAGCTGCTGTCGGTCATGGGCGAGAGCCAATGATCGCGATAGCCGAAGTCGAGTTGCGCCCAGTTGGTGCCCACGCTCGCCATGGAACCGGTGGGTGTCGTGCGTCCCTTGTAGGAAATTCCGCCGGCGCTGACCAAAAAATAGTCGGTTGGTTGCGCATAGGCGATGACTGATAACTCGTAGTCGCTGTCCACCGGCATGCCATGTTGATTCGGCAGCACCACGTCGTCCTTGGCGTGCGCGACGGATCCAGTGGCACTGGCGTGCGACACGGCGTAGTCGCGCGAATAACGCTCGAGGTACTTGCCTACTTTGGTGCAGAGCGGCTTGTCGACCTGGCAGGCCTGCGGCAATGCCAATTTCACCAGCTCGACGGAAAACGGACGCTTGAGGATGGGCTCATCGGCGAGGATCAGGACCCTCTCGATTTGACGCTCGATTTCCGGCTCGAGGTTTATCGGCAAGTACGCTGTCACGCCTCCGGCCGTCGCGGCAGTCGATGCGGCCAAACACATGCCGGCGATGAAAGCGTGCCTATTAACAGTCATGAACGATTCCAATATTCAAGTGCGTCACCGGATCGGCGCAACGATCAACGTAGCTGCGCGACATGCGCCGCGCGCCGCATCGGTGGAGCAGGCACGCGGGTTGAGATCTCGATCCAGACAAATATGCACCTCCCGCAGCCGTGGCGCCTCTTGTCCGCTGCAGGTGACGACGATGGATTGCGCCGCGAGCGTTGGGTTGGCATGCAAAAATTCCGCGGCGAGCGCGCTCGGCGACCGCTCGATTTCGTGGCTGGCCCCGGACAGGGACGCGGGAACGGTAATCCTGGCATAGGCACGACGCACCAGCGCAAAGAAATCCTTGGGATCCAAGCCGCTGCAGGTGCCGTGCGCGGACCATTCGTGATAGACCAGGCCTCGCGCCGGCATTATGTCGGCGATGCTGGAGACCACGTTGTCGGGTACCTGCTCGTGTACGTTGCAATTCTCTGGCCATCCCTTTTCATACTGCGGCCACAACCCGTGGACGATAAATCCGAAGCGGCGCGAACCATTGCACTCCGCCGCTCCGGGATCGGACAGGCAAAACGCAGGCGACCACGACAATGACAACAGATAGTAGTCAAAAGTGCCCGGCTCACTGTCCGACGATTTTCGATGCCGGGCGGTTGCGCTCACCGCAAGAGTCAACAATGCCAACAGGATAAGCGCGGCGGTTTTGAGCGGATGCTCTGACGGGAAGCGGGTCATAATTCTCGCTCAACCGCCGGCGCGGAACGATTGAATTTCGAGCCCGCTGGCGCCGTTCACCCACGTGTCCTTGTCGCGGATGATGGCTTGCGCCGGCAACGCCGCGGTCTTTACCGTCATGCCTTGCACTTTGCGCACCGCCGTACCAACCGCAAAGATCTCAACCAAGCTGGACCCGAGTTCGACAATATACGTTTTGATGCCGACGACTTCCTCGGCACCCAGCGTCGCCGCCTCGCGGTTCACTCGATCGAATACTTGCTCGCGGGCTTCATAGATCAAGGTCGTCAAATCGCCGAGCTCGCCCCTCACCAGGCCCTGGAACGCCGCCCTGATTCCGCCGATGGCGCCGAGCGAATACACGGAAGTCGAGATGAGCAGCTTGATCGGCGCGTATCCCAGCTGCGTCATGCCCCAAAGCTCCTCCCCCGTGAGGTCGCTGGAGACAGGGGAGCCGCGCGTTTCAGGCGGCAGTTGCGCATGAAATGCGGCGGTGCCCGCCATGTACATCTCGTGGAATCCGGCAAAATGCAGCACGTTGGTGCGTACGCCGACCACTGCATTGGCGCCCACGGCCTTTGCGTGCGTGACCAGCCGGTCCAGCGCGTGATGCCGCGTCTCGTTAAACACATCGCTAAATTCTTTGATCTCGCCGCGCACCAGCGTCTTCAGCGTTCCGGCGAGGCCGCCGACGGCACCCACTGAATAGGCAATGTTGCCGAAAACGAATTCCTTGGGATCGTAGCCTGCGTCCATGTGGCAATACAGTTCCTGAGCATCGCCGGCGCTGGTGAACAGCGCCGTGTCCGGGCCGCCCCTAACGCCCGATCCGACGAACAAGAATTCCGAATTGCCGCTGAGGCCGCGAAGCTCGGAGGTGACGCCGACGACTCCGTGGACCTGTTCGCGATCGGCCTCCGCGCGCATGCGCTTGAACGCCGCCGCCCGGCCTTCATGTATCATTTGCGTTACGTCGGGAATTTCACCGCCCACGATGCCGCGGAACGCCGAGCGTAAGCCGCCGACAAAACCCATCGACTGGATGCTGTTGCCGATCAGGACACCGCTTGGGATGAGGCCCTTGAGGCGCATGCAGTAGATTTCGTTACCCGATAAACCGGTCAATTTAGGTGCGCTCTGCATGTCGCGATCGTAAGATATAGCGGGCTCACTGTCGACGCACGATCGCAATGAGGGCGCGGCTTCGCTCCACGCGGGAGATGTCAGGGCGGCCGATTCGGGCGCGGCGTCCAGGTGCTCCACAGGATCAGCGCCAGCAGCACGACTTGAAAAGGCAGCCGAACGATCAGCGCCCAACGCGGCACGCTGAACTGCTCGGCATGCTGCAGCATGTAGACGTTGGCCGGGGTTACCGCAATGGTCAGGAAAAATAGTCCGATGCCGGCGGCACGCCGCGTCGCGGGTATCAAAATACCAACCGCGCCCAGCAATTCGAACACGCCGCTGATGAGCACCGTGGCCCGCGGCCACGGGATAACCGGCGGCACGATGCGCATTTCCACCTCGGTGAGCGAGAAATGAGCGACACCCCCGAACAGAAACCAGAGAAACACGAGAATCAAGCCGACGCGCTTCAGTATGGGAGTCATGGAGGGCGGATTCAACGCCATATTTTCAGGTTCGTGGCTCGCTGTCATCATCGATGCGCCCGTGGGAGTAATCAGGATCGGTCAAGAGCCGGCGTGCCAGACGCCGGCGCCGCCAAAATCGCTCGAACTTAGCTCCCAGCCCCGCCCACTCAGGCCGCAGCCACGCCGGATTCTGCGGCTCGTCTGCGAGCGCCGAGAAAACCAGCGCGCGCACCTCCCTCGATGCGTCCATCACGATCGGCGGCACATCGCGCCACGCGCTGACCGTATCGATACCGCGATCGAGACCGGCTTGCAGCGCCGTCTCGACTCGCGCCAGCGCTATGTTCCATGCCGGCATGCTCGCGCTCTCGTCCGGCATCGCACTGAGAACCATTTGCAGTAGCGCGCGCGCTGCTTGCGGTGGGGTATTTGCCGCCTCGTTTGCGTCTTGACCCGTCGCGACTGCCTCCAATTCGAAGGAAGCGCGAACCTCCGCAAGCAGGATCTGCAGCGCCGCTGGTATGTCAAGCGGCCGAATGTCGGCGCGATCCGCGATCGGCTCTGCATTTGCCGGCGATTGCGGACCTTGTTCCGCAGGAGGCGCGGTCGGCGTGCGAGCCGCGGCGGCGGTGGGCGCGGGCATCTTGGTAACGTCCATTGGAGATGACAAGGCTACTGCGCCGGTGCGTGGCGATTGACCAGGCTTACCATCCGATCCGTTGCCGCGTGGAATAAATCCAGGCCGAGATCGGGTAAATCCACATACGTGGCGCTCGCCTTCAGCAGCGGCTTGACGCGCAGGGTCTGTTCGATGATGTCGTCATGCGGAGCGAATACGGTGAAGGGCGATTTCAGGCCCTTCAGTTTCTTGTCGATTCCATATCCGCACGCCGCGCGAAATGCCGCTCCCGGGTTTGCCGCGAGCACATGCTCGATGAACCGATGGTGCGCGTCGCCGAGATCATACGGCGGGTGACGCAGCGCGAGACCGCCGCGCCACGCTCCGAGCACATGACCGCCCTCCGTGGCCGGTCGCAAGGGCTGCTCGCTGTATTTCTCCAGCTGGCGTTGCTGCTCCTCTGCCGTAAAAAGCGGCATGCCGACCACGATCACGCGCCGCACTTGCGCGCCGAGTTGGTGCGCGATCTCGATTGCCTCGATGGAGCCGGTATGTATGCCAAGCAAGTCGATCGGACCCTGCATTCCGGCGGCAACGAGGCCATCCACCGTCGCCTGTGCGTATTGTTCCAGAGACAACGCCCAGGGCGGCGCATCCGAGAAGCCGTAGCCCAATCGATCGGGCGCATGCGTGGGTCTTTCGAGTTTTTCTTGAAACGCCTCCCACATCGCGCCCGATCGCGGCGACATATGCAGCAACACCAGCGGCACACCTTTGCCGTCGTGGCTGCGCAAATGCAACTGGCCGAATCGCGTCGGATAAATGCGGCGAATCATTTGGAGCGCGTCCAGGAGCCGATCCTAGTGGGCATCTAAGAATGCTTCTATCACGGGAGCGACTGCTTCGGGACGCTCAATATGCAGCATGTGCCCGGCGCCGGCGATGCTGACTACGTCGGCATCGGGGTTGGCGGCGCGCAAGGCCGCCACGGTGCCGTCGGCACCTAGGCGCGCCAGGTAATCCGATTCTTCTCCCAGCACCATGAGCAGAGGAGCGCGGATCTCGCGCCAGGTCTCCTCCGCGTCCTCCCGCTTGTAGAGAATGGGATTGACCCAGTGATGACGCGGATCGGCCGCCAAGCGCACGCGATCATCCGCGTCAGGAACGCCCCAAACGCGTGCCACGAAGGCGGCAGCGGCCGGAGAAAATCTCTGGTAGCGAAATTGTATGACAGCGGCCAGCTGCTCGAAGGAGTTATAGGTCTTCTCGGTCGTTGGACTCTTGATTTGATCCAGCCATTTGCGCATCCGTTTTGGCGCATCCCGCGGCGCGGTGCGCGGCAATCCCAGCCCTTCTAGATTGACGACGCAGCGCACGCGCTCGGGACGAAGCCCGGCATAGAGATTGGCAATATTGCCGCCCATGCTGTGACCGACGATGCGCGCCGGCGAGTCAGGCGAAATCTCATCCATCAAGGCATCGAAGTCGCCCAGGTAGTCGGGGAAGCCATAGCCCTCCTGTGGCCACTCGCTGCGGCCGAAGCCGCGCCAGTCGGGCGCGATGATCGGCCAATCATTCCTAAAAGCATCGACGATGAACTGAAAGGTCTCACCCGCATCCAGCCATCCATGCAGCAAGAATACGAGCGGCTGCAACGCCGTGGGCTCCGGACCCCAACGCGTTAAATGCATCTGAAGACCACGAATCCGCAGTGTTTCGTGCCGCGGCTGCCGCAGCGCTTGGTACGCCGTTACGCTGTCCAATCAGTGCAGGTGGCGCAGGCAGAAGCAGCAGGCGATCAACGCACCTATGAGACTACCAATCACGCCTCCCACGGCGCCGCCGACACCGGCTGCGCGGCGCAATGCGAATTGCGGGGGCTCGTTGCTGCCGCCCTCGGTTTGATCGCCGCCACCTTTGTTCGGGCCATTTGGAGGGGGCGGGGGCGGTGGAGGTGGAGGTGGCGGGGCTTTATGTTCATTTCCGTTTGGCATGATTCCCATCTCCTAAGTATGCCTTGAGGCCCTGCTTACATACACGCAAGCAGTACCCCGCCGCAAGGCCCGCGACGGTTTGCAGACCGGCCTTGTTGGGGTGCATGCTGGGAAAATGATGGGAGATCGAATTGGGTCCTATCGGGTGCTGCACTCGCTGGGCACCGGCGGAATGGGCGAGGTCTACCTTGCCGAGCGAGCTGACGCCCAATTCGAGCAGCAGGTCGCCATTAAAGTAGTGCATGGCGGCGCGCTCGCGGTTTCAATGCATTCGCGCCTTAAGCTGGAACGCCAGATCCTCGCGCAGCTCGATCATCCCAATATTGCGCACCTCCTCGACGGCGGTGCCTTGCCCGACGGCAGCGCTTACATCGTCATGGAATACATCGATGGCGTGGCCATCGATCTGTATTGCGATTCGAATCGCCTCGATATCAATGCGCGCCTGAAGCTATTTCAGACCGTCTGCGCTGCGGTTCACTATGCTCACCAGAATCTTATCGTTCATCGCGATTTAAAGCCCTCCAATATCCTGGTAACCACCGCCGGTATCCCAAAATTGCTGGATTTTGGCATTGCCAAATTGTTGGATGACCGGCAAGCCGCACGGCACACGCTCGCTGTGACCCAAGCCGATATCCGCATCATGACTCCGGATCACGCCAGTCCGGAACAGGTACGTGGTCAGGCCATCACGACTTCCAGCGACGTCTATGTGTTGGGCGTTCTGCTCTATAAATTGCTGTGTGGAAGCAGCCCTTTCTTCATCTCCTCGATGCGCCTCTCGGAAATCGAGCGCGCAATTTGCGAGAAAGATCCGCTGCCTCCGAGTCATATGGTGTCCGCTAACGAATCGCCGCAAGCGAAATCCGTTGCCGAGGCGCGCAGGACCAGCGCGAAACGGCTGCGGCGTGCCTTGGATGGTGATTTGAACAATATTGTGTTGATGGCCATGCGCAAGGAGCCCGAGCGCCGCTACGGATCGGCGGAGCAACTGGCTGCCGACATTCAACGCTACCTCGAGGGCAAGCCCGTGATCGCGCGGCGCGACACGGTGTCCTATCGCACTTCGAAATTCGTAAGGCGCCACTGGCTGCCGGTAACTGCCGCGGCAGCGGCGAGTTTCATGATTATCGCCTTCTCGGTTACCACCTATTTACAGTCGGTGCGGATTGCCGCCGAGCGTGACCGCGCGGCGCAGCAGCGCGAGTTGGCCGAACATGAACGTGGACGGGCCGAAGAAGTTTCCGGTTTCCTGGTTAATTTGTTCAAGCTATCGGATCCGGAGGAAAATCGCGGTAATCAAGTAACGGCGCGCGAACTATTGGATTCGGGAGCAAAACGGCTGGAGGCGGGACTTCAGGATCAACCTGAAACCAAGGCCGCCCTGCTGTCGACGGTCGGCGCCGTTTACGACAGCCTAGGACAGTACAAGGATGCACTGCCGATATTGGACGAGGCGTTGCATCTGCAAGGCAGCGCGCACGACGGATCGCATGTAAGTACGCTGCTCGAGGTGGCGAGTGCGCGCATCGGTACGGGCGACCTGCCCGATGCCGAGCCTCCACTCCAAGAGGCTCTGCATATTTCGCAGAGCGAATTCGGCGCCAAAAGTATCGAGTCCGGCCGCACGCTCTGGGCTTTGGGCATGCTTCGGCACCAACAAGGCCGATTTGGCGAGGCCAAGGACTTGTTCATTCAGAGTCTGGGCATTTTGCAATCCGACAACGCTCCCGAAACCGATATTTCAGCGGTCTTGGACGATTTGGCCAAGGTGTACACAATCGATCAACAATGGGTGCTCGCCAAGCAGACCTACGAGCGGGCTCTGGATATAGATAGGCGGGTTCTGGGCGATGATCATCCCCGCGTCGCGCGACGCTTGAACGATCTGGCCATCGTTGCGCAAAACATGGGCGACCTTAAGCACGCCGAGACTCTCTACCTCGACGCAATCAATCGCAAGGAGACCGCCTACGGCGAGCGCCATCCGGAAACCGCGATAACCAAGGGCAACTATGGCTTGCTTTTGCAGCGTGAGGGGCGCTTGACGGAAGCTGAGCCGCTTTTGCGTGACGCCGTGGCGATTCGCCTATCTCTTTACGGCCCCGACAACTACAAAGTCGGCTACGGGCGCGTGAGTTTGGCAATGTTATTGCACGACAAGGGCGATCTGGTGGCGTCGGAAAACGAATTCCGCCAAGCGCTCGCGATTTACGATAAATCACTACCGGCGAACCATCAGTACCGCGCCTCGCTGCTCATGCACTTCGCGCGCTTGCTGGTCGACCGCAATAAGTCCGCCGAGGCGCTATCCAAGAGTGAAGAATCCATCAAAGTCTGGACTGCCACCTCGCCAGCCACGAGCCCGCAGACGGCGCTAGCCCATGCCATCCATGCCTACGCGCTCGAGCATCTCGGCAAAATGCCGCAGGCGGCTGAGGAACTCGACGCCGCTGTGCCCCTGCTGATCAAAGCTCGCGGCCCTGATGATGCGGCGGTGCGGCGCGCGCAGGGCTGGCAGAAAATTGCCGAGCCCACTGCGCTGCAGGCCGCGAGCCCCAGTGTGACCGTGCACCGGCCTTAGTATCCCTGCGCAATGCCTGCGCCGCCCGTGCTTATTCGCGAATCAGGTGCCCAAAAAGAGCCGGTAGGCCGGATTGTCGGTTTCTTCCGTGTAGGCGTACTGCAGTTCATTGATGTGCAGTAAAAAATCGGTGTGGGTGCCCTGCGGCACTTGAATTCCGGCGAGCACGCGGCCGTGGTCGGAGCCGTGATTTCGATAGTGGAACAGACTGACGTTCCATTGCGTGCCGATGGCCTGCAAGAACTTGAGCAGCGCCCCGGGGCGCTCAGGAAACTCGAAGCGATACAACTTCTCGTCGGCGAGCCCAAGGGCGTGGCCGCCCACCATGTAGCGTACGTGCAGCTTGGCCATTTCATTGTCGCTCATGTCGCGGGCCGCAAAGCCCGCGGCAATGATTTCCGCAAGCAAGGCATCGCGCTCCGTTCTGCCTTGATGGAGCGCCAGGCTCACGAACACCTGCGCGGCCTTCGCATCGGAGTAGCGGTAATTGAATTCAGTGACGCTGCGCTTGCCGAGTAATTCGCAAAAGCGCAAGAACGATCCCGGCGCCTCCGGCATCTGCACGGCGAACAGCGCCTCGCGCTGCGCGCCGATGTCCGCGCGTTCGGCGACGTATCTCAAGCGGTCAAAATTCATGTTGGCGCCGCAATTCACCGCGATCAAGGTGCGCTCCGTGCAATTCTCGCGCGCCACATATTTCTTCATGCCCGCAACGCCCAAGGCACCGGCCGGCTCGGCGATGGAGCGCGTGTCCTGAAAAATGTCCTGGATGGCGGCGCAGATCTGGTCGGTGCTCACCAAAACGATCTCATCCACGTACTGGCGCGCCAGACGAAAGGTCTCCTCGCCCACGCGCCGCACGGCGACGCCGTCGGCAAACATGCCGACGCGTTCCAGGGTGACGCGCTTTGCGCCGCGCAGCGATTCGTACATCGCGGCCGCGTCTTCCGGCTGAACGCCGATAATTTTCATGCGCGGATACAGCGACTTCGCATAGGCCGCGATGCCTGCAATCAATCCGCCGCCGCCAACCGGCACAAAAATGGCGTCGATTTCATCGCCGTGGCGCTGCCGCAGGATCTCCATGGCAATCGTGCCCTGCCCGGCGATGACATCGGGATCATCGAATGGATGCACGAATACCAAATTTCTCTGCCGGCCCAGTTCCGTCGCATATTCGTAGGCATGATCGTAGTCATCGCCATGCAATATGATTTCACCGCCGAGGGCGGCGACGGCTTGCACCTTGATCTCCGGTGTCGTCAGCGGCATGACGATCACCGCGGGGATTCCCCGCGTGCGTGCGGCCAGCGCGACACCTTGCGCGTGGTTGCCGGCCGAGGCGCAGATGACGCCTCGCTGCGCGCTGATCGACGACAATTGTGCGATCTTGTTGTACGCGCCACGAATTTTGAACGAAAACACCGGCTGCAGGTCTTCTCGTTTGAACCAGACGTGATTCTTCAGGCGCTGCGATAACCGCGGTGCGACTTCGAGCGCGGTCTCAACGGCGACGTCGTAGACCTTTGCTTTGAGAATCCGATCGACGTAGCTTTCTTGTATGAGCGGCATCTATGGATACATTAGCTGAAGCGGCCGCACAGCGGTATTGCCGGACCATACTGTGAGACGGTCCACACCCCGGCGCGGCCTTGCGCTCGTATCGGGCATTAATTCGGTAACATAGGGCCATGCGCGCACTTAGATATTGGCTTCTCACCCTGCTATTCACGTCTCCGGCAGCTTTCGCCCTGTCCGGAAACACGGTAGCCACGGACAATGTCAAAGCACGCTTGGTGAG
>Ga0265760_10000579_pt1 | contig 10390 bp, 6 predicted proteins | sample NZIome_2_FD_200831 | JGI IMG/M metagenome (GOLD analysis project Ga0265760, IMG submission 200831) | Metatranscriptome of rhizosphere microbial communities from Maridalen valley, Oslo, Norway - NZI1 (Metagenome Metatranscriptome) | ecosystem: Host-associated > Plants > Roots > Rhizosphere > Soil... | reverse complement strand
GCCGCGAGCCGAGTGGCGCGATCGCGTCGAAGCGCAGGCCATTATCGACTGGTGTCGAGAGCACATGGCGGCCTACAAGGTGCCGCGCGTGATCGAGTTCGTCGATGCGCTGCCGAAGTCGGGTTCCGGCAAGATCATGTGGCGCGAGCTGCAGGAACGCGAAAACGCGAAATCGACACTCACCATGGCAACGCCCTCATGAAAGCATTACTCAGCCGCCAGCCCGGCGGTCCTGACACCCTGACGCTGGAAGATGTTCCGGATCCAACCCCAAGCAGCGGCGAAGTCCGCATCCGCGTTCATGCCGTGGGCGTGAATTTCCCGGATCTATTGATTATCCAGGATCTATACCAGATCAAGCCGCCACGCCCGTTTTCGCCGGGCGGCGAACTCGCCGGCGTGGTTGACGCGTTGGGCGAGGGCGTAACTACTCTCAAGGCGGGAGATCGAGTTCTCGTCAGCCCGGTGCGCGGCGCGATGGCGCAGTTGGCCATCGCCAGGGAAGGGAACTGCTGGAAAATTCCTGACGCCATGCCTTTCGACCAAGCCGCGGCGCTGCTCATGACCTATGGCACCTCGCAGCACGCCTTGCAGGATCGCGCACGCCTCCGCGCCGGCGAGACACTGCTCGTGCTCGGCGCCGGCGGCGGCGTGGGCCTTGCGGCCGTGGAACTTGGCAAGGCGATGGGTGCCCGCGTCATCGCGGCGGCCTCAAGCGCGGAAAAGTTGGCGCTGGCGCGCGAGCATGGCGCCGACGAGGGCGTGGAGTACGCCAAAGGCCCGCTGGACAAGAATGCCGCGCGTGCGCTGACCGACAGTTTCAAGGCGGCGTGCGGCGCGCAGGGCGCCCAGGTCATTTACGATGCCATCGGCGGCGACTATAGCGAGGCCGCGCTGCGCGCCATTGCCTGGCAGGGGCGGCATTTGGTGATTGGCTTTACCGCGGGCATCCCCAAGTTGCCGCTCAATCTGCCCTTGCTCAAGGGTTGCGAGATTGTCGGCGTGTTCTGGGGCGAGTTCACGCAGCGCAACCCTAAGCTGCATGCGGCCAATGTTGCCGCGCTCATGGCGCTGTATCTGGATGGTAAAATCAAGCCTGCCGTGACCGAGCGATTTCCGCTGGCACGCGGCGGCGAAGCGATTGCGCGCTTAGGCTCGCGCTCGGCGCGCGGCAAAATCGTCGTCACGGTTGAAACGCCGGAATGAGGAAAGCATATGGATCTTAAATACAATGCGGAAGAGCAGAAATTTCGCGCCGAGGTGCGCGCATTTTTCGACGCCGAATTGCCCACGGATATTCGCACCAAGCTGCAGTTGGGGAGGCGCATCTCCAAGGACGACATGGTGCGCTGGCAAAAGATTCTATTCCGCAAGGGCTGGGGCGCCCCGAATTGGCCCAAGTCTTTCGGCGGCACGGGCTGGGACATCGTGCAACAGCACATATTCGAGGAGGAACGCGCCGATGCTTGCGCGCCGGGACAAAACCCCTTCTCTCTGAAGATGCTCGCGCCTGTGATGCAGACCTTCGGCGACGCCGCGCAGCAAGAATATTTTCTGCCGCGGATTCTGTCCGGCGAGGACTGGTGGTGCCAGGGGTATTCCGAACCAGGCTCGGGCTCCGATCTGGCATCGCTGCGCACCAGCGCCGTGCGCCAGGGCGATCACTACATCGTCAACGGCCAGAAAACCTGGAACACCATGGGCCAGTACGCGGACTGGATCTTTTGTCTGGTGCGTACCAGCAGCGAAGGCCGTCAACAACAAGGCATCTCGTTTTTGCTGATCGACATGAAGTCGCCCGGCATCACGGTCCGGCCGATCATCATGCTCGACGGCGAGCATGAGATTAACGACATTTTTTTCGACAACGTGAAAGTCCCGGTCCAGAATTTGATCGGTGAGGAGAACAAGGGCTGGACGTACGCGAAATTCCTGCTCACGCATGAGCGCAGCGGCAATGCCGGGGTCGGCATTTGCAAGCGGGCGCTGAAGAAGCTCAAGGAGATTGCCGCGGAACAGATGTCGAATGGCCGCCCGCTCATCGAGGACTCGCGCTTCCGCGACCGCATCGCGCAGGTCGAGATGGAGTTGATGGCGCTCGAGATCACCAATCTGCGCGTGCTATCGGCCACCGCGAAGGAACAGCGCGCGCTGGGTCCGGAAGTCTCGGTGCTCAAAATCAAGGGCTCGGAAATCATTCAGCAGCTCGCGGAGCTCAAAATGCATGCGTTGGGGCATGATGCGTTGCCTTACGTGCGCGAAGCGCTCGATATGGATTGGGTCGGCAACCCCTTGCTGGGGGCGCACTACCGCTCCTACGCACCGCCGATCTCCGGGCAATATTTCAATCAGCGCAAAACCACGATTTACGCCGGATCCACCGAGATCCAGAAGAACATCATCTCGCAGATGATTCTCGGCTTGTAAGAGAACATATGGAATTCAACTACAGCGAAGAGCAACTGGCACTACAGGACACGCTGCAGCGCTTTATTTCCCGCGACTACGATTTTGACAAGCGGCGCGCCTTCTCCGCCTCGCCGTTGGGCTATTCCGCCGAGGCTTGGAACCAGTATGCGGAACTTGGGCTGCTGGCGCTGCCTTTTCCCGAAGAGTTCGGCGGCTTGGGCGGCAACGCGGTGGACATCATGCTGGTCATGGAACAGTTTGGGCAGGGCCTGCTGCTGGAGCCCTTCTTGAGCACCGTGGTGACCTGTGGGGGATTGTTGCGCGACGCCGCCGCAGATGCGCTCAAGCAAAAATTCGTACCGCAAATTGCAGCGGGAAAGTTGAAACTCTCGCTGGCGGCCTACGAGGCGGCGGGTCGATACGATCTGTCCTTTGTTGCCTCAACGGCAACGCAGAGCGGCGATAGCTGGCGCCTCTCGGGCCGAAAGACCGTGGTGTTGGACGGCGCGTCCGCCGACTATTTCCTCGTCTCCGCGCGCAGTGGGGGTAAGAGCGGCGATCGCGACGGCATCTCGTTGTTCTTGTTGCCGCGCGATGCGAAGGGACTCACCAGCGCCGCGTATCCGACGCAATCGGGCGCGCGCGCCGCGGACTTGCTGTTGGAGAATGTCGCGGTCGGCGCCGAGGCGCTGATCGGCGAGCCGGGCCGCGCGCTCCCCATCATTGAGCGGGCGGTGGACCGGGCAATCGCCGCACTGTGCGCCGAGGCCGTCGGCATCATCAACGCGTTGAATCAAGCGACCTTGAGTTATCTCAAGACGCGCAAGCAATTCGGCGTCGCGATCGGCACGTTTCAGGCGCTGAAGCACAAAATGGCCGACATGCTCATCGCCGCGGAGCAGGCGCGCTCCATGGCCATCATTGCCGCCGTACACGCCGACTCTGAGGATGCCGCCGATCGGCATCGCGCGGTATCCGCCGCCAAAGCCTATATCGGACAAGCCGCGCGGCTGGTCGGTCAGCATGCCGTGCAAATGCATGGCGGCATGGGCGTGGTGGACGAACTCATTGTGAGCCACTATTTCAAGCGACTCACCATGATTGACCTAAGCTTCGGCGATGCCGACTTTCACCTGGCGAGTTTCAGCGAGACTTTGAGAACGACTGCTTAGCACTGTGAATTTGAGCGGCTCGGAAGACCAAGGCCCTTCGGCGGGAACGCTCAATCCACGGTGCTGGAGGACAAGTTTCGAATGGCCAACATCGACCCGGTGGCCTGATACGCGTAGGCCGGAAAATCTCGTGTCGCCCAATATCCGCTGGTAGAGCCGCCGTTACGATATTGATCGGCTCGAGTTCTCGAGAGGTAGGTTCAGAAGAGTCGAGGCACTGTTGCTTTCGTGCCTCGAGTCATCTGAACCTACCAGGCGAGCGCTACACCGGTCAAAATCACAGGGCCGAGGTACTAAGTTGTGTGCGCCAACTGCTGCTTGCGCACGTCATTTTCCATGGTGCGCGATGCTGCGAATAGCACCAGGGCGGCGGCCACCGCCAGCACCGGGATGGCATACATCGCGTTGTGCAAGCCGATGGCCTTGAATGCCTCGGTCATGCTGGTCGCACCCGCGCCGGTCATCGCTTTGCGCGCGAAGAAATCGCTCAGCATGCCGGTGCCGACCGGTCCCATGCTCGCGCCGAAGATATACATGCAGCAAAAATATATTGCGACCGCGGTGCCGCGCAGACGCGGTTCGATCACATCCTGGATGGCCGTATACACGGTCGAGTAGTACACATACATCGTGACCGTTCCCATCGCCATCAGCAAAATGTACGCATCGATCGAACCCTTGGGCTGATTGATGGCGAAGAAAATACACGGTGCCGCGATGCTCATGCACCAGGCGGACAGCACCAACCTGGCATTGCGCCGCTTGATGCTCATTTTATCCGCGAGCCAGCCGCCCAGGATCAAGCCAACGGCGCCGACCGCGCCAACCGCAAACGATGACACAACGCTCGCGTCCCGTACGCTCATTCCATGAAAACGCTGCAGGAACGCCGAGTTGAAGGAACCCAAGGCATACATATTGAAGTTATGGAAAATGCCGGACAGGATGATCCACCACATAGTCGGAAGGCGCAGAACCGCTAGGTACGGCGCGACCACCGATCCGCTCGGCTTGGTCACCACGCGGCCGGGATCGAGCCCGCCGCGCGGCGGTTCGCGCATGATCAGCGCCAGGAGAGCGAACACCAATCCGGGAACGCAGGCGATATAAAAGGCGGCGCGCCATCCTAAGTGCGCATAAATGATTCCGGAGGCGGCATAAGCAAGAAACAGCCCCGCAGGCAGGCCCAGCATGAATATGCCCATCGCAAATGCCCGTCGACTTGGCGGAAAATAATCGCCAATCAAGGACTGGCCTGCGGGTGCGCAGGTGGCCTCGCCCAAACCCACCCCCAAACGCGCAATGAATAACTGGGAGTAATTCTGTGCCATGCCGGTCGCCGCGGTGAGCAGGCTCCATACCGTCGTGCCGATCGCAATCAGCTTGGTTCGCTGCCACTTGTCGCTCAAGTGGCCCATGGGCAGCCCAACGAGCGCGTACATCCAGATAAATACGCTGCCGAAGAATCCCAGCGCCGTATCGCTCAACAAAAATTCCTTGCGAATCGGTTCGCCCAGTGAACCGAGCAATTGGCGGTCGAAGAAATTCAGCAGATTGACGGCGAACAGCACAAAGAGCGCAAATTTCGCACCCGTTGCTGCCTTGCTCAAGGTGCCGGCAGCCTGGCCGGCGGGTGGAACTCCATCGAGCGTTTCCGGGCTGACTGACATTGACGACTCCCCCAAAGAAGACCGGCGCCTTACCGGCACCCTAGTTTGCCGCACATCGGCGCCGGCGGGTCAATTTTCAACCGAGCGGCCCGGCCGGCGGCGGCATGTGCTCCCAAAAGGTGCGAATCTCGCTGCGCGGATCGTTTTCGAGTTGCGTCGGTGTACCGAAGATCATCGTCGCGCGTGTCTTGGCGTCGAAAGGTGCCCAGGGTGGTATGCGCGCATTGTTGGGATTCCCGGTCTTTGCGAATGCGACCCAGCTCGAGGAGAGTTCATCGGCCACGCGCGCCGCGTCGTTGCCGTCGCGCGCCTCCCGGAATGAGCCGGACACGTCGAGTCCATGCACGGCGCCATAGCGGCCGCCAAACGCCGGCGTGGGCCATTCCCATTGATACATGTAGATCGCCCCTTTGCCCTGCGCGGCCTTGAGTTCTGCCTGCTTGATGGCCGAGCGGCGAAAACCCGCGTCGGTGAGCATCATGGCCTGAATCAGGTATGGCGATTTCTGCGGATAGTACTTGCGGTACATCGCGAGGATCTCGGCGCCCCTATCCTTGTAGCGCTTGTCGATGAGCGCTTTGAGATCCGCTTCGCTCAAGTTGAAGTTGGTCAGGCTCAACGCCGCGTCTTCCAGCGTGGTCGAGACGATCAGCGGGATTTCCGCCGATTCGCCAGGTGCGGCGGGATCGAACGCATCATGGGTCAGATACTTGCCGTCGAGAACCGGCCCGGCACCTAAGCCCGGCGCGCCGGCGGCGGCCGCGGCGACCTGCGCTTCGAGCAATTGCTGCCACGATACTTTCTGCAAATCGGCAATGCGCGATTTTGGAATGCCCAGCTGCTTGAGCAGCGCTTCCGCATTCTGAGTCGCGCGATCCTTGGGCACGAATTTCAACAGCGAACCGCTCTGCACCGCTGCGCGATGGAATAGTCCCTTGGCAGCCGGCGTAGCCAACATGGTGCTCGTCTTGGCGCCGCCGCCGGACTGGCCGAAAATCATCACGTTGCTAGGATTGCCGCCGAAATTCTCGATATTGTCCCGCACCCATTCGAGGGATGCCGTCAGATCCATAATCCCGGCGACGCCGGCAAACGCAAATTCGGCGGGCGCGCCCAAGTCCGCGAGGTGCGAATAGCCAAAGGTTGCCAAGCGATGGTTGACCGTGACCACCACCACGTCGCCGAATCGTGCGAGCTGCGCGCCGTCGTAGCCGATCGCATTCCCCGAGCCGGTGGTAAATCCGCCGCCGTGAAAGGAAACCAGCACCGGCCGTTTTGCCCCGTCCTTCAGACCCGGAGTCCAGATGTTCAAAGACAGGCAATCCTCTCCCATGCCGCCGGGGTGGTAATCCCAATGAATCATCATGGCGTAATCGGAGCGCAGATCCGCCGGCGCTTGTGGACTGATCTGGCCGTGCGCCAGGCATTCGCGCACGCCTTTCCAGCTCGCGGGTTTTTTCGGCGGCATGAAGCGGTTGCGCCCCGCGGTGGAAGCGCCGTAGGGAACGCCCTTGAACTCCTTGACGCCGGCGCTCTGGACGCCCTGCACCTTGCCGTAAACCGTATCGGTCTCGACGAATACGCTTCCCGTGCCGCCGCCGCCCAGTCCGCCTCGCGCCGCGGGCTCTGCCGGGGGAGTCTGAGCTTGAACCTGCGTCGCCACCGATGTCACGGTCGCGGCGGCCAAGCTCAATGCGGAAGATTTGAGAAAATCACGGCGACTATTGCTCATGGCGTCCCCCATAGATTCGCTTTTATGTGTGAAAAACGGCGGGATGTTCAGGCCCGCCGTTGTACTCAGCTCGATATTGTAACTTAAACCTACTTAAACTTTACCCGCACCGTGAGACCGAAGGTTCGCGGAGCGCCGAGATAAGAAGAGATGGTGTTGAATTGGAATGGTGAATCGAACGCGACGGCGTAATAGTACTTATCAGCCAGGTTCGCACCCCACGCTTCAATTGCCCAGGACTCATCCAATGCGCCAAACCCGATGCGTCCGTTCAGCAAGCCAAATCCCTCCTGAATCTTCCGCGGATCGAGATCAGATCCCGTGTTATACGAGGAATTGTACTTCTCCTCGACGCTGGTGCGAATGCCCAACGTCCCCGACACCGGCAACAGATACGAAGCCGACAGCGCGCCGGACCAGAGCGGCGCAAAGGACAGACGATTGTTATCGCGCGCCGGGCAGCCATTTCCCGGGCCACCGCAGAAATCGGGCAGGGCATTGCCGAAATTGTCGATATTGGTCAGATCCTGGGTCACGCCGCCGGCGATGGTCAGTCCCGTGATGGGCGTTGCCCAGGCGAAATCGACGTCGACACCTTTCGACACGACGCGATCAAGCGAGGTGACCACGAACTGAATTCCCGTAAAGGTGTTCAGCTGGAAGTCGGTGTAGCGCTGATAGAACGCCGCCACATTCAACCGCAGTGTCTTATCGAAGAGCGTGGTCTTGAGGCCCACTTCGCCCGAATCCACCGTTTCGCGCGGAAAATGCGTGTCGTAATCCGGAGTCAGCCCGAGTTGATCCAGGAGCGTTCCCACTCCCGGCGCTGTCTGAGGTGCCGTAACGCGTGAAAGATTGTAGCCGCCGGCCTTGTAGCCATTCGCGGCCGAGGCATAGATCATCGCTTCTTCGTTAAAGCGATACGACAGCTTGACCGTGCCCGACAAGTTGTTTTCCGTGTTCGACTGGTCGAATCCTGTGCCTGAAAATGCCGGATCGAGACCACTGAAGCAGCCGTAGCCGATCAGGAACAACGGCGCGGCCCCAGGTTGCGCCAACACCTTTCCGGCGTTATTGATCAGTGCTTGGCAGCCCTGTCCGCCGCCGATGCTATTGAAGCTCGCCGTCGCGGTTTTCTTCTCCTCGGTGCCGCGCAGACCAACCGTCAGGTCCAATCCCTGAGTAATGTTGTAGGTCTCATTTGTGAACAGTGCAAAACTTCGTGCCGTCTGTTGATAGCTGTCGTCATAGCCGGTGCCGAAGAATGTGGCGCCGGGCGCATTGCCTGTTAACGTCGACACCAACAGCGGATTAAAGGCGCCCACGCTTGCTTCGGATGCAACCGCACTGATGTAGGGTTCGAATTGATCCCCAATATCGGCGAGCGTTCGCGTGGTCAGGATTTCATTATTGAAGAACGCGCCCACCAACCAATTCAGCGAGTCCACCTTTCCCGCCAGGCGCAGCTCTTCGCTGAATTGCTTGAAATCCGTCGAGTTCGCATTGCCGTTGTCCGGATAGGACAAAAGATCAATGCCGGTGTAATCGACATCGTTGCCGCCGGCGACCGTGTTGTCGCGCCAGGCGGTAATCGATGTGAATTTACCGAAGCCGAGATTCCAGTTGAGTTCTCCGGACAGGCCCATATCGCGCACATTTTGCGTGATGATTTGATTGTCGTAGGCGACATAGCTGTCCGGCAGCCGCACCACGCCGGGCTGACCGATCAGCGGAGAGTCGCCGAATGCGCCGGTTCTACCGCCCAAAGCAGGTGTCGACGCAAATACGTTCACTAATCCCTGGAACGGTCCCGGGTATTCGACGACAGCGCTGCAGCAGGATTCATTGCGCTTGGCATAGTCGGCAATGACCAGCAAATCCACGGTGTCGCTTGGCGTGATCAGGAGCTGTCCGCGGGCGTTGTATGACTTCCGGTCGTTGGTGTTGTTTTGCGTGCTCGGGCCGACTCCGTTCACGACTTGGAGGAATCCGCTATTTTGTTGGAAGCCCATGTATAAGCGGCCCGACATGATGTCGTTCAAGGGTCCGGTCACGGAGGCGCGGGCCTCCCGGTCGCTGAAGTTGCCACCCGTCACTTCGGCCGTGGCGCCAAAAGTGCTCGAAGGTCGCTGGGTGGTGATGTTGATGACGCCCGCGTCATTGTTCTTGCCGAACAACTCGCCCTGAGGTCCATAGAGAACTTCGATCTGTTCGATTTCGCCGAGATCGCCAAACGCGACGCCATTGCGGGGTCGGTACACGCCGTCGATGTTCACTCCAACCGAGGACTCCAAGCCTGGGTTGTCACCGACGGTACCGATGCCGCGAATGCGCGCCGTGGTGATGGCTTCGTTGCCTTCGGAAGTAACCGTAAGGCCCGGGGTCAAGATCGCGAGATTTCTAATATTCGTGATGCCTGCGTCCTGCGCCTGTTGTGCGTTGATCGCAACCACCGAAATCGGTACGTCTTGCAGGTTCTCCGAGCGCTTTTCCGCGGTTACGATGATCTCCTCCAACACCGGCGTATTCGAGGTGTCCGCCGCTATCGCGTGGCTGGCGCCAAAGGCTGCGGACAGGGTGAGGACGAGATAAATGGCTCGTCGCGAGGTCAAAGTTTGATTGGTCATGGGGTCGTACACGTTAAAGTGACCTCGAACGTCAGAATCATTCAGTTCTCCTGTCTGTGAAGTGGCCGCAAATTGCGGTCGTTGAGCCTATGGAAATCGTGGCGTAACCACCACGCTTTCCGCGACATTTGATTGACAAATGGCGCCATCTACTTGATTTGACCACTAGGAAGATGCGGTCATTTCAGTTGCATGCGCGCAACATAATAAGAAAGACATGCCATGGATAGAGGGAAAACCCTTCATCTTGCGCGAGTCAACTGGCGCAGATAGCGCAACGGGCAGTGTCGATCTTCTCAGTCTTGGGCGATTTCCAGAGACTGGGGAGCATAAGGTCCCAATGCTTTGAAGAGGGGCTCGAGTTCATTGGCGAATCGTGCCCACCTTCCGATGGACGTTCTGAACACTGGACGGCGAACTTGAGCGGCACTGGCGCTGCGGACTGAACCCTCCGTCTCATGAAATCGCAGGCATGCAGGGTCCCAGTCGAGCTTGCAGGCATCTGTAACCAGCCAGCGGATTTGCGCTTCGGGATCGGCCACGAGTTTTTCGTGCTCGACCCTGATCACCCGGCCTGGCAACACGCGGTCCCAATGCTCCATCACGCGACGGTAGCGAACATAGGCTCGACCGATTTGGCCGAGGTCGTAGAGGGTCTCATTGCCCTCAGTGAACAATTGGCGATAACAGGAAAGACAGGTGTCGACCGGGTCGCGCATGCTCTCGAGGATGACCGACTCCGGGAACATCAAGTGAATCATGCCGACGCGCAAATGATTC
>Ga0265760_10000578_pt1 | contig 10397 bp, 9 predicted proteins | sample NZIome_2_FD_200831 | JGI IMG/M metagenome (GOLD analysis project Ga0265760, IMG submission 200831) | Metatranscriptome of rhizosphere microbial communities from Maridalen valley, Oslo, Norway - NZI1 (Metagenome Metatranscriptome) | ecosystem: Host-associated > Plants > Roots > Rhizosphere > Soil... | reverse complement strand
GACAAACTCCAGGCGACTCTGCTGTGGGTCAGAAGTGTAACTCGCGCCCGCCGCCGCGGCGGTGGCAGCACCCAAAACCATCACGGCCGTCGCGGCAAGACAAAGATTTCTCATGATCGCTTCTCCGATTTGGTAAATGGCAGCATGCGCTTGAGCACATCATCCTTATGCCAGAAGTGATGCTTGAGCGCCGCGAGAATGTGCAGCAACGCGAGCGCGAATAGCAGCCAGCTCAAGGTATCGTGCGTCGACTTAAGCAAATTGAAGGCCTGTTCGTTCGGCGCGATGAGATTAGGCCAGGTGAATTGATGGAACCAACTGACCGAATAGTTCTTCGCGGAGGACATCATCCACCCAGTCAGGGGCATGACGAACAGCAAGACATAGAAAAGAACGTGGGTTGCGCGCGCCAGCCGCTTTTCGATGCCGCTCATGCCCGCCGGCAATTCCGGCGGTCGATTGAACAGCCGCCACAGCAGCCGCAGCACCGCCAACGTCAGAATGGTCATGCCAAAGCTCTTGTGCCAATCCAGGCGTGCGAGCTTTCGCGCCCCCAGCGGCAAGAAATTGGCCGTCCAACCCAGCGTGAATTGAACCACGATGAGTGCCGCGATGAGCCAATGAAATCCTTGCGCGACCACACTGTAGCGGGTCGGGGGGCTTTGATTTGGCATCACGGGTCTCCGGCTGCAAACTGTTGCCTAGTTTAGCAAGCCGGAGGGCCTTCGATAGATGTTCAACAGGGTTGCCATCGCCGTTCTAGTGCTGAGCGTGGCGGCATGCGCCGCGCGCCATCCGCGCCCGGTCGCGCCGCAGCCGCGCGCTGAAGCGGCCCTGCAATCGCTGCCTGCCCCCGGCGAATACCCGATCGATTCCAGCAGCTCCGAATTGAGGCTGTTGGTATATCGAGCGGGACCCTTAAGCAATCTCGGTCATAACCACGTCATGGTCAATCGAGCGCTGACGGGACGCGTGCAAATCGGCGCCGGCGTGTCGGCCTCGTCATTTTCGCTGCGCATGCGAGCGGACGGATTCGTGGTCGATGATGCGCAATCGCGGCAGGAAGAGGGCGACGATTTTCCGGGCGACATAGCGGAAGACGCCAAGGCGGGTACGCGGCGCAATATGCTGGGCAGCGCAGTGCTCAATGCCGCTGAATTTCCGGACATCACCGTGACCAGCGAGTCGCTCACCGGCACCCTGAATGATTTGAGCGCGGACTTGGAAATCAGTGCCGCGGGACACACTTCGAGAATAGCGGTTCCGCTCAGCTTGCAAGGCGACGCACATCACTTCACTGCGACAGGCTCGATGGAACTGCGGCAAACGGCGTTGGGACTCATGCCCTACAGCCTGATGCACGGCGCCTTGCAGGTGCAAGATGCCATGCAGTTGAAGTTCAAGATTACGGTGTTGACGAACTAGTCAGGAGAATCGGGGTCCCCTCGGGCGCCACCAACACCGCGGCCGGCACCGCGCGCAATCCCGGCGGCAATTCGCCATTCGGCACAATGCCTTTATCGGCAAGGTGCGCCAGAGTGCCGCCCACATCGTCGACTTCGAATCGCAAAGTTGCACGGCGCAAATCGGCCGGGTGGTACAGGCCGAGATCGATGAAATCGCTGGTGCAGGTGATATGCGGCAGACGATCGCCGGGCTCCTCCATGCCGACGAAACCAAAGTCTTCCCAATAAGCCTTTGCCAATTCGCGATCGGGCGCCGGCACCGCGATCTCGAGAAAATAGCCGCAGCGCGAGGTGTCGTTGGCCAGGCGTTTGCTGGGTGAAAACGTGCGTGCTTCGACCAGGCGCACCAACTGCCCGCAAGGATCGAGCCAGCCAACCTCATTGAAAACATCGTTGCCGAGATGCCGAAACTCAAATTCGATTCCCTTTTCCTCGAAAGCGTCCAAGTGCTTGAGCAAGTCGGGTTTAACGAAGGTCAACGAGGGCGCGGGGATCGGTTCTTGATGCAGACCCAAACAGATTCGTCCGTCCGTGACGACGGCATAGGGATGCGGCCACGCATCGCCCACCTCGGCGGATGAAAAACCAAGACTCAGGTAGAAATCCAACGAAGCCTGCACGTCGGGCGCAGCGAGCGAAAACTCGAGGAAGCGTCCCAGCACGGCGTCGCTAACTCACTCCGCCGACGCAGACGTACTTGATCTCGGTGTAATCGAGGATTCCGTACCTGGATCCTTCGCGGCCGACGCCCGATTCCTTGACGCCGCCGAATGGCGCCACTTCGGTTGAGATGATGCCGGTGTTCACTCCTACGATGCCGTACTCGATGGCTTCTGAAACTCTCCAGCTTCTCGCAAGGTCGCGCGTGTAGAGATAGGCGGCCAAGCCGAATTCCGTATCGTTGGCCATGGTGATCGCTTGCGCTTCGCTTTCAAATTTGAATAGCGGCGCCACCGGGCCAAACGTTTCCTCGCGAGCCACCAGCATCTTGGGCGTGACATCGGTGAGAATGGTCGGTTCGAAGAATGAGCCGCCGAGCGCGTGGCGCTTCCCGCCCAGAGCGACCTTGGCGCCCAACGCCCGCGCATCCGCAATGTGCTCTTCGACTTTCATCAGCGCTTTGGCATCGATCAACGGCCCTTGATCGGTGACTCCCATGAGCCCATCGCCCACCCGCAGTTGCGCGACCGCGGACTTGAGCCGCCGGGTGAATTCCTCGTAAACGCCGGCTTGAATCAGCAGTCGATTCGCGCAAACACAGGTCTGCCCAGTATTGCGATACTTGCTGGCCAGGGCTCCCTGGACTGCCGCATCCAGATCGGCATCGTCAAATACGATAAAGGGCGCGTTGCCGCCGAGTTCGAGCGACAGTTTCTTGACCGTGCTCGCGCATTGCGTCATGAGCTTCTTGCCGACTTCGGTAGAACCGGTAAATGTCAATTTCCTCACGGTCGGGTTGCTGGTCATTTCCCCGCCGATCGCCGTCGCGCTGCCGGTGATCATGTTGAAAACGCCTTTGGGGACCCCCGCGCGGTGCGCAAGCTCAGCCAGCGCCAGCGCCGAATAAGGGGTCTGCGTGGCCGGCTTGCAAACGAGCGTGCAGCCGGCGGCCAGCGCGGGTCCGGCCTTGCGTGTAATCATCGCACTTGGAAAATTCCATGGTGTGATGGCTGCGACCACGCCGACCGGCTGTCGCAACACCATTATTCGCTTGTCGCTTTGATGACCCGGAATGATGTCGCCATACAAGCGCTTGCCTTCCTCGCCGAACCATTCGAGAAACGAGGCGGCGTAGAGTATTTCCGTTTTGGACTCAGCCAGCGGCTTGCCCTGTTCCGCGGTCATCAGTGTCGCAAGGTCTTCCTGATTCTCGACCATCAGATCGAACCAGCGACGCAGGATGTTGGCGCGCTCTTTGGCGGTACGCGCCTTCCATGCGGTCAGCGCCGCCGCGGCCGCTGCAATCGCGCGTCGTGTTTCAGCCGCGCCCATGTTCGGAATCGATCCCAATTTTTTTGATGTCGCGGGATTTGTCACATCCAAGGTGGCGCCGCCATCCGCGGCGCTCCAAGCACCGTCGATGAAGCACAGCTCACGCAGCAGCGTCGGATCTTTAAGCTTAACGGACATATGCCTTTAACCTTGGGTGCGGAAGAATTCCAGGCGGTCTTCGAGGATAACGCGTTCAAATGTCCACGCTCAAGCCAGGAGGCCTCAGCGTTCGAGAATGGCGGTCACGCCCATGCCGCCTGCGGTGCAGACCGAGATCAACCCCCGTTTGCCCTTGGTTTCATCGAGGATTTTCGCCAGCGTAGCGACAATTCGCGCTCCGGTGGCCGCGAATGGATGCCCGATGGCGAGGCTGCCTCCCTTCACGTTCAATTTCGACCGGTCGATCGTGCCCAGAGCACCTGGCAACTGAAGTTTGTCGCGGCAATACGCCGGGTCGGTCCAGGCCTTCAAGGTGCATAACACCTGCCCGGCAAACGCTTCGTGAATTTCGTAGAAATCGAAGTCTTGAAGCTTTAGTTGCGCATCGTTCAGCATTCGAGGAACCGCATAGGCGGGAGCCATGAGCAGGCCCTCTTTCTTTTCGATGTAGTCGACCGCCGCGACCTTGCCATAGCTCAAATACGCCAGCACCGGAAGATTGCGCTCGCGCACCCACGCCTCGGAGGCCAACAACACGGCGGAAGCGCCATCGGTCATGGGCGTGGAATTTCCAGCGGTCAACGTGCCGGTCCCGGAAAAATCAAAGGCGGGCTGCAGTTTCGCGAGTTTCTCCAGGGTCGAATCGGCGCGGATATTGTTGTCCTGTGTCAATCCAAGATATTCGATGACCAGATCCTTGTAGAACCCTTGTGCGTACGCGGCTGCGGCCTTTTGGTGGCTTTCCAAGGCCAGTTGATCCTGTTCCGCGCGCGAGATACCCCAGGTTTTGACCATGAGCTCCGTGCTCTCGCCCATGGATAGACCCGTGCGCGGCTCCGTGACTCCCGGAAGCACCGGCCGGAAGTTCTTCGGGCGCAATCCGAACCAGGGCTTCACCCTGGCGATCGCGGTCTTGCCGCGATAACTGCGCAGCAGAAGTTGCTGAAAACTTCGGGGAAAGACCACGGGCGGATCGCTCACGGTGTCGACCCCTCCGGCAATGGCGCAATCGATCTGCCCCAGTGCGATCTTGTTGCCCAACAAGATCGCTGCCTCGAGACTGGTGCCGCAGGCGCGCTGCAAATCCAGTCCCGGCGTTTCCGCCGCAAGTCCGCAGCCGAGCACCGATTCCCGCGTCAAATTCCACTGGCTGGGGTGCTTCATCACCGCGCCGGCTGCGACATCATCGACGCGCTGGCCGCGCAAGCCAAATCGCTCGACCACGCCGCGCAGCGTGGCAATCAACATCTCTTGATTCCCCACTTGCGCGTAAGCGCCGTTGCCGCGTGCAAACGGGATACGTACGCCGCCGACGATCGCGACGCGCCGCGGACTCGCTCCTACCAACATAGCTGCCTCCGTAAAGCCAAGTGCGAATTATGGACCTACCCGCCGGCATATAATCCATGCATGACTGGATTTTCTTGCACGCTTGGCTGCGGAATTGCGCTTTTTGCGCTTGCCGGGTGCGGTGCGCCGTCCGCGCCCGCTCCCGCGCCGGCAGCAAAAGCGCCACCCCCGGCCGGTCAACTTAGTCGAATCGTCGAGCGCTACTGGGAAGAGCGTCTGCCGGCCGAGGATGTCATAGCGCCGCAATTGCTGGCGGATTCCTTGAATGTCGAGCGCCGCTACCTTGCAGAATTGCTCGGCGTTTCGCGCGAAACCTTGGATGCGCCATCGGAGTTGACCTACGACATTTTTCGCAGGCGGCTCGAGATCAGCATCGAGGGCTTCATCTTTCCCGACGAGCTGCTGCCCATGAATCCGTTCGGTGGAATGACGCAGCAAATCGCCGCGCAGGCGACAGAACTGGCGCAACATCCGTCCGCAACCCCCCCGGAGTACGAGAACTGGCTGAAGCGCATCGACGCTTACGTGCGCTGGACGCAGCAAGCCGCCGCCAACATGCGCGAAGGCTTGCGCCGCGGCTATAGATCGCCTCGTTCCGTGATCGAGCGCATGCTTCCGATCCTCGAGCGTCTCGGCGTGGATGACTCCGCCAGCGTGTTCTATGCGCCGCTGCGTACCATGCCGGAGAGCATCAAGGATCCGGAGCGGACCCGGCTGACCCGGGACCTAACCCGCGCCGTTTCCGAGCGATTGCTGCCCGCCAATCGCGTGCTGCATGATTATCTGCAAAAGGAATACCTGCCGCGCGCGCGAACGGGTCTCGCATTGTCGGAACTGCCGCTTGGCCGCGAGTGGTACGCGTTTTTGGTGAAGAAGGCGACCAGCACTGCGCTGTCGCCCGAGGAAATCAATAGCATTGGCGCGGCCGAAGTCGAGCGCCTTGGGGTGGCTTTGCCACGCGAGGCGGCGCCAGTTGCCGCGAGTGGACTCGTGAACGCCTACCAGGAGTTGGAGGTCCAGGTTCGGGCTGCGCTGCCTCAAGCATTTGCCGAGATTCCGAAGGCGGCTCTCGAGATTGAGAGCTCAGAGTGGCTGCCCCGGCCTGCCGCATCGCTGTACTACCAGCGCGGCGCGGCCGGCGCAGATATCCTTTTTGTGAAAACCGTCGGGGGGCCGAAGACAGCACTCTCGATAGCGGCCTTTCTGCGGCAAGGCTTGCCGGGCGAGCACTTTCAAATCGCCGTTCAGGAGGAACAAATGGACCTGCCGCGATTCCGGCGCTTCGGTTCCGAGGCAGCCTTTACCGAAGGCTGGGGCTTGTACGCCGCCTCGCTCGGCGACACGTTGGGACTGTACGGCGACGAATCGGCCAAACTGGACGCGACGGCGGAGGAGAGGCGCTGCGCCGTTGGTTTGGTGGTCGACACAGGATTGCACGCGAAAGGCTGGACGAGAGGCCAGGCTTTTGACTATCTTCATGCGCATCTTGGAGTCGATGATCTCGACGCCCAATCTCTGATCGACGGTTACGCGGCGAGTCCCGCGGAGGCGTTGGCGTGCGTGGGTGCGATGAGGTTTCGCGCCTTGCGCGCGCTAGCCCAGCAACGCCTGAGCGCCCGCTTCGATCTTCGAGAATTTCATTCGGAGATTCTGCAGGGCGGGGCGATGCCGCTGGACATTCTCGAGGCAAAAATGAAGAGTTGGATGGACGCTTCGAAATGAAGGCTTTTTCCGAAAACAACCGCCTAGCGGCGATTTGGTACGAACAGTATCTGTTAGCCGGAGTCAGATCACCTAGTGCGCACCCAATTCATAATTGCAGTATTACTTGCGGCCGGCGTGCCACTGCTGGGTACCGGCGTGGCTCGAGCCGCGAATCTCGCCGCGGAAGCCTCCGCGGGCAACGATATCTCGATTTCCGTGTCATTGGACCCGGCCGAACAGAGCGGCAGCGCCAGTGCCACCGTCAGGATTCACGCGAGCCGCGAAACGGTGTGGTCGCTGATAACGAGTTGTCCGGAATCGTTGCGAATGGTGCCAGGACTCGAGATCTGCGACGTGCTGGAGACCGCGCCGGATCAGTCGTGGCAAAGAATTCGCCACATCATGAACTACTCTTGGTACGTGCCAAAGCTAACCTATGTGATTCGCGCGACCTACGATCGACCGGCAAAGGTATCAATCGAACGGATTTCCGGGGATCTTCGAACGCTGCGCGGCTCCTGGGAACTGAACAGCGACGGCGACTACACGATTGCGCACTATACGGTCGATTTGGCACCGGGCTTCTGGGTGCCGAACTGGATTGTGCGAACGGTGCTGCGAAAAGACCTCCCCAGAATGTTGCGGGCGCTGCGCTCCCGTGCTGAAGGCATGCCTGACCGCAAACCCCGAACTTAAGCGCGCTGCGCGCTGCGCCGTGCTGATCGCTTGCATCGCGGTTCTCGGCTTGAGCGCCTGCGAGCGCGAGCCTGAATCGCCGCCTATGCGGGTGAAGCGGGTATTCCACCTCAACCCTTACGAGAAGGACTTCGGCTACTCGCAAGCCGTCCTTATCGACAAAACGCTGTATATTTCCGGCTCGGTGGCCGCGGATCAGAACGGGCGGCTGGTCTCGCCCGGCGATATGGCCGGGCAAATGCGTGCCGCTTATTCCAATATACGCCGCACCCTTGCAGCGCACGGAGCCGATTTCGATGAGGTTGTCAAAGAGACGATTTACACGACGGACATGGATGCATTGCTAAAGGCTTCGGATCTGCGCTTTGAGTTCTATAACAAGGAACGGCTACCAACCACATCCTGGGTACAGGTGCAGCGCTTGGTGGATCCCGGATTTCTCGTACAGATCGAAGTCATCGCCGAACTGCCGTAAAGAATGAACCGGGGATAACGTTGCGCAACGTGGTTGACAGAGGCTTTGAGAAACGCCTTGCGGGGCTCATCAATTCCGGCGAGAGGGCGATTTTGCGCGGCGGGCGCAAGGGCGTCGAGAAAGAGTCGTTGCGCGTATCCCCGGATGGTGTCATCGCCCAGACCCGCCATCCGGAAGCATTGGGCGCGCCGCTCACGAATGAGCACATCACGACCGATTTCTCCGAAGCGCTGATCGAATTGGTCACGCCGCCGTTCGGCGAGACCTGGGAACTCTTGCAATACCTTTGCGATATCCACCAGTTCGTGTACCGCCATCTGCACGAGGAGTTGCTTTGGGCGACGAGCATGCCGTGCGCGATCAACGGCGATGCGAGCATCCCGCTGGCGCAGTTCGGCAGCTCTAATGTTGGGCGCATGAAGACGGTCTATCGCCACGGCTTGGGTGTGCGCTACGGCCGCATCATGCAGGCGATTTCCGGCGTGCACTTCAACTATTCATTCAGTCCGAAATTGTGGGGTGTGCTCGAGGCGGTCAATCAATCGAGTCAGCCGCAGCAGGAATTCATTTCAGAACAGTATTTCGGCGTGCTGCGCAACTACCGCCGCTATGGTTGGCTGGTGTTGTACTTGTTCGGCACGTCGCCCGCCGTTTCGAACAGTTTTTTTGCAGGGCGCGAAAATACGCTGTCAGTGTTCGATGCGGACACTGTCTACGAGCCTTACGGCACATCGCTGCGCATGAGCGATATCGGCTATCGCAACAAGAATCAATCGACTTTGAGCGTATCGGTCAATAGTTTGACCGAGTATGTACGCGATCTATCGCGCGCGATCGGCACGCCATACCCGCCGTACGAAAAGCTCGGCGTCAAAGTCAATGGCGTGTACCAGCAGCTCAACGCCAACATTTTGCAGATCGAGAATGAGTACTACAGCTTCATTCGTCCGAAGCGCATCGCACGCTCGGGCGAGCGGCCGACCAAGGCGCTGTACCGCGCCGGCGTGGAATACGTTGAGGTGCGTGCGCTTGACGTGAGCGCGTTCGATCCGGTCGGCGTCAATCAAAACAAATTGCGCTTTCTGGAAGCATTTTTGGCGCTATGTTTGCTGCGGGAAAGCGCGCCGATCAGTGTGGGAGAACAATCCGCGCTGGATGCGAATCATCTCTTGGTGGCGAGGCGCGGCCGGGAACCGAACCTGCAGTTGAGCCGGGAAGGGCGCAGCATTGCCATGACCGACTGGGCCCGAGAACTTCTCGATTCGATGCAAGGACTGTGTGAAATGCTCGACCATGGGGAGCCCGCGCGTCCCTATTCCGCGGCGCTTGAGCAACAACGCGCCAAGATAGATGATGTGGAGCGGACCCCCTCGGCGCGGCTGCTCGCCGAGATGCGGCAAACGGGCGAGAGCTTTTTTCAGTTGGCCCAGCGAATGTCGAAACTTCACAAAGACTACTTTCTAGGGCTGTATCCGCCGAACGAGAGCCGGCTCAGTGAATTCGCGACCGAGGCGCGCGATTCACTCGAAGCGCAACGCGGCATAGAGGCCTCCGACCGCACCGATTTCGATACTTATCTCGCGCATTACTTAGCTGATTGATCCGTTATTTGACATAATGTAGGGCAGCCACAGCGGCTTCCCTTTCGAAAAAGCGCCTCAGGTCATTGAGCGGATGACTCCGGGCCGGTACGGTAAGCGAATGAGCACTGCCACAGGGCTTTCCACGCAAGATCTACCCAATTCGCCGCATGCGCGGCAGCTGCGGGCAGGATTTCCGTGGCTGACGTTCGACGGCGAGCTCGAGGCGGAGTTCCGGCGCCGAAATTTCGACGAGAACCTGCTGCATTCGCGCGTGAACCTGTGTCTCGCGATCCTCATCGCCATCGCATTTGCAGCGATGGACGCGATGATCCTAGGACCGCAGCTCGACCGCATCCCCAGCCGCATTCAGATTCTCGTCATCATTCCGATCCTGCTCATCGGTCTCGCCTGCAGTTTCTCGCCGCAACGTCACCGGATTCACGCGCCCCTCACCATCATCATCATGACCATCTTTGGCTTGAGCGTCGCGGCCGTCGAAATCATTGCCTCGCGGGGCGGCGTCTCGCTGCTGATCCCGTGTGTGATTCTCAGCATCGTATTCATCTACTTCATGAGCGGGCTGATTTTCTACCACGCGGTGGCGGCCAACGTTATCGTGATGCTGGCCTATCTTGCCGCCGGAATCGTGCTGGAATTGCCGGGCCGTGAGTTCAGCTACGGCGCCATGGCGATGGTCGCTGCCAACCTGTTCTGCGCGTCGGTTACCTACATGCACGAGAAAACCAGCCGCCTACGCTTTCTGGAGGCGTGCCTGCTGCGCGAAATGGTCGCGCGCGACGGTCTGACCGGCATCCAGAACCGCCGCATGTTCGATCAGCATATCGCGCGGGTTTGGCAGCAAGCGGTGCGCGAAGAGGAGAGCAACGCAGTGCTGCTTGCGGACGTCGACTGCTTCAAGGATTACAACGACCGCTATGGCCACAAGGCCGGAGATGAGTGCCTACGCGCGGT
>Ga0265760_10000573_pt1 | contig 10434 bp, 10 predicted proteins | sample NZIome_2_FD_200831 | JGI IMG/M metagenome (GOLD analysis project Ga0265760, IMG submission 200831) | Metatranscriptome of rhizosphere microbial communities from Maridalen valley, Oslo, Norway - NZI1 (Metagenome Metatranscriptome) | ecosystem: Host-associated > Plants > Roots > Rhizosphere >... | reverse complement strand
CTTTACGATGATGCTCAACAAACTCATCGCCGACGAAAGGCCGACGCACGTGCTTGCGGCCTTCGACAAGGGCATGCCGGCGGAACGCGTCGCGCTCTTTGCCCAGTATAAAGCGCAGCGCCGCGCGATGCCCGACGAGCTGCGCTCGCAGTTCGCACTGGTACGCCAAGTCTTGGCGACCTATGGCATTCCGGTCGTTGAAATCGAAGGACAAGAGGCGGACGACGTGATCGCGACGCTCGCGCGCCAAGCGCAAGAGGCTGGCGAGCAAACGATCGTGGTTACCGGCGATCTCGATTTATTGCAGATCGTTGACGACCGCGTCACCGTCCTGGTGACCAAGCGCGGAATTACCGAGCTGGGGCGCTACGATCCGCTCGCGGTTCGCGAACGCTTTGGGCTCGAACCCGCGCAGCTGCCCGACTACCGCGGCCTCAAAGGGGATCCGTCGGATAACCTTCCCGGAATTCCCGGCGTCGGCGAAAAGACGGCCAGCAAACTTCTGCAGGCAGCCGGCTCGCTCGACGCGCTGGTGTCGAATCCGGCCCTTGCGGGCAATCCCAAGTTGGAACGTTTGATCGAAGAGTACGGGCAGCAGGCCTGCCTCTGCCGAGCCGTCTCGATCGTCCGCCGCGATTTGCCGTTGAACGTCGACTGGGAAGAGAGCCGTTATAGCGCGCCGGCTGGCCACGAACTCTATCGCCTCTATAGCGACCTCGAGTTCAAGACGCTGCTGGCAAGGCTCCAGCCGCCCGACGATCTGCCGCTGCTCGAGGCCACTGCGCAGCTCACCGGCAACTACCGCAGCTACCTTCCGTCGGTCGACCCGCCGGAGTTCGCGCAGCTCGCGAGCGAGTTGCTCTCGCTGCGTGGCGCGGGGCAAATCGTGTTTGCGCAGCTCGGCGACGCGATCGGGGCGACAGGACGCGAAGGCGAAGGCATTGCCTTTTCTGCGAGCGCGCTCGCGCACGAAAATGTGCGACGCGCGGTCCAGGATCTCTTCGATGGCTCTTCGCGCACGGGGGGCTACGACGTCAAGAAGTTGTTTCACGTTTTTCATTCCGCCGGAATCGGCGGCGCGCGGTTTTGCGACGATGCAATGATCGCCGCGCACCTGCTCGATCCAACGCGCGGCTTTGCCGACCTCGAAGATGCCGCGTCGCGGTTCTTGGGCTTGGGATTGCCCGGCGATCCCGCTGCGGCCGCCGACGCGACGCTGCGACTGATCGCCAAGACGCGAACGGAGCTCGAGCAGCGGGGGCAGTTGCAGCTTTACGAAGAGCTGGAGGTACCGCTGGCGCCGGTGCTGGCGCGGATGGAAGCGGCCGGCGTCGCCATCGATCCCGACGAACTGCGCATCATCGGCGACCGAGTGGATTCGGCCGCCGAGCAGTTACGCAAGCACATATTCGATTTCGCGGGCGAAGAGTTCAACATCGGGTCGCCGCAGCAGCTCGGCAAGGTGCTCTTCGGAAAGCTCAACATTCCCGGCGGTAAGAAGACGAAAACGGGATGGGCGACCGGCGTTGAGGTGCTCCAAGGGTTGGCGCGGGAATATCCGATCTGCGCGCTGGTCTTGGAATGGCGCGAAGTGACCAAACTCAAGAACACGTACGTCGACGTGATTCCGCAGCTCGTCGATCCAAAAGACGGGCGGTTGCGTACGGAGTTCAATCAAACTGCGACGGCGACGGGGCGTCTCTCCTCGACCAACCCGAACCTGCAAAACATTCCGGTGCGCGGCGAGCTTGGACGCCGGATTCGCCGCGCCTTCGTAGCCAAGAGCGACGCCTACGTTTTGCTCGCCGCGGACTACAGCCAGATCGAGCTTCGTTTGATGGCGCACCTTTCCGGCGACGAAGCGATGCGCCAGGCCTTTGCGCAGTCGCAGGACATTCACGACTTTACCGCGCGCCAAATCTTCGCCGTCGCACCCGGCGTGCCGGTCGATCCCAATCAACGCAGGATGGCAAAGAGCGTCAACTTCGGGCTCTTCTACGGGATGTCGGATTTTGGGCTGGCGCAACGCCTCGAGATCGGTCGCGCGGAAGCCAAAGAAATTACGACTGCGTACTTCGCGCGCTTTCCCGAGGTTCGCGCGTATATCGATCGCACGATCGAGGACGGACGGCGCAACGGCTACGTCTCCACCATTGCGGGCCGGCGGCGTTACATGCCGGGCTTGACGTCCGGTAACTACATGTTGCGTGCCGCAGCCGAGCGAGAAGCGACCAACGCACCGCTGCAAGGCAGTGCGGCAGATCTCATGAAGCTGGCAATGGTGCGAATCGATCGCGCTTTGCGGGATTCGGGACTCGACGCCACAATGCTGCTGCAGATTCACGACGAACTTATCTTTGAGGTGCGGGCGAGCCAATTGAGCCAGACGGCCGACCTCGTTCGTTTGCAGATGGAGAACGCCGTCGAACTATCGGTGCCGCTGGAAGTGACCCTCAAAGCGGGGCGAAACTGGTACGACGTCGAGGCGATAAACGCAGAAAGGCTCGAGCGTGTTTAAGGTAGCCGTGCTTACGATTGCGGTTGCGTCCGCGCTCGCGACGATCGTCGTCCATGCTCCCAAAGCCGACCTGACGCTCGAGGTCGCGCGGACCGAAAGCCAGCGGGAACACGGCCTGATGGATCGGCATGTCGTCTCGCCGCACACCGGGATGCTCTTCGTCTTCGAACGCGACGAGAACGTCGATTTTTGGATGAAAGACACCCTGGTGCCGCTGGACATGATCTTCGTCGCCGCCGACGGCACCGTACGACGCGTCTTCAGCAACGTACGGGTGGTTGCGCCGGCGCTGCCCGACGAGCAAATACCTCGCGAGGGAGCGCAAGCGAAGTACGTGATCGAGCTGGCCGCGGGAGAAGCCTCGGCCGACGGAATCGCTGCCGGCGTCAAACTCGATCTGCGCGGCGCCTCCCCGCCGCAATAGCGCCCGCTGGTGCCCGAGTTACCCGAGGTCGAAACGATCGTGCGCGGCCTGCGGCGATCGGTCGTCGGCAAGACGATCGCAGCGGCCGAGGTGAGACTCGCTCGCATGGCCGTGGCACCGAGCGGCGTGGAGTTTGCGCGGGCCTTGGCCGGAAGCCGAATCGTTGCGACTCGTCGTCGCGGGAAATACGCCGTGGTCGAGCTCGACTCGGGCCGGTCCCTCGTCATCAGCCTGCGAATGACGGGCCGGCTCGTCGTGGCCCCGCGCGAGGGCCCGGACGACCCGCGGTCGCACGTCGTCTTGCGCTTCGCGGACGGCGCTCGGCTGCATTTCGCCGACGTACGGACGTTCGGGCGAATGCGTCTGGTTGAGGCCGGAGAAGCGTGGGACCGGGATCTCGGCGTGGAACCGCTCACCAGCGGCTTTACACCAGAGGCCTTTATCGGTATGCTGGCGGGGCGGACGGGGTCGATCAAGGCGTTCTTGCTCGATCAGCGACGCATCGCCGGCATAGGCAACATTTATGCCAGCGAGGCCCTCTGGGAGGCTCGGATCCGTCCGAACCGGCCCGCGGGGGCATTGACAAGAGCGGCGGCCTGCCGCTTACATGACGCCATCGTTAACGTTTTGCGACGCGCCATCACCAAGCGCGGAACGAGCGTCGACGATTATGTGGATGCCGAAGGCCTAAAGGGTGGTTTTCAAAACGATCTTAGGGTTTACGGCCGGCGCGGCGAGCTTTGCTCGCGGTGCCGCACAAGCCGAATCGTGCGCACCGTAGTTGCGCAGCGCGGAACGTGGTGGTGCCGGAGATGTCAACGATAAAAAAAAATACGAAGGTAGGAATATTCAAATCTCAACAACGCACGTCGCTCCCATTGCTGAAGAAGAAGATCAATTAGCGCTCGAGCAGCGCCTGTACGAAGAATCGCTCAAGGTTCTCGACGAGGGACAAGTCCTGACCGGTACCATCGTCCAACGGGACAAAGATGAAGTGCTGGTCGACGTCGGCGGAAAGTCCGAAGGCGTACTTCCTTTCCGCGAGTTGTCGCTCGCCATCGACTCCAAACTGCTAAAAGTCGGCGACACCATCGAAGTGATGGTTCATCGCATCGACGAGATGGACGGAACGCTCTTTCTCTCCGAGCGCCGAGCCCGCGCGCTTAAAACGTGGGAGAAGGTCATCGAGGCGCACAATCGCGACGAAGTCATCGAAGCCACGGTCACGCAGGTCGTCAAAGGCGGCGTGTTGGTCGATCTGGGGATGCGCGGATTCGTCCCGGCCTCGCAGATTCGCCGTCAGCCCGTCGGCAATCTCGACGAGCTGGTCAATCAGCACCTCCGGCTAAAAGTGATCGACCTCGATCACAAACGCCATCGCGTAGTTCTTTCGCAACGTCTCGTTTTAGAAGAAGAGCTGCAGGCGAAAAAGCAAGAGCTCCTCGACACGCTGGAGGTCGGACAAATTCGCTCGGGAGTCGTAGTGCGTCTCGCCGACTTCGGCGCGTTCGTCGACCTTGGCGGCATCGACGGACTGATTCACAACAGCGAGCTCTCGTACTCGCGAATCAAACACCCGTCCGAGGTCGTGAAGATCGGCGACGTCGTCCAGGTCGAGATCATGAAGTTCGATCCGGAAGCCAAGAAAGTTAGTCTGTCGCTCAAGCACGCCTTGCCCGATCCGTGGGATCAGTACGCCGACCGCTTGTACGAAACCAACAAGCTGACGGCTGCGATCGTCAAGGTCACCCCAAACTACATGCTCGTCGAAGTGATTCCTGGGATTCTCGCCATGGTACCCAAAGGCGAGTTCGACGCGTCGGCTCAGTTCGTCGCCGGTCAGGAAGTCGAGGTGACGCTGGTGTCGATCAATCATGCAACGCGCCGCATTACGGCCTCGATCCAGCACGTCGCCGACGTCCCGCCCGAGGAGATCGAAAAGTACGCGGTCGAGGAAGAGATCGGCGAAATCGAAACGCCTGCGACGGCGCCCCCGGAGTCGTTGCCCGAGCCGTAACGTCGCACCGTGCGCGTTGGTCTAACCGGCGGCATTGGAGCAGGGAAGAGCGCCGTCGCCACGATCCTGGGCGAACTCGGCGCTTTCGTCGTTGACACCGATGCCGTCGCGCGTGAGGTGGTAGCTCCGCAAAGCGACGGGCTCTTAGCCGTTGCCCGAATCTGGCCGCACGTCGTGCGAAACGGCGTTTTGGACCGGGCTGCGCTCGCGGACATCGTCTTTAACGACCCCGCCGCCCGCGACCGGCTCAACGCGCTGCTGCATCCGCACATTCGCCGCATCGCGCTGGAACGCGAGCGGCATGCCGGAGCGGGGCAACCGATCGTCCACGTCGTGCCGTTGCTATTCGAAACGGGGTACGATCGTCTTGTGGACAAATCCGTGGTTGTCGTTGCTCCGCTCGAAGCGCGGATCGCTCGCGTCGTCGAGCGCGACCGCAGCGATGAGGGGCGCGTACGGGCGCGAATGGATGCTCAGGTCGATCCCGACGTGGCGCGCCGGCGTGCTGACTTCGTTATCGAAAATGACGGTGACCTTAAGCATCTACGCGAGCGTACTTGCGTGGTCTACGATCAATTTCACTAACGCGTTTTAGCCAAATTGGCCCTCGGACCCTAAATTCTCAGCAAATCCCGAGTTTGCCGAGCGCTTGTATGGGAAAGGAGTATATGCCAGACCAAGGAGGATCGATTTACATGGCACAGGATTTGGGACAATCGGGCGGCATGAGCGTCCGCGAGGCCGGTCGCCGCGGCGGCGAGCGTGTTAAGGCAAAGTACGGCTCGGAGTTTTATGAAGAAATCGGCCGTAAGGGCGGGGAAGCCACTAAGAGTAAATATGGCCCCTCGTTCTACGAAGTGATCGGCCAAAAGGGTGGCCAGCGCCCCAAACGAAAGGCGACGGCATCTTAACGCTTAACCCTTCGGCAGTGACGAGTTATGGCTGAAAAAAGCAGCGCGCCAAAGCGCGAGATGTCCGTGCGCGAAGCCGGCAAGAAGGGCGGCGACACCGTGCGCGACCGCTACGGTTCGACCTTTTATGAGGACATCGGTCGTAAGGGCGGAAAGGCCACTCGGGATCGTCACGGTGTCGAGTTCTACGAGGCGATCGGCCAAAAGGGCGGCAAGGTCGTCAAGGAAAAATACGGCTCGGATTTCTACGAAGAGATCGGGCATAAAGGCGGACAGAAGGTCAAAAAACTGATCGCCGAGGCAAAGAAAAAACTCGGCGATAAAGACTAAGTCCTTGGCCTCAAGTCAGCGGTGGAGTTCGACTCCCCCGCTGACCTTGCCGAGGTGAATGCTGTCGTCGTCAAAATTGACCGTGATGTTCGTGATGACGAGCGTCTGACCACCGGAACGAACGTAACTCGGATGCGCCATGCGCAAAACCTTGGCGTCGTTCGTCCACGTCACCAGGTCCGTGTCGAACGAGCGCTTTTCGGGGTCGTCGATCCGTTCGATGTGTACCTTTCCGACGGCGGTGAAATCGAGCGTCGTGATGTTCACTTGAATGTGCTTTGCCGAAATTCGCAGGTAAGGCTTTCCCTTTCTGAAGACCACCCCGTTGCGCACGCCGTCGACGGTGCCGCTCAGGCCGTCGGGTGAAAGGCGCGCGTGGTCGTAATCGAAGCTCCACGATTTCGTCGTAATGTGATTGTTGAGCACGTGACCGCCCCGGAGCTCGATCGGCAACTGAGCGGGTGGAATCGGCGGCACGCCGCGGCCTGCCAGCACGATCTCGACCACGACGTAGACGAACAAAAGGACTCCGCCTCCGATAAGCAGCCGTTTGCGCCAGGTCTTGCTGATGCGCACGAGGTCGCTACTCGGCCCGGACTCGCGGAACGAGGAAGAGCAGTCCGTACAAGGCGATCAACGCCAGAACGACGCGGGTCGGACCGATGTGAGCGAACAGCGTCGGAACTCGCCGGCCCACTTTACCGGCAACGGTCGTCTGCTGCTCGAGACGGCTGCGTGCTTGCCACCGTCCGTCCGGCGCGACGATTCCGCTGATGCCGGTGGCTGCGGCGCGCACGACGTAGGCGCCGCTTTCGACGGCTCGGAGTTGCGCGATTTGTGCGTGCATGTACGGCCCGGACGTGGTTCCGAACCAGGCGTCGTCGGTGCTGACGACGAGAATTTGGGCGTTGCGCTGCATTTGGGCGTAGGCTAGATCGGCGAAAGCCGACTCCCAGCAGATGAGCGGGGCGATGGGGAGCGCACTGGTGGAATAGACTCCGTTCGTTCCTCCCGGCGTGAGACCACCATTGAGCGCGCCGATGTATGGCAGCCACGAGAGGAAGGCTCGGCCCGGAAACCATTCGGCAAACGCCACGAGTTGGCGCTTCTTATAAATCTTCGAACTACCGTCGGGCGCGAAAATATAGAGTGCGTTATAAACTCGGCGGCCGCTGGAATCGATGCCGCCCGCGACGATCGTGCTGCCAAGCCGGCGTGCGAGGTCTGAAAACTGGTCCAGTAGATACGGGTCGAGATCGATCGCCGTCGGGATCGCCGTCTCCGGCCACACGATCAGTCGCGGATGTACGCGAGCCGATGCAAGCGTCATCGTCGTGTAACGGCGAACCGCCAGCGCGAGCGCGTTCCATTTAAACGACTGCGGAATGTTGGCTTGCACGGCGACGACCGGAATCGTCGGAGGCGCGAGCGCACGTGCCGGCCAGAACGTCCACGCGCCCAGAGTGAGAACGGCCGTCGACGCGATCGCCACGAGCAGAGGGCGCCAGGTTTGGCGATGCAATGAATCCGCGGCATACGCCCCAAGCGCGCACAGGACGAACGTGATGCCGTAGGTTCCCGCGTAGGCGGCGATCGCTCGTAGCGGCGTATCCGCCTGGGTGTAACCGAGCTGATCGAACGGCGCGGCCAGCACGCCAATCGATCGCAGCCACTCGCAGATCGTAAACGCGGCGGCGGCGCCGAGCGGCGCGACGCCGGGACGCATGCGAGCATAGGCAATCGCGCCGAGTGCGCCGGCTAACGCGATGAAAGGCGCCTCGATCAGTGCGGGGCCGAATGCGAGAAACGGTCCGAAAGCGCCGATGTAGCGTCCGACGGTATGTCCCACCCACGCGAAATCGATTGCAAAAAAAATGAACCCGATTAACCAACCGAGAAGCGCCGCGCGCTTCCAGGAAGCCCCTTGCCAAAGCCAGAACATTATTGCCGTTCCGAACGGGACGAGCCAGGCCGCCCCAACCTTTGGAAATGCCGCCGCTAAAAGAACGGCCGCGCACGCAGCAAGGCCTGCGTCGCGCAAGGACAGCGAGGAGACCATGATTCGCAGATTAAGTTTCGGTTTTGTAGTCGTGCTAGTAACGGCGTTCATCGTTGTGGCGTGCGGTCGTCAGGTTACGCCAAATCCTCCGGGTTTGGGGCCCGGCGGCGCGCCTCCGGGATACATAGCGATACACTATGACGTCCAATCTCCCTTCAACTTTACGAACTATCAATACATGATCGTCTTCAATACGTCGGGAACCGGGGTGACGCCGTCGACCGACACCGTGCAAACGAATTGGGCGGGCTATTCGTTCGCCTTGGTCGCGTTGGGCACTGCCGGGACCTCGTATGCCGAGGCGGTGCAGTTTGTTCGAAATCAAAATCCTCACATTCCCCCAGCTTGGCTTAAGCTTGGGACCGTGCCGGGCCAGCTTGTCTATAATCCGGACAGCAACGGGCAAGGCACCGAGTTCTCGATGATCGCTCAAAAGGCGATCTTTAAAGGCGTCGCATCCCCTTCGCCCTCGCCGAGCGCCAGCCCGAACAATGTCTGGACCTTCAACGCGTTCGCAACCGAGGCCAGCCAAGGCCAGTGGTTTTTCCTCGATTCGATGGGAGCGGGCGGTCCCACCGACCCGCAGTTCGTTTCGCCAAAGCTCTGCATGACGGAGCCTTTTGATAACACCTACTTCGGGCTCTTCACGCCGTCGGATCCGGCGGCCCAGATCGTAAGCATCGAAATTTCAAATAATCCCGTTACCGCCGCGCCGTGTCCCTAGGAGTTTGTAGGGATGCGTGATTTGGGCGTCGAGTGCAGCTACGACATCTGCAACTGCACGGTAAGCTCGCCGGTTGGAACCGGCGAAGTCTTTTGCAGCGACTTCTGCCAAGAGGCGACCGAATCGAGCCTCGAATCGGACAACTGCGCATGCGGCCACCCCCCGTGTGATGAGCCCTAGGAAGCGCAGATTTAGCCCAGGCTCTTCGTCGCCCTTCGACTCCGCTCAGGATGACAAAGCTAAGGGATGACGAGCGGAAGTAGACTTCACCCCGCGCCGACTTCGGCCTGGACTAAATCTCCGCTTCCGAGCGGGCATCTATTTGCGATTCTATTTTTAAAAGGGACCTTTAACTTCTAGGGGAGGCGCGTTCGACGTGATGCCGAGGAAGTTCGGACCGACGAGCGTAGCCATGGATGGCGGAGCGAGGAGGCCGAGCAGCAGGAGCGGAGTTCGGAGGCGGAGCGACGAGCGGTTCCGAGGCGTCACGTCGAACGCGCCTCCCCTAGAAGTTAAAGGTAGTCGGCACTACTTGCTGAGGTGAGCCGATTTGGAAGACTGCGGTTTGCGTCGGAAATGCGAGCAGGTTTAAGCCGACGTTGATCGCGGCTTGGGATTCGTTGTAGAGCACCAGGAGCTGATAGCAGTTGCCGATCGTCCGAGTGTAATAGATGATCTTGTCGGCGATCATTTCCCCCGGGCCCTTCCAATTGAGGTTGGTGACGAACTGCAGCGATGCGTCGCGGCCGAACGGCGTCGAAAGCTGAAGGTTGGTCGTCTCAAAACCCTGACCCGGACCGGGAATGAACGAGCCGCTGAGCAGCAGTACCGAGCGGGGCGACGGTCGTGCCGAGAGCTGATAACTCAACGGCTGCGCGACGCCGTCAAAGTTCGTCGCCCAGCCGAGCGAAAACGCGTAGACGTCGTCGTTGAAGAGCCTAACCAAGTCTTGAGCGTTCTTGGTGTTCACCGTCGGCTGCTGGTCGAGATACTGAAATGGCACGAGAGCGGGCCCGTTATAGTTGGCTTCGTTATAGGTCGCCGTGTTGACGATGTGCGAGCTGATCGGCGTCGTCAAGCTCAAGTCTTGTTCGATCGCAGCCTTAAGGTCGCCGGTGCCGTAGGCATACTGGTCGATCGTGACGGTACCTTGAAAATCGCTCCCTAGCACCTTTTCTTCGGCGGGACCGACGACTAAGTTCGCGTCGCCGCGCCACGTCGCCAGGGCCAGCGGCTGGCCGTCACCGGAGGGCTGGCTGTATTCACCGACCGTGAGGTCGGCGGAAAGCGGAATGAAGAAGTGCTGGAAGAAATCGGACGGCCGGACTTCAAACTCGGGGATCTTGTCGATGCCGGCCGTCTCGAGGCCGTAAAGCTTATCGAACTCCATTTGATAATCGGCGCCCGCGGTCGTGTACTGGAGCAGGTAGTCGAACTCCGACTGATTGCTG
>Ga0265760_10000572_pt1 | contig 10459 bp, 11 predicted proteins | sample NZIome_2_FD_200831 | JGI IMG/M metagenome (GOLD analysis project Ga0265760, IMG submission 200831) | Metatranscriptome of rhizosphere microbial communities from Maridalen valley, Oslo, Norway - NZI1 (Metagenome Metatranscriptome) | ecosystem: Host-associated > Plants > Roots > Rhizosphere >... | reverse complement strand
GCGGCGCGTGCTCGTGCCCAAGGAGAACGCACGCGAGATCGACGCCACCCTTAGCGGGCTGGAAGTGGTCCCCGTGACGAGCGTCGCGCAAGTGCTGCGAGACCTGCCCAAGCGCCGGCGCTAAAGCCGCCGCTTCTGTGTGCCATGACGTGTGGCACACAACTCACCTAAATTTGTCCTTATGCACAAGCGACCCACAAGGCGTTCACCGGCGCGGTGCGGGACAGCGGCTCGACGCTCATGACAGTCCAACCGCTTCGCTCAACGATCGATCGCATTCCGCCGAGCAATCTCGAGGCGGAGATGGCGGTGATCGGCTCCGTGCTGGTCGATCGCGAAATGCTTGCGGCCGTCGGCGAAATCGTTCGTCCTGCCGATTTCTACGCGCACGTTCACGAAACGATCTTCGCCGTACTCCTCGATCTGTACGATCGCGGAGAGCCGGTCGACAAGATCACTGTCGGCGAGGAGCTCAAACGCCGCAACGTTTTGGAACGCGTTGGTGGGCTCTCGTATATCAGCGCGCTCATGGATACGGTGCAGAGCGCCGGGTCGGCTCGCTATTATGCGACGATCGTTCGTGAGAAATCGCTCCTCCGCTCCCTGATTCACGCCGGAACGGAGATCACGCAGCTCGGCTTCGAGGGTGAAGAAGACGTTCCCGGCGCCCTCGACCGCTCGGCACAACTCGTGTATACGATCGGCGAACGCCGCGGCATCACCGAGTTCATGCCGGTCAGCCGGCTGATGAAGGATGCGTTCGATCATATCGATCGGCTCTTTCATATGCGCGGCGATCGCACCGGGCTCACGTCGGGCTTCCGCGACATCGATGCGATGACGACGGGTTTCCAGGCGGGCAACTTCGTGATCGTCGCCGCGCGGCCGGGCATGGGCAAGACGTCGTTTGCGCTCAACATGGCGGTCGCCGCCGCGCGCGAGTGCGGCGCGCCGATCGCGTTCTTCTCTTTGGAGATGTCGAACAATGAGTTAATTCAGCGCCTGATTTGTGCGGAGGCGCGGATCTCGATGAACGACATGCGCCGCGGCAACATTAAGCAGCATCAGTGGGAAGATATCTCGCGAGCGATGGGCACGCTCAACGACCTTCCGATCTATCTCGACGACATGGGCGCGCTGACGATTGGCGACGTGCGCAGCCGATGCCGGCGCTTGAAGTCTACCGTCGGGCTGGCGGCGATCTTCATCGATTATCTTCAACTCGTTCGCCCCGGCGTGCTCGCGCGCAATGCCAACCGCAACGAAGAGTTATCGGAGATCTGCCGCACGCTGAAGGTGACGGCGAAAGATCTCGAAGTACCGATCGTCGCGCTGGCGCAACTCAACCGCGGCGTCGAGATTCGCGCCGAGAAGCGCCCCATGCTTGCAGACTTGAGAGATTGCGTCGCCGGCGATGCGCTCGTAACCAATGCCGATACCGGGGAGCGAGTTCCGGTGGCCGAGATCGTGGGCCAACGGCTGCGCTTCAATGTTTGGGCAGTCGACGACCGTCTCAAACTCGTGCGGCGTCCGATTGTCGACGCGTGGGAGGTCGGAGATCGTCAGGTCTTCCGGGTTACGACCACGAGCGGCCGGACGATTCGCTGCACCGAGGGCCACCGCTTCATCACCCCTCATGGATGGTCCGAACTGCGAGCGCTCAAGTCTGGCGATTCGGTCGGCGGACCGAGGCGTTATGGAGCGCCAGCATGGCAGCCGGAACCTATTTCGCCCGGTCGTGCCCTATTGCTTGGCTGGCTTCTCGGCGATGGCTATCTCGGAGGCAGCGCGTCGCTCACGGTGGCAACCCCGCAAGAAGCGGAAATTGCAGCCGAGCTTGCGTGTAGCGAGTGGGGGTTGAAGCCCATCGTTAGGCCCGAGCGGCCTGACACCGCAGCGTTACGCGTCGTCATGACGACCGGTCGCCTTTGTGGCGCTGGGAAAAACCCGCTGACGACGTGGCTGAGGGGGCTTGGCGTCTGGAAGAAAACCGGATCCCAAAAATCCGTGCCGGATCTAATCTACACCCAGCCCGACGACGTCGTCGCAGCGTTCCTTCGTGGTCTCTATCATGCCGACGGCAGCCTCTCGCGCTTTGGCGATTCGACGCGGCTCAACGTTCGGCTATCGACAATCAGTGAGGAGCTCGCACGCGGCGTACAGCATCTGCTGCTGCGATTTGGGATCAACGCATTCGTGAAGGCCGACGTTCGCAACATCGGTGGTTTTCGCAGCGATACAAAAGCGATCTGGACGGTATCGGTTACGGAGCGAAGCTCTGCCGCGCGCTTCTTGGACGAGATTGGCTTCCTCGGCGGTAAGCACCAACGTGCGGTCTCGAAGCTCGTGCGCGAAAAGCATGGTGACAGCGCGCATTATGACCGTATTCCGCTAGAGGTAAACCCACGAGTTCATCGTTTGCGCGTCGCGCAGCGATTCTCGCACGCAACGCTTGGGTGGAGGGATCAGGGCAAACGCATGTCGCGATCGACGTGCGCGATGCTTGCCGAACGCCTTGACGACGACGAGCTGGCGATCCTCGCCCATTCCGACGTTGTGTGGGAGACGATCGCATCGATTGCTCCGGAGAACGTCGAGAGCGTCTTCGATTTGACGGTAGGCAGCCTGCACAACTTTTGCGTGGACGGATTCGTGACGCACAATTCGGGCTCACTTGAGCAAGAAGCGGACGTTGTGGCATTTCTCTATCGCGACGGCTATTACAATCCCGAAACTCCGGAGCCCGACATGACCGAGTTCATCATCGCCAAACATCGCAACGGCCCGACCGGCTCGGTGAAACTGCGCTTCCAGCGCGAGTTTACGCTCTTCGTGCCGTACGGCGACGAGACACACTACCCAACATAGTAGGCGCCTGTAGGGCTAGAGAAGGGGCCGCCGCCGTAGCGGGCTAAGAGTGTTAACCATGGTTAGCGTTAGCCATGGCTAACAAAAGTTCCGTCGACCTTCTAAGCGTGGGAACCGACCGCTCCCCGTCGCGGGCTCGCGAGGACTACGTCAAAGCGATCTACCAGCTCGGCGGCGGCTCTCCGGTGCGCGCTGCGGCCGTTGCGCGATATCTCAACGTCAGCCGCGTCTCGGTAAGCAAGGCAAAGCGCCTGCTCGAGAGCGATGGCCTGTTGGAAGCGCAGGGGACGCCGGCCATGCCATTGCGGCTCAGCCGCAAGGGCCGGGCGCTTGCGGTGGCGATGGTGCGCCGGCACCGCCTGCTCGAAACCTTTCTCCATCGCTCGTTAAGCGTGCCGCTGGAGCGCGTGCACGCGGAGGCCGAGCGCATCGAACACGTGATCTCGGACGACCTCGCCCTGCGAATCGCGGCCTTTCTCGGGCGGCCGAGCAGCGATCCCCACGGGCATCCCATCCCGTACGACGATGCTCCGGCCGCGGCCCGTCCGTTAAATACCTTGGCGAGCGTCGCCGTGGGCGCGCGCGCGCGCATTGTAAGCCTCGACGATCGCGACGATGCAGCCGTTGGCGCACTTGCCGCAGCCGGCGTGCTCCCAGGGATGACCGTCCGCGTCGAAAAGAGCGACACGACGAAGCTGCGCGTGCGTTGCGGAAAGCGCGTCGTCTCATTGCATCGCCGTCATGCAGAGATGGTACGCATTGCACCGTAGCTACGGCGTCGGTGCGGCCAGTCCGAATGTAGTCGCCGCCGGCCACGAGGCACTAGCGGGAAATCGGCGCGGCCTGCGAGCGCTCTTGCCGTTTGCCGGCCCCGCGTTCGTCGCGTCGGTTGCGTACATGGACCCCGGCAACTTTGCGACCAACATTCAAAGCGGTGCCGCGTTTGGCTACCGGCTTCTCTGGGTGGTCGTGCTCGCAAACTTGATGGCGATGCTCTTTCAGGGACTCTCCGCGAAACTCGGCATCGTGACTGGAAAGAATCTCGCCGAACTCTCGCGCGAGAACGCACCCCACGCGGTCGTGATTTCGATGTGGATCGTCAGCGAGGTCGGAGCGATGGCGACCGATCTCGCGGAGTTTCTCGGAGCGATCATCGGATTTTATTTGCTTTTCCACATTCCGATGTTGATCGGAGCCGTCATTACCGGCATCCTGACGTATGCCATCTTAGCGCTGCACCGGTACGGCTTTCGCGCGATGGAGACGTTGATCGGATCGCTGGTCGGCATCATCGCCGTCTGTTACATCGCGGAAACCGTACTGGCCAAGCCGGACTGGCATCAAGTCCTCTATCACTCGATCGTGCCATGGATCGGCGGCCCCGCGAGCCTGTTTCTGGCCGTCGGCATCGTCGGTGCGACCGTCATGCCGCACGCGATCTACCTGCACTCCGCCCTCACGCAGGACCGAATCGTCGCCAAAAACCGCGGGGACGTCGGGCGCATCGTGCGCTTCTCGTACGTCGACGTGATCGTCGCGCTGACGATTGCGGGCTTGGTGAACCTCGCCATGATGTACATGGCGGCGGCGGTTTTTCATGCGACCGGCCACGCTGCGGTCGCCGATATTGCGACGGCGTACCGCACGCTGACGCCGCTGCTCGGTAATCTCGCGGCGGTCGTCTTTCTCATCTCGCTGACGGCCTCGGGGATCTCGAGCTCGGTCGTCGGCACGATGGCCGGTCAGGTGATCATGCAAAGCTTCGTCGGTTTCAGCGTGCCGCTTTGGGTCCGGCGGGTGATTACGATGCTGCCGGCGGTCGTCGTCGTGGCGCTCGGGCTCAACGTCACGCAAACGCTCATCGTCAGTCAAGTGATCTTGAGCTTCGTATTGCCCGTGCCGGTGATCGCCCTGGTGCTATTGGGCTCGCATCGAAAAATCATGGGCGAGATGGTGAACCGCCCGTTTGTTACCGCGCTGGCTGTGTGCGCGGCCGCGGCGATCCTCGTGCTCAACGGCGTCCTAATCTGGACGACGTTGCACCCCGCCTAAATCGTAGTGCTCTGGTTTTCCACGCAGCCGATGCTCTGAGCGAGATACATCCGCGAGAGCTTGACGTACTCTTTTGAAGATATCTCGATCCAGGCGGCGGCTTCGCCCTCCAAAGGTTTTTTCACCGTAGCCGGCGCACCCGCGGCGACGACGCGCGCCGGAATCGCGGCGTTTTGTCCGACGACGCTGCCGGCAGCAATCAACGTGCCTTCGCCGATCGTGCAGCCGTTAAGCAGTGTTGCGTTGCTCCCAATGAGGGCGTAACGTTCGATCGTGCAATCTTCCATTACGGCGCAGTGCCCAACCGTCACGTCGTCGCCGACGAATGTGCCGCCCCGTTCGCTGACGTGGACGACCGCGTTATCCTGAATCGACGTGCGCGCGCCGATTCGAATCGGCCCGTTGTCGCCGCGCAAAACGGTTCCGAACCAGATACTGGCTTCTTCGCCGACTTCGACGTCGCCGATCAGCACGGCATTGGGCGCGATGAAGGCCGACGGGGCGATTTTTGGCCGCTTACCTCGATACTCGATAATCATAAACGATGCTTCGGAAATACCCGTGTCGAACCTCGCGGCATGCACCGACATCGGACGCCGCTGCGCGGCGTGAAGGCAACGCCGCATCCGAAACCCGACGATCCGAACTACTCGGCCGTCAACTATGCCTACGCGGGCCGAACCGGGCACATCCACGAGGTCGTCGAAATCGCGGGGCGTTCGCTTGCCAAAGTGGGCTTCGACGACCGCAAGATCGTCTATTATCTACTCGACGACCTCGAGCTTGACGAAAGCGCCAAGCGGGGCACTTTTCACGACGTGTCCTAGGCAGCGGGCTACGGAGTTACGAGCGGGTTCTTCCAGGCAAAGGCGCCGTTTGGATTGGGAGTAACCCAGACGATGAGATCCCAAATCGATGGAAAGTGGAAGATCGTCACAACCTGATCCGCACTCCCGACCTTTTTCATCGCGACTAGTGTCGAAGCGCTTGGTCTGTCGGGATCACCGCCGGCCGCGGTAAAGTCCGGATCGGGCGTCCATTGGTCGTATTTTAACTGGCCCGTCGCCGGATCTTTCGCGACCCAGTGAATGTGGCCGTCGAACTCGACCCATCGGCCCGGGTTGACGCCCCAGAGCTGCGGGCGCGACGCGCTCTCGCTCAGTAAGACGGAATAGTCGGCGCCGAGCAGCCTGCCGTTCTTGTCGTACCAAAGCTGGCTGGGATGGTGCGCGTCGGTCGATTGCCAACGCAGGTTTGCATAGCTGATGGCGCTCGTTTCATCCTCCGCGGTGTAGCGGACATAGCCGGCCCTTTCGGCGTCACCGGCCGTCGGATAATGGGCCGTCAGATAGCTCGAAATCTCGCTGACGAACTCGGTCTCCGAGGTGCTCAGCTGGCCGGCATACGTCGCATTTTGGTCGGCCAAAGCGCAGGCCGGCGCGGCAAGCGCGAGCAGAAGGGCAAGCAAAGGAATGCTTTTCATAATTGCACGATGCTCCGAGAGGCTGGCCTACGCCTCTCGTGGAAGGGCGCCTCGACGCCGACGTAGCTCAGTTGGTAGAGCAATTGTTTCGTAAACAATAGGTCCCCGGTTCAAGTCCGGGCGTCGGCTCCATGAAAAGCCATTAGCCTATATGGCTTTTTTCGTTTTTCGATTCTTGGCCGTGGGAGGCACCGCGCAGCAACGTGACTTCTGCGCCTGCCGAGGCAAACTGGAGAAGGCTATTTTGCTATCGTGATGTGTACGGGGTTTGATGTTTCGTTGGCCGATACAACGAATCTGTTTCCGAGATGGTCGCCGATTACCGCTGATACCCATAAGTATGGATGCCCGACGATCACATAGTTTTCCGGCTTATCGAGATCGGAGAGCCAATACTTGATGTCCGCCCAAGCCAGCGTCACCGAGCCGTGAGGCGGCAAGACCTACGTGGCATCGCCACCAGCCGCGCCATACCTGTGCGGTAGACCGTTTTGTTCGATTCGAGCCGAATGCTGATGATGCCAGCACGCACCGGCCCCCAGGCGGGGGACGGTCCCGCAGAAGCCGTCTGGGGCCATGCTGACAGCAAAACTGCGATGCCTGCACAAACAAGCAGCCTGCGGCCAAATGTGCTTTGCGTCATCTACCTGCCTCCCGAAGCATGAAGAAAATGCCGCTGAGATTGTTCTGCGCGGCCCGTAGGTGCCAGCCGTCAGCCTGATCGAGCTATGCCCCATACGTTCTCGCGCAATGATCGTCGTGGACTTCGGCTCGCTCTAAGTTTCCCGCGAATGCTCTCGTAGGTCGATTCGATTAACAGGATCGCCGGCCTGGGTAAAGGAGACCCTATGAATGAACGCACTTCTGGCCTTTCGCGGGCCCTCACCAAAGGCGATTCCGTTATTCTGAGCAGCGGCGCGACCGCAACCGCCCGATCTTCGTATCCCGCCGGGTATGCAGGCGACGTTGATCTGTTGCTCGATGGCGAGCAGGTCAGCGACGAAGCTGAGTCTCTCGTCCTTCCCCATACCGACCTTCGCGTAACCCTTTCCGAATCCGGAAGTCCGACCGTCACCGAAGACAACGGTGGCGAAGTTAGAGGCCGAAGCCGCCGAATGGAAGATTAGCGCACCGGGCGATGCGATGCCTGATCGCTTGCGTCGCAAGGAGCATCGCATCACGCTGCGTGGCGTCAACAAGCAGGCTCGAAACGTCCTCCATATAGTGCGAACCTCGACCACTTCCTCCAGATTGTCGACGCGCAGGCGTAAACGAGCCTCGCATTGATGCGATGCGGCGGTTGAGAGGTCCCTTACGTCGCGTGCAAAGCGACACGCGCAAGACCCATGCCGGCTATCGCACCCAATACACCGAGGATGACCGAGCCGGCGCAGTAAGCTAGGGCGATAGTTGGCACACCGTCTGATAAGAGCGTTACAGTGTCATAGCTAAAGGTCGAGAACGTCGTGAACCCTCCAAGGACGCCCACCATCGCGAAAGCGCTGACGTACGGGGACAAGCCGATGCCCGACTGGGAATATACCGCGATCACACCAATCAGGAAGGAGCCCACGATATTGATCGCAACCGTGTGCCACGGAAAGCCCGGTCCAATCCGCTCGATGCTCAAGGTAGCTATCGCATAGCGAAGCATCGAGCCCAGCGCCCCGCCGATGCCGACAACCGCAAACGCAAACAATGGCTTCACTTTGGTTCCCCTGCCTTGTATGCAATAATGTGAACGGTCTCAAGCGTTACCAGCCCTTCAGTGACCATCTTGTCGAGAGTCGGGAGGAACGCCTCAACCTTTTCCTCGGATTCCACAAGCTCGATCATGACTGGCAAGTCTGAGGACAGATCAACAATCCGCGCAGCATGCACGACGGAGTGGGCTCCAAAGCCTAGGATTCCTTTGAACACCGTTGCACCGGCTAGACCGGCCCTCCGCATCTCTTCCACAAGGGCAACGTGCAGCGGCTGCCCTTTCCAGCGGTCTGACTCACCAAGGAATATCCGCACAAGTTTTGCGGTACCTTCACTTTTCATGCCGACGACGTTCGAGCGCATCATAAGCGTACCCCCGTTTACCGAGGGAATCGATGCTTCGCTAAGAGCGCGATGTATGATTCGTAGCTGCGGCGCTCACGCGTTCCGATCCGCATTCCTGGCTGCACCCACGCCTATGACGTCTTCCGCCATTTGTTAGGTCCTCCGGCAGCGTTGCGATCGGGTAGAGGAACCCCAGCGCGAGCGTCCGGCCAACCGTGGGGAGTATCGCGGGTAGCGTCGAGCGGCGTCGGTCTAGAGCAGCGTTTGACTTGGGGCCTGTAGCCGCAAAAAACCTTGATACGAACTAATAAGACGTTTAGTCGCCGACATTTATGACGTCATCACGACGCGCGATTATTTGCCTTTAGTGTTTCAATCGCCTAACGATTCGCGGCGCATCGTATGGAAAGCGTTCTGCTCTGATTAAAATGGGTCAACCGGGGAAAATGCGTGCGCCTGCGATGCAGGGGACGCCATTGTCTGCGGCATACCGTCGGATTCTCTCGGAATGGTGGTTCCTGAACGATGAGGGCTCGCGTGGTAAGCCGATCACTGCGCGGGCTCTCTTTCATGTGCGATTGCAGGAGAGTCTCAACCCAAAACGGCACAGGGTTCTTGCCCATTGCTTGAGTTTTGGAGCGGCCCGCCGGCAATCTCTCGGGATGCTGCGTGGGCTTTTGGGGCTTGAAGCGGCCTGTTGCACTTCTCTCTCGGGGATTGCCGCAGGCTTTTTCATTTTGCGATTCGCGGCCGCGTAGCCGGTCGAGCCGCGTCTTCACACTGCGCTTCGCTCCACGTCGGCAACGTAAAAGTCTCTCAGCGACAGGGCGGCGACGCTACAGTCGTGGGCACGCGGATCGCGGTCGTGATAGTTGTAGTGATGGTCGCAGGCTTGCATGTTTATCGGTTGCTTCTGTTGGGATTGGCGGCTTCGGTTAGCCGCGTTTGGGGTTGGTCGATGTATTGGGCGTGGCGTCGAGAGAGCGTGATTAGCCCATCCGGTTGCGCTCGTCGTCGGCATACTCCGTTCAGGATTGAGCACGATCTAGGTGACCGCGATCTATCTCTGGGGGTAATTCCGTCTGGGGTAGAGCCTCTGGGGTCATTGGTGTGGGCTGGGAATGCCCTTCTTTACCCGACAATCGCCTACGGGTAGGCCGTAAATTCAAGTGACGTGCGTCGGGCGTATCAAAGATCAGGAGGGGGCTCTGGAATCATGGGAGAGCCCTATAGAAGCGAGATTCGGCCGCCTGGCGATGTTGACCAGGCTATAGGGTCGCTGGTGGCAGGGCGAAAGGGGGGTTGGCGATGAGAAGTGACATTTTTGTGGCCGCTTATTGCCATGCTCGCCACCGCGCTCTATTTAGCCTATGGGATACGATCTGCGCGCCAGGGCAAGGAGCCCTCAATGTGCCTAATGCTTGCACTGGGTTGACTATGAAGTGGCTTTTTCTGGTCATCTTCCCCATCATTATCGCAGTCATTCTGCTTATGGGAAAGCTCGCACCAGGCGCGCTTGCGGCGGTCCCCATGCGGGTAAGCCCCGGTATTATGTTCGGGGCAGCCGCGTTGACCGTTGCAGCGACGTTTCTCTCGCTATGGCGACGAGGGGTAAGGTGACGGTGTCCACTCTAAAGGCGATGGAGCGACGTTATACCTTCCATCGCGCCTGAGCAAAGTCTAGCGGTGGGGGTCTCGGTACCGGCTCTTCTAAGGTAGAAGGGCTTCGCGATGCACGGCGGTGCGCGACACTGCCGCATCGCTAAACGGCAACGGCCACAACCTCCCGTTGATCCACGCGGTCGCCTGATCGGTGTAGTGCCCCGAACCTGGCTCGCCCGATTCACCTTGCGGCAGCGTGATGCCGCCCGAATCCCAATTGCCGACTTCCCATACCGCTCGGAAACTCTGCGAGTAACCGGGAGACTGCATATGAATGGTTAGCGCGTCACCGTTTCCTGGCAGCGTGACGCCGTCGAGAAAATCGATGCCGAGCGACGCGAGCGC
>Ga0265760_10000570_pt1 | contig 10460 bp, 9 predicted proteins | sample NZIome_2_FD_200831 | JGI IMG/M metagenome (GOLD analysis project Ga0265760, IMG submission 200831) | Metatranscriptome of rhizosphere microbial communities from Maridalen valley, Oslo, Norway - NZI1 (Metagenome Metatranscriptome) | ecosystem: Host-associated > Plants > Roots > Rhizosphere > Soil... | reverse complement strand
CATAAACCGCAGTTGGATGGTGCTTCGGGGTCAACGTAACCAAGATGTCTGCGTCTGAGGTGCCCACCGGCGCTGAATTGCTATATGAAAGATTAATGCCGCTGTATGGCAGGCCGATGTTGTCGATAATGCTCTTCATTTCGGCAGCCGGGATTTGTTGACCAATTGACTTCTCAACCAGGTCGCACAGAAAGGCTGTATCTTCGATACGCATTCCCGTGGGACCTCGCAGATGTAGTTTGAAACTGCCTGCATCAACGCTAGGGAAAAAGTCCTGTCCAAGCCAGGGAATCAGAATCGCCAGTGATCCCAAACAGGCCGCAAAGAACGCCACTAGAAAAGCACGCCGGTGATGAAGACAAAGTTCCAGTAGGCGGTGATATCGTTCACGGAACCGTTCGAATCCGGCCTCGAATCCCTTCTGCAGCCGGACCAGCGGATTGCGGCTCCTGCCCTGCTCTCCGACTTTCTGATTTCGTAGAAGATACTTTGCCATTGTCGGAACGATCGTCCGGGACAGGAAATATGAGGCCAGCATTGCAAAGATGACAGCCTCTGCAAGCGGCAAAAAGAGATACCGCGCTACGCCCGAGAGCAAGAACATCGGTGCGAATACAATGCAGATCGATAGCGTAGACACGAAGGCGGGAGTTGCGATTTGCGCTGCGCTGTCCAGGACGACCTCGTCCAGATTCTTGTCTGGCTCTGCTTCCCGGTTTCGGTTGATGTTTTCCACCTCTACCGTGGCATCGTCCACCAGGATGCCGACGGCCAGTGCCAGTCCGCCGAGCGTCATGATGTTGATGGTTTGTCCAATCACGCTCAGCACAATAATCGACGAAAGAATGGCCAGAGGAATGGAGGTCGCGATGATGAGCGTGCTTCGCCAGCTCCCCAGAAAAGTGAGAATCATCAATGCGGTCAGGCACGCGGCAATCAGAGCCTCCCGTACGACGCCCTGAATCGCGCCAAGAACAAAAATGGATTGATCAGCCAGGGGTTCCATTTTTAGCTGGGGCGGAACCGTGGTCGCGATCTGTGGCAGCAGAGACTTGATGCCAGAAATTACGCTTAGCGTTGAGGCATCCCCTGCCTTCTGGACGGTCAGCAGCACCGAACGCTGGCCGTTCACACGCACGATGTTGGTCTGCGGCGGAAAACCGTCACGTACCCAGGCCACGTCTTTCATGTAGATGGTAGTGCTCCCAATCGTCTTGATCGGGATGCGGTTCAGGTCCGTCATCGTCTGTGGCGCAGCATTGGGAATATCAACGTCATACTCTTTGCCGCCGATTTTGGACGTGCCAGTGGGAAGGATCAAATTCTGAAGCGTGATTGCGTTCACTACGTCCAGTGCAGAAAGACCTTTCGACTGTAACGCCGACGGATTTAAGTCGACCTGTACCTGGCGTTGTTTGCCGCCGTAGGGATACGGTACCGCCGTTCCCGGAACCGTAATCAGTTGAGTACGAATGAAATTGAGACCGTAGTCGTTCAGTTCCTGTTCGGAAAGCCCTTGTCCCGAGAGCGCCAGCTGCAAAACAGGCACACTAGACGCGCTGTAAGCAATGATGAGGGGCGGCGTCGTCCCCGCAGGGAGTTGCCTGAGTTGCGTTTGAGAGCTCGCCGTAAGCTGTGCGACACCGCGATCTAGACTCGCGTTTGGCTGCAGAAACACTTTGACAACAGCGATCCCATACAGCGACTGCGACTCGATATGCTCGATGTTGTCTACGATCGTGGTGAGGTTTCGCTCAGTGACACTGACGATTCGGTCAGCCATGTCCTTCGGGATCAGGCCGTTGTAATTCCAGATGACGCTGATGACCGGAATATTGATGTTTGGAAAGATGTCGGTTGGAGTGCTGTAGATTGAAATCGCGCCCATCGCCAGAATGAGGATGGCCATCACCACAAAGGTGTAGGGCCGCCGCAATGCGAGTCGCACGATCCACATAGAGTTTTCCTTTTGATCAATTAGCGACAGCTGTCAATTAGCCGTTCGTGATCTCGCTTAACCGCGTTGCATGAGGCGCTTGAGCTTTGCACGCGCCCGTGCGAGCCGGGCCTTCACTGTTCCCTCTGGCACTCCCAGAATGTGCGCCGCTTCGCTCGTGGTCAGCCCGCCCAATGCGCGCAATTGGAATGCTTCGCGCAATGGGGGTGAAAGCTGAGATACGAATTGCATCAAGCGTCCATGCAGTTCGGAGTTTTGACACTCGTCTTCGGGACTTGGTCCGTGGTGCGCCAATCGTTCTGCCAGGGGATTTCCGTCCTCCTCCGCGAATCGCTCATCCAGAGACAGGTGGATCTGCCGTAGCCGTCTGCGCAATTGCATTCGTGCGCTATTCGTGACGATAGCGGTTAACCAAGTCGACATTTGCGCTTGCCCCTTGAATTGGTCCAAATGCTTGTAAGCTGACAGGAGCGCATCCTGAACCGCATCCTCGGCGTCGGCTGCATTGCCCAGATGCCGATGGGCCCGTCTGTAAAATAAAGGCAGGCAGCGTGAGAGAACATCCTGCATTTCCTGTGTATCCCTTTCCTGGATGCGGACTTCAAGGTGCTGTTCGCTTCCGATGTACGATTCCGCCGCTTCCATTTGTTGTCGCCTCAGCTCCCGACATCAAAAGGCACGCCGCTTTCCAATCAACTTCCGGGTAACTTAGTTGCTTATTTTCAGCGACATGAGTCAACTGGGTGGTGAGGGGTGGGCCTATGACGCTAGATGCGGCGTCGGGCGGTTGACACAACGTCCGCATTTCGACAGGACTTGGACCTGAGATATCACAAACATGGGTTGGGGTCCCGCGAATTTACGACCGCGAATTGCTGGGGCGCCCTCATGGAAACGAAACCATGTCAGCTTCTCCGTAGCGGCACAATGTGCGAACTGCCATTCACTTTTCAGATTTGGATCAACGCTATTCCCGCTTCAGGGTCGAATTTTTTCTGAAGATGAATCGGACTCTCGGTCAGAATTAATTCGCAAGTTGGACGCACGCGAGCCTCAAGGAGGTGACCACCGTGGGCGGTACCGTCGGAGCGTCCCACTACCACGTGCGCGTGCACTTGCGGTACTCCGTCCTTGAGGGCGATGTCGCCAATGAGCGAAAGCAGTTCCACTTGTTCGTGGAGAACGCAGGCTGGGTCGTACTTTTTCGTTGTCAGGTTGAACCAGCCCAGCTTCGCGTAAGAAAGGGCGCCGATGGCTTTAAAGCTACTTCCCCCCAAACCCTGGTGCTTCGAGAACTGTTGCAGCACGCCTGCGATCTCGTCGCCAGTTTCAAAGATCAGGGCGAAAACCTTCGGTTCATCCTCGATTTGTTTCCACCGCATGTCGGCTCCCTTGTCTATACGATTGTCTATACGATCGAATAATTCCGCTCCGGGTATGCAGCGAGCACGAGCCGCCTTCGCAGTGGAATGAAAGATCTAGGGAGGCAGGACTGCGAAGGCGACTCCCGCTCTCAACACATGCCATATGCGCTCTTGATGCCGCAGTTCGCAACTCGGTTGCATTTTAGCGGAATTGCATTGCGCACCTCCATCAAGCATCGCACCCTCTCCCCGTAGTTTGGAACTGGAAATGCACCCGGTAGTTTGCAATTCAGTTTTGTGACATTCGGGAGATGCATATGCAGTTCCTCTCCTGCGTCTAGTCGTCCGAATCTGCACCACATCACCCCGCAGGGAAACACATAGTTGCTGTCCTTGTTGCTCTCCTCTCGATCATCAATCGTGTTCCAACATCTGGTTGGAACAGTTCAATCCCATCGCGATGTCACTCCGTCACAGAAGTCTCCTGAACTCAGTCGGCCGCTCGATCACCGTTGCGATCGAAGCTGCCGGTCCCGCTTGCCTAATTACTTGAAGAGGATCTTAGCCATCATTCCCTTGTCCTCATGGTTCAGGAGGTGGCAATGAAATACCGCCATACCCTTAATGACGGGGTCGGTAAAGTCGAGAATGACATCGACAGAGCCGCCATACGGAACGTTCACGGTATCCAACCACGAAGGGTGCGGGAGCGGGGAGCCATTTTCTGCATAGGCGAGGAAGTGGACCTGGTGGATGTGGAAAGGATGCAGCTCGGCGGTTAGGTTGAGAATACGCCAATGCTGATAAGTACCTACGCTGGCGGTTGTCATAGGACTTGCATCCATAGCGAACTTGCGCCCATTGATGTAGAAGCCGTTCTTGTCCTCCGTAAAGGTGACAATGAAGTCCGGTGCAGTCTTCTTCAACGGCTCAACATCAATCGGCTTGAAACGCGGCGGCCGGTCATAGATAGCATGCACTGGCTCTGTCGCAGGACGTGAACTGGATTGAGCTGAACTGGGTTGGACCAGATCTGCCAGAACCATTTCCGGGTCGGGATCGCCAACCGGACCCGTATTTACGCAAAGGGTACGCAGAGCACTATGTGTTCCAGAAGGCGGACCCGTGACAATAGCTTCGAGCCGTCCCGCAGGCGCCAGCAGCAAATGATCGGTGGTACGTGTCGCGCCGTTCGGTTCGTGGTACGCGAGGGGCATCCCGTCGAGCGCCACGATTTCAAATGTATGTCCATCCAACTGCAGGTCCAAATAGCGGTCCGCCGAGGCGTTCACAATACGCCAGAATTGCCGCTCTTTCGGGGCAATCTCGATTCGTGGGCGAACCGCCCCATTCACGGTAAAGATTTCCTCGACTTGCTCCGCTTCTCCCCCACATCCTTTGGCGGGAATTTCAACCTGATGCATGAGTTCGGCTGCATTTGGATCATGTTCAATGGAGCGGCCGCGCACAACTATGACCCGCTCGCGAAGTCGTCCTACTTCGGGGGCATAACGTTCCATGCCCTCGATGACGATGGCTCCTGACATTCCGTCTAATGCCTGCCGATGACTCTCGCCATGGGGATGAGTGTGATACCAAAACAGCCCCGGCGGATGGTCGCGCGGAATCTCAACTGAGTAGTGCAAAACCTGGCCGGGCTTGGCAAGCGTTGTTAGGACGTCATCCTGCGGGGCTTCTGGCGAAACACTGAGCCCATGAAAATGCAAGTTGGTCATGTCCATGCAGGGATTTACAGCACAAGTTTCCGTGGACTTGGCAGGAAGATCGTTGACGTAAGTGATGCTGAGGACGTCACCAGGGGAAGCACGGATTACTGGAGCTACCGTGTCACCGTTGAAAGAGAACGCATCCCGGCCATTTTCGTTCACAGCATGCAGCGTAACGGATACCACGTGATTCTTCGCTTGCACCTGCGGAGGCTCGGGCAATGAAACAGTCTGGGCACTGCCCAGAGCAGTGAGAAATATCTGCGTTCCGATGAAGAGAATGGTCCTTGTCATAATCCACCATCATCATCCTGACTGACTGCACGCAGATTTCCAAACATCGTTTTGAGTGTCAGTATCCGGACGCAACGGCAGTAACACCGACACCTCCGCCAGATCAACAGGCTCGAATACGCAGGATTCCTCCCTGGCTTAAGTTCTTCAGACTGATCCTTTTGTACAGAACTTAGACTCGCTCAGGGTTTTGGCATCTGCTGTGCTCTTATGCAAGGTGAGCTGAAGACAGCCAACATTGTTTCAAGGAGATGAACCAAAATGAAAACGAACAAAGGTTACATCATTTTAGGTCTGATGATTGCCCTTAGTCTTTTTTTCGAACTTGCTGCTCACGCTGAACCGATGGACCAACGCACCAAGCTCACGTTTAGCGAGCCCATCCAAATCCCGGGCGAGGTGCTAGCCGCAGGGACTTACTTATTCAGGTTGGCCGATGGTGACTCTGGCCAACATGTCGTGCAGATCTTCAATGCGGACGGGACTGTTCCGTATGCGACCGTTCTCACAATTGCGACGGAGCGTCCATACCCCACCGGAGATACTGCGGTTACATTGGCAGAACAGGGAGCCGGAAACCCGGATGCCCTGTTGAAGTGGTTTTATCCTGGTCGCGTAACCGGGAATGAGTTCGTGTATTCCAAGCAGAAAGAGAAGGAACTCGCTCAGGACAAGCAACAAACAATCGTGCCCGATGAGGGGAAAGGATCCAACTCCGAAATTTCCGGAGCTGGCGACTGAGGACGGGGTCTTGGCATTCGCTCGGCAGCGCCATTCGATTAAAACAGCAGCTAAACTTGAAATTCTTTCTCGAGGACCCGGGGTTTCTTAACCCGGGTCCGTTTTGACGTGAAGTTAGTTTTGCGACAGGTGGCTGGATGGCGATTGATGTCGGGATGCGGACAAAGCTGTCAACGGACGCACTCGAGCGGTACCAGTCCTCTGCTCATGCCGGGAGGTCATGCAGATATCCTATTGTTCAGCAATCCTTTCCCGCTCCTGTGAGGTACGACATGTTGGAAATTCGTGTGCTTCATCGAAGAACGAAGGCGGAGATACAGTGGCACTCGAGTCAATTCTGTACATATCCAACCAGGCAACCAGCAGCAACTCGGTGCTCGCAGCACTCGAGGCCACTGGCTGTGAAGTTGTGGGCACTGACAGCGCTACACAAGCAGTCGCACTTCTATTCATCATGCACTCAGTTGCTGTCATCGTGCTCCATTACCGGGCCAGAGAACGGGCCAGTTTTGACTTGGTGCGAAGCCTACGGGCGATTCGGCCAGGTGTTCCGATCATCCTGCTGTGCTGTGAACAGATCGGCCCGTTGCCATCAGGCGTGGATGCCAGCGGAGTTTATTTGTACGATGTAGGACAACCACGCGAAAAGCTTACCTTTCAGGTGCAGTCTCTGCTGACTGCGGAAGGGCCATGCCCAGATGTCGACGACCCGGTTCATTGCGGCGCCGCGTGAATGCCGATTGCGGCCCCCAAGCCGCGCAGCTCTTCTAATCGCCTCGCGCGTCGCCCGGTGGTGCTGCTGCTGCAAGAACATAGTTTCTTCCCGTTCGAAATCCCGCGCTTCCAACCGGCAGTGGGTAGCATGGGTCCTCGCCACCCGTTTTGGGAGGCTACTGCGCTATCATGTTCTTCGATCGGGGTGCTGTTAAGAAAATGTTCGATGAGAGGAGGCGAGCGGGCCATGGCCCGGATTGGGTGGCGTGCGGTCGTTCAATGTTCAGCCGGCAGCATTGCTCTTGAATTGCTGACTTTTGTCTGCTTGCGACTTCGCCTCAATGTCGCTACGGCTGTGTGTCTATATCGAACCAGTTCACTGGTATGGGCAGTTGCCTCTTTCATCTCAGGTGGCCGTTCGGCGTCTTTCTTTTCTCCAGCGATTTTCTCCTTCCGGGTAAGCGATCCGACCAAGGCCACGCCCATTCTTGCTTTCTTGACGACCCTGGTAGTGTCCGCCCAAGTCGAGGCCCATGAATGACCACCGCGGCCGCTCCCATGGTGTTCGTCATTGATGACGACGACTTGGTCCGTGCGGCGATCCAAGGCATGCTCAAGTCGGTCGGCTTGCGTTCTGAAACATTCGCGACCGCGCCAGAGTTCTTGCGCAGAAAGCGGCCGGACGGGCCAAGTTGCCTAGTGCTGGACGTAAGACTACCCGACGTGAACGGCCTGGAATTTCAGCACCAGTTGGTTGACGCGGGTATCCGGATTCCGATCATCTTCATCACCGGTCACGGAGATATTCCCATGACGGTGAAAGCCATGAAATCCGGTGCGGTGGAGTTCCTGACCAAGCCTTTCCGCGACCAGGACTTGCTGGACGCTATCCATCTGGCTCTAAAGCGCGACCGGGCAACGCGCCAACAACAGAGTGAGCTCACCGAATTGCGAAGGCGGTACGAGTCGCTTACTGCACGTGAGCGCGAAGTCATGGGTTTGGTCGTTTCGGGCATGCTCAATAAGCAAGTAGCCTTTGATCTCGGAACCAGCGAGATCACCGTGAAGATCCATCGTGGGCACGTGATGCGGAAGATGCAGGCTGAATCACTGGCGGACTTGGTCAGAATGGCAGCGAAGCTGGAGCTTCCACCCGGCGGTCGCGAATGAAAGTCCTTTCCCACCTTCAACATTATGGTCTGGCGATAATTTCCTGCGGAGTCGCACTCGTACTGGCCTGGCCTATCGATGCCCCTTCGTCGTGTTTTCTTCTCGCCGTCACTGTGAGTAGTCTTTTCGGAGGGTTGGGGCCGGGCCTCTTGTCCGTTGTTCTCTCGGCCTTGGCGTTTGAACACTTTTTCCTGTGGAGAACATTTCCGCCGGCTCACGAGACGGCTACCTTCGTGCGCTTTGCGGTCTTCGTCATAGCAACTTTGCTGATTACCGCACTGATGGAGGTAAAACGGCGCGTCGAGGAATCTAGCAGCCGCGCCCAGGAGGCGCTACGTCTGGCGCAGTCGGATTTGGCACACGTCAATCGGGTGACCACGATGGGAGAGCTGACAGCCTCGCTGGCGCACGAAGTGAATCAACCAATTGCTGCCGCCGTCACCGACGCCAACACTTGCTTGCGATGGCTTACGCGCGATCAACCCGACGTGGAAGAGGCGCGCGAAGCTGCCTCGAGAGTGGTCAAAGACGCGACCCGGGCGGCGGAAATCATTAGTAGGGTCCGCCTCACCTTCACCAAGAATACTCCGCAGCGGGAGTTGGTGGATGTAAACGAAGTTATTAAAGAGATGATCGTGCTGCTGCGCAACGAAGCATCGCGGTATTCGATATCAGTCCGGACGGAGCTGAGCAATATTCCCCAGATTATCGGAGATCGTGTGCAATTACAGCAGGTGATGATGAACCTCATGCTCAATGCCATCGATGCGATGAAGAACGTCGAGGGGACACGGGAGCTAGTCATCAAGTCTCAAAGGACGGAGGACGCCCAGCTTATGCTGGCGGTCAGTGATACCGGCGTTGGACTGCCCCCGCAGCAAGCAAATCAGATCTTCAATGCATTCTTTACCACCAAGAGCCACGGGACTGGCATGGGCCTACGGATCAGCCGCTCCATCGTTGAATCGCATGGAGGCCGCTTGTGGGCTGCGGAAAACTCTCCGCGCGGCGCAAGCTTTTACCTCGCTCTACCGACCAAGCTCGAGACCCACGAATGAGGCCCGCAGAGCGGTATTAGGGCCCACATACCAATGTATAATTGCGGCCCCGTTGACGTCTTGCTAGCTTCCGGGTATGGCCACTGAGAGAAACACCAAACTAATTGCGATTGTTGATGACGACGATTTGATGCGGGGCGCATTGCAAGGCCTGCTGAAGACGATCGGATTGTCAGCTCGAACGTTCGCGTCGGCGGAAGAATTTTTGGATTCCGGCGATCAGCATCAGACTGGATGTCTGATCGCTGATATCCGCATGCCGGGAATTTCTGGGCTCGATTTGCAGGCGAAACTCAACGCTGAGCGTTGCAGGATTCCGACCATCTTCATTACAGCGCACGGCGACGAAAAAATGCGAATGCAGGCGCTGAGAGCAGGAGCTGTGGAGTTCCTGACAAAACCATTCGACGATGAAGCCCTGCTCGGGATTGTTCGAGCAGCGCTGGAGAGTTAACCCCGATTGTGTGCATACCCGCGCCAGGAGGTCCTCTGTGGCAGCTTTCGAAGGATTCGGAAGTGGTGATCAGGTTTCTTACGAGCGCCGATTCGAGCAGGTCATAGGCAGCAGCCCTGCCCTGGAAGCAGTACTCGAACAAGTCGAACGTGTAGCTCCTACGGATTCTACCGTTATTATCCAGGGCGAAACAGGCACCGGCAAGGAGCTGATCGCGCACGCGATTCACAATCTCAGCTTGCGGTGTGGACGTCCGTTCATAAGGTTGAATTGCGCAGCCATTCCTTTAGATCTGCTGGAGAGTGAGCTTTTTGGCCATGAAAAGGGCGCATTCACCGGGGCCATTGCGCAAAAGATTGGCCGCTTCGAGCTTGCTGACAAAGGTACACTCTTCCTGGATGAGGTGGGCGATATTCCGCCGGCGTTGCAGCCCAAACTGCTGCGCGTTTTGCAAGAACAGGAGTTCGAGCGTTTGGGGAGCACTAAGACTCACAAAGTAGACGTCCGGCTGGTTGCTGCAACAAATCGGGATCTGATTGAGATGGTGAATCGGGGCGAATTCCGCAGCGACCTCTACTATCGCTTGAATGTATTTCCGATCCTGCTGCCACCGTTGCGGGATCGTCGCGAAGACATCCCGGCGTTGGTGGCGCATTTTGTCGAGGTTTTCGGACGGCGGATGGGTCGAGAAATTGAACACATTCCTCCCGAAACTATGTCTGCGCTCAGCTCGTACCCATGGCCGGGGAACATTCGCGAACTGCAGAACCTGATCGAACGTGCCGTGATCCTTTCAAACAATGGCGTGCTTCCCAATTCTTTGCCGGCGATGGGAACTCAGGCTGTTACCGTCGCTTCCGCTGCCGCTACGACGCCTGTCACTACTTTGAAGGACTCCGAACGCAGGTTGATTCAGCGCACGCTTGAAAGCGTGGGGTGGGTGATCGGCGGCCCGAAAGGCGCTGCCGCCAAACTTGGCTT
>Ga0265760_10000569_pt1 | contig 10488 bp, 6 predicted proteins | sample NZIome_2_FD_200831 | JGI IMG/M metagenome (GOLD analysis project Ga0265760, IMG submission 200831) | Metatranscriptome of rhizosphere microbial communities from Maridalen valley, Oslo, Norway - NZI1 (Metagenome Metatranscriptome) | ecosystem: Host-associated > Plants > Roots > Rhizosphere > Soil... | reverse complement strand
GCTCTTTCCAGTGGGCGATCCAACCGGGCAGCCGTCCCAGGGCGAACATCACCGTAAACATGTTCGTCGGAATGCCGATGGCGCGGTAGATGATGCCGCTGTAGAAATCGACGTTGGGATAGAGCTTGCGTTCGACGAAGTAACCGTCGTTCAGGGCGACCTCTTCCAAGCTCTTGGCGATGTCCAACAGCGGGTCTTTCACCCCCATTTGGTTGAGCACGTCGTCGGTGGCTTTTTTCAGGATGGTCGCGCGCGGGTCGAAGTTCTTGTAGACCCGGTGGCCGAACCCCATCAACCGAAAGTTCGAATTCTTGTCCTTGGCCAGGTCGACGTACTTCTTGTAGTTGCAGCCGTCGGCCTGAATCATCTCCAGCATTTCGATGACGGCCTGGTTGGCCCCGCCGTGCAACGGCCCCCACAAGGCGCAAATTCCTGCGGAGAGCGACGCGAACAAGTTGGCCTGGCTGCTGCCGACCAGACGAACCGTCGACGTACTGCAGTTCTGTTCGTGGTCGGCATGCAAAATCAGCAGCTTGTTGAGCGCGTTTTCAGCAACCTTGGGCACGATGTACGGCTCGGTCGGGAAGGCGAACATCATGTGCAGGAAGTTGCCGCAATAAGGGAGATCGTTCCGCGGATAGATGAAGGGCTGCCCCACCGACTTCTTGTAGGAATAGGCCGCGATGGTCTTGGCCTTGGCCAGCACGCGGATGATGTTCAGATCCTCGGCGTCGGCCCCGCCGTTGGGGTAGTACGTCGACATCGAGGCGATCATCGACGAGAGGATGGCCATGGGGTGCGCGCCGGGTGGGTACCCCTCGTAGAACTTCTTCATGTCCTCGTGGATCAAGCTGTGATAGGTCAGCTTGTCCCGGAACTCCGCGTATTGCTGGCGGTTGGGCAGGTCACCATTGATCAGGAGATAGGCGACTTCGGTGAATTGGGTGTGCTCGGCGAGTTGCTCGATCGGGTAGCCGCAGTAGCGAAGGATGCCCTTTTCGCCGTCGATGTAGGTGATGGCGCTCTTGCAGGCTCCCGTGTTGCCGTATCCCAGGTCGAGCGTGATCGCTCCGGTCTCAGAACGCAGGTTCGAGATATCAATGCCGTGCTCGGCTTCAGTGCCGACAACAACCGGCAGTGTGACCTCACGTCCGTCGAGACTCAGTCGCGCGTTTGTCATATCCGGAGTCCTACATGTGGGGCTCACGCGATCCGTCGCGATTCGGGCGGTTCGAACGTTGCGGAGACCGTTGGAGCGGTTCCCACAGGGTATTGTCCGCTCGATCGGGCGATTTCGCAACCGGCTGAAATCGCGCGATCAGACCTCGGCGGAACGACCGAACAGGTGTTCCGGAAGAATCGATGCGACTCGGCAAGCCGGGCGGAGTTCGTCTCGTCGAGCGCGGGCCGTCTAGCGCTTGGAGCGCGACGATCCCTCAGCGTCTTCTCGCGAGGAGCGGCCGATAAACTTCGCCCCGTAGTCCCAAAACTCGTTATGGACTTGCCGGGCACGAACGATTTCCACCAACAGCCAAGTCGAGCCGCCGGTGTCAGGGTCGAGGCACAGGACCACGCGTTTGGCGGGAATGCGGCCCCGGTAGATGAAGCCGACGCCGAGCTCAGAGACGTTCCGGGCCCAAACCGCGATCGGCGAGCCGTCCCCTTCCTGCCCCGGGCGCGCCTTGATGCCGTGATGATAGACGGCCATCCGGGCGGGGTAGGTGCACCGCTCCTTGGCACGTTTCTGGGTCTGGTGACCCTGCATCTTCTCGTCCCAGCGCGCGAGAATTTTGAGGACGCGCTCGGCATCCCGCTGGTGATCGGTCGGAAACGTGGCGGTAGGCGTCGACTTCACAGCACCGTGGCTCCCACTGATCGCGGACGAGATGGACTCTCGTCGCGAACAAAATCGCTATCGAGTCTAGTTCACGGGCCGGGTCCGGGGGTCGCCGCGGCGCTCCAAAGCGTGCAGATCCTGGCCGCAGGAAGCGGCACGATCGATACATTCGGCAGATCGCGCGTCGGCCAATCGCTCAGAGCTTGACGTAAATGCCGCGTTTTTCGAGCTGACGGACCAGGAACCACGTCAGCGCGAAGAAGACACAAAAGGCCCCAAGCGCGGTGGGCAGCCCGGCCGTGCTGGGGATGAACGCCCAGACTGCGAGCGCCATCATGCCGTGCGTGAAATAGGCGACGAGCGCATTGGTCCCGAATGTGCGAAAGAAACCCACCTGCCAACCAACACCGTCGCACCCGATGACAAACAGGCTGTACAGCACGCACGCCACGCCGCTCGCCAGGAGCATGAAGGAAAGCGTCGGCACTCGCTTGCTCAACATCCAGTAGTTCCAGAGCCGGTGCTCGAGCGCGGGCGAGGCATGTGAGTCGTCCCGCGGTGGGGAAACGAACGGTGGCTCGGCGAGCAAACTGACCAGCGGCCGCAGCCGCACTTGCGACCAGTCGGGAACAAACGGGTTCGGAGCGAGATCGAGATCGGTGTAAGCGTCGGTTTCGTCTTGCAGCACGGCGATCCGCGCCTGCATTTCGATGAGGTCTCGTTCGTGGCTGCTGATCGCGGCCACTCCTCGTTCCTCGGGCGCCTCGGCATTTCCGGATTGGTGGCGGGACTCGATCCGCTGTTTTTCATGATCGATCAACGTGCCGAGCCAGACGCGTGCGGCGGTCTCGCGCCAGCGACGTTCGCGAAGGACGGAGACCTGGGACGCATTCAGGTCGTAAAACCGGCTCAAGCACGAGAGCCCGTAGCCGCAGACAATGAACGCAGCGCCGAACAAAAACAGCCGCCTGGCTGACGCTGCGGGCGACGCCGTGCCCTGCACCAGATCGTAGGCCAGCGTGCCCGCCAGAATGGCGAGGGCCCACGCCGGCGGTCCAAAGACGCCCCCGTCCCAGCTGCGCGAGTCGCCCGTCATCCACATTCGCGACATCCAATTGTGATTCACGCCGTAAACGAAGTCCCAGTTGAACCACGCGCAAAGCGCTACGTGAACGACTGCGTAGGCAATCAACACGCCAAACCGCACGAGCGGCCGAAACCCAATCCAGGGCAGCACGAGCAGCTGAGCGGCCGCAATCATCGCCAGCGTTTCCCACAACTCGGCTTTGAACATCCGGCCGGCTGCGATTCTCCAATAGACGAGCATTCGCTGGGTGCTGGTGAGAGCTCGCCACGCGCGAACGCGTTCGATTGCCGGCGTGAGAAACGCGTCCACTTCCGCTTGCGCCGCCCGGGCCGCGTTCTCCGCTGCCTGGGAATCGAGCCGATGCTCCGCGTCGCGCAATTCGGACGCGTTGATCAGCGATCCGATTCGCTCGGCCGAATCGAGCACAGCCCGCAGGTCCTCGCCAGTCGATCGCGGATCGGACGCCCTCGATTCCGCGACAGCCTGGCGGGCGCGAGTCATGAGCGGCTCGAACGACTGCGTAGCGGGCGGCATCCGACGATCCGCCTGAAATTCGGGCGGCAATTTTTCGAACGCAGTCCAGCGGCTCCAGTCGACGGTGAGCGCATAAATCGTAAACGAAAGTCCGAACAGAATCAGGCTGCGCCACAGATAGGTCTGGACTGTCTTCAGTCGCGTGGTCGTCGCCCGTCGCCGCAAGTAGGTCAGCCGAAACGAATAGCCGACCACGAAAAAGAAGCTCGGCATGATCGAGTCGGCGTAGCTGAACCAGCTCTCGTTGTGTTTGAGCTGGGCCGGCGTACTGAGGAAAGGAGCGAGAAAGTTGACCAGGCACATCCCGGCCACGGTGTAGCCGCGAAACTGATCGAGCGAAGCGATCCGCGGTTTGCTGAGAGGGTCTGCCGAAGACATGCGCGATCTCGATCGCGCGGTCCAGCCGACAATGCAAGGCGGGAGGCGCGACGGGCGGTGGCTGAAGTGTTGGGCCAGTCCGGAATGTTGGGCCGGTGAAGTGCCGGAAGGATTGCGGCGGGCGCGGCTCCCGTCGCTGTGCTCAGGCAATCATTCTGTTCTAACGCCCGCTTCCGAATTTTGCCAACTCAGAGTTTGACGTAGATCTTGTGCGTTTCCAGATAACGGACGCAGGCATATGTCAGCAGCAGAAACAGGGCGAAGCCGCACAGGCAATACCAGAGAGGCGCGTCGTTCGGCACCAGCGGCTTGACCTGCTCCTCAATCACGTGATGCAGAAAATACGCGGCCAGCGCGTTCGTCCCGAACGTCCGAAAAACGCCGACGGACAATCCGCCGAGATCGCAGGCGATAACGAACAGCCCGTAAAGCGCGAACGCGAAACCCGAGGCAAACATCATGAACGACAAATTGGGCCCCCGCTTTCCCATCATCCAGTAATTCTCCGGACGATGGTTGATCGAAAGCTGCGGGTCTTTTTGCGGATCGTCGCGCGGCGGGGCGAGAAACGGTGGCTCGACCAGCAAGTCCCGCCACGAGCGTCCCTTCAGCTGTTCCCACGACGGGACCACCGGATTTTCCGCCGAGTCGAGATTGGGAAGCGCGGCCATCTGGTCCTCGATGACCTGGGACTTGGCGATCAAAGCCTCGCGACCAGCCGCGGGCTTCGTCGGTCCGTTCGCCCCGGCATGAGCCGCGGTCATCCGTGCGCGTTGCAGGAGTAACTGCAGCCAGTTGCGCTCGGCCTGCTGCCGCAGGACCGCAACGCGCCTCGCCTCGAGTTGCGGGCCAGCGAATTCATAGACGCGCGTCAGACACGACATCGCGTAGCCAACGGCCATGAATGCCAGGCCCCACACGATGAGCCGTCGCGCCGCGGTGGCTTGCGACTGGCTCCCAATCGTCAGGTCGTAGCACAACGTGCCCGCGAGCATGGCGATCGCCCAGGAGATCGAGCCGAAGCATCCGCCATCCCACCCGCGGCTTTGACCAGTCATCCACACCTTCGCCAGCCAGTTGTCGTTGAGCGCGTAAAGAAAATCCCAATTGAACCACCAGGAAATCAGCAGATGGAGCGCGCCGAGCCCCACGAGCGCCGCAAACCGCCCCGCAAAGCTCCAACCGATGAACGGCAGCACGACGAGTTGCGTTACGCCGATGATCGCCAGAGTTTCCCAAAGATCAGATTTGATCAACTTGGCCACGGCAATCCGCAGATGCACCAGCATCCGCTGGTTTGCGGACAGCGCGTTCCAATTCTGGATCCGCTGCTGAGCAGCCGTGACGAAGTCGCTCTCTTCCTGGTCCGCGATCGCGGCGGCCTGCTCGGCTGCCGCTCCCGCCTTCCCTTTTTCTGCCTGCGCCGACTGCAGTGGGAGAATCCGGGCCCCCATCGATGAGGCCAGCGCGAGGACCGTGCGCTCGTCCGCCTGCGGATTCGCCGCTCGTGCCTCTTTGATGAGTTCGTCGAAGGAGTGCGTCCGCGTCGCCTTCGCGCGGAACGGCTCGAACTCCGAGGGCATCTCCGAGAACACGTTCCAATTCTTGAAGTCCGTGCCGAAGCCGTACATCACCAGCGAAACGACGACGAGCGCGAGCGAGCGTCGCACGTATGTCCAGACCGTCGGCCAGTAGCCCGCCTGCTGCACGCGTCGCAGATAGGTCAGTCGAAATGAAAAGCCGACGGCGAACAAAAAGCTCGGCATGATCGAGTCGGCGTAGCTGAACCACGTGTTGTTGTGCTTCAGCAGCGGATGAATCACCGCAAATGACGAGAGGAAATTGACGACGAACATCCCAGCGACCGTGTAGCCGCGGAACTGGTCCATCGAAAGAATGCGGGAAGAAGTCGTGGTAGCGCTCATCGGACCTCTTTTGTGACGAAAGCCGGGACCTATTCTCAAGGATAGCGAAATCCTCGGCACACATGGATCGACCCGACATGCAACCGCGCGTGGGTTTCGACCTTCCCGGCCATTTCGCTCGAGTTTGGAATTGGTTATTGTCGAGGACTGCATCACCTGCCAGATTTGCCTGCCTCGCTGTTCCGCCTGCTTCGTTCCCGCCAAGGGACCCTGCCCGTTGTCGCACGCACACGCCCATGCGTTTGACACCTTCAACGCGCGCCGGCGCGAAGGTCTGGTGTTTGCCGGCCGCCGCGGCATGCTCAAAGCCGGGTTGAGTGGACTCGCCGGGCTGACGCTGCCCAACCTGTTGCGGGCCCGAGCCGACGCGATCCAGAGTCGAGGCACCGCGAAGAACGGCAAGAGCGTCATCCTGTTGTGGATGGCCGGCGGACCGAGCCACATCGATACCTGGGACCCAAAGCCCGAGCGGCCTCCAGAGAATCGCGGTCCGTTCGCGACCATCCCCACTCGGCTCCCCGGCGTGCGGATTTGCGAGCACTTGCCCAAGCAGGCGGCCCTCCTCGATCACTTCACGATCATTCGCTCCGTCGACGCGCGCAACAGCAACCACGAACCGAACCGGGTCTTTCAGACCGCCAACCTCGACGCCGAGCCGCGAACCAACCGCGACGGCGACAAGTACCCGGCGATCGCCTCGATCATTGCCAAGCTCCGCGGCGCGAATCATCCGGCCATGCCGCCGTACGTGGCCTTTATGAAAGCGGCCTCGCACATCGGCTGGGGAGGCTGGCTCGGCAAGCAGTACGATCCGTTCCTCGCGAACGATGCCGCTCCCCTCCCCGTCTACACCGACGTCGGCCAAGACACGGGCCGGGTTCGTGGCGGCAACCTTTTTCGCCTGCCGCGGTCTCTGAATGCCGATCGGATTCACTGCCGCCGCGATCTGCTGCGGAGCTTCGATCGCCTGCGCGCCGGAGCCGACGCAAATGGTTCCATGAGCGCCCTCGACTCCTATCAGCAGCAGGCGGCCGATCTCTTACTCGGTCGACGGATGCAGCACGCGCTCGACATCTTCCGGGAGCCCGAGCCGATTCGAGACCGCTACGGCAAGCACCTTTGGTGTCAGCAGGCTTTGCTGGCGCGACGATTGGTTCAGGCGGGCGCGGCGTTCGTGACGCTCGACCTGAGCTATCACGGCTCGTCAGGCACTTGGGATACGCACGGCGACAACATTCCGCCCTATGGCGGCATTCTCAAAGGTCTGGGTCCGCTGCTGCCGCTGTTTGACCATCTGATCACGACCTTGATCCTCGACCTGAAAGAGCACGGGCTCTTGGACGACGTGCTGGTCATCGCGATGGGCGAATTCGGTCGCACGCCAATCCTTGGCACGCAAGACAGCACCGACGGACGAAACCATTGGCCGGTCTGCATGTCCCTGGCGATGGCGGGCGGAGGCTTCCGACACGGCCAGGTGATCGGCTCGACCGAAGCCGACGGCGGGCAGATTAAGGACCGCCCGGTCACACCCGGCGACCTGGCCGCGACCATCTATCAGCACATGGGCGTGCCGCTCAACGCGACCTACCAGGACCCGCGCGGCCGTCCGCGGATGATCGTGGACAACGGCGCCCCCATCCGCGAGCTGATGTAATACCGATGGGGTAAGCGGTCAGCGTTTTTTCGGTTCAAGCTGCTTCGAGCAGTCCCGAAAACGGTGCCGCAGCGTCGCCGAATCGTCGCGATAGATCTTCTGTGCCAATCCCAGGCAGTGGGTCTGCAGTTCCTTGCGCCACTCGTCGATCAGGGCAAGCACCCGCTCGTTGACGTCGGGCAGGCCGCCCGCCACGCACGCGGCAACTTCCACGCGAAGCATTCCCAGGTCGTGATCGTCGCCCAGCTTCTCCTCGAGTTCGTGGAGTTGCTCGGCGAGTCGCACCAGGTCAGGCGAACCGACTCGCTGCAACAGTTGCACCTGATGATAGAGGCATTTGGCCTGCTTGCGGCACTCGTGCAAAGTCTCTGAAGTCGTTTCCTTTTCGGCCTCGTCCAAAGCCTTGGAGCCGGCCTTGCAGGAACGACGAAGCCCGCGGCGGACTGCGCGACGACCATCACCGGGTAATGGCCACTCCGTCGCCCGGCTCCGCCCCCGTTCGATCGCTTCCCGCAAATCGTCCATCGCTTCCACATTGCGGGCCAGCCGATCGTGGATATCGCGTTGCCGCGCCTTGAGAAATCGCGACAATGCGTCGAAAGCGGCTGGCGGGACGTCGCCGTCGCGTCGTCGCAATTTTTCGACCGCATCAACCAAGACGCGGGCATTGCGGACCTCGGAAAATGCGGCGGCCGCGTCTCGCAGCGACTCGTTCTCTTTCCGGTAGAGTCCAGCTCCCAACTCGCCGCGAACCAGCCGCAACACGGCCCGCACGCGTTTGAACCGCTTGCGCACGTTGTGGATGGCTTCGTCGGCCGTCGCCCCCAGGCGACACAAGTCCCGCAAGGCTTTATCCAATTGGCGACTAACGATTCGTCCAAGGTCCGCTTGAAACGGCTTACCTTGCCGAAACGCAAACGCGCCTCCCTTCGCCTTCGAACCGGATTTCCTCGTAGCGGCTGTGGGGCGTGGCGTCGGCACGCTCAGTTCCGGGATGGTTCGGCGCGACTGAGACAGCGCCTTGGGGTTTCCCTGGCGGCCGCGGCTCTGGCCTTTCGAAGGCTGGCCGGCGCGCTGCGACCGTTTGCGTTCCGCATCGAGCGATTCCAACGTGAGCTGCCCGTCTCGCAGGCCGAGATCAGAGTTTTTCTGCTGGGGCTGTTTCCCGGTCTCGCTCGGGTTCACATCATTGCGATTCGACTCGGTGCCACTCACGTGAATACCTCCTTCTGCGCTCGCCACAGTCAGCGAGCGGGCCGAATCCTTGGAACGGCCGCTGCCCACATCGAAGCAAACAGAATACCGAGACGCTCGGGCGGTCTGAGCGACCGAATGGGAAAGTCGGGAGCCCGGGGGCACAGCTTTTGCCCCCTTGTGCCACGGGCTGCGAGGATTTAACCGCGCAAAATCAGGAGCGAAGTCATGTCGGGCGAACTGTCGGGAAAGAAAGTCGCCATCCTGGCGGCGAACGGATTTGAGCAAGTCGAGTTGACCGAGCCCAAACGAGCGCTGGAGGAAGCCGGCGCCACGGCCTCCATCGTTTCGCCGGAATCCGGCAAGGTCAAGGGTTGGAAGCTGACAAATTGGGGGGACGAGTTGCCGGTCGACGTACCGCTCGAAGAGGCCAAGGCCGATGACTTCGACGCGCTCGTCCTGCCGGGCGGAGTGATGAACCCGGACAAGCTGCGCCGCAACGAATGGGCCCTGCAATTCGTCCGGGCGTTTTTCGAGGCGGGCAAGCCGATCGCCGCCATCTGTCACGGCCCCTGGACCCTGATCGATGCCGGTGTGGTCGACGGGCGAACGATGACCTCGTACGCGTCGATCCAAACTGATCTCAAAAACGCCGGCGCGAATTGGGTCGACAAGGAGGTCGTGGTCGACAATGGGCTCGTCACCAGCCGCTGCCCGGACGATCTGCCGGCATTCAACCGCAAAATGATCGAGGAAATCGCCGAGGGCGTACACGCCCGGACCTAGCGCGGCCCGTCTTCCGACCGACCGCACGAAGGAACCGCGCTTCAGACGCAGGTCAGAAATCTCTCACCCGATCGACCGCCCGAAGTGACGATTAGGTAACCCGCGTCGCTTGCGATGCGCCAACTCGTCGTCGAGAATGTGGATACGCACATTTCCGGCCTACGGATAGGCTGGCCTCTCTCTCACCTCTCGCCTCGATCCTCCGGTTTTCTCATGCGCAAACGTTGGTTGAAAATTGCGGCCGTTGTTGCCGCCCTGGTCGTCGTTGCGGGTCTCGGAACGGGTTATTGGGCTTGGAACCTGCTCGCGGGCAGCCTACCGCAAGTCGACGGCGAGTATCGCACGCCGGGCTTGGCGCACGACGTGAAGATCGAGCGCGACGGCCTGGGCATTCCCACGATTCGTGCCGCCAATCGCAAGGACTTGGCGTTTGCCACCGGCTTTGCCCACGGCCAGGATCGCTTCTTCCAAATGGATTTGCTGCGGCGGAACTCGGCCGGCGAACTCGCGGAACTGGTCGGTTCGGCCGCGCTGCCGGTCGATCGCCGGGTCCGCGTGCACCGCTTCCGCAACGTGGCCCAGCGGATTCTGACCACCGGCGACCCGGCCGAAACAACGGTCCTGGAATCGTACACGGCCGGAGTAAATGCCGGACTGGCGTCGCTGCGCTCCAAGCCGTTCGAGTACTACCTCTTGGGAGTCGAGCCGGCGCCGTGGAAGACGGAAGACTCCGCGCTCGTCATGTTCTCGATGTTTCTCGACCTGCAAGGTGACACCTTTGACGCCGAGACGACGCTCGGGCTGATGCACGACGAGTTGCCCGGGCCGCTGTTCGATTTTCTAGCGCCGCGCGGCACGGAATGGGACGCGCCCATGCTGGGCGAGCCGTTTCAAACTCCTCCCATGCCGCCGGCGACCGTCTTTGACACGCGCAAGGCCAACCTCGTTGCGCTGTCCGATCTCGCACCGCTCAACCAGCCGCCCGGCGATCCGCCCTTCCATTACGGCAGCAACAACTGGGCGATCTCCGCCAAGCGAACGGCCGACGGGCGAGCGATTGTCGCGAACGATATGCACCTGGGCATCCGCG
>Ga0265760_10000568_pt1 | contig 10495 bp, 6 predicted proteins | sample NZIome_2_FD_200831 | JGI IMG/M metagenome (GOLD analysis project Ga0265760, IMG submission 200831) | Metatranscriptome of rhizosphere microbial communities from Maridalen valley, Oslo, Norway - NZI1 (Metagenome Metatranscriptome) | ecosystem: Host-associated > Plants > Roots > Rhizosphere > Soil... | reverse complement strand
CAGATTTCCACGCTATCGAGGCGTATTTTGAACTCGTAAGACTGTCGCTTTCCCCTCGCGGAGTCGCTTACTTACAATTCGACACCAGACCACAAAACTTAATGTATCGGGTTAAGAACTCCCTGCCAGACTTTGTGTTGCCGCGTTTTTTGCGGCGAGGCATCCGGCGCATACGCCGCGATGCCATCGAGCTCGAATCCAGTTTCAGCCGTTACGGTCTGGATGTAATGGAGAGCCTCGGGCCCTCGACCGAGTATAACTGTTACGTTCTTAGGAAATCGAGAGTTTAGTGCACTCTCCATTCCGTCACAAGTTCACAGCCTTGGTGTACAGATCAAGGCACTACGCACCACGATAACTGAAACCAATGGCTTTCGTTGAGACGAGGATGGATCGTTGAAAATCGCCGTCATTCATGACTGGCTGGTGACATATGCGGGCGCTGACCGTGTCCTTGAGCAGATCCTTCTCTGCTTTCCTGAGGCGGACTTGTTCAGTCTTGTGGATTTTTTGCCAGCGAATCAGCGTGGATTCATCCTAGACAAACCAGTACACACTTCCTTCTTTCAACAGCTCCCCTTTGGACATCGAGCATTCCGCAAGTACTTTCCTCTCATGCCATTGGCGGTGGAGCAGTTTGATCTCTCGCCGTACGACCTGGTTATTTCCAGCAGCCACTCCATTGCCAAGGGAGTGATTACAGGTCCTGATCAGCTGCATATTTGTTACTGCCACTCTCCTATGCGATATGCGTGGGATCTACAGCACCAGTACTTGCGAGAAACTGGTCTGGATAAGAGCGTACTGGGCTGGTTCGCGAGGTGGATGCTTCACAGAGGCCGGATGTGGGATTTTCGAACTGCCAACGGTGTGGACGAATTCGTTGCGAATTCTCATTTCATTGCACGCCGAATCTGGAAGACTTATCGGCGGGAAGCCACAGTAATTTATCCTCCGGTAGACGTGGACTCGCTCTCGCCGAAAGAGGACAAGGACGATTTCTACTTGACTGTTTCCCGACTTGTGCCCTACAAGAAAGTGAATCTGATTGTAGAAGCTTTCGGCCGGATGCCCGATAAGAAGCTGGTTGTGATTGGAGACGGACCCCAATTCCAGAGCATCAAAGCGGCTGCTGGAAAAAACGTCACGATGTTGGGTTTTCAGGATTCGCAAGTGGTGCACGACTACATGCAGCGTGCCAATGGCTTTGTGTTCGCCGCGGAGGAGGATTTTGGCATCAGCGTACTTGAGGCGCAAGCGTGTGGTACACCAGTGATTGCATTTGGGAAGGGCGGGGCGCTGGAGACAGTTCGTGGTCTTGGCATTGAAGGACCGACGGGTGTGTTCTTCCACGAGCACTCTTGCGATGCTGTCGTGAGTGCCATTTCACTCTTCGAGATGGAACGGGAGCAGTTCAGTTCCGTGTCGTGCAGGAAGAATGCCATTCCCTTTTCCGTAGAACGTTTCCGGCGGGAATTTGTGGAGTTCTGCGAATGTGCTTGGTCAAAGTCAAGACTCAAGATGAGTTCGCGGTACGATCAGAATATGTTCCGTGATGTAGCTATCAAAATCTAAGAGACGAAGAATTTACTTGGGAGGCGGACGTGGAACGCAAAGTGCTCATAACCGGAATCTTTGGACAGGAACTCATCAGCGTCTCGACCCCTATTCCGTTGAAGAGGCTCGGCGCGCTCCGCACGGTGATCGTGTTAGGCGGGCCTTTTGTTTGTCCCTCTTCGTACGGTGCTGGACAAACCAAGAGGTCGGATTTCTCAAGAAAGCTGAGCCACCGACAGTAATGTCGCTAGCTCCTCAGGAACGGATGCATGTTCCTAGCAGGAAAGGAAGAAGATGAGCGCAACTGCCGTATCGCAGCATCCTAGTACGGATCGCGGAAACGGTTCTGGGCCTAAACCGACCATTTCGCCCGTGCGTCCACGGAAACGGGGTGATGCGGCTTTTCGCCGCATCCTCGCCATGGTTACGGATATTCTACTCAGTTCTGCGGCGGCGGCACTCGCGTATGAGCTTCGCTTTTCGGTAGCACCGTGGAGGGTCTCGGTTTTCCTGCAGCATGCTTCCCAGAAAATGCAGGGGCTGGCGAGCATTCACATTGGCGTTCTTCTTCTTTACGTGACTTTACTTTTTCTGGCGGCTCACTCTCAGAATCTGTATCGGCCTTCGCCTGCCCGCTCAGCGCTGTTCGAAGGCTTCTTGATCATCCGCGCTGTTGCCATTGCTACCGTTGTGCTGACGGCTTTTATTTATCTGTGTGGCATCAGGACGGCATCGCGACTCGTGGTGTGCCTCACCGCGGTGTTCAGCGCGACCGCGTTGATGACGTGGCGAGCATGCGAATCCTATCTACGGAAGAAACAGGTCGTTCGTGGGGTTGGACTGCACCATGCGTTGATTGTTGGTGCGGGCAAGGTCGGCCAGTTGCTCGCCGATCATTTGGAGCAAAACCCGAGCTTGGGATACAAGGTGATGGGATTTATCGATTCCAACCACCATGACGATCCCCGGATCCTGGGCAAAGTGGAGGAATTAGAACAAGTCGTTCGACAAGAGTTTATCGACGAGATTTTCGTGACGATTCCTTCCGAACGCGACTTGGTGAAAGCAATCGCTCGAGAAGCGGGTCACTTTAACCTGGGTATCAAACTGATCCAGGAGCTGTACGACGGTTTAGCGTGGTCGTGTCCGGATGAATTCGTTGGCGAATTTCCTGTGCGCGTACTGCGTAGAAAACCAGTTCCCCGCTCCGGCATGTTTCTAAAAAGACTCATTGACATCGTGGGCTCGGCCTTCGGCCTCATAGTGCTGTTTCCCTTTTTCTTGTTGGTCGCTATAGCAATTAAACTCGATTCCTCAGGGCCGATCATTTATCGAGCCTCTCGTGTAGGTAGGAAGGGCCGGCGATTCGTGTGTTTTAAGTTTAGAACAATGGTAACGAACGCCGACACGCAAAAGAGAGGGCTACAACATCTGAATGAGCGAGTGGGGCCATTGTTCAAGATATCCAATGATCCGCGTGTTACTCGGGTCGGTACATTTCTGAGAAAACACAGCTTGGATGAGTTTCCACAACTATGGAATGTGTTGAAGGGAGACATGAGCCTTGTTGGTCCGCGGCCTCCCGAGCTCGATGAAATCACCGAGTATAAGTTAGAGCATCTCAGCCGGCTCGACATCACTCCCGGTTGCACCGGGCTTTGGCAGGTTACCGCTAGGCAGGATCCGTCCTTTGAGACCGTCTTAGCTTTAGATAATCAGTACATCGAAAACTGGAGTTTGCTCCTTGATCTCAAGATAATTCTGAGAACTTTCCCTGTCGTGATGAGGGGATTAGGTCGTTGAGATCCGAGGCCCCGCTTTGTCGATCGCTCTATCGAAATCGTGCTAGCACATCTTGGTTCGGCCGCCGCGGACTGAGGCAGTGTCTTGCGCACTGGCCGTCATCGGCGCGATTCAGTCGGTCTTTCCACATTCTCTCGCTGATGTGACGAAAGGGTAGGCCGGAAAGGGAATAGCCTCCGCGCTTCTTAGGGGAAATTCGATAAGGGAACATGCCAGAACAACGAGTTATGGAGGTGCAGGAGTTTCGCGGGCCCGAGCAAGAGACACCCGCACGTCGTGATGACCAAAAAAAACCTCTATTTATGTTGCTAAGCATCACGGCAATAGTGTGTTGTAGCTTGGAAGTAGAGATTCTGGAGAAGCTCGACGGCATGCTGCTGTACATGACCTTACGCGAAATTCTCTTGGATGCGAGCGTGGCCCTGCTCTTCCTGTTGGGTCTTGCCGCCTTATGGTGGATTTGCCTCTTACTGGTTGTGAAGATTACAGATATCGTTCCTTGGACAAAACGACACAGCGCAGCTATATTCTGGCGGCTTGGGCTGGCAATTCCGCTCTCGTATTTTGCCCTAACTTTGCTCAATGCCATCCGTCTGCGGATCTATCCGCACTCGCACCCGGGCATACGAGGTTGGCTATGGATTGGCCCGATCCTCGTCCTGCTTTGCACAGCCGGCGTTTATGTAACTGAATTGTCAGTTCTGCAAAGGTTCTGTCGTACTCGATTGTCTCCGATTGGCTGGGTGCATATTATTTTCGCGGTCACTGCCGTTATCGCGCTTTGTACGCAGGGCGTGTATGTTTTCAGCGATTTTGTTCATCCGGGAAAAGCGGTTGCGGCTTCCGGCCTGCCTGATATATACCTCATCACCGTCGACGCGCTGAGGGCGGACGATATGTCACTCTATGGCTATGGTCGCCCAACCACTCCGAACCTGGAACGGTTTGCGCAGCGTGCTTTCACTTTCGATTATTTCTTCGCGAATTCAAACTTCACGACATCCTCTACCACCTCAATCGAAACGGGAAGGTTGCCGTGGACTCATAGAGTTTTTCAGCTCGGAGCATTTCTGCGGGGTCAGGCGCGGCAAGAGAATCTCGCGGCATTATTGCGCGAAGATGGATATTACACTGCATCAATATCATCCAATTGTTACGCGAGTCCAATTCGTCACAAGACGCAAGACAGCTATGATGCCGTCGAATTGCCGCTTTCGGGTTATGCCCCCAGCCTATGGACGCGCTACAGCAACTTGGTGGGTCTTAATACACTTCACACTCTGTCCCTCCCCTTGCTTCCTGCGTTGACGGGCGTGCGGGGTTATTTGGCCGCGCTAATCTGGAGCGACCGGTATGGCGGACCTGCTGAGCTCATTTTTGACCGGGCGCGCATTCTCCTCGAGCGGCGAGACATTGTGCAACCGCATTTCGTCTGGGCACACATCCTGCCTCCGCACGATCCCTATTTGGCCCCGCTGCCATACCGGGGAAGCTTTCTACCGACGCACAGATTAGCTCACCTTTATGATTTTATTGGTTTACAGAACGAGAAACCGCCTTCAGGCGTATCGGTCGCCGAATTGCAAGCTCGTTACGATGAGAGCATCTCCTACGCCGACCACGCGGTCGGAAGTTTCCTCGACTGGCTCGATCAAACAGGCCGCCTTGATCGCGCCATCGTCATCGTCACGGCGGATCATGGCGAGTCATTCGAGCACCATTGGTTGATGCATACGGGGCCATATCTTTACAACGGTTTGATCCGAGTCCCGTTGCTTGTCCACCTTCCGGGTCAGAAGCAAGGCGTACGAATTAGCCAGGCCGCCGAGCAGGTAGATCTGCTACCAACGATCCTTGACCTAGTCGGCAGACAGCCTCCGATTTGGGCCGACGGCACTTCGCTCAGGCCCTCGCTAGAGGGCAAGCCAATTCCCCAACGCTCGGTTTTTAGTATGAATCTGGAGACGAACAGTACGTTTGAGCCGATTACGCGAGGCACGCTGGCGATCATCGATGAAGATTTCAAGTACATCGATCGATTGGGGACTCAGGAAGTCTCGCTATATCGATACCGAACTGATCCACTGGAGGAACAAAATCTCGTGGAATCTGAACCGGCCGTCGCCGCACGGATGAAAGCGTTGCTTGCCGATAAGCTCAGAGAGGTCAATGCACAGCCCGTTCCCAATCCTTGATGCATCATTGGACGTCCAGAGTCAAGTGAGATGACCCGAAGACTCCGTTTGTCTCTGAGTGCGTGGCGGCGGCTGGCGGCCAAGATCGATCATGGCCGGAGCCAGATAAAGCTGCGCAGCTATCTTGGCTATTGCGTGAGCGGTGCCGGTTACTCATTGTTGTTTCGACTACAAAATGCAAGCCATGCGGACGCTTTGAAGGCGGCCACCCCTCTTCCCCCAATTTTTGTGCTTGGTTTTTGGCGTTCGGGTACGACGCTACTGCATGAACTTTTGTGTCGTGACCCGCAGTTCGGTTTTCCGAGCACTTACGCGTGCATGAATCCTTCTCATTTTGTGCTTACCGAAGCTTGGGCTGAACGGAAAGCGCAGCAGCAGACAACACGTGCCATGGACAGCATGTCGTATTCATGGGCCTCGCCGCAAGAGGACGAATTTGCGTTGCTCGCACTCGGGGCACCCTCGCCCTATGAGTCATTAATCGTTCCCTCTCTCATGCGCGACCCGAGAGCGCTGCTTGACCTGCGTCAGCACAGTTCCACCGAGCAAAAACGTTGGGGAGATGCGCTCCGGCGTTTCTTGCTCCTGCTGACCGTTCAGCAACGTAAAACGATGGTTTTAAAGTCTCCTCCGCACGGATTCAAGATGCCGCTGTTGCACTCGATGTTTCCGCAAGCGCGGTACGTCGTTATCGAACGAAATCCTTACGAAGTATATGCCTCGAATCTCAAACTTTGGCAGACGCTGCTCAATCTATATGCGGTAGAATCCCCGTCATCCGATGAGATCGAGCAATTCGTTCTGGCAGCCTACATTATGCATGAGGAAGCGATCGCGGAAGGCAAGAGGATAACGGACGCGAATCGGCTGGCCTGCGTGCGCTATGAAAAGTTGGCGGCTGACCCGATTGGACAAATGGAGCGGTTGTACAAGGAATTGGATCTTGGCAACTTTGACCGGGTACGCGGGCGGATGGGAAAGTATGTCGCTGATGCCGCTGGCTATGTTCGCAATCGTTTCACGATCTCTTCCGTGCAAAGGGCGAACGTCGAGAACGCGTGGGGCTCTCTTATTAGAGCGAAAGGTTACTGCTGGCCCGAACAATACATGAGTCTGGCCAGCTGAGCCGGGCAAGAGATTGAAGCCGCTCCCGGGGGCTATTCACCCATAGGTTCTTCTGGTTCTATTCCGCGTAATTTATGGTAGAAGACCGATATACTCTTGCGAACACGGTTCGCAAATATCATCCAGATGGCCCAGAGGCCTGCGAGCGCGGGCATCAGGACTTGGAATAGCGTTCCGCCGCTTGGATCACCGTAAGCGTGCGCCGGTATTGCCGCAAACAGGAAAAGCGTCACAACGACAACGAGGTCGCGTTTATTCATTGCTTGGGCCCTAGGAATTCGTTAACTTTTAGTATGGCGTATGTGAGAATTCCTGTCAAATGAAAACCTTGTCGAAACCGATGTCACGTTGATCCCGACCTCTGGCTGCTGGTACAGAGAAACGATTTGCCGTTCCCAAGCCCGAAGTCTTATTCTTCCAGCCTTAACTATCTTCCAGCTTTAATTCCCCGCGTTCGCGCGCCAGCGGGACCTTCCTCCCGGGGGCCTTGTTCTACCTCAAGATGGCCACCCTCTCACCGCATGTCCTCTCTTACGAGTCTCCTTAATTAATTGGGGTCTTCAAGCAATTCCGCAATCTTCATGCCTGCCTTGTGCTCCTTTTGAATCCCCTCGATCTTCTCTCGCAAAGAGTCCACTCTTCAATAATTGCTCGAGTTTTCTTGAGGCTGATCAAAAGTGCTTGGACTCAAAGGCAATAAGTGTTTGTGGCACGTGAAGCAGATGAGCCGCGTTTAAGAGAATCTGGAAACGTCAAGCAGTCGAGCGCCTACTTGCCGCGCCCTGAAGGGAAGTGACTACTTCCGGATACAGTTCCGCCAACTTGTCGTGTTCAAACAAAAACAGTACGTCATCAACGACCGGATAGGTCCTGCAACACTTAGGACAAGAGAAAAACGAGTCGCTTCCAGTCAGCGCCACGTCGACATCGCTTTGCCGACACGAAGGACAACCGAGGCTGTCTTCGATGGAACGATGGTTGGTCTGCGATTGACCAGGCTTTTGACAAACGCCGGAAATAACGCCACCTAGGAGGTACAAAACAAAATACTTCAAGCGCGAACGAGGATTGACCAATTGACTCTTGACAGGCCCATATTCCAACCGGACATCACTTGCGTCAAAAGCTGAGAGGGCCTTCTTCCATTCCTGCAGGGTTATCTTGTCGTTTTCCAATATCCCGTGGTCGGTTTCGTTGCAGGTCCTGGCCATGCAAAGCCTGTCAATCACCTTTCTCATGACGCTCCGCGACGCATACTCGCGGGAATAGCTTTGTTTAGCTTTATAGAGATCGAGGTGCAAGACCTGTTTGAAAGGTTCCTCATCAAAGAAAAAATATCCCCCGGGTTGTAGCACACGGTATATTTCTTTGGTAATAGGGGCTGGTTCAGGAAAGTGATGCAGGGTCTCATAACAAAAGACAAACGGAACAGAATCAGATATAAACGGCAGGTTATTAGCGTCGCAACATATCCTGAGGGGAGACTTCGTCCTTTTGAAAACCCTCTTATAATGATCCGTACTCTTCAGCAACGGGTAGCAGATGTCTGCCGCCGCACCGTGCGCGCTCAAGTCGTTTTCCATGACCAAACAGCGCTGACCTCTTTCGGCTCCGATTTCAATGTAGGGTGACAACGGGATGCCCCTCTGTTGAAGCTGGGTCATGTCGCGGAACGTCTTATCCATCCTCTCCGCGAGAACTTGTTCCGTCCGGGCAGGATCAAGCTCATCGTCGAAGATGGCTTGGCCTTCCACCTGTTGTTGATAAAGCCTTTTTCTGAACTCAATTTCACCCTTCTGATTCGTAACGAGCTGCTTTTTCAAGGTATTTCCTTCTTTGGAGGCCGGAACTGGGATTGCGAAAACCTTAAATGTTCAAAAGACTGATGTCAACCGGAATCCATTATCCGTGGGATTCGGATATCGTGTCTGCGGAGCGCTCTGCCGGTAGGGATAGCTCGGCACGCCTCATGAAAACGAAGCCTGTCCAGCAAAATCGCCGAGCCCACGATTTCGGGGGTACTCCGCCATTCAACGACCTGAAAGCAGTTGTTGAATGGATTGATAGGCCGGTTTCGGTGGCCCCAGTGAAATATAGCCGTTGGTTTCGCTGTCTTGGTATAAGCCCATCTGGGAGAAAAAATCGTTGCCCTGCTCGTACGGTTCGTCGAGGAGCTCGTAGATCATCACCATTTGATACGGATATACCGACGGCGAGTTTAGATACGTTTGCAGGATTGGAGGAAGATAAGCTTCCTGCCAGGCTATGTTCGTGGGAACTGAATTCGATGACACCGGCGGCCAGTAGTCATTCTCGGTCAACCATATGGGCTTGCCGTTGGTCAAAGACTGCACTCGGCTAATAACGTCAAAATATGTCGGCTGCGTGGGGCATGGAAGACCCTGTCCCGGGCAAGTTATGTCTCCCATTGCTGGATCACCTGTCGCAGCTGTATTCGCGTACCAATGAATTCCAACGATGTCGTACGGGATGGCATCTTCTTCAACTGCCTGAATGAACCCCGTATGCAGCCAAGCAAAGTTAATAATGCGAACGGAAGTGGGATCTGCAGCGCGCGTGCCGTCGGCCAAACCATGAAGTATAGCTTCCGAAATCGCCAATCGTGGAGGGTAGTAATCAGCTACAACATCTCCGTTCGGGCTACCCCAATGCCACACACCCCCATTATACGGATCACCGTATCGATAAGCACTGTAGACGTCTTCTTCATTGGAGAGTTCCCAAACATGTATCGACGCCTTGTAGCGGTTCACAATATTGAACGCTCCTGAATACGACTCGCTATAGAGCTCAGCCAACGTGTCAGTGCCCCGGTTAACAACAGGGACAAGTACGGGGAGAAGTTGCACTCCACCGGTTTGGGCCGTGGCCAGGAGTAAATCCATCTGACTGTAATCGCCTCCTGAGCTAGGGGCGGCAACATCGACTCGATACCATTTTAGACCCGCATTTTGAACAAGGTTAATCTGTGTGGCGAAGTTGACTCCAGCGGAATTAGAATATGCCAGCTCAGTGAATGGGTGTCCGTTAATGCCGAAATTCAATCCGTCGCCGTCGCCGGCATAACAGGTAAAACGCTTACGATATTCAACGCCGGCGAGAAAATCGTAAATCAGTCCTACCCTGTCGTTAGTCTGGTTAAGGATAGTTGTCCAGTGTTGCAGTCCTCCTTCATCCGGTGCCCTCTGGAGAAGGTGTTCGTAAAGTGCTGTGACAAACGCTGTATTGTCAGTGATCGGAGGATTGGACTCTTGATATTCCCTTCCTTCTAAAAAATCCAAAGTCGTTTGCGCCTCAAGGAGGCGATCACAAGCACTGAAAGCAGAAGCTGAGGTGTTTGCGCACATAGCCACTTGATTCGTGGTCATGTAACTCGTCCACCAAGCCTGGCCTGCGCCGTCGGGAGGGCGATTGAGAATGTCCAAATAGGACTGAGAGATAAATGACGGTACCGGGTCGACCGACCCCGCTCCGCTGCAACTGGGGTTAGCGGTTCCGTTGGACGTACATGAGAAGCGCTGGCGGTATTCACTGCTGGAAAGAAACAACAACGATATCAAGGTTATTCGGTCCATTCCGGACTCGAGCAGAGAAACCGACCGATTCAAACCTCCAGGATCGGGGGCGCGACGAAGGAGCAGTTCGTAGAGAGCTGTAACGAACGCTGTGTTGTCCCAGAGCGTACCATTTTTCGCAACAGATTCAGGCGACGTCAGAAACTCGATGATGGTTTGTGCATTATTATTCCATTCGCAACTTCCGGCAGATCTGGCTGGGTTTACGGAATTACACTT
>Ga0265760_10000567_pt1 | contig 10508 bp, 5 predicted proteins | sample NZIome_2_FD_200831 | JGI IMG/M metagenome (GOLD analysis project Ga0265760, IMG submission 200831) | Metatranscriptome of rhizosphere microbial communities from Maridalen valley, Oslo, Norway - NZI1 (Metagenome Metatranscriptome) | ecosystem: Host-associated > Plants > Roots > Rhizosphere > Soil... | reverse complement strand
TGCCGCGACTAACGGTCAGCGGCTGAAAGTCTGGTGGCTGCGATCCGGTTGTACGGTGACCGAGGAAAAAGCCGGAGCCGACGAGGATCCCGGAGATCACGACTGCGAGAAATGCCAGGAGAGTGCGGTTGAATCCCGATAGCACTTTGCCGGGCCGATCACCGTTGATCGCAGGTAGCTGCGGATGCGTATCCGCCGGACTTTCGTCCAACCTGGCCACAAAGCGGTAACCACGACGCGGCACCGTGTCAATGAAGGAAGGATTTTCAGCTGAATCGCCTAGCGCAGCGCGGAGCTTGCCGACCGCGACATTTACTGCGTGGTCGAAGTCTCCAAAACTGTCTTCCGGCCAGATACGGGACTGCAGTTCCTCGCGAGTGACCAGGTCTCCCGGGTGCTCCAGCAGAATCTGCAGTACTTTGAAGGGTTGATCCTGGAGTTTGATGCGGCTTCCGGACTTGCGGATCTCTCCAGAGGGGAGATCGGCTTCAAACGCCCCAAAGCGTATCGTCTGGTTCCCGTTATTCACCGTGGCCGCCCCGTTCGTAGGAAAGTCTAGCATCTTTGGTCGCCTTTCCTTATCGACGCTGTAGAGGCTAATTGGTTTGTTAAATTCAGCTGGAGATTACGGTCTCCAGATGTCTCCGGCGTGTCTCCTGGTCGGATATTAACTGTGGATGCAGAAGCTAGCTCTTGTGAATTGAGATCGTTGGCCCTGATCAAATATACCTTCCGACGTTGGGCGGGTTTGCGATCGCAGTTCATCGCTCTACTACGAGAAAGGAACGAACATGAAGCTTACGGGATGGATGAAAACGACTTTTGCGGGTGTCCTATCAATCGGCGTCCTAATCAGTAGTGCTGCGGCGGCTCAAGACACGCCTCAGGAACCCACGAGGGAAGTGCACCTGGTAACCGCTTCCATGCCGCGCGAGCAGCAGATCGAACTGGCCTTGAGCGCGGCCCCAACTGAGGTATCGAGTAAGGCCACAGTTTACGTTTTGGGGCCCAAAGGCTACGAGAAAGTTCGCGAAGGCACGAACGGCTTCAGTTGTTTGATTGAGCGGTCATTCAGAGGGACAACGCAAACCTCGTCGGCGCCGGCGTGCTTCGACGCCGAGGGCAGCCGAACTATTATGCTGGCTTACCTGCACAGAGAAGAACTACGGGCAGAGGGCAAGTCAGAGGCAGAGATCAAGGATGACATCGCCAAGGGATACAAGGATGGCCGCTTCAAAGTGCCTGGGCCGGGTTTCCTTTTCATGATGTCGAACGAAAACTATGTCTACAATTCCGAATCCAAACAAAGCGGTTTCGTGCCCCCGCACTTGATGTTCTACGCGCCCTATAAGACCGCGAAAGACCTGGGATATGAATCGATATCGCCCACAATGGTGCCTTATCTGACAGTGCCCGGAGATCCGGGAGCACTGATTGTCGTAGCAGTGCCGCGGCAGGAGAGCCCCTCTGGCGATTCCCACAAGCACTAAGGGAGGGCTTGGTAGAGATTCTATGGTCGAATCCCGATCACCGCCCGCAATAGTCGGTAGGTGCGAATCGCTCCTTGCACACTCCGAGGCAAGATCACTGGCCCGGAGTTCGCAGCCACAGCGCGCATACTCCCTACCGACGATTGGCCTCACGCTCAGGCTTTGATCGAAAAAAAGTACTGGGTGGCGCGATTTCCCTCCTGGAAGAAGAACGTCTACGTCGAGAATGCTGCCTTCACATCGCGTTCTTAGCCTTTGTGCATTTGCTGCGGTCCTCGTTCCCTGTTAACATTTTTATGTTCCGGCCCCGCATTCTTTTCAGTCGTATCTTCATCATCCTCACGGAGGCAAGATGGCTATTAAGGTAGGGATTAACGGCTTTGGACGCATCGGGCGCAACGTGATGCGCGCTTCGCTCAAAGATCCGAACATCGAATTCGTAGCGGTCAACGATCTGACGAACCCCAAAACGCTCGCGCACCTGCTAAAGTACGACTCCATTCTCGGCAACCTGCACAATCAGATTTCCGCTGGCACTGACAGCATCACCATAGATAACAAGACCTTTAAAGTTTTCGCTGAAAAAGATCCGGCCAAGCTGCCCTGGGAATCGGTCGGCGCCCAGATCGTGCTCGAATCCACTGGCCATTTCACCGATGCCAACGACGCCAAAAAGCATCTCCGGGGACCGGTCAAGAAGGTCATCATCTCCGCTCCCGCCAAGAATGAAGATGTCACTCTGGTGCTCGGCGTGAATGAACAGGTTTACGATGCGGCCAAGCATCACATTATCTCGAACGCCTCCTGTACTACCAACTGCCTGGCGCCCATCGTGAAAGTCGTCAATGACAACTTCAAAATTATTCTGGGCACGATGACGACCATTCACTCCTATACCAACGACCAGGTAATCCTGGATTTCCCGCACAAGGATTTGCGTCGCGCGCGGGCGGCCGCGCTCTCCATGATTCCGACTTCGACCGGCGCAGCCAAGGCGTTGAAGCTTGTTATCCCCGAAATGGCGGGTAAACTCGACGGTTTTGCCATGCGTGTTCCCACGCCCAACGTCTCGGTTGTCGACCTGGTGGTGCAGGTCGAGAAAAAGACTTCCAAAGAAGAAGTCAACGCCGCCCTGAAAAAAGCATCGCAAGAGGGCCAGCTCAAGGGCTATTTGGGATACGAAGAAAACGAACTGGTCTCGGCTGATTTCCGCGGAGACTCGCGCTCCTCGATTGTGGACGCGCCCATGACTCTGGTAGTCGGCGGGACCTTGGTCAAGGTGATTTCCTGGTACGACAACGAGTGGGGCTACTCGTGCCGTGTCCGCGATCTGATCAACTTCATCGGTAAGAAAGGGCTATAGGTTTTTGTAGCACCGGCATCCCCTCGGCTTCGCTCGGGGCAGGCTCTGCCGGCTGTCGCGAGGGCATCCTGCCCTCGCCGCGACAGCGCAGGTAGCGCTACGCCAAGGACTCCATAATGCCGAAGCTTTCCATTCGCGATCTGCCTCTCAACGACAACCGCATTCTCATGCGCGTCGATTTTAATGTGCCCATGGAAGACGGCCGGGTCATGGACGACACCCGCATCCGTGAAACGCTGCCGACGATTGAGTACGCACTGCGTCACGGCGCCCGGCTCATTCTCGCTTCTCATCTCGGTCGGCCAAAAGGCAAACCCAACGCCAAGCTGAGCCTCAAGCCCGTAGCCGAGCGCCTGCGCATGCTGCTCGACCGGGAACTGGCTCGCGGCGAGAACGTTGGATTCTCTCCCGAGTGCGTCGGCCCGGAGGCTGAAGAAATAGCCGGCAAGCTGGAAAAAGGACAAACTCTGCTTCTGGAAAATCTCCGGTTTCATGCCGAGGAAGAGGCCAATGACGAGAAGTTTTCCAAGCTGCTCGCCACCCTCGCCGACTACTACGTGAACGACGCCTTCGGGACTGCGCATCGCGCGCACGCTTCCACCGTCGGGGTGACGAAGTTTGTCAAGAAGTCTGCCGCTGGACTGCTCATGGAAAAGGAGCTTCGCTATCTGGGCAAAGCCCTGCAGAACCCGGAGGAGCCTTTCATTGCGATTCTAGGAGGCGCCAAAGTAAGCGACAAAATCGCGGTCATCCGGAACCTGATGAGCAAAGTCGATACCCTGCTCATTGGCGGAGCGATGGCTTATACATTCCTCAAAGCTCAGGGCGAGCAAGTCGGCAAGTCGCGCATAGAAGAAGATAAACTCGACCTCGCGCGCCAGCTTCTGCAGGAAGCAAAAAATCACAAGCTGAAGTTCCTGTTGCCGGTCGATCACGTGGTGGCGGACAGAATTGATGTCAACGCCGTGGTTCACATTGTGAATAGCGGGCAACCGATCCCGCCCAACATGATGGGCCTTGATATTGGACCGCAAACCGTCGAACTCTTTTCGGAAGAAGTTTCGCGGGCTCGCACCATCATCTGGAACGGTCCTATGGGCGTCTTCGAAGTCTCGCCATTCAGCAAGGGGACTTTCAAGATCGCTCGCGCGATTGCGGAAAATGCGGGCGCGATCTCGATTGTGGGCGGGGGCGATTCAGTATCGGCGGTCCATGCCGCCGGAGTCGCCGACAAGATGACGCACATCTCCACCGGCGGCGGCGCGTCTCTTGAATTTATGGAAGGGAAAAAGCTTCCCGGCGTGGAAGCCCTGACCGAAAAGAAATAAGCGTTCTAGTTTCAGGACGCCGGTTATTGTGAGCAAGAGAAGGATCTATGAATTTGCGGTTCTTTTCATTCTCCAATCTGATTTTGATCAACCATGAATTTCATCTGCGGCAACTGCGCGGACGCAGACTCCCGCGCCCGGATTTGTTCTCCGAAAGGACGCTATGGCGCGTAAGAAACTGATCGCTGCTAACTGGAAAATGTATAAAGTTCCCGACCAGACCCGAGATTTCTTTCGCGACTTTCTTCCCTTGGTTGCCAGCCATGATCGCGACGAAATGGTGGTCTGTCCGCCCTACATCGATCTCTGCGTAGCGGTGGAGGCTACAAAGGGATCGAAGGTGGACATCGGAGCGCAAAACCTGCACTGGGAAAAAGAGGGCGCTTATACCGGCGAAGTCTCTCCCGGCATGCTGGTCGCAATCGGCTGCACCCACGTTATCATCGGCCATTCCGAACGCCGGCAGTATTTCGGCGAGACCGATGACATCGTGAATTTCAAACTGAAAGCCGCTCTCGAAGCTGGACTCACTCCCATCGTTTGCGTTGGCGAAGTTCTGGAAGAACGTGAGGCTGGGCTGACCGAAGATGTACTCCGCCGTCAATGCCTGCGTGCCTTTCATGCCATCTCTGGAAAGAAAGCCGGCAAATTGGTCGTCGCCTACGAGCCCGTCTGGGCCATTGGAACCGGCAAAACCGCCACGCCGCAGATGGCCGCGGAATCCCACAGCCTGATTCGTGGAGAGGCTACGAAAGCTTTCGGCCAGCATTTCGCGGACAACCTTCGCATCCTTTACGGGGGCTCGGTGAAACCTGACAATGCCAAGACACTGATGGCCGAAGAAGAAATCGACGGCGCCCTGGTCGGCGGCGCCAGTCTCGATCCAAAATCGTTCGCCGCAATCGTAAAATACTAGCAATCACCACAGAGTCACCGAGAACCCGGTTTGTTTTAAAAAAAATTCTTCGAGAAAGACCGATCTTCTATTTTCTCTGTGACTCTGTGTCTCTGTGGTGAACGGAGTTAACTATTTCGCGGAAAGCTGTCTGACTGTAGCGATGAATGTGGTTGTAGGGCGCGTGTGAGTTCGATCCCGACGGTAAGCCAGCCCCAACTCGCGCCACAGCTCCACGCCTTGTAGAGGAATCAGCTTGACCCGCTCGGCCAACACCTGGTCGCGAGCAAAGCTTGAACTAATCAACGAGACCCCAAGCCCGGCCGCGACAAAGCTTTTAATCATTCCGATGCTGGGCAACTCCATTCGCACCTGCAAGTGCTCCCGATGAGGTCGGAACAGCTTGTCCATGACCCGGCGACTGTAACCGGTTCTTGGTAACAGCAACGGTTGGGTCACGATGTCCGCGACGGTTACGTGCTTATGTTTGGCCAGAGGGTTCTGCGGATTAACCATCAGCATGAGCTGGTCGCGAAATATGGAATGCACTTTCAGGCTGGGAGATTTGATGGGCAATGTGACAATGCCCACGTCAATGGAACCGTTCTCCAGCTTCTCGATAATCTTGTAGCTGAAGTTTCGGTAGATGCTGATTTGAACTCCAGGGTAGAGACGGCAATATTCGGCGAACACTTCCGGCAAGACGTACAGACACGTAGCTTCATTGGCGCCGATCAAGAGTGTGCCGCGAGGCGTGGCGCCCTGGTCCGCGACCGCCAGTAATGACTCGTCGCGCATTCGCAAGAGCCGCTCGGAATAGGCAAATAAGACTCTGCCGGCCGGCGTCAGCCTCACCGATTTTCCCGAGCGATCGAGAAGTTTGTCTCCGTATTCCTGTTCAAGCAGTCGAATCTGACTGCTAACCGCGGATTGTGAGCGAAAAACCTTCTCCCCAGCGCGCGAAAAACTGCCCAGCTTGGCGACCTGCAGAAACGTGACTAGCTGGTCAAAATCCATAGTAGTGCGTGATTATAACGGAGAGGCAGGAAACCGTTACGTTGAAAAACGTTATCGATTCGCCCCGAGCACCCGCGGTCTCCGATAAGACGGCAAGCCATCGAGTGCGACTGCCCGTGAGATCTCGAAAACCGGGGTTTTGTGTATTCTGAAGCGCGTCAGGATTGCGACCCACGTCTCCTCGATCGAACATGGCAAAGACAGAGGCTGGACGCGACTGAACGGCAGGGCCCGCTCGCTACGCAGTAATTCCGTCGCCCGTGGACTTCCCGTAAGGCGTTCGTGTCTGCGCAGAACACGGCGAAGCCACTGCTCCTCTTTGGGCTCGAGCGGAACAATTCTCACGGATTCGTCGTTGTGCACGTGGCTCGCGGCGGAATCGCGCAACATATAAGCCAGCCCGCCAGTCATTCCGGCTCCAAAGTTAATCCCTGCGGGTCCGAGAATCACTGCGACGCCCGCCGTCATGTACTCGCACCCATGTTGACCCACGCCTTCGACCACCGCCAGAGCACCGCTGTTGCGTACGGCAAATCGTTCTCCGGCTCGGCCTGCAATGTATAACTCGCCGCTCGTGGCGCCATACAGCACGGTGTTACCGGCTAACACGTCTCCGCGGAGAGAAGCTTCTTGACCAGCAGTGATCGCAATGTTGCCGCCCGACAAACCTTTGCCCACATAATCATTGGCTTCGCCGAACAAGCGCAGGCTGATTCCCGGAATCAGGAACGCTCCGAAACTCTGGCCCGCCGTGCCCGTAAAGTCGTAATCCACGGTCATTCCAAAATCGGAACCCTGGCGCAGGATCTCGCCGGACAAATGGGCTCCGACGGCACGGTCAGCATTGCTGATGCGAAAATGTCTGGCACGATTTGTGGTCCGTGCTTCGAAGGTCCGGCTCAAGGCGCGCTGAAGAGGGCCCACTGGCTTGCGCAGGCGAGCGGTTTGTTCCGGCGCGGCGTCCGGTTCGAGCAGTTCTGCCAGGGCGCGTCCGGCCTCCGGATTTCGAGGCTGAAGTCGATCGGTGGCACCGACGATTGCATCGATAGAGCAGGCTCCCATGGCTGCTAAAAGATCCCGAACCTCGCCGGCCACGGCTCGGAAGTAGCTCTCCACCATTTCCGGCTTGCCGGTAAATCGCATGCGCAACTCTTCATCTTGCGTGGCAATTCCCACGGGACAAGTGTTCAAATGGCACTGGCGCGCCATGACGCAACCAAGAGCGAGCAAAGCCGCCGTGCCAAAACCAAATTCATCAGCCCCCAACAGCGCACCCACGATGACATCGCGTCCAAACTTGAATCCGCCATCGACGCGCAATCGAACCCGCCGACGCAAACCTGCGCGCACCAGAGCACTGTGCGCATCGTGCAATCCAATTTCCCAGGGCATGCCCGTGTTCTTGATAGAAGTTAGCGGAGACGCACCCGTACCGCCGTCGTGGCCGCTGATCGTGATCACGTCCGCCCCAGCCTTCGCAACGCCAGTAGCAACAATGCCCACCCCGGTGCTTGAAACCAGTTTCACTCCAATGCGCGCGTGCGGATTGACCGCTCGCAGGTCGTAGATCAGTTGTTCCAGATCCTCGATGCTGTAGATGTCATGATGCGGCGGCGGAGAAATCAACATCGTGTTCGGCACCGAATGCCGCAAGCGCGCAATATAGGCCGTCACTTTGCCCGCGGGAAGCTGGCCGCCTTCGCCCGGCTTCGCACCCTGCGCAATTTTGATCTCCAACTCATCCGCGTGCACCAGATATTCCGTGGTCACGCCAAATCGCGCTGAGGCCACCTGCTTAACCCGGTTGTTGGCCTCCGATTGCATCCTATAAATTTCTGGATCTTCGCCGCCCTCGCCGGTATTGCTGCGCGCCCCCAGCCGATTCATCGCAATGGCCAGAGTGCGGTGAGTTTCTGGCGAGATCGCCCCCAGTGACATTGCCTGCGTGCTAAAGCGGCTGAGGATGGAAGCATCCGACTCTACTTCTTGCAAAGGCACGGCCGTGGCGGGCGCAATCTGCAAAAGATCTCGAATCGCAAGCGGTTCCCTTTCTCCGCCGAGTCCGGTGAATGCCGCGTAATTTTCGTCGCTGGGTGATTTGATGAAGCGGTGCATTCGCCGCACCAATTCCGGCGATGTGCCGTGGCGTTCGCCTTGGTGGCGAAAACGGTACAACCCAAGATCCCGGAGTTCAGAATTTTCAGTCTTAAATGCAGCAGCGTGACGCGCAATGCAATCCTCGATGAGTTCGGCGAGTCCTTTACCCCTGATCGCGCCACCAGCGTCTTCAAAAAACCGAGCTCGCAGATCTTCATCAAGGCCTATCGTTTCGAAAAGCTGGCTGTTGCGGTAGCTCGCAACGGTCGAAATGCCCATGCGCGCAATGACTTTGCGCAATCCTTTTTCCACTGCGAGGCGGTACGCGGCCGCGCCATCGGGGTGCAATTTCGCCGCCTCCTCTAAAGCAGCGTAGGGCAACACCGCGCTGGCGCCGGCCGCAACCAGCAGAGCCAGATGATGCGTGTCGACGACCTGCCCGGTTTCGATGATCAGCGGGACATTCCATTTTCCGGCGGTGACCATCGATTTCCAAACCGCGGCGACCGCCAGTAATGCAGGCAGGGCGGTCTTTTGTGGGTTCACGCCACGATCACTTAGCAGAACAAAACCTGGGCCGGCGTCTCTGTGAATCGCTGCTTCTTCTAGACACTTCACAACCCTCTTCCCTTCCTCAATTCCGCCTGCAACTCCAAAGGTGAACTCAAGATGCTCACCCGGATGCAGCTTTTCTTGGATCAGTCGCAGTTGGCCTGAGTCAAGCAGCGGAGAAGAAAGCCGCACACCATCGTGCAGATAAACCTCCAGCGACATGACGTGCGCCTCGCGCAAGGGGTCGATTGGCGGATTCGTAACCTGAGCGAAGCGCTGCTTGCAATGATCCCAAAGCGGACGCCGCATGGCTGAGACAAACGCAGCGGGCGCGTCGTCCCCCATGCTCCAGACCGCTTCTTGTCCATTTTGAACGAGCGGCTGGAAAAGCAAGCGAAACTGATCTTCGCTCCAGCCCAGCGCCGCCAAAACTTTCTTCGGCTCGGATGCCGAAGAGATGGAAATCTGATCCGATGGTTCGATGCACGCAACCGCCGGTCCCGAAACAAATTCGCGCCATTGGCCAAGCTCCGGTGTTTCTCCCGGCCGCAGAAGCCTGCCCCGCACAGGATTGGCCACCAGCATTTCCCCCGGTCCCAGGCGTTGCCGTTCGATGACTTTCTTGCCGTGGAAGTCGGCAATCCCCACCTCCGAACCGACGACGAGCAATCCATCCGCGGTCAGCGTGTAGCGCAGCGGCCGCAAGCCATTGCGGTCGAGCTTAGCGCCCACAGTGAAGCCATCGGTAAAAACCAACGCTGCGGGACCGTCCCACGGCTCCTGCTCGCGCGCGTGGTTTTCCAGAAAAGACTGGAACTCCGAGCTAATGCGGGATTCGTTTTCCCGCGCCGGAGGAACCATGCGCCACATGGCAGCGGCCGAGTTGTAGCCTCTGCGCAAACAAATCTCCAGCCCGTTATCGAAGCTCGCGGAGTCGCTCACGCGTTCCTCAAGCAACCGCACGGTCGCCGGAAGATTGAGAGTCTGGCGCAAAGAAACTTCCTTGGCTCGCAGCCATCGGCGATTCGCACTGATGGTGTTGATCTCGCCGTTGTGGGCAACGAAACGGAACGGTTGTGCCAGCGACCAACTGGGGTTCGTGTTGGTCGAGTAGCGCTGATGGAAGATCGCGAAAGGGCTGGCGAAATCCGGATCCGCCAAGTCGGAATAAAACGCTGGCAGTTGTTCCGGCGTCAACAATCCCTTGTAGACAACAGTTCGTGAAGACAGAGAACAAAAATAGGTTCCGTCTGGCGACTTTGCTTCCGCTTCTTTGCGCAGCGCAAACAGTTCGAACTCGAGATCGATGGGCTTTTTCTCAACAGCGAAAAAACATTGCTGAATAGTCGGAATCGTATCCAGCGCTCGCGGCCCAACAATCGAAGCATCGGTGGGCACGGCACGCCATCCCAATAGTCGCAGCCCGCGATCCGCAGCCAGCTTCGCAATCCTGGCGTGCGCGACATTTTCTTGTCCGCAAGGCAAGAAAACCATTCCGAGCGCATATACGGAGGGCAATTCAATCCCGGCTTCGCGTGCGCAAGTTCGGAGAAACTTGTCGGGAATGGCCGTGAGCAGGCCGGCGCCATCGCCGCTTCTGCCGTCAGCGTCCAGACCGCCGCGGTGATCGAGCCGGCGCAACGCTTCGAGCGCGCGCTCCACGACTTCGCGCGAACCTGTACTGCCAAGTTGCGCCACGAATCCCACGCCACAGGCGTCGTGATCGACAGGAGCGGAACTGCTTGTCATCTTATATTGTGTACCTT
>Ga0265760_10000566_pt1 | contig 10521 bp, 10 predicted proteins | sample NZIome_2_FD_200831 | JGI IMG/M metagenome (GOLD analysis project Ga0265760, IMG submission 200831) | Metatranscriptome of rhizosphere microbial communities from Maridalen valley, Oslo, Norway - NZI1 (Metagenome Metatranscriptome) | ecosystem: Host-associated > Plants > Roots > Rhizosphere >... | reverse complement strand
GGAGCAGCTTTCGTCACTACGCACTGCGGAAGATTGGGAGTGTCGGAATCGAATCCGCATGGACAGCGACAGATTGGGAAACAGAAACAAAAGGTGGGCCTGAATCCAGGTTAGCGTCCAGAGAACGGGTGCGAACCTGCCGCACCGACACAGGGTAATTTTTTTCTCGGAAAACCACCGGCAACTCCATCGCTGTTTTGACACCTCGCAACCCCGGCGTTATCATTCACGTTATAACGCGTTTGGTACCGCTTCCGGATGGCTGCAACTATGGAGCAGAAGGAAGACAGTTCGATCCGGCGACTTCGCATAGTTGAGTGGACTTCAATCGTTCCCGCGATAGCAATCTGCACGGCTTGCGCTGAGCGTTTCGCAGTTCCTGTGGCGGCGCTAAGCACCGCGATGGCTCAGGTAAATCTTCAATACTAGTTCGACCGCCATAAGTGCAAGCGCAGTGATGCATCTTGACAAGTCTTGCTACTGTGGCTTGGCAGCCTCATGGGGTGATTTACGGTTCTTGAGGTTTGGCTGCTCTGGATGTCAGGCGGCGTCTTGCTTCGGCCAGTCACGATCCTGTTTGTTTTGGGTAAGAAGTGTCTTGAGGCGGTCGTTAATCTTAGTCAGTTCCCAGAAAATCGAAACCAGCAGAACTGCGATCACGAACAGCAAGAATTGGACAACCATTTTTTAGCCTGCAAGGGCAAGAAATGAGTTAAAGTCAGAGCGCCACATTACCACCACGGAGTTAGTTCTTTTTCAACTCCTGTCACCGTGTTACGATTTCCGAACAGCGATCCCGCTTAAGCCTCGTTAGGCAGCTTCTGGGCACTAAGGGACTTCGTCGATCTGCCGCCGCCGCTTTGGCCGAGCATGTTTTAATACTAGCCGCACATGCTCGGGGTTAGTCGGATCAAACGTAGCCGATCCGGATTTATCGTCGTCTTCTCAAATAACCAGCCCCGCCCATCTGAACTCGGCTCGAGCAGCTCTCCACCCAGCGCACTGCGTGTTTTGCCAGTATCGCGACGCCGCCATGGGGTATAGTCTCACGTCCATCGACTTCAACCGAGAACGGAGATGCAGATGAAAACACTAGCAATGATCGCGTGCATGTTTTTTGCCTCGAGTTTATTTGGCCAGGATTGCGTCAAGAACGCACGGGGAGAGACCGTTTGCGGCAATGGTCGGAGCGCCGCAGCCGTCAATCCAAATACAGGCAGAGGTGCTGCCGCCCACAAGAATTCGAACGGCGTGACCACCACTCAAACCACCAGCGGCGGTAAAGCCAAGACCAAGAATGGAATGGGCGTTGCCCAAGGGCCCAACGGCAAGACCTGCGCCAAAGGCAAGTACGAAGAAGGTTGCACAAAGTAAAGCCTGCGTGAGCAAGCGCCGTCAACAGGAGTGGTCGGGCCAGGTTCCCCTGAATTCCCCCGAGGGTTCCTGGACTGTGCCGGACAATGGGTTTAGTTTTTCTTCAGGTTGGCATCATGGGTAGCGGCAGGCACGTGGTAATAGCAAAAGGAAAATGACAACTAGGACTGCAACTGATGGGTAGATCGTCCACTCGTGCTTATTCAGGGCGCCCGTGAATCTCGGCCACACCAGTGACAGATTTCGCTTCGAGTAAGCCAACCAATTTTTCCAACGCCCACATGGTCTGCGTCCAAACCGAGTTTGCTCCGTTTCTGCTGGAGAGCGGTCACAAGATGATGGCGATTTGGGATAAAAGCCCGTCCCCACCTGAGTGAATGATGGGAACGGGTTGGCGTGAATTAAGTTTCGGTAGAAGGGGTAACGTTATCTCCCGCCATGGCTCAATACAACTGGAGAACCGCTAGTCCCTGCCCGAAATTTCTTGGCGCAGGGCTGGAGTGCGGGAAACACAATCGCTACTCGCTGCATCCGAATCGGGTGACAACGCCTGGAGCCAGCTATGCGTGGGCAAGAACGCTACGGACGCCGCGACCTTAACAAGACGGAGCTGAGGGTCGTCGAACTCGTCGCGCAGGGACTCAAGAATAGCGAGGTCGCCGAGATCATCGGTGCTAAAGAGATGGTTATCAAGAATTACCTTCGCGTCATCTATGACAAACTTGGACTCTGGAATCGCGTTGAACTTGCGCTTTGGTATGAGGCGCGACGGCACCGTGAAGCGATGAATTGATCGTCCCCATCTCGACTGATTTTGGGAGTTGATCGTCATGGATGTTCCCAAGGGCCAACGGATAGCAGAATTACGACGGGAGATCGAGCAGATTGAAGAGCATAACCGGATATATCGCTCCAAGGGCAAGCATCCCGGACATCGGGACCGAGCCGACAACGAAAGGAGATTAGTTAGGTTAGATGAGATCAAGCGGGAGTTGGCCGCGCTTCGACCTAAGTGAGGTTCGGATCTTCATTTGGCGGTACGATGTCCTACCGGCATCTTACCGCAGGAACCTGCGGAAATTACGCTAAGTGAAGAGGTACATTCATGTCCGACTCCATGAAGCCCGACCGAACTTGGCATGACATCGTGACAGAAATGTCGGCTGAACGTGACCCACAAAAAATGATGCGGCTGGCTACGGAGCTGTTTCTAGGAGTGCGGGGGTGCGACACTCTCGACGCACAGCCCATCTCTTTCTTGTTGACTGTCCGCTGCATGCCAGATATTCTTAGTCAAGACGCGTTATCCAGAAGATAACGCTTGATCTTTGACAATCTGGTCCAATCTGATTATGCGGTTTCTGGAGCGGAGCCCTCGTTGAGTTTCCCAACTCTCCCTGGAAGCGGCTGGCCCTGCTAGTAGGAATTCCAGGCCCAAGTCCCACAACGGGACGCCAGTCCGCCGCGCACCCAGCGTAACTCCCATGTTCTCTAGATTTTGCGTATAACTCCTTAAAACTCAAAGATCTAGCACATAGTCAAAATTTAAACCTCTTGTTTTCTATATTTTGCGGTGAACAAGGGGGGCGGTACTAAACAGTAAACTCCGTCCCAATGTGAGAAAGCCAGCAAACGACACGAATACTTCTATTTCGCGCACTCTGCGAACGCTGAGGTCTGAAGCCGTCGCGTCCAACTCTCCTGGTTCGAGAAGCGCCGAGGGAGCGGGCTGGCTTTTGTGCTAAATTGAGCCTAAAGGGCCCGTAGCTCAATGGTTAGAGCAGCAGACTCATAATCTGTTGGTTGTAGGTTCGAGTCCTACCGGGCCCACCAGCATTCTCCGTGTAATCAATCAGTTCCGAAGACCACGCGTCGGCGTCCTCTAATATAGCCGTAAGAATTGCGCATAGCAGTCGATGGGTCGAGGACTTTAGTTCCACTTCGGCACACTGCTTTAACCATTACCGGGAATAGGCCTCGAGGGTAAGAACAGTTTTCGCATTGCCATCACCCATCGTGCCGGTCAACGAGCCCTGGAAGAAAATGCGTGAAAAAACTTTACCCGGTCGATGCAGAGGCAACTTGGTGCGAGTGAGCATTCTTGACCAGACACGTCGGGCTTGGGTTGGGTACCATCAACTCTACAGTCGGTCACATGCAAGACGAAATTATGAACTTGTAACCGGCTTCCGCCATCGATTGATTCAGGCGAGGAGTAAGACCATGAAGCTGCGGTAACCATGTTTGGCAGGGATAGGCGACTCTGATGGTTTTCGATTGTGCTGCTCGTCCGTCGCAAGCACTACTTAACAACCGCCACAACCCTCCCACAACGGACTCAATGAGTGAAACGATGAAGTTTCATCACCAATCGGCGCGGAACTCCGCCAGACGAGCACTTTTTTGCCCAATCGCTAGCAATTTTGATACTTACCAAGGGATCCCAGAACTGTCACAATTCGTGACACTATGTCTCATAGTAAATCGTCGTAATGGTCAAAAGTCTCCTCTAGCAACTTGCCGCCGCGCCCCGTTCGGGTGACGGTTCCTTGCGACAATCAGACGCGATTTAGCCTGTGCAAGGAGCCGTTCTTATGGTCCAGGTACCCCGTTCACAAGTACTGCGGATTTTGTTGGTCGAAGACTTCGAGCCCTTTCGCCAATTCATCCGCTCGCACCTGCAACTGAGGTTGGACTTGGAGGTGATCGCGGAAGCGTCGGATGGACTAGAAGCAGTACATGTAGCCGAACAACTCCAGCCCGACTTGATCCTCTTGGACATTGGTCTCCCAAAGCTAAATGGAATCGAGGTGGCTCGGCGAATTCGCAAGCTCTGCCCTGAATCCAAGATAGTCTTTCTCAGTCAGGAATCCTCCGCTGATGTAATCGAAGAAGCCCTCAACTCGGGAGGGACGGGCTATGTGGTAAAAACGAATGCTGGAAGCGAACTGCTGGCTGCTATCGAAGCGATGCGGGCGGGCGGACAATTCGCTGGTACGGCTCGTCGGGTGACGCTTGTCCCTGTTGAACAGACCTGTTAAGCAGCGCAGACGCAGCGCCACCTTGCCCTAGCAGGCGCAATTCGGTTGCTGGAATGATGCACTCCGCAAAGCCGCAATCCAAGCAAATCAAGACCTTCGGAAATACAATTACGGCAGGCCTGTCTAGATTCCGGATGCCGGAGAAGTGAATCATGATCTCCGAACCAAACTCTTCTTGGTGACTCAACTGACAGGATCTACATGACATAACGCACTACACTCCATTGCGGCCAGAAGCGCGTTGATTTTAACAAGGATTACGTAGCAACAATACGAGCTTACACGCTTTATGGTCTGTTTCAACCCTCTCGACACGCTGCGAAGTGACGGCAGATACATTAGTAGCCCTACCTACATGATAGACATAGTAAGCTCCTCAGCTGAGGCTAGTCAACCTCCCGCAACGCGCAGTCGCTATCGCTGGTTGAAGCCAGATTTCTCATCACCCTCCTCCGTGATGCCTGCCATTGACGGGGCAGCCGTAGCGCGGTAGCTTTAGATGAGTTTCTGAGACCTTCGTCGTTGGTAAGTCGGACCCCGCAGACCTAAATCAAGGCAACTCTGAGATCTCGGCTTCCCCCGACTGAGTCCTGCGCTCATCGTCGCTCTCCGGGCCGCCGCGAAACCCTGGAAAAACTTCAGCCTTCTCTACGGAGGTATCGGCCATGAGCAAACAGTGGACTATCGGGCTAATAATCTTTTTTCTGCAATCGGCTCTGGCGGCCCAAGCGCAGACCTATATGTTTGGCAGAGCTAACTTTCCCGTCGGCGCGGGCCCAAGTTCGATTGCCATGGGCGACTTCAACAAGGACGGCATAATCGACCTGGCTGTCGTGAACGAAGCCGACAACACGGTTTCAATTCTGTTGGGAAAACCGGACGGCACTTTTGCAGCGCAGGTTACTTATCCGACTGGCACGGCGCCGACCGCTGTGGTCACTGGAGACTTCAACGGAGACGGCAACCTGGACCTTGCCGTGGCCAACGGGAACTGTGTCTCCGGGAGTTGCAACGACGGCACAGTCAGCATATTGCTGGGTAACGGGGATGGCAGCTTTCGGACGCATGTTGACTACGCCACCGGCACAGACCCTTCCGCGGTGGCGGCGGGTGACTTTGATGGCGACGGCAAGCTCGATCTAGCCGTCACCAACGCCCAAGACAACACCGTGTCCGTTTTGCTGGGGAATGGAGATGGGACACTTCGGACGCAAGTGGTGTACGCAACAGCATCCGGCCCGCAGTCCGTGATTGTTGCGGACTTCAATGGCGACCACAAACTTGATCTGGCGGTGGGTGGAAGCGGGGTGTCAGTGCTGCTGGGCAACGGCGATGGCACTTTTCAGAAACAGTTGGTTTCCCCGGGAGGCTCACCTTTAGCCGCAGCCGATTTCAATCTTGATGGCAAGTTGGATCTGTTTGCAGGCGGCGACATACTTCTCAGCAATGGGGATGGAACATTCGTACTCCAAGCCACTACCTATTCCAACGGCGTCGCCGCTGCCGCCGTTGACCTGAACGGCGACGGCAAACCCGATCTCGTCATCGCCCAAAGTAGTGCAACCTATTCGGGGGATTCCGTGTCCGTTCTCCTTGGCAATGGGGATGGAACATTTGTGGGTACCGGAGCATATGGGGGAATAGTGCAGTATGCGGAGGTACCATACCCGACCGATATTCTCGTAACTGATGTGAATGGGGATGGGAAGTTCGATCTGGTAGTGGCTGGGTCCGCCTGCGTTGTGTTTTCGTGTTCAACACCGGGAACAGTTTCCATTCTGCTCGGTTTTGGCGACGGCACCTTTGTTGGGGGAGTGCACGACCCGGGGCCCACTTTTCCGCTGATTGTCGCCGATTTCAATGGAGATGGCAAACCTGATATCGCAGCTGAATACACCCCTATTGAAGCGCCAGATGTCACGATCTTAGCCGTGTTCCTCGGGAACGGCGACGGCAATTTTGCACAGGGTGGCGGCATGTTGTTGAACCCGTCCTGCAATGGGGGAGGACCGCCTGAATGCATCGGACCATTCGCAGCCGGAGATTTTAATGGTGACGGCAAGGCGGATATAGCTCTCGCTTGTTATGATTATTGCCCCCCCGGAACTGTAGTGGTTTTCATTGGAAATGGTGATGGCAACTTTCAACCGCCTGTCGAGTACCCCCTCGGCTCGCAGCCGGCAAACGTGGCGGTTGGCGATTTCAATGGCGACGGCAAACCGGATCTCGCGCTCTCCATTCCCGGCCTAAATACGATTTCCATCCTCCTCAACAATGGAGACGGGACCTTTCAGGCGCACGTGGATTACCCTACCGGAGCGGTGCCGGGAGCTATCGCAATCGGGGACTTTAACGGAGACGGCAAGCTGGATGTCATCACCGCAACCAGCACCGGATTCAGTTTGCTGCCAGGCAAAGGCGATGGAACCTTCGGGACTCATCTGGACTACCCGATTGCTGGCGGCGGCACCTCTCTCAGCGCAGGTGACTTTAATGGAGATGGAAAGCTGGACCTGGCGGTGGGATCCGGGAACTCCTCGCAGGTGTTCATTATGCTTGGAAATGGTAACGGTACCTTCCAAACACCGGTAGGTTACGCGACGGGAACCGCTCCTGGCCAAAACATTACCAGCGACTTCAACGGTGACGGCAAACCAGACCTGCTCATTGGTAGTAACTACATAGCTACAATCCTGCTGGGCAATGGTGACGGGTCTTTTCAGACACCAATCTTCAGTTTGCTGGGCGGTTCCTTCGCCGTGGCGGATTTCAACCAGGATGGAACACCTGACGTCGCAGCGTCTGGCTATACTGGAGAATATGTGTCCATTGCACCATACGTAATGTTGAGCACTGCTTTCAAAGCCATTTCTCCAGCCTCGCTCCATTTTGGTCCTCAAGTTGTAGGCACAACCAGCGCCCCCCAAGGCATCACCATCAGCAATCCCAGCAACTTGAGTTTCGACATCGACAGCATCGTGGCCAGTGCGAATTTCAGCCAGACCAACGACTGTGGAGGCAGTCTTGCCCCCGGAGCCCATTGTTCGGTAACAGCGAGTTTCACTCCCACGGCGACCGGCCTGGAGTCGGGCGCCGTCACGATCACCGACAGCACCAAAATCAGCCCACTCGCCATCGCTCTCGGCGGCACTGGCGTGATGAATGGACCTGCACCCGATTTCAGCATTGGGGCTGCCACAGGATCGCCAACCTCTCAGACCATGAGTGCGGGCCAAAGCGCCAAATTCAGTTTGGCAATCGCGCCCGTGGGGTCATTCACCGGAACGGTCAACCTCGTTTGTAAGCTGAGTCCAACCGTGAATCCCGCTCCAACTTGCACGTTGTCAAACTCCTCGGTTCAGGTCACCGGAACATCATCCGAGAAAGTGCAGGTAACTGTGGCGACGATGGCGCCCGTGACCGCAGGTATGGTCTCTGCAGTCGACATTCCACCTACGCCGATCCGATTGACCTGGACAGTGATGCTGCTCGGCTTCGGATGGTTTCTGCTGCCTGCGAGAAAACGCCTTTCTGTGCTGGCAGCGCCTTTGCTCTTTCTCGCTTTAGGGTCGTGGGTAGGATGCGGTGGAGGGGGTTCGTCCACTCCGCAGACCACTCCGGGAACGCCAACTGGAACCTACACCGCAACCGTCACGGCAACGTCTGGCAGTCTGAGCCACAATACGTCACTGACGGTCGTGGTGCAGTAATAGTCCGCGGCTGCAAGCGGCGTTAATTCAGGCAAGGGCAGGAATGAAACCTGCCTTTCAGTTTGTTTCTCCCCAATTTGTCTCTTCGGCGACAGGCCAACGGTGCCGTAGAGATTACGGCAGAGTCAAAGCTCGAGCGGGCCCGGGGATGGGTCCGTCTTTGTCGCCCTTGAACTGATGCAGCACGCTCTCGGTCCAGCTCCCGTCGGAGTTAGTGGCTAGCTTGAAAACGACGCCCCAGCCGTAAGCACCGGCATACCACGTCACACCGTAAAGGTTTCCAGCCTTGTCGAAGATCAGAGCAGCGTCAGAATTTGCCCCATCCGATCTATTCGTGAAGCTGTAAAGTACACTCTCCGTCCAGCCGCTTGATCCCAACGTCAATTCAAAGACCACTCCGCACCCGAGCCCACAATTGCTGCTGCCGCCGGCCCACGTCGTGCTGTACAGGTTGCCGGACCCGTCGAAGATAAGCCTGGCCAAGGGGTCTCCTCCGTCGAAGCGCCGCCTGTGAAGCTGTAGAGTACGCTTTCTGTCCACCCGCTGGATTGCGGCGTGATCGGCAAAGTACTGTTTCCCGCGCAACCTTGTCGTCCCTGAACTCCATAACGCTCACGGTGTAGGATGGCTTGCGGTCATATGTTATGACCAATTTCGCGACCCACAGATCACCGCCGCCAATGATTCGTCGGACAGTAAACCGCTTTCTGCCCGGCTGACTGGCGCGTTGGCCCTGTATGTTGCGTCGGCCACGGGTTCGCTCGCCTGACTGCGGACAGTCCAGCACCGCGTCCTCGTATTCGATCAAAGCGAAGGAAACCTCCTCCAGCACGCTCGATACATACGTATCGCCGATACCATAGTCCAATTGTTTTGCTCCCCTCACCTGTGGCCTAATTGCAATCGTTCAAGATGCTCGTTGATCGTGCTTTGCAAACTTTATCTGTGAAGAGAGAGACCATGTCTGAACCTGTGACGAACCCTGTGCCGCAAGAACAACCAGAACAGAGGATAGAAACACGCACCGCCGTGAAACGTATCGCCGGCTTTACCACCGTTGCGATAGCCGTGGCAGTGCTCGCCGTCCTGGGCGCTGCGTTCCTTTACGCGCAGAGCCAAGACAACGACAAGTACTCACTGAAATCGCCGAGCGGAATCGCGTTCTCCGACTTCCGGGGGTACGAAGACTGGGCCGATGTCTCTTCTGCCCACACCGACGAAAGGCTCAAGGTGATAGTCGGCAATCCGACCATGATCAAGGCGTTCAAGGCTGGCATTCCGCTTAACGGACAGCCCTTCCCGGATGGCTCCATGATTGTGAAGCTCCAGTGGACGCCAAAGAAGAGCACGGAGGCCCCCTTCGTCGTGGATGTGCCGGACGTCTTCAAAGAAGCTTTCGTGATGGAGAAGGACAGCAAGAGGTTTCCGAAAAGCGGCGGGTGGGGATATGCGGTGTTCAACTACGATGCAGCATCGGACAAGTTCACGCCCGATCCCAAAAGCCCCTCGGACTGCGGATACGCGTGCCACACACCGGTTAAGGCGAAGGACTACATCTTCCACCCGTACCAGAAGCGTTGAACCGCTGCGTGCTTCGAAAGCAAGTGCCCGGCCCGGCGCCGCCGAGTGACACCATCAACCAAGCAGCTCCAACGTTCTCCTCTGTCTACTCGGGAATGTCTGCCACGCCTAAATTACGAGGAACGTTAAATGCCGAATGAAACGTCCCATTTCCCCTGGGCGAAATTTGCTGCCAGGAATCCTCTCTCCTTTTGGCGGTGGGGGGCATTACAGTGCCCCCGATTACACGAATGCGATCGTAGATGGCGTCAGCGCGCGATTTTGACGTCACCGCAGCTTCCCAGGTTGAACGCCTCGCTCATGCCTTGAATGTCTCGCTCGGTAAAGAGCGGACGAATGTCAGCTTGAAAGCTCGTCATTGCGCCTCCCAGGGATTGGCTCCATTCGGCCACAACAAAATAGGCCGCGCAATTGGACGATGGTGTTGCCCATAGCTTTCGTATCCACTGCAGTGTCTTCACGACTGAGGTGCCGGATGCTGGATATGAGATGTCGTCGATACCAAGGTCCAATTGTTTTAGTGCCGTCGCCCGTGGCTTAATGGTGCTAGTTTGAGATGCATGTTGATCGAATTTAATTATTTGTGAAGGAGAACACACCGTGAGTAAGCATCTCGAATCGCTGTATCAGAATCTTCTCAGCGGCAAGCTGCCACATAACCTAAGTTGGAGCGAGGCCGTCGAACTGATCGAGCATCTTGGTGAGGTGCAACCGCATGGAGACGATGAATTCGTGTTCCGCGTCGGCGGCCAACGCGTCTTTTTCAAGAAGCCGCACACCCATGATCTTGGCGTCGAGGAAGTTTCTCGGCTGCG
>Ga0265760_10000565_pt1 | contig 10530 bp, 11 predicted proteins | sample NZIome_2_FD_200831 | JGI IMG/M metagenome (GOLD analysis project Ga0265760, IMG submission 200831) | Metatranscriptome of rhizosphere microbial communities from Maridalen valley, Oslo, Norway - NZI1 (Metagenome Metatranscriptome) | ecosystem: Host-associated > Plants > Roots > Rhizosphere >... | reverse complement strand
GTCGCCTGAAGCCGCGGCCGCCACCATCAGCGGGTGGGGCTTTCCAGTCACGGCCGCCGGAATGCATACGCTGGCTCAGGCGGTCGGTGAGCAGACCTTGTTCAATCGCACCGGCGGCGCGCCCGCCTTCGCGGTAGGGATGGCCCACATTTTCTCCAGCAGTTTGGGCGGACAGGCGGTGATGGCCATCTGGTATCACTTCGCCATCATGTTTGAGGCCTTGTTTATTCTTACCGTTCTCGATGCCGGTACACGCGTAGGCCGCTTCATGCTGCAGGATGCGCTCAGCCATGTGTGGAAGCCCCTTGGCCGAACTAGCTGGTATCCCTCAATTCTGGCTACCAGCGCGCTGATCGTCGCGGCCTGGGGATCGTTCTTGTGGCAAGGAGTAAAAGATCCACTGGGCGGAATCAATTCGCTGTGGCCGTTGTTTGGCATCTCCAATCAACTGTTGGCGACTGTGGCGATGTGCGTAGCCACGACCATCATCGTGAAGATGGGCAAGGCCCGCTATTCGCTCGTAACGCTGGTCCCGCTGGCGTGGCTGGTTGCGGTGACGTTTACAGCGTCGTGGCAAAAGATGTTCCATTCCAACCCGCGGATCGGATTTCTGGCGCATGCGCGACAACTGGCTTCGTCCGCGCCGACTCATGCGACTTCGCAGTTGATCTTCAACGACCGACTGGATGCCGTTGTGACTGGAGTGTTGATCAGCATGGTTGCGCTAATTTTGCTGGAATCGGTTTTCGTGTGGATCAGCGTGCTCTCTGGACGCATGCAGGCGCGAGTGAAGGAAGCGCCGTTTGTGGCGGCGCGTTTTGCGGCGGAGGAACAGGGATGAGCGTCGTGACGAAGATAGGACCGGATTCGAATGACAAGCCTGCTGCCGAGCCTTGCTCGACTGGACCCATCGACCTCGCTCAGGGCAGGCTCACGGGGGTGTTCGCCCCTACGTGGTTCATTGCAGTCGCGACAGCGTTGCTCTCTACTCTCCGCGAAATTTTCGATGAGTCTGCCTACTCACGTTTTCTTGCGCGGCATGGAGGTTGTTCTTGTCCGCGAGCCTATGCCGCATTTCTGCGCGAGCAGGAGGGAATCAAGGCTCGTCGTCCGAAATGCTGCTAAGCAGGAGTAAACAACGCTGCTTGCTCCCGGTGCTAGACTTTGCTTGATGCGCGTGCTTGGAATTGATTGCGGCACCGAATACACCGGTTACGGTGTGGTCGAACTGGGCCACGACGGCAGGTTGATTTGCCTCGGTTGCGGCGCGGTCAAGCTTTCTCCGCGCGAGTCCATGCCGGCGCGCTTGGCGATCATCTTCGATCGCCTGGGCGCGATCATTGTTGAACACCGGCCGGATCGGGTTGCCATCGAAGATGTTTTTTACGCGCTGAATGTGAAGTCGGCGCTCAAGCTGGGACAAGTCCGCGGAGTCGCCATGCTGGCCGCATCGTCAGCGGGACTCGAAGTTGCGGAGTACTCGCCGCTCTCCATCAAATCCGCGGTAGTCGGCTACGGCAGAGCAGAGAAGCAACAGGTGCAGCACATGGTTACGCGCCTGCTGAATCTGGCCGAGATTCCCGAACCTCCCGACGCCGCCGATGCCCTCGCCATTGCCATCTGTCACCTGCACACCGCCGCCACGCTGGAACGCCAACGGGCATAAGCGGATTTCTATGGGCAGGACGCCACAACGGAGGCGCAGAGTCCGCGAACCCATTGCCACATTTTTTGGCATAATCCTATCTGCATGTCCTTCCGCAAACTCCGATCATCAACGCTGACTTCTGTCCGGCATGCGCCTTTACTCGTGTGGCTGGCGTTCTGGTTGGCATGCCTTCCGCTGGGGGCACAGACTCAGCAACCCGCGGTTCCCACGGTCACTTTTACCTGTGATTTTCCCCACTCTGAACCGGATCACTATGTGATTTCCGTTTCCGACGATGGCAAGAGCGCGTACGACTCTGACAGCAAGCTCAGCCCGGAAGCCGAGGCGGAAGATTCATTCCATTCGGATTTCACCGTCTCCCAGGCGGGCCGGGCTCGCGTTTTTGATCTGGCCAGGCGCGCGAATTATTTCGAAGGGGAGATCGACTCCAAGAAAAAGAACCTCGCCTCCACTGGAACCAAAACTCTGACCTACAAAGACGGCCAGAAAAACACGCGCGCCAGCTACAACTATTCGCCGGTGGCTGCGGTTGAGGAATTGACCGCTTTCTTCCAGGCCTTGTCCACGACGTTGGAATTCGGCCATCGCCTCGACTATTATCTCCGCTACCAGAAGCTGGCCTTGGACGAGGAACTGAAAAAGATGGAAGAAATGTCGAATAGCCATCAGCTCGAAGAAATCTCGGCGGTGGCCCCGGTCCTGCAAAAGATCTTGGATGATCCGACCGTGATCAATGTGGTCAGAGCCCGGGCTCAGCGCTTGTTGCAAGCTCCCGCCACCAGGAATAAGTAACTGTGGGACCAACGAATATATGTGGTTTTCAGGCAACAGAAGGGTTCGAATGGTGTTCTAATGGAGAAAGAGGGGCCATCCGGGGGTGTTCCATGTGTAAGTCAGGCATCAAGCTGTTGACGACTGCGGTGTTCGTGTCGCTTCTTCTTACCATTCCCTCTTTCATGGTTCCGGCCTTTGGCGATTCGCAAGCCCGCGTGGTGCGGCTGAGCGAAGTTCAGGGCGAGGTGAAGATCGACCGCAATCTTGGCCAGGGCTACGAGAAGGCATTCCTGAATTTGCCGATCACTCAGGGCGCCAAATTGCAGACGAAAGACGGCCGTGCGGAAGTGGAGTTCGAAGACGGCAGCACGCTGCGAATTACTCCGGATACGGTGGTCGAATTTCCGCAACTCTCGCTGCGCGATTCCGGGGCCAAAGTTTCAGGCGTGCATCTGCAAGAAGGCACCGTCTACGTCAACTTCGACGGCGCCAAGGACGACGAGTTCACTCTGACCTTTGCCCATGAGAAGCTGTCGCTCGCGCATTCGACTCATGTGAGAATTGAAATGGCGGATGTCACTGCGACCGTAGCCGTATTCAAAGGCGACGCGCAGATCGACGGCGATTCAGGGACGGTAGCCGTCAGCAAGAACCACACGGCAACCTTTGATCTGACCGACGGCGACAGCTCCACCTTGGCGAAGGATGTTGAACCGGATCCCTTCGACGCGTGGGATAAGCAGCAGGATGAGTATCATCAGCAGTACGCCAGCAACTCCTACAGCAACTACTCGCCCTACGCGTACGGCACCAGCGACCTCAACTATTATGGCAACTTCTTTAATGCTCCAGGCTACGGAATGGTGTGGCAGCCTTATTTTGCCGGGCTGGGTTGGGATCCTTTCATGAATGGCGCCTGGGCATTTGCTCCTGGATTCGGTTATGGCTGGGTCTCCGGCTACCCTTGGGGCTGGACGCCGTACCACTACGGCTCATGGGCTTATCTGCCCACCTACGGATGGGCATGGCAGCCCGGCGGAACGTGGTCGGGATGGACCGGCCCGAGGACAATCCACCCGCCGACGAACTTTGTCGCGCCGCAGCCGCCGTCAAATCCAGGGCGCGGAACGATCATCGTGAACCGGGGCCCGATGCCCATGCCAGTGGGAAGAGCCTTCAACCGGCTGGAAATTTCCCAGAATTCTGCGGGACTCGGAATTCCGCGCGGCGGCGTGAAGAACCTGAATCGGCTGTCGAGCACGGTGCAGCACCAGGGCTTTGCCGCGGCAAAAGTTCATACCGCTCCCGTCGGGGTGAGTTGGTGGAATCGCGGATATTCTTCACCGGCCTCGCAAGCAGGGGCTGCGCATGCGAGTGCCGCCAGTGCCTCATCCGCACACGGCAGCGCGGGTCATTCCAGCGGTCATCACTAAGGCAGTTGTGGATACGAAGCTGGCCCGAACGGGACAGAACGATGTCTGGCCCGTTCGGACTCAATTCTTTAATTAATTCCCAACCCCGTACCGAACTAGAATGTTCCTGACATCACTACAGCCCTTTCGGGGGTCAGGATTGTTACCGTGGTTCCCTTGGTGATAGCGGGCGCCTTGCCGGCAGCCAGCAGCAGCGATGCGCTTCCGTTCTCGACGTGCATGCGACCCACGAATTTGCCATAGGGGGATTTTGGTGTTTTCCCGGGATCAACGAATACATCGAGCGGTGTCGCAGTTGGCAGTGACACATAATCACATTGCACGATGAATCTTATGTATCCCATGCCGGGCAGGGGTTCGGGTCGTGCAGGGGCGATAAAAGTTATGTACTGCGCGGTTCCCTGAGCGGTACCGCCATCAGGAGCCGAAAGGTTGATGGTCCAACTCGTAAAATAACCAGCGGTGTTTTGTGCTACTGCCGGCGCCAGCAGCGCTAGCGCAACAACAGCGAGCAATGAAGTTCTTAGCAGAGTTTTCATTTTGAATCTCCTTTATGACGCTCTGATTTGTTTTTGGGCCCGACAGCGTAACCAACAGTAGACCGAACAATCAGCCCGTCATAGGATTGCGGTCACAGCTCAAAGTACGCAATGTTGCACATCGATGTGACTGATTGGCCGATTCCACCAGTGGCAGACTGCAATGGACGGGCGAGCACAAAGATGCAGCTGACTACAAAACTGCCGGGCTATGTTTTGTGAGGAAAACATTGCATTGGCAGGGGTTTGTTGGATGCCAGAATGAACAGCGCGTGGTAAGCTTTTTGTCCGTCCCAGTCAATGAGAACTTAAAGGTGGTCCATGCGATCGTTTCTATTACCGGTTTTTCTGCTGAGCTGCTTTTCACTTTCGGGATTTGTCCAAACCGCGTCCGCGCAAGACTCGAGCAAATCAGCGGTCCAGCTTGATCACTTCGATCCGAAGAAAGTCGACGGTGCGGTCGACCCATGCACCGATTTCTACCAGTACTCCTGCAATCGCTGGATCGCGGACAATCCCGTGCCCCCCGACGAAATCTTTTGGGGATCTTTCGGGAAGCTGCAGTTGTGGAACGAGAGCTTTCTTCATCAGACCGTGCTCGAGGTCGCGGCCAAGCCGGCGACGGAGCGCACGCCGGTCGAGCAAAAAGTCGGAGATTACTGGTCTGCCTGTACCGATGCAAAACAGAGAAACGCGACCGCCCTCGACACCTTGCGGCCTAAGCTGCAGCGGATCGAGGCCATGCGCAACAAGAGCGAGATCGCGGAGGTGGTGGCCGATCTCCATCGTTCGGTTCCGGGCGCATGGAATCCCGCCGATCCCTCCACCTTTGCGGCGATGTTTGGCTTTGGCGCGCAGCCCGACTTTCACGACACCACGCACGTTATTGCGCAGTTCGATCAAGGCGGCATGGCGCTTCCCGGACGCGAGTTCTACCTGAACGATGACGCGAAGTCGGTCGAGATCCGGACCAAATACGTTGCCCACATCGCGCGCATGCTCGAACTTTCTGGTGTGCCGGCGACTCAGGCGAAGACGGATGCGGCGGTGGTGCTGCAAATGGAAACTGCGATGGCCAAATCCGCGATGGAAATCGTAAAGCGGCGCGATCCCAGAAATCTCGATAACGAAATGAGTCTGGATGCGGTCAAGAAGCTGGCACCATCGTTCGACTTCAGCCGCTATCTGCAATTGGTCCACGCCCCCGCGACGGCGGTTTTCATCGTCACCTCGCCGGATTTTTTTCGTGGAACTGAGCAGTTGATTCAAAGCGAGCCGCTCGATCACTGGAAATCATATTTGAAATGGCAGTTGCTGACTGGCCTCGCGGGATCGCTGAGCGATGATTTTGTAAACCAGGATTTTACTTTCTTTGGTCAAACTCTATTCGGCGCGAAACAGATTCTGCCACTCTGGCGGCGCTGCATTCAGGCGGAGGACCGCGACATCGGGCAAGCGCTGGGGCAGGCTTACGTAGCCCGTGCGTTCCCGCCCGAGAGCAAGCAGCGCGTCCAGGAGATGGTGAACGCACTCAAAGCCGCGCTCGCTCAAGAAATGGATTCCATGGACTGGATGAGTCCGGAAACCAAGCAGCAGGCCCACGTAAAGCTGGCTGCCCAGATTGACAAGATCGGATATCCCGACCATTGGCGCGACTATTCGGCTCTGGAAATTCGGCCGGACAATCACCTGGAGAACGTGGAGCGCTCCGCGGCTTTCGAACTGAACCGCCAACTGCAGAAGATTGGCAAGCCGCTCGACCGGACGGAGTGGCAAATGACGCCGCCAACGGTGAACGCTTATGAAGATGCACAGACCAACACCATCAATTTTCCGGCCGGGATTTTGCAACCGCCATTCTTCGATCCCAGCAAGGGTGACACGGTAAACTATGCGGCTGCCGGCGCGGTGATTGGGCACGAGACCATTCACGGCTACGACGACCAGGGGCGCAAATTCGACGCGAATGGAAACCTGCTCGACTGGTGGACGGCCGATGATGCCAAGGCCTACGAAAAACGAGGCGACTGCATCGCCGACGAGTACACCGAGTTTGTCCCCGAAGCCGGGGTGCAGCAGAACGGCCGCTTGACTCAGGGCGAGAACACGGCAGACAACGGCGGAATCCACCTGGCGCTATCGGCACTGGACGCGGACCTCAAGGGGAAAGGAGAGAGCCTCGATACTAAGGGTGAGGATGGTCTGACTGCGTTGCAGCGGTTCTTCCTCTCCTATGCCAATATATGGTGCAGCAACATTCGTCCGGAGATGATGCGGACGCTGCTGGTGAGCAATCCGCATCCGCTGGACAAATACCGGGTCAACAATGTGGTATCGAACATGCCGGAGTTCGCGAAGGCGTTCGGCTGCCACAAAGGACAAGCCATGGTGCGCGAGAACGCGTGCCGGGTGTGGTAAGAAACTTCTGGGGAGAAACTATGGAGGCCGGGCGTCCTCACCCGGCCTGACGCTTCGGCTCCGCTCGGGGCGGGCTCGCGAGACGCCCGCTCTCCATCATTTCTTCGCGTTCGCGGCTTCTTCCTTCAGATAGTTCGCGCTCAGCGTCCCTTTGTTTTTGGCTAACTCGATCAACGTAGGATAAAACTGGACAAACGTCGTATCCACTGCGGCGTGTTGTTCGTGGCAAGAGTAGCAGGCCGCCTCCTCGGGGACCTGCTTTGCCGGGCCATCGCCGTCGAAGCCGAAGAAAGCCCACTTCCCTGGAAATCGCGATTCATCTTTGACGTGAACTTCGCGGCCCATCAACTCCGATGTCTGATAGTGTCCGCTCTTGTTAATCGAAGCCTTGCTTCCCGCCACCCGTACTTCAAGCACCAGTATGGTCTTGTCGGGCCAAGTACCGGTTTGGAGGAATGCTTTGTAAGCATCAGGGTTCACAAAAACACTATCGAACATCGAGTGATCCATGCCCGTAGCGTTGGGACTGTAACTCATGTCGATGCCGGAGGTCAGATAGATCCACTCGCGGTAACTTGCCGGAAACAGCAGACGTCCATCCGCAGTGTAGGTTGGCGTCTGAGTGGACGAAGTCTCTTGAATCGGCTGCGCAGGTGCAGTCTTCGAGTCGTACTGCCCAGGGAAAAGGAAAGCCAGGCAGAGCAAAAGCCAAGCGCGCATGGTTGCATCCTCCGTCCAATCTTTATAGACGTTCGGTGGAATCGACGGTTAGCGCCGTCTCTAAAGCGTCAACCGGAGGAAGCCGGTCAAAACCCGCCCCTCAATGTCAAGAATGAAGCTCATGATGACGCTTGCGCCCCAACGTAATGTTCTCCGCGCCGAAGCAAATCGCGTATACTGAAGTCAGCCCTTAACCACGAAGATCATCGCAACCAGCCCTGCGCCTTCGCGATTGAGAAGACTCAAAACCAAGGCGCGGCAGGAGATCTATGTCGTTAATCAATGGAGACAAATCGCGAGCTCATCGTGAACGGAAGCAGAACATTCAGCGCCGTTTACGGACTCAAGCACTACTCCAGGCCGAGGCTGCCAAAACAAAACCCGCGGGCGTGCGCAAGAAAGTGAAGTCTGCTGCCCATCCCGAGCCTGCCGCGCCATAGTTCGCGAACGGCCTAGAACCGCGATGCTCGGATGGATCGCAACCCGCAAAATCATCCCTGGAGGTGGGTATGGCTGGTCGAAGTCGCTCAAGTTTTAACAAACGCCAGAAGGAGCGCTCGCGTCAGGACAAGCAGCGCGAGAAATTAGAAAAGAAGCAACAGCGCAAGCTGGAGAAACAATCTGGTGTCCCCGGCGAGAACGACGATTTCGGGCACAACGATTTCAGCCTGGCTGGAGATTACGAAGAGCCCGAAGAAGTAACCGCCTCCAATTCGAGCGTCGAGGATTAGATCTTAAAGCTCTCTTCAGCCAGCCTTTCGCGAGCCTCACGTAGCCCCGGACGCCTTCGTCCGGGTTCTTTCTTATGACGAACGAATGCGCCTCAACGGTGTCGGGCAGGGCGTCTCCTTTTCGGACTGTTCTTCGGACTGTTCGCAATGGCGTCCTTCAAAAACTGAACAATTTCCGGCGCGCTACTCGGCTTCAGCAGCACTGGTATGTGGAGACGCCGGAAGCAGTGCATCGTCGGCTTAGACCTGCCCCCGGTAAACGCTGCGATGGCCTGTGTCGGGTTCCTCTTACGAATCGCCCTAGATAGTTCGAGTCCGTTCATGCCCGGGTGTACGTAGTCAGTCACAACGAGATCATAGGGGCCATGTTCGCTGTAATGTTGAAATGCGGCGTTCCCGTCGATCGCGCATTCAACTTCGAAGTCACCATCCATTTTAAGGAAGGTCGAGAGGAAGTCTGTCACCGCCTTTTCGTCATCAACCAGGAAAATTCTCATTTCTCCCTGCTTTGACTTTACGGGTTCAGCCTCGGCTAAGGAATTCATTTCCTGCCCAAGAACGCATGCTTGGCTGTTTTGCCCGAGGCGTGCCATAGCTTGAAAATCTCAAACACAATCACTGTGGCATAGCTGACCGCGATCCAAACCCCCACCTCCTCGACCGGCAGGCGCGCCCAGGCTCCGATAAATAGTCCTAACATTTGTGCCGGCTGGAAACCCCACCATTGATAAGGCACGGCCAAAGTGGCTTCCCAGATCAAACTTACCAGTACGATGATGAAAAGCGTCAGGCTGAAGGCGCGCCAGTTGATGAACGGCCGGGCGGTCGGAAAAAAGCTAACCGCGGGAACGAAACCGCCAAACACGAGCACGGTAAAGTATCCCGGAAAACCCTCCGGATACGGCGAGAACATTTTCTTGTAGATCACAGCCAGCAGGATCAGCACGACAGCGACAATCGCCGACGTGGTATGGAACTGAAACAGGCGAGCAATCTTTTTCGATTCGCCCGGGTAATCAGGGACGTTGTAAGCCAGCAGCCAGAATTCGTCCAGCCAGACGTAAGTCAGCAACACGCACAGGAAGCCGGTGAAATAAAAGATGTACTCCTCGATCGGAACTGGGGTGCCCAGGGCGGGAGCGCCGATACCGAGAGTCGCGCCCGCATTTGGAAAAACAAAAAACCTCTGGGCGAAGAAAAAATCCAGTCCGAAACCAATGGGCACGAGAACGGCGATCGTCCACCAAAAAGCCCGCCGCGGAATTTCCACGCCTTCGGCGGGCAGGAACCAGAAGGCGATCACGACGATGGGCACGATGAACAGCAGCAAGCTCCAGGTATAACCGTGGGGGCTGGGATTGGAAGTTGAGACCTGCGGCGTCGCGGGGAATCTTACCGAGCGCAGAGTGATCGCGGCCGGAACCGCGACCATGGCCACCATCGCAGCGACAATCCAGGCGCTGCGGCGCGGCGTGGGATCTTTGCCGAACACGAGAATGGGCAAGGCGATCCTCCTGAAGCTTGCAGTGAAGTTCGGAGAATTCTACTCTTGCCGAGGTATTTCCATTACCGATGAAGATTCGGCATCTTCAGCCGGGGTCGCGGCGACAGCGACCAACGCAGCCCGCAGACGATTCCATTGACGGGAACGGGGACTTAGCTGCAAAGTTCTCCCGGGCTCTGTCTCGTGTTTACTTCCTCACTGCACCACGATGCCGGCGTAGCCGACGACCATTTCCCGGTCGCCGGAGACTTCTCCCGAGGTCGCGTACTTGATCAGGTTGGCGGAGGTTGCGCCCAGACGCTTGGCGGCAGTTAGCATCACAATGGCGGGCCCGAAGCCGCACATGCTTATGTCTTCGCGCATCACCACGTCGAATAGGCCTCGGGCATCGAGTGTCAGCATCCGCTCGATGGCTTTGTGATCTTTTATCCGGGTGACGGCGTCATTCTCGTAGTGATTCATATCGCTCGAGGCTACGATCAGGATACTCGCCGCTTGTGCCTGAATGGTGCTGGCTAGGGCTTCGCCCAGCTTTTCTAAAATGTCGAACTGTGCCGTGCCTAGCGCGATGGGCACGAAGGTGAAATCCGGACGGAGGGCTTGGAGAAATGGCAATTCGACCTCGATGGCGTGCTCGTTGCGATGGGCATTGGCATCTTCAGTCAGGAGAGGAAAACTTTCTTTCAGGGCATCGGCCAAAGAAGAGTCGATTGGGGGTTTGGCAATCGGGGTCTCCCAGGCG
>Ga0265760_10000564_pt1 | contig 10531 bp, 9 predicted proteins | sample NZIome_2_FD_200831 | JGI IMG/M metagenome (GOLD analysis project Ga0265760, IMG submission 200831) | Metatranscriptome of rhizosphere microbial communities from Maridalen valley, Oslo, Norway - NZI1 (Metagenome Metatranscriptome) | ecosystem: Host-associated > Plants > Roots > Rhizosphere > Soil... | reverse complement strand
GCAGGGCATCCGCGTGGATGAAGGCCACCAGATTCCCCGCCTGCAATACCTGCTCGCCATGATTCTCGCGCAGAAACAGAACTACCAGGCCGCCGCCGAGCACATGCAACTATTTCTCAGCCTAGCCAAACAACCCGAAGACATCGAACTCGGCAAAAAGGGCCTGGCTGAAATCCAGAAGTCCTCCGCCAGCGTCCACCCCCCTGCCGCGGATCAGAATAAAGACAAATAAGGCGAGGATAAATTTCACTCCGCACAAAAGCGGTGCCCAACTTTTCTCGCGTTCTCCGCGAGAGGGCGGGGCTCCGAACCAGTTCGGGAAGAATCAACAGAGTGCATAGCAGGTTTTGTGCAAACCAATTCCTAATTCTGCTACCATGGGCCCACTCGGAGACTAGAACTCCAGCCATGTCTTCAGCGCGGTGGTCGAGAGTGTGGTGAGAGCAGAGAATAGCAGGTGCCGTAGGAACGACAGCATTCCGCTTGTCGTTTCCGGGCAACGGGACTGCGGCAGGAGCTTGGTGTGAGTGATCTAGAGAGAGCTGTGCGGGTGCGCCGGAGCAGGTCGCGACAGCGCCGGCGGGTTCGCCGGACTGTCCTTCTGTTTGCGCTGCTCGGACTCGTCTACCTTGGCGCCTGGTGGAATTTCTCGGTTCGCTCTTCCCCTGCTAACCCAGAACAAACCGATCTCAAATGGACGCAAGGCGACCTGGGCCAGAACCTGGCCGTGCTGGCCAGAACGTCGGTCTCCGCTCCCATTTCGCTTCCGCGGCGCGTGGTTTATCCCTATTCCGTTATTCCGGGAGGAGTGCAAACCGCGGACGATCTCCGCCAGGTGAGTGAGCACGATGGCGTCGTCGGCAGCCACTACGCGGGCTTTGATTTTCGCCGCGCCAGAATCGTGGAACTCGATCAGCCCAAGCTGGTTTATCTTTCGTACCGCATGGGCGACAAAGTTTTTTGGACGGGAAAGAGAATCAGCTTGCACAAAGGCGAGAAGCTGATCACCGATGGCCGGACGACCGCGCGTACCCGCTGTGCCAACCAGATTTCAGAAAGCGCGCAGCCCGCAGTCTCGCCGGCGGAGCCTCCCGCGGCAAGATTCGAGGAGCCATTCGACGGCACCGCCGGGCAAATTCCGTTCCCCGGAGACCTCAACGCTATGGGCCCAGCGCGCGAACTCGCAGGCCTCGGCGCCGCGGCTCCTCCGGGATTGCAGAGTTCAAACCGCGCTCCGCTGCCCGGGGGCGGTCTGCCGCCCGTTTTTCCGCCTCCCATTCCAACCAAGAGTTGCCCACCCGGGGAAGTGTCGACCGGACCCAATAGCCCTTGCCATCACCACAAGGCACCGCCTGCGGTTCCTGAGCCCGCGACCATTGTGCTGGTTTCCTCGGGCATCGTCGGAATCTACTGGCGGCGGCGAAAGGTTGCAGCCAAACACTAGCCTACAATTGTATGCGAGTCGCGGCCACGGTATAGGCTCCGTTAAGCTCACGTGCGCCGAGTTTTGCCGGAGGAACTAGACGTGCCCCGCTTCCTGTTTGCCGGATGCTTTATAATTTTTGCTCTTTCCATGACGTCCAGTCTCGCTGCCGCGCAATCCATGCAGTTGTTTGTGGATCTGAGCGATGCGCCCCGCAACATCTTCCACTCGCGGCTGACCATTCCGGTTAAACCGGGACCGTTCACGCTGGTTTATCCCAAATGGATTCCCGGCAATCACCGTCCCTCCGGGCCCATCGCCAACGTCACCGGGGTCAAGATGGAAGCGGCTGGGCAAACCCTGGCGTGGCAGCGCGATCCCGTGGACATGTACGCGTTCCATGTCGATGTGCCCGGGGGCGCGAGTGAGCTGCAGGTTTCGCTCGATACCATCACCAACGACGGCAGTGCGGGCGCGAGCGGACCGGCGGCGACCACCAATGTTCTCGATTTGAACTGGAACCAGGTCGTGCTCTATCCGCAGGGCGCGAATTCGGATGAGGTGCAGGTAGAAGCGTCGCTCACTCTACCGCAAAGATGGAAATTCGGGACAGCAATGCCAGTTGCTACGGTCACAAAGAGTGGTACCAACGAAATCATTGGATTCAAGCCCGTCTCGCTCACCACGCTGGTTGATTCTCCACTCGTCGCAGGCGATCACTATCGCAGGATCGAGCTGACCAAGCCGGGAGAAACTCCGGTGCACGTCATCGACATGGTCAGCGAGAGTGAGGCTGGACTGGCGATGGCGCCCGCCGACGAGGCTGCTTACCGCAAGCTGGTAGCGGAAACCGGGGCGCTGTTCGGGGCGCGGCATTATCTCGAATACCATTTCCTGCTCACGCTCAGCGACGAGGCTGGTCATCACGGCGTGGAGCATCATCAGTCCAGCGACAACAGCGTGGCGGAGCGCATGCTTCTTGATTCCGATCAGCATCTGATGGAAGCGGGCCTGCTGCCGCACGAGTTCACGCATTCTTGGAATGGAAAATATCGCCGGCCTGCGGGACTGGCGACGCCCAATTATCAGGATCCGATGGTGGGCGATCTGCTGTGGGTGTACGAGGGACTCACCGAATATCTGGGCACGGTGCTGACGGCGCGCTCCGGGCTGTGGACGCCGGAACAATACCGCGAAGCGCTGGCGGAAACTGCGGCAATGCTCGACCATCGCGCCGGGCGCACCTGGCGGCCACTCGGAGACACGGCGCGGTCGGTGCAGATTTTGCGGATGGCAGGGCCGGAGTGGCAGAGCTGGCGGCGCGGGCTGGATTACTATCCGGAGGGGCAACTGATCTGGCTGGAGGTGGACACGATCATCCGGCAGCAGAGCCACGGGCAGAAGTCGCTCGACGATTTTTGCCGTCTTTTTCATGGCGGGGAAAGCGGTCCTCCGAAGGTTGTGCCTTACACCTTTGACGACTTGGTGCAGGCGCTGAATCAGGTTGTGCCATATGAGTGGGCCACTCTTTTGAAAGATCTGGTGACTTCAACCAGGGCGGGTGCGCCGCTGGGCGGGATCGAACGGGGCGGCTGGCGGCTGGTTTACAACGATCAGCCCAACCTGTTCATCCACACTGGCGAGAAACTGCGCAAGTCGGCGGATGCTGCTTACTCGCTTGGCTTGGTAGTCAAAGAAGATGGCGAGTTCTCGGACGTGATCCACGGGTCGCCGGCGTACGAGGCGGGCATTGGTCCGGAGATGAAGCTGGTCGCGATCAACGGGCGAGCCTGGTCGAGGGATGTTTTGCAGGATGCGCTGCGAGCTTCGAAAGACAGCAAGCAGCCCATCGATCTGCTGGTGGAAAATGCCAAGTCCTTCAAGACCTACTCCGTCGCCTATCACGATGGCATCAGAAATCCGCATTTAGAGCGCAGCGAAGGGACGGATGTTCTGGGAGAGATTTTGAAGCCGCTGAGCAAGTAGGAGCGCGACTTCCGTTAGCTCCTGAGTGGTTATGGACCGATCAGGCGGACGGGAACGGGTGAGGCGCCGGAGGCGCCAATGATAGGAGAGGCGGCGGTGGGTGAGTTACTGCAGCCAGCGATGTTGAGCACGTGGATCTCGATGTCGCCCCTATGAGCGACGGGTCCACCGCCGTGAACCTCATCGATAAATGCCTGCAGGAAGCCGACGACCGTAAGCGGTTGGCCGCTCACCGGGAAACCTCCCGGCGGGAAGTTCGTGTCGATGATAGGGATCGTCACGATGGAATTACTGGTCGTGACGAAATAGCCGCTTTGCGGGCCGCTTTGTGCGGTAATTTGCATTGGACTAGCAGGCCACGGACTTGGGTCGAGGAGGTCTTGGCCTTTGCGCGGGCCTGCTGCGCTCGCGTTAATGAGGCATTCAGTTCCCAAATCGCTCAAGCCTCCTGGTCCGCCGGGGTTAAAGCCGTTGTCCCAAGTTATGGTGTTAGCACCGCCTCCGCAGGAAATGACCTGATAGGAGGTCGACCTGTCGGCACATTCGATGCTCTGTTCATAAGGAGATGCTCCAAGGCAGACGGAGGGGCAGACGTTTGATCCGTTATTGGTAGCTATCAGCGCCGGCACATAATCGACCTGAGGACGCGGGGAAGTGGAGGAGGTTGGAGGATCGTGGTTTGTTGGGAAAGTGATCAGTTGGCAAGTGGGCAGTCCCGATTGACAGTCAGCGGTGAGATTTAATTGCTCGCCGATCACATTAGCACCCGCATTAGTTTCAATGACCCCGGTCGCAGTATTAACGAACGGAGCGCCCGAGTTGTTGGGATCGGAGTTGGCGATTAGCCAGGGCTTCACGCTGTTGGGCGCGATTGGCGTAAAATTTTGCACGTTCGCCGGGCTGTAGGCCTCGGCGGTGGCAGTGGCTTTCACAGTGGCGGTGCGATTTCCCCAGATTCGAGCGAAGAAAGTGGGAAGGGTGGTGACTTGCAATGTGACCGTAACGTGCGGGTTACTGTTGGTCGGATTAGCCGTGGCGGGGAAAGTCACAGTTTGCGACCAAGTAATCGGCTGACCTGCCACCTGATTGATCACAGGGTTGGCGGTCATCATAGCGTTAATTGCGGATGAGGCCATGGTACGAGACAATCCCGCGGCGTTTAGCAGGTTGGGGTCACCGGGAGGAAGCGTGGTAATACCAGAATCCGCAATAGCTTTAGCACCGGCAAGGGCGGCAGCATCGGCGGCGCGCTGGATCTCGCTTCGAGCTGCGTAAAGGGTGGCGACATCGATTGCCAGTGCAGCCATGGCCAGCAAGCTCAGTAACGAGATTGCGACTAACACGATCGTCTGGCCCCGCTCATTTGCGCGCAAAGCTGTATTCCGAGTCATCACCTGTCCTTTAGTTCATATTCGCAGCTGTGGCGTCGGTTGTGATGTTTGTGAGCGCGTAATTGGCACCTGGAACCAGCAACTGAATGACGTTGTTAAAGTGCCACTGATAAGGATATTGGATCTGGACATAGGTATCGGGTATGTACACATTCGGGGGGCCGGTTATGGCTGGGCAGCGTGGCGAGGAACAAGGACGCATGATTGTCAGTACCAACGCCGGGGAGCAGCCTGTCGCGGAATAAGTCCAGGTCATTGGTGCACTTATGCCGCCCGGCGCCGGCATGGTTGAGAGACCGCAGTCATTAACTCTCATGGCTTGCAGGTAGGAAGCAACTAGATAGCGCACGGCGTCAACAGTCGGCGGCGTGCCGCTATTCAACAGGTCGTTTGTTGGCTGGCTGGCTCCGAAGCGCGCGCCTTCGCGCACGGCATTGTTCAGTTCCTGTTTTAAATTGAAGGCTCCGCCAAAGTCGAAAATTCCTATGACCAAAACCACAAGCAGCGGGAGGGCAACGGCGAATTCGATGAGGGCGGCGGCCTCGATACCTCGAAGTCGAAGGATATGCGACCAAAGAGCCGTGCCGACTTTGTTTTGACCCGCCACTAGCGTCAGTATTCTCCTTTCATCTGCACGTCAGCCTTCAATACCAAGTTGAACGGATTTGAACCGTACGGGACGACAGGAAACGGAAGCGAGAAATTATATGGATACTGAAAGCTAACAGTCACTCCGCAAGCTGGCAGACCCGGACTCGCCGCCGGAGTGAGTTGTACGTTTGTGCACATGGTTATGTTGTTATTTCTGCTGGCTGTATTGCAGCTGAGCGTCCCCCCTCCACAAGACACAGCTGACGGGGGAGGGTAGGTCTGGATTTGATTGGGGTCGAGTCCGGCAGCTTGTAAGGCCGCTGTCACGGTGGTGGCTACTGTGGAGGGCGTTGTTGCCGTGTTCCCGCAACTCGCGCAGCTGGACATGGTCGCAACGAGAGCACCTTCACGCGCGGCGTGGTTAATGGTGGCGTAGACGTTGAAGGCGCGACCGAACCAGTAGATGCCCAGCATGATCATGAAGAAAATGGGCAGTACCAGGGCGGCTTCAGCGATTTCTGAGCCGAGGGTTCCGGTTGCGAGTTTTCTTACTCTACTCACTTCTGATTCACTTCCTGCACGCGCGAGGACGCGCACGCCTACACTTTAGTTCACACTTGCTCATGCGCCGCCCCAGATTTGGCGGCTGGTGTACAAGACCATCGCGATGGCTACGGCTACGCCAAAGGGCACCTTTACCAAATCTGGATTATCCAGGGTCAGGTCGGGTCCGGGCAAGTGCATACTCAGGAAAGCGGCGAGCATGCGTCCCAGGTTGCGGGCGGTCTCGCGGATGCGTTTTTTCCAGACGACCATGACGGCGGCCATCAGGCCGTTGACCAGGATTCCAAGTACCAGCACGGTCAGCAGATTTTGCGGACCGAGGAAAGCTCCCAGGGCGCCTACAAATTTCCAGTCTCCGGCGCCGAGGCTGCGGAGCAGGACGAAGGGCAGAAGCAGGGCCAAGCCAAGGCCGGCGCCCAGCAGGGAATCTTTGGCACCGGACCAGCCCCGCAGGTACGAATTGGCCGCAATCCCGAGCACGAGGCCGGGAACAGTCAGCCAGTTGGGGATGCGGCGGGAGCGCCAGTCCGTCCATCCACCGGCGATGGCCAGCAAGGCAGGCAAGGTCAAGATTAATGCTCCTTCTCTGGCTATGGCCATACGGGGATGGCCAGGGAATTCGCTGGAATATGCATCAAAAAGTCCGGGTAGGCGGCGCTGCGCCTCGACGAGCGATGATGGGCGGATTGTCACACAGGGTTTGAGGCAAGTCAATGTTACCGGCGCGGTGGATTGGGGGCGGTCTTGGGGAACACCCGACCGAGCTTCGCTCGGCTACCCGGACGAGGGCGTCCGAGTCCACGCGGAAATCGTTGTGTCACGTGGGCATTGTTGCGCTGCACGGGCGTGGACGCCCGCGCCCACACTAACGAGTTAGCGGGGCTGGGGTGCGCTGGGCCACGACGCGGCGGGCGGTCTCGGCCAATTGCTTGGCTTGCGGCAGCAGGTCGAGGGCTTTCAGGACCTCGGGATCGGCTTCCGCCTTTACTTTCAGACCTTCCTCCTGGCCGAAGGCGTTGACGAAGATTTCGCTCTTGATGTTAGAGCGTACCCAATCGTTGTTCTGCAGCAGTTCGGCTTCGGTGAAGGGAACCTTTTCCGCGTCGAGGAACTTGCGGAAGTCCTGCATGGTGGCATCGTCAACTTCGAAACTCTTGGTCGGGTGGTGGTTGACCATGTAGTGTTTGGCGTAGTTGAAGAAAGCGTAGTGCTGCAGGAGCGAATCCTGAAAGGGCGTGCTCTTGACGGGATCGATCTTGACGTCAGGGGTAATTCCGCCGCCGCCGTAAACGGTGCGGCCGCTGTCGGTGAGCTTGACCTCGCGGTTGGCGGTGCTGTTCTTCTCATCGTCGGGACGCTCGAAATAATAATCGTAGAGCGAGATGTTGGAATAGTCGCGCTGAATCAAACGTCCGCTGGGCGTGTAGTAATGAGCAGTGGTCAGGGCTAATCCGGTATTTTCGGAGAGCGGATAGACGGTCTGCACCAGGCCCTTGCCAAACGTGGTTTCGCCGACGATCAGGCCGCGGTCGTGATCCTGAATGGCGCCAGCGACGATCTCCGCGGCGGAAGCGGTGCCGCGGTTGACCAGGACCACCAGAGGATAATCCTTGCCGCCGTTGCCGTGACTTGCGGTATAGCGTTTTTCCTGCGAGGCACGGCCGTGGTGCGACACGATCAACTGACCTTTGCGCAGGAACTTATCGGCGACGCCTACGCCTTCACTGAGCAAGCCTCCGGGATTCTGGCGGAGGTCGAGGATCAGGCCTTTCAGGTCCCCCATCTGATCGAGCGCGTCGGAGACTTCTTTTTCCGTGGTCTCGTTAAAGCCGGTGATGTGGAGATAGCCGATTCCGGGCTTGATCAGGAAGTGCAGGTCGACGCTGTAGCGCGGGATTTCATCGCGGACGACGGCGAACTCGATGGGCTTGTCCGTGCCCTCGCGCACGATGGTGATGTGGACGGTGGTTCCTTTGGGACCTTTCAGCAGGTCGGCTACGTCGCTGGTGCTCATGTTGTCGGTGGGCTTGCCGTCGACTGCGACGATGACGTCGCCGGGACGAATGCCGGCGCGATAAGCGGGCGTGCCCGCAAAGGGCGCGATGACGATGACTTTATTGTTGCGCGGTCCGACGGTCATGCCCACGCCGTAGTACTTGCCGCGCTGATCCTCGCGCAACAGGGCGTAGGATTTGGGATCAAAGAAGTTCGAGTGCGGGTCGAGAACGTGCAGCATACCGGGAATGGCGCCGTTATAAATCGCTTTGTCGGCGTTCACGGGCTCGGCGTAGTTCTGCTCGACCAGACTGTACACGTCGGTGAACTGGCGCAGGCTGTCACGAACATCGGAATCCCCGCCCGGGGCTGCGGCCGGGTTGATCTTCTGTCCGAAGACGATGCCAAGGAATCCACAGGTGACCAGAACGAAGAGCGCAAGATAGAGTGAGCGACGAGAACTACGGGCCATTCTTTTAGTTTCCTTCGGTTCGGGCGTAGAACGGGCCCGGCCACCGCATCTGAGCGAAGTATAGCACGTCCTTAAACGGTCGAAACGGTTTGATCGACCCTAGGTAACCACCCCGGCAAGGGCGGCGCTACCCGCTCACTGTTAAGTAAGATGCGGGTCGGAGGCTGGGGGTTCGGGAACTTTGTTGCGATATTTCGGCGGACAGGCTGCGGATGTCAAGTGATTGTCAAATAACGGGCCCCGCGTTGCCGCCATTGCGCCGGGGCAGTATGATGAGTCGCATGGGCTTTTCGGAGACGATCTTCCTGTTTTTGCTGGCCTTGATCATTTTCGGGCCCAAGAAGTTGCCGGAGATCGCGCGTCAGATCGGGAAGGCGCTGAACGAGTTCCGCCGGGCCTCGAACGAGTTCAAAGCTCAAATTGAATCGGAGATTTCACAGCTGGAAACGGAGCATCATCAGCAGATTTTGCCCCCGTCCCAGGCCCCGAAAAATGCGGTCGCGGCATCGCCCGTGACGCTGGAATCGGCCGCCAGCCATGGTGTATCCCTGGAACCCGGCCCGCAGCGTGGCTTAGAGCCGGGTCCGGAAGCGGGTTCTGAACCCCATGCTTTCATGAAAGCTCCCGATGCCTGATCTTCTTGCCGAAGCGCCGTCCTCTAAACCGCCGCAGGATGCCATGCCAGCGATGAGTTTCCTTGAACACCTGGAGGAACTGCGGCGGCGGCTGGTGTACTGCATTATCGCGGTTGCGGCGGGCTTTTTTGGCTGTTGGTACTACGCAGAAAAGATCTACGGCGTCATCCAGCAGCCCATTATGGACGCCCTCCGGCACAACGGGATGGCGGACAAGTTGGTGGTCACCAACCCCGTCGATGCCTTCAACCTTTACTTGAAGACCGCGGCGCTCGCCGGGCTGTTTGTGGTCTCACCCTTTATCCTCTATCAGACTTGGATGTTCATCTCTCCCGGCCTCTATCGCAATGAGAAACGGTATGCTTTGCCATTTATGGTGTCGACGATTGGACTGTTTCTGGCAGGGGGCTTCTTTGGCTACAAGCTGGTATTTCCGGCGGCGCTGGATTTCCTGATCGGGTACGGCAAGCAGTTTCAGCCGATGATCACGGTTCACGAATATACCAATCTGTTTCTCAGCGTCATTCTCGGGCTGGGCGTGGTCTTCGAGTTGCCGATTCTAGTCTTCTTTCTGGCGCTGATGGGAGTGGTGAGCGCCGGTTGGATGTGGCGCAACGTGCGTTATTCGATTCTCGTGATTTTTATAGTCGCGGCCATCCTCACGCCTACTACGGACATTTTGAATATGTGCATCTTTGCCGCGCCCATGATCGCGCTTTACCTGGCGAGCATCGGAATCGCTTATCTGGTGCATCCAAAACAACGGAAGGCGAGGGCGGAAAAAAAGCGAGCATGAAAGTTTTCAAGATTATCGGCGTGATGTGTTTTCTGACCGTGCTTGCCTGCTCCAGGCAGAAGGATGCGGCTGCCGCCACGCCCGCGACGACGGAAGCGAGTGTCACTCCGGCTGGTCACATTGAAATCAGGGTTACGAACGATTCCGGCGGTGGGATGTCTTTCAACGAAGTTCGGGCCATGCGATATGTGAAAGAAATCGTGGCCCTCGGCCCTCGTCCCATCGGAAGCGCGAATCACAAAAAGGTTGAAGACTACATTCACGCCCAGTTGAAAGGCGACGTGGTTGAAGACGACGTTTTTACTGTAAATTCAACCGAAGGGAAGTTTCCCGTCCACAACATCCTTGCGAAGTATCCGGGGACGCGCGACGGCATCATCGTGATCGCGAGTCACTACGATACTAATTGGCCTCTCAAAGACACGGCTTATATCGGGGCGAACGATGGCGCTTCTTCGAGCGCGTTGCTGCTCGAAATTGCGAACCAGCTGCGGGGCAAGAAGCGGGACGGCTACAGCGTATGGCTGCTGTGGGACGATGCGGAAGAGTCGATGAGGCTGCCTTGGTACGATCCCGAGGCGCTTTACGGGGTACGCCACCTTGCTCAGAAATGGAAGGACGATGGAACCATCAAGAAGATCAAAGCTTTTCTTCTGGAAGACATGATCGGAGACGCGG
>Ga0265760_10000563_pt1 | contig 10538 bp, 10 predicted proteins | sample NZIome_2_FD_200831 | JGI IMG/M metagenome (GOLD analysis project Ga0265760, IMG submission 200831) | Metatranscriptome of rhizosphere microbial communities from Maridalen valley, Oslo, Norway - NZI1 (Metagenome Metatranscriptome) | ecosystem: Host-associated > Plants > Roots > Rhizosphere >... | reverse complement strand
GAGAAAGAACTGGCCCCAGCTTGCGCAGTCGAAATCGGCTGCCCAATCGGGCAGCTTACTGCCCAAGGCCTTGCGAAATAGCTTGCCGCGTCCGAAGGGCAGTGCCACCAGCACCGCTGCACCCACGTCCGCGGCTGCCGGCAGCAGCCGCTCCTCTGCGTCGCGGTTGTCGATCGCGTAGTCGATCTCCAGGAAATCGGGCTTGCCCCGTTTAAGAATCGCTTCGGTGGCGCCATAGGCTCCTTTGAAGGTGGTCGTGATCCCCGTATAGCGGCACAGGCCCTGGGCTTTTAGCGCGTTAAGGCCGCCCATGTCCTGGCCCGGGTCGTGTACGTTGTGAAGTTGCAGCGCGTCCACTTTGTCGGTCTTGAGCCGCTGCAAAGACTCCCGGGCTTCCGCGGCCTCGCCGCCGCTCCGGTAGTCTTCAAGTTTAGTGGCGATGAATACGCGCGAACGCAACTTTGTCTCGACCAGGATGCCGCCGATCACGTTTTCAGCGTTGCCGTAGGAGGGTGCAGTATCGACAACGGTGCCGCCGCCCGCCACTAGCGCACGGATGACCTCGGCCTGCCCGGTCCGCTCCTGCGGATTCGCTCCCACATTGAATACGCTAGCCGTGCCGACGCCGATCACCGGCAGGGTTTCACCGTGGCCGTGCGGAATGGGACGAGCCAGCATAGGCTTTTGCGCGTCCGCTGCAGACAGTCCCGGTATCAATAGACTTGCACCCAATCCGCCGCACAAGATCACAGCGTCACGACGCGAAAGAAGCTGGTCGTCGCCCTTCATGTGTACCCCCGCTGCGCTACCCGATCGCAGCATACCAAGACCGGCTGGCAAGAATTCGACCTGAGTAAATTCAACAACTTGCCGCGCGGCGCCCGTTGCGTTTGGCAACTGAGCGCGACGAAGCAGCACTAAACACGCAAGACTCACGCAATAGTTATCGCGTATGACCTTCGCACTGGGTATTCAAAGTGCTCAGCGGCCTTTACCAGGCAATACCGCTAGGAAATGTTCCTTTACTAACGGTGGCTCTTGGTAAAGAATGCTTTCCTATAGGATCAAAGATGCGCGCCACTGGACAATCACTAAAGAGGATCGTCGCAGGCGAGGAAATCGCCACGTTTGTTCCCTATGCCCTTCCGCCTCGTAACCCTGGATTGAATGTCGATGGTGAACTTTCGGCGCCGGTCAGGCGCGCTGAGCGAGCACTTGCGCGTCTGGAAGTAGCTGGAGAGATGGTCCCTTCGCTCGACTGGTTCATCTATGCCTTTGTCCGCAAAGAGGCAGTTCTCTCCTCTCAGATTGAGGGTACTCAAGCCACTCTAATAGATCTCTTTCAGTACGAAGCCGAACCAACTCCCCGAGTGGTCGGTGATGACGTACACGAAGTCTGCAACTACTTGGACGCAATCAAGTACGCGCGAGTACAGATTAAGAGCGCTCGCGGGCTGCCGCTCTCCATACGTTTATTGAACGAGGCGCACCGCCGTCTCATGCGCGGAGTCCGCGGTGCCAACAAGCAGCCGGGCGAAATTCGCCGCAGCCAGAACTGGATTGGTGGGACGCGTCCCGGCAACGCCATTTTCGTTCCTGCGCCACCGGAAGAGTTGACGGCACTTCTGGCAGACCTTGAGAAGTATCTTCACACCAAGAATGGCTTGCCGCCGCTTGTTCGCATTGGGCTAGCACATGTTCAGTTCGAGACCATCCATCCCTACCTCGACGGGAATGGCCGCATCGGTCGGCTACTCATCACATTGCTGCTCGAGCATTGGAAGTTGCTGTCGGCGCCACTCCTGTATCTCAGCCTCTTCTTTAAGCGTCACCGAGCCGAGTATTACCGCCTGCTCGGTGAAGTGCGAAGGAGTGGTGACTGGGAATCGTGGATTGGGTTTTTCCTGGAAGGCGTTGCAACGATTGCGGATGAGGCTGTCATTGCCGCCCGCGAGGTCTTCGCGTTAGTCTCCGAAGATCGCCAGCGCCTGATGGCCGCGCCGGGCGCCTCCGTTATGGCAATCCGGTTGATGGAGCGACTGCCCATACACCCTGTCGTCACCATCCCGACAGTTGTCAAGCTGCTCAAAACAACGAAGCCGACTGCAGGTAAGGCAGTCCAGCTCCTGGAAAATCTGGGCATGCTGACCGAAACCACGGGCAAGCAGCGCGACCGTACCTTTGCATACACTGGTTACCTTGAGAAGCTGCGAGTTGGAACGGAAGTTGACGAAAATTAAAGGGGATGAGACAAGGCCTGAACTGTTCGCTCTGAGGCCTGGACGCCGCCGTCAGCGAGTCGGTATACCGCTCGGCCTGGTCTAAACCCCACTCTCGGCGCGTGTATTTTCCAAATGCCTTCCAGGTCGACTCGGCGGCCGGGGAAAGCCAGTACTCAGCCATGCGTGCGGCGGAGCTTACGCTTGAAGGCGTTTGCATCGAAGCGCTTGGGCTTCCGCTCTTTTCACGGTGAATCCGCCCTATGCCATTTACTTGGCAGTTGCGATGGCGCGGAGGGTGTCCCACGCCGCGGCGGCGCTGATTGGCAGGTGTTGTTCAAGCGCCTTGATCGCTCGAGCCATTTGTCGCGCGGCGCTCTTGGGGACAGCCGATGCGGCATCTTCAATCGCACCGGGGTAGCGTTCGACAAGCGTCTCGATCAGCGCCGCCGCTTGACGGAGATCTTTCTCTGGCTTGCTGCTTGTTTTGTTCCTCAGCTGTGAAACGATGAGCTTATGGATCGCATATCGTTCCGGCACCGGTACCCGCACCATGACGCTGCCGTGAGAACTGAGCACGGGAATTTCCTGAGACGCCGCCAAGAGGTAGGCCAGGTGCGGCAGACCTTGAGCATGCGCCTTCAATTCTGGGACACGCAGGGTCGGATAATTGTCATCCCCTGAAGGTACGAGCAAGTCGACCTTAAAGTTCGACCCGCCACGCTCTTTGAAAGGGGTGCCGCGCTGTCGGCGATCGAGCGAGGGTATTTCAAAAAATTCGATGCCGGTTGCCCGAAGCATGTCGAGAAATCCCGAAACGCCTGGGATTGCCAGAGCTTCGCGACGAGCGATGTCCACATCTTCAGTGGTTAATTGTGCGGCTCGCACACCGAGCGCATTCAGCAAAGCGCCATAGGCGTGCGAACCGACCAACAGCGCTTCAGCCCGAAATAAGCCACTGTTATGTAGGCTTGCCAGGGTGAAATAGGCCTTTCGATCGACCGTAGCGAATCCAGCTCGGCTGAGCACACTTCGTGGGATACGACACCAACCACCGTATCCCACTTAATCTATTTGTGTGGGATACGTAAACTAAATCGAGGCTCGTCGAAGACGATCATCCAACATCGCCGTGCGCGCGAAGTGCCAAGGTTGGGCAGTTGTAACTCTTTGATTTGGTGGTGAGAGAGAGACTCGAACCCTCGACCTCGGCATTATGAAACCAGCTAGCAATAAATCGCCCTGAGTAAATTCAACAACTTGCCGCGTGGCGCCCGTTGCAATTGGCACCACAGAGCACGACGAAGCAGCACCAAACACGCAATACCCACACAAAATAATGCGCGTGACTAAGGCTCACGGCAAACGGCGTTAGAAACCCATGTCGAAACCGAAGTTGTGACCCATCGCTGCGTGACAGCCGCTCGAAGTCGACCCGGTCAGAATAAAATGCAAGGTATTCCTGCTACGGTGTCGCATCTCGCTCGCACACTGCAATTCGGCCGCCAAGAAATCGCCGCTCCATAGGATTGCGCGCGAGCGCAAACGCGGCGCTGAAGTGCCGGCGCGCGATTTCCCGTTTTCCGCAGCGAAGTTCAAGTTCGCCCAATGCCGCGGAATAAAATGGATACGCGACCAGGCGATCGCTATCACCGATAGACTGGATCTCTGCGAGTCCGCGTTCCGGCCCCTCATTCTGCGCGATCGCGATCGCGCGATTTAGCGCGACGATCGGAGACGGATTCAGCGCGATCAAGAGGTCGTAAAGCGAAACGATGGCTTTCCAGTCGGTTTCCTCTGTACGGGTGGCTTGAGCATGCGCGGCGGCGATTCCCGCTTCGATGTGGTATTCGGTCAGCTCGGAACCCGCTGCCGAAAGCTCGAGGAATCTCAGACCTTCGCTCAGCAGCTGCCAATCCCATTGCGACCGATCTTGATCGAACAACGAATGCAAATCACCGGACGAGTCGATGCGTGCCGGCAATCTTGCAGCGTTGAGGCACATCAGCGCAAGAAGCGCGTGGGCTGCGGGCGCCTTTCCAAGCGGTTGGTCTAGCACTATCGCAACGAGACGCATCGCTTCGTGACACAGTTCAACGCGCACTGCAGTCTCGGCCGATGCTCCGTGATAGCCTTCATTAAACAAGAGATAGAGTGTGCGCAGGACCACCGGAAGACGGCTTGAGAATTCGGCGGTCACGGTCACATCGAACAGGCGCTTGGATCCAGCAAGTATTTTTTTTGCGCGTGTGATCCTTTTTTGCGTTGCGGCGAACGTGTTGACGAATGCACCTGCGACTTCATCCACGCTGAAGCCGCAGAGGATGTGCAGAATCAATGCGACCTGCGACTCTTCAGGCAGTCGCGGGTGACAACAAGAGAACATCATCCGAAGTTGATCATCCTTGATGGCGCTCGCCGCAAACAGATCCTCCATGGCCGGCGCGAGTGTCCACTCGCTTTCAAGCAGCCTGCCAAGCTCCGGAGCGAAGGCGCGCGCCGTGCGCTCGCGCCGCAGCACATCGAGCGCACGGTTCTTTGCAGTCGCCATGAGCCAAGCCGAAGGATTCTCCGGCATACCGCGAAGACTCCAAACTTCCAGCGCGCGGCAGAAAGCGTCTTGTACGACATCCTCCGCGAGCGCGAGATTGTGGACGCCGAAAATGCGCGTCAACGTTGCCACCATGCGCCCCGCTTCTCGACGGAAAAGATGCTCGTTTGGCTCCATTAGATATTCATGATCATGATCGGCCGGACTTCCAACACCGCGCTTTCGGCCTCGAAGATCGGGCAGCCTTTGGAAAGCTCGACGGCTTGCGCGAGGTCGCGCGCTTCGATCAGCGTGTAGCCGCCGACCAGGTCTTTGGATTCGGCAAAAGGACCGTCGATCACAGTCTTCTGTTTGCCTTTCACTACTTTGCCGGATCGTTCCAGGGGGTGTCCTTGGTCCTTCATATGGCCTTTTGCGGTCAGTTCTTTCATCCAGGCCGTCCATTTCTGCATTCGTTGTTGCAGTTGCTCCGGGGATCCGCCCCGATCCGCCCCGCGATATAGGAATAGAAATTCACTCATGAACCTTGCTCCTTAAACTGCGTTGTGAATATGGAACGCTGCAAGACACGCTATCGAGCAATCTGCGATCGCACTCGTGCGGACTGCTCGGCAACTCTCGCCGCCGCGTTTTTCCTAACTGCCGCAGTTTCTTCTACAGTATGCGGCTGCGGCATCGTCAACTGAAAGCTCGGCCGCTCAGAGTGGCGCGCGAAGTAATCACAAAGACTCCTGGCCGAGCGCACCATATCGTTGCCCTCGGGACATTGCTGCACGTAATGAAGTACGGGCATTAAATTAATGTCTGCAAGTGAATAACCGTCGGCGACAAGATACCCGGTCCTGGCAACGGCCCTATCGAGGACGTCGATCTGCTTCTCCATCGTCGGCAGCGCACCGTCGACCACGGCGCGGTCGGGTTGACCGTTCGCTCCTGTTGGAATCAGATGAGCCAAGACGTAGGTGCGAATCATGCACGGGTCTATTGCTGTGTTGACGAGCGATACCCATTTCTCGACTTCGGCTGCGCCGCGCGCGTCTTCCGGAATCAACTTCGGACCGGGAAATGATTTGTCGATGTAGGTGCTGATGGCTTTCGACTCGCACAATCCGATGTCGCCATGTCGCATCACCGGCATTTTCCCGAATGGGTGGATGGCATAGATCTCTTCGCTGTGCATTCCCGCCGGCACGAGTTCGTAGGGAACCCGTTTCTCCTCGCAGACCATGCGCACCATCCAGACGTAACTCGAAAACGCCACTCCGAAAATCTGAACCATACTCATCGCCTTCTCTCCTGTTGTACGGGTTCTGTGCGCCAGTGTTCGATCACCGGGCGAAAAGAGTTGCTGAGGCCCACGTCTTTCGCGGCTAACGGGATTGACTACCGAGATCCATCTGTCCGCGATTCGGCGGAAGCGTGAGATGGGCCGGTGTGCGTCCCAATCGGAATGATGATGGTTGCGTCACGCGTGCCCTCACGAGCAACGAACGCGGCACCGGTTGGATTACCGTCGGGGCCGATGTCCGCCCCAAGCTCGGCGTTGGTGAGATACGGAACGTAGAACATTACATGCGGCGGGAAGGGCTCCACTACCCCTTTGTCGTTGGGTACCACATTCTCCGTCGACAGCATGTAATCTACGCTCGTCCGGGACGGCAGCTGGAAAGTGCCGTTGGCAAACGCGTCGTCCATGAAACGCTTGATCTCTTCGAAGGTCTTCCCCTGAGCGCGCAGCTCGGCCACCTTAAGCACCTGCGGCAGGTGCGTGCGCGTGCCTTCCGCGTTCATGCAGAGCGGTTCCACACTTGTTGGCAACAAGTGCTGGACGATGGCCGTGAATCCGTTCTGGCCCTCGCGGGCTTTCACATAACCGGACAGCTGCAATATGTACACCGCGGCTTTGCCAGCCACCGATGTTGGGCAGGCGCTTAAAGCGAGCGCGATTTCTTTTTGCGGCTCCATCAGCGGCGGCTTATAGGCGACCGGGTCGGTCGATTGAGCTGCTATCGCTCCGCTCACGGCAATTTGTGAAGCCAATCCCAACAAGAAGAGGCGTATCATCGCGGCGCGCTTGCCAATGTGATTCATTGGGTTGATTGTCATGGAAGTCTCCTCAAATTGTGTTCCCGCCCATTAGACGTTTGAGACTCGCGGCAATGGACACATTTTTTCGCGGGATTGCGAGTCGGCATTGGCCGATGTCGCGCAGCGGTTCTGCGGCGAAAAGAATCGAATGGTCGCATTGCTTGCTAGCGGCGATGGCCATTATCAGACAGTGCCAACCCCGCTGACGAGCGCACCCCCGAACTGCTAGGGCCTGTCATTCTGACCAGTGTTGCCCGCTGCCATCTGACTTACGGAGGACCTCACACCGCGGACGTGCCGCGGCGTCGCGTTAGAACAGCGGTATTTTCCGCCATCCTTGCCGACGAAGCACTGCCGTCCTTACAGGTGGTGGGGAGCATCCATGCGGTCATGAAGGATGCGGATGATCGCGATGCCGTAGTCCGTGACGCGAAAGTAAATCATGTGCCGCTCGACATTGCGGCGCCGATACCCCTGACGATGTGATCACACGCTGGAGCGGACTTCGGCGATTCAGCCAACACCTGGAATGCCGCGGTTAGTAGGTCGGTGTACCGCTCGGCCTGTTTTAGTCCCCACTCGCGCCGCGTGTATTTCAAAATGCTTTCCAGGTCGCGCTCGGCGGCGGGAGAAAGCCTGTACTCAGCCAGGTGCGCGGCGGAGCTTACGCTTGAAGGCGTTTGCATCGAAGCGCTTTGGCTTCCCGCTCTTTTCACCCTCGATCAAGGCGGAGCGGATCACCTCAGTCTGCGCGCCTCGCTCTTGCTCTCGTCGAATAAGATCACGGATATATTCGCTATCGTTGGTGTAGTCGCCACCTCCGACCTGTGCCTTGATCCAGTCATTTTGCTGGTCGGTCAACGTTATGGTCTTGCGGACAGTCGCCATGTGAGGCCTTTAAAGGATGCACTAATAGTATGATCAGATCATACGATTGGTGTCTGTCGCCTCTCAAAATGCGAATGGTGCCAAGGTTGAGCAGTGTAACTCGTTGATTTTGGTGGTGAGAGAGGGACTCGAACCCTCGACCTCGGCATTATGAGTGCCACGCTCTAACCAGCTGAGCTACCTCACCACAAAGAGCCGCGGATTGTGTGGAGCTACGCGGTCGCTGTCAAGCCAAACTTGTAAGGGATGCTCGCAAAATCAAAGGGTTAGCAAGATCCAAGCACAGCAAACGAGCCCCGGCTTCAATCATCAAGCCCCAAGCCCCTCAAAATCCTCGGCGCATGTCTCTCCACGCGTGCGGCACGTGTGGCCGATTGTTTCGCTCCCGCAAAATGCAGCAAATAACCCTTCTGTCTCCCCGGAGTGAGCTCACGAAAGGCTTCGGCCAGTTCAGGGTCATCATCCAACCGCTGTAGAAACTCCGCGGGCATCTCGTAGTCAGCCACGGCTTTCTTCTGCACCTTGGCGCCAGACCTCTCAACATCAATGGCCTCATTGATATAGGCCGTGACCGCGGCCTTTTGCTTGCTGATATCGGCCAGAGACGTAAACCTGATTTGCCTCGCGGACTGAACATTCTTGGTTTGCTGAACGAGGATGCCCTTCGGGTCTTTCAGCAAAGCGCCTTTCATGAACAGCAGGGCGCAATATTCCTTGAAGCCGTGGATCAAAACTATTTTGCCGCCATGGAGGTCGTAGCAAGCTTGGCCCCATTTCAGCTCTTCGTTGAGGCCCGACCCAAGGCAAAGCTTGCGGAGCGCAGCAAACTCAGCGCTCCAGCGCTCTTCCTTGCCGTGAACTTTGCTTACCAGTGGACTCGCTTTGACCTTGACTCGATCCATTTACGCGTCTCGTCTTGTGATCCTCTCTAGTGCCGGAACACGACCCCTTGGCAATATATAAGCCCGCCCAGCCAACCCGCGTCAAGGCGCAAATCTCGCGGTTTTGGGTTATTACACGTTGAATCGAAAGTGCATGACATCGCCTTCCTTGACGATATATTCCTTGCCTTCCAGGCGCAACTTACCCGCCTCCTTCGCGCCTGCCTCCCCCTTGAAACGAATGTAATCATCGTAGGCAATCACTTCGGCCCGAATAAAACCACGCTCGAAATCCGTGTGGATGACGCCCGCCGCCTGCGGCGCGGTGGCGCCCGCATGCACCGTCCAGGCGCGGACCTCCTTGGGACCTGCCGTGAAATAAGTCTGCAGGCCCAGCAATGAATAGCCGCCGCGGATCACACGGTTCAGTCCGGGCTCGTCCAATTTCAATTCCGCCAAGAACTCGGCGCGGTCGGCCTCGTCGAGCTGCGCAATCTCCGCTTCGATTGCCGCGCAGATAGGGACGACGATCGAGCCCTCAGGCGTAGCGATCTCGCGCACGCGATCGAGGCGCGGATTGTTGCTGAAACCTGCTTCATCGACATTGGCGACATACATGACGGGCTTGTCGGTAAGCAGGTGCAGATCGCGCAGCAGCGCATGATCGTGCGCGTCGAGCTTGAGCAGCCGCACGGCCTTCGCTTGATTCAGTTGCGCACGCACCTTCTCGAGCAGGTCCCGCAGTCTCACGGCGTCTTTGTCCGCGGCCTTGGCCGCCTTCAGCGCCTTCTGGTACGCCCGCTCGACGCTGTCCAGATCCGCCAACGCCAATTCGGTATTGATGACTTCAATGTCGCCGGCTGGATCGATCTTGCCGGCCACGTGGATGATGTCGTCGTTCTCAAAACATCGCACCACATGCGCAATGGCGTCGACTTCGCGTATGTGCGCGAGAAACTTGTTGCCCAGGCCCTCGCCCTTCGATGCCCCGGCGACCAGTCCGGCGATGTCCACGAACTCCACCGTGGTCGGCAGAATCTTCTCCGGATGCACGATGGCGGCCAGCTTTTCCAACCGCGGATCCGGCACCGGCACCACGCCCACATTGGGATCAATGGTACAAAAGGGATAATTCTCGGCGGCAATCTGCGCGCGCGTGAGCGCGTTGAACAGGGTGGACTTGCCCACGTTCGGCAAACCGACGATACCGCAGCGAATGGGCATCAGACTTTCCCTGCACGGCTGTGCAATCGGGTCATGGCGCGTTCCGCGCCCTGTTCAAGGAGCAGCGGAATGCAATCCACCGCCGTCCCGACCGCATCCAAAATCAAATCCTCTTCCGCGCGCGGCGCGCGCGTCAGCACATAATCGATGACCTCGGCTTTGTTGCCGGGATGCCCTATCCCTAAACGCATGCGCCAGAAGGTCTCGCCGATATGCGCGATGGTATCGCGCAATCCGTTATGCCCGCCGTGGCCGCCGCCTTGCTTCAATCGCACCGTGCCCACCGGCAGGTCGAGCTCATCGTGCGCGACCAGGATCTCGGCCGGTGGGACCTTGTAGAAGTCGCTCAACTGACGAATCGACAGGCCGCTGCGATTCATATAAGTCGTGGGTTTTAACAACACCAGCTCATTGCCATCGATGCTGATCTTCGCGGTCTCGCCGGAATATTTTCGGTAATCGCGAAACTCGCCGCTGTGACGGCGCGCGAGCAAGTCCACGAACCAGAAACCCGCATTGTGGCGGGTCACTTGATGTTCCGGACCTGGGTTGCCCAGACCGACGATGATTCGCAACGGTAAGCCAGCCATTTTAGAAAGCCTTTAAAAGACAAGGGCCGTCAAACCGACGGCCCTCATGACACAACGCTTTGAGAGAATTACTTCTTCGCGTCTTTCTTTGCCGGTT
>Ga0265760_10000562_pt1 | contig 10541 bp, 6 predicted proteins | sample NZIome_2_FD_200831 | JGI IMG/M metagenome (GOLD analysis project Ga0265760, IMG submission 200831) | Metatranscriptome of rhizosphere microbial communities from Maridalen valley, Oslo, Norway - NZI1 (Metagenome Metatranscriptome) | ecosystem: Host-associated > Plants > Roots > Rhizosphere > Soil... | reverse complement strand
GCGATCGCCATCGATCCCAGCGACTTGAGCTCGCGCAACGCGCTGGGGCTGTGCCTGCTGCGGCTCGAGCGGCCGACCGAAGCGCTGGCGCAATTCGACGCGCTGCTGCGCTTGGATGCCTCATCGCCGTTCGCGCATGCGAGCCGCGGCAATGCTTTGTATGCGCTCGGCGCCACCGATGAGGCGGAGGCTTGCTTTACGCGCGCAATCGAAATCGATGCCGATCAGGGTGTGGCGCTTGCGGGTCTGGCGCGCATTGCCGCCAGCCGCGGCCTGCACGCGGATGCTAGGGCGTGGGCGGAACAATCACTGGCGGCGTTGCCCGGTTATCCGGATGCCGTCATGAGTCTGGCGGCGGCGGAATTGGGCGAAAGCAACCCCGACCGTGCCGAGGTGCGCCTGCGCGCGCTGCTGACGGAACCACGGCTTGCCCCGCTGGAGCGCGCGTACGCAACCGGTCTGCTAGGCGACACGCTCGATGCCAAGAGCCTTCCCGCGGAGGCCTTTGCCGCCTACACCTCGTGCAATGAGCAGCTGCGCGATGGCTACGCCGCGCAATTTTCCGGGGATCAAAGCGCGCTTGAATATGCACGCTCCTTGACGCAGTACTTCGAGGGCGCCGCGAAGAAATGGCAAGCCGCCGAGCCCGCCCCCGAAAATCCGCAAGACGCCGCGGATCATCAAACCGGCGCCCGGGAACACGTGTTTTTGCTGGGGTTCCCGCGCTCGGGAACGACCTTGCTCGAGGTCGTGCTCGAGGGTCACCCCGATGTGGTGAGCCTCGAAGAACATGAGCTGCTGATCGATTCCGTGCGCGAATTCATGCGTCGCCCGACGGACTTGGAACGGCTCCTGCGAGCAGATGCCGCGGCACTGCAGCCGCTGCGCGCGGCGTACTGGCGGCTGACTGCCGCCGCCGGCATCGATGTGTCCGGCAAGATGTTCGTGGACAAGCATCCACTCAATACTCTGAAACTGCCGCTGATTGCGCGCTTGTTTCCACACGCCAAGATATTGTTCGCCTGCCGCGATCCGCGCGACATCGTGTTGAGCTGCTTTCGTCACCGATTTCAAATGAGCGCGCCGGTTTACGAACTACTGACGCTCGAGGGTACCGCGCGCTACTACGATGCCGTCATGCGGCTTGCCGTTTCCCTCACCAGCGCTCTTAAGCTCGATATGTGCCTGGTGCGGCACGAGGATGTCGTGACTGAATTCAGGCGCGAGATGCGGCGCATTTGCGCCTACTTGGGGTTGGAGTGGGTGGAGGCGATGAGCGATTTCGCCAAGCGCACCGGCACGCTACAGGTTCTCACACCGAGTACCGCCCAATTGGTGCGGGGCTTGAGTACCGAAGGGCTCGGGCACTGGCGCCGATATGAAGCTCAGCTGGCTCCTGTGCTGCCTATGCTCGATCCCTGGGTGAAACGCTTCTACTACGATGCTTAGAAGAATGCTACAAGACGCTTGACGGCAGGCGGCCTCATCTCGGCCTAGGTCTGAGCGTCATAGCCCGTGCAACAATCGGCCATCTAGACGCCGCACGATCAAGCCAAGCCAAGCCACGATGGATCTCCGCCGCGTGAGTGGCGCGCGCTTCGTTCAATACCGCGATCCGCAAGCCCGTGTCGTAGGCAAACTGCGGGGCCTTTGAATACCGGCGCATCTCCGGGCCGGCGAGGATCGCGCGCACCTCGCCACTGCTGACAGCGACGCCGAAATGATGGAAAACATCGAAGAGCGCGCGGGGGTCATGAAGAAACTGGTCGAAGTCGATTTGCAGGATGCGCTCGGGCGCGATAGCAATGGCTTCAGCCAGGGCTGACATCTCGCACGCCCAGCTCAGCGCCAGTATTTCACCTTCACTCATAGACGTGCTCTGCCACTCTTGGCCGACGCGCCGCTGTAGCCGGTCGATGCGGCTCGGCGCCAGGATTTTGGCCTCCTGCCGTGAATTGGGACCGCCCAGAATCGTGGCCAAATAACTCTCGGCTGCGACATACAGGGCTACGGCTGGCAATGCACAGGCGCGTGACATCAGGCCGGCAGCGAGTTCCGAAACAAAGCTGGTCGCTTTGATGACCGAGGATTGCTTGGCATCGAAGGTACGAGACAATAACTTGAGAATACCGGTGAGTCGGTCAGCGAAATCGCCGCCGCTCAGCATGGGATCAGGATTCGCGAAAGTGCGCAGTACCATGGGTTCGCGCAACGCAAATACCTGTGGATGGGCGCCGAGCAGGCGTGACAGCAGCGTTGAGCCCACGTGGCCTATGTGAAATATGAAGCGGCAGTGCTCCCTAAGCTGCGCCGCATCGATCGATTTGGCCAGCAGATTCCACGGTATTGCGCGGCTGGGGGTTTTTGGCGTTAGAATTCGCGCATCGAGAAAACTCGCGTTCTCGTAGTCTGCGCGTGTGAGGCGAATGAGCGTCACATCGTCGCTGCGCACATCGAACGCATACGGGAATAGCTCCGGAGATTGCGTAACCGATTCGAGCGACTTGTCCATTGGGGCAAGTTTCTCATCGCTGCGCAACTTTCGCGAGCAACCGCCAGGGCCTTTAAGACACCGGTGAAGATACCTTACGAAGCGATGATCAACGAAGCCTTGTTGCTCGATCGACAAGGCCGAAGCACAGAAGCCATCGCGGCCTATGAACGGCTACTCGAGAGCTGGCCCGCGCTGCCGGATTGCTGGTATAACTTGGCGGTACTGCAACGCAAAACCCGGCAGTTTCCCGAGGCGCTCAGATCCTATGAGCGGGCGCTCGAACACCATGTCAAACGACCCGAAGAAGTGCACCTGAATCGCGGGGTCATCTACAGCGATTGCCTGCGTCAGGATGAATCGGCCGAGCGCGAACTCAAGGCCGCTCTCGCTCTCAACCCCAACTATCTGCCGGCACTGATCAATCTTGCCAATTTGCATGAGGACCTGGGGCGGCGCCAACTGGCGTCGCGCTGCTACGAGCGGATCCTCGCTTTGGATCCGCAGTCCGTTCCGGCGCTCGCGCGCTATGCGGGCTTGCGAACCTTCACCGATCGCAGCGATCCCCTGATTGACCTGCTGCGCCAGGCTTTGAGACGAACGGATATGAGCGTCGCCGACCGGGCCAGCATCGAATTCGCACTCGGCAGGGCCTTGGACGGCTGTCAAGACTACGCGGCGGCTTTCGAGGTGTACGTTGCCGCCAATCGCCACAGCCGTGAGAGCGCGCCCCCCGGCTCCGGCGTCTATGATCGCGCTCTTGCGGAAAAGATCACCGATCAAATGATCGCGGCCTTTCCGCAAGTGCCAAAGTTCCCGGCAACGCCAGGCGCTGCGCTGAAGGGCACGACTCGCCCCATTTTTGTGTGCGGAATGTACCGCTCGGGCTCGACGCTCTTAGAGCATCTGATTGCCGGGCATCCGCTCGTGGCCGCGGGCGGTGAACTCGATTATCTGCCGCACACCGTGCAGGACACCTTGGCGCCGTTTCCCGCCTCTATGTCTGCGGTATTGCCTCAGCGGCTGAAAGACGTGGCCGCCGGCTACCTTGGCATGCTGGAGGATCTGTTCCCCGGGGCGAGCTACGTGACCGACAAGCGTCCCGAGAATTATATGAACATCGGCCTGATCAAAACCCTGTTTCCGGATGCCAAAATCGTCCACACCTGCCGCAACGCGCTCGACAATTGCCTGTCGATATTTTTTCTGCATCTGGATCAGCGCCTCAGCTATGCCCTGGATCTGAACGACATCGCGCATCACTTTGGCCAATATTTGCGTCTAATGACGCACTGGCAGAGGATGTATGGCGATGACATCCTTAGCGTCGATTACGATGCGCTGGTCCTAGACCCCAAGCCTGTGATGGAGAGACTATTGGGCTTCCTGGGCCTCGAATGGGATGAGCGCTGCCTCGACGTTCCAGCGGTGGGGCGCAGCATCAAGACGGCGAGTGTCTGGCAAGTGAGAGAACCCCTGCACGGGCGTTCCTCGGGACGATCACGGCACTATGAAAAAGAACTCAACGAAATACGCGAATACCTTGATCTTTGCACTCGCCGCTAAGCCAACATAAGAAAAAGCCCATGTTCCTGCAAATCGAGGATTTTTTAACGCCGACCGAGGTTCAAGCAATTGCTCAACTCGCGCGACAAGCCAAATTCATCGAAGGCAGACGCTCGAACCCGCACAACATTGTCAAAGACAATGTAATCGCCGAGCCGGCCGATTCCGCGGCACAGAAGGCATCGCAACTGGCTCTCGGTGCTTTTCAGCGCAGCGAGCAGGCCCGGAATTTCGTTTTTCCCTATCGGGTCGCCGCGCCCACGCTGACTCGCTACGCGGCCGGCATGAAGTACGGCACGCATGTCGACGCGGCATTCTTGCCGATGGCTCCAGAACCGCTCCGTTCCGACGTGTCTTGCACCATATTCATCAGCGCGCCGAACGACTATCAAGGGGGCGAGCTGATCGTCCATTTGGGCACCGAAATGCTCAGAGTCAAGGGCGTCGCGGGGTGCGCCGTGTTCTATCCCTCGACCACCTTACACGAAGTGCTGCCGGTGACTTCCGGAGAGCGGCTGGTGCTGATCAGTTTTATACAGAGTCAGATTTCCGATGAAATGCAACGCGACCTGTTGTATTCGCTCGGCGAGGTTCATGCCCTGGAAGGTTTGAAGATGGATTGGCGTAACCGCACCCAGCTCCAGTACGTGATCCAGAATCTGCACCGCATGTGGTCCCGATAGAACATCTTCGTCCTTGTAGCATATTAGCAACAACGGCCGGCGCTCTAGGGCGAAGTGTTCGTGCGCACTCGCCCGAGCTCAGTTCGCGGCGATTTGTGACTTGGCAACACATTCGCAACATGTTGTAATCGGTCCAAACCCTGGAGCGGCGCGAAGGGCCACGCCCAGGATGGGTTAATGGGACAACTTAATGGAGCAAAAAATGGGGAAAAATCGCATATTGCAGCATGCAGTGCGGGGTGTGCTCGCAGCTGCGGCGGCTTCTGCCGCGGTGCCGGTCGCATTTTCGCAGACCGCGCCGGCCACTACAGCCGCCGCGACCACCGGAGATACCGAACTCCAGGAAGTGGTTGTCACTGGGTCTCGCCTACAAACGGCGAACCTCGTATCGATCAGCCCGATCGTCACCGTTACCAACCTGCAAATTGAACAGTCAGGTTTGAATCGTGTCGAGGATATTCTCAACAACTTGCCGTCCGTGTTTGCATCACAAGGCAACACGCTGTCCAACGGCTCCGACGGCACGGCGACGATTGACCTGCATGACTTAGGCGTGCAACGCACCCTGGTGCTGGTCAACGGCAAACGGCTCGCTCCGGGCTCGCCGGATGGTCGCAACTACGCCGACGTCAATCAGATTCCCGCTGAACTCATCGACCGGGTCGAAGTACTGACCGGCGGTGCGTCAGCGACCTACGGTGCGGACGCGGTTGCCGGCGTCGTCAACTTCGTGATGAACGATCATTACGAGGGCGTGAAGCTCGATGCGCAGTACGGCTTCTACAATCATAATAATCACGAGGGGCAGTATCAGGCTCTCGAAACCGCCGCTGACACTGCGTCGCCAAGCGGCAGCGTCAACGCCGGATATCAAAAGCATTTTTCGGTCATTGCCGGCTCGAATTTCGCCGAAGGCATGGGCAATGCCACGTTTTACGCGACTTACGACAAGCAGAACTCCGTGCTGGGTTCGCAATACGACTACAGCGCTTGCTCCTTGGGTGCTAAGAGCCACGTAAACGGCGGTGCGGTGTGCGCTGGATCCGGAACCGACGCGGGCGGCACTTTGCTGGCCTATAACTCTTCCGGCAACATTCTCACCGACAACATCAACGCGTTGACCAAGAACGTGGCGCCGCGGGTCGCGAGCGATCTCTTCAATTTCGGTGCGCTCAACTACTGGGAGCGCCCGAACGAGCGCTGGACGGCGGGAACGTTCCTGCACTTGGACGTCAACGAGCATACGACTGTCTATGCTGAAATGATGTACATGAGAAACGAGTCAGTCGGGGGCATCGCGCCGAGCGGCGACTTCGCCGACAACCTGCTCTCACTGAATTGCGGCCCCGTTGGCCCCGGCTTGGCGGGCAACCCGCTGATCAATGCGCAGCAACGATCGGTGCTGTGCGCGCCGGCCCTGCTCGCGCAGCAAGGCCAGCCTGCCAATGGTGTTCTTAGCTACTATCTCCTGCGGCGCAACGTCGAAGGCGGCCAGCGTCTTACAGATTTCACCAACGATGATTACCGTACCGTGATCGGCGTCAAAGGCGATTTCTTGTCGGCGTTCAAGTATGACACTTATGCGCAGGTCGGAATCACGGACGCCCAACAACAGAACCAGAACTATTTTTCGACCGCCAACCTGGCTTTTGCTGAGAACCCAGTGACCAACGCGGCGGGTAATATCGTATGCGGACCACCCGCGCCCGCCAATTGCGTGCCCTACAACCCATGGGCGGTGGGCGGCGTAACGGCGGCCGCGCTCCAATATTTGACCATACCGCTGCAGCAGCAAGGCACGGTCAGGGAATATGTGGTGCACGCCGACATGACGGCGGATCTGGGCAAATTCGGTTTCCAGGTTCCGATCGCGAAGAGCGGCCCGCAAATCAACGTGGGCGCTGAATATCGCTCGGAGAGCACCACTTTCGACCCGGACCTTGCTGAACAGGAAGGGCTCGGCGCCGGCGGAGCCGGAGACATATTGCCCATCTCGGGCAATTTCCATGTCTCGGAAGGATTTGTGGAAGTCAACATACCGATCGCGGACGAATTGCCGTTTGCCGAGCAATTGGCATTCACCACCGGCTATCGCTATTCGAAGTACACACTGGGCTTTAACACCAATACGTACAAGTTTGGCGTCGAATGGGCGCCCATCAAGGACATTCGCTTCCGGGCGAACTTCAACCAATCGGTGCGCGCGCCGAATATCTCCGAGCTGTTCACGTCCGCAACGGTCGGACCGGGCGGGGGCATCGATCCGTGTTGGGGTCCGACCCCGAGTTTGACGCAGGCGCAGTGCGCACTCACGGGAGTAACGGCGCAACAATACGGCCACCTGGGCGTCAACCCGGCCAGTCAGTTCAACGTGCAGTCCGGCGGCAACCCGAACCTCAGTCCTGAAATTGCACACACCTGGACCTACGGGTTTGTGTTCCAGCCGACGTTCCTGCCGTCGTTCTACGCGTCGTTCGATTACTACGACATCAGGATTACAGGCGCCATCGAGGCGCAGTCCGGCGACTCGGTCATCCTGAATTGTGCCCTTACCGGCAACGCGCAGGATTGCGCCGACATCCATCGCAATGCCAATGGATCGCTGTGGCTCACAACGGACGGCTTCGTCATCACCGGGTCACAGAACACCGGTGTGCTGGAGACCAAGGGTGTCGATGTCACGATGCACTATGGCTTGGATCTGAACGGCTTAGGAAAACTGGCATTTGACCTGACGGGGACTGATACGATTCTCAGAACCCTGCAGCCCAATGTGACCGTCATCAACCCCACGACACTCGCTGCGGGGTCTGGCCCGTCATACAACTGCACCGGGTACTTCGGAGAGACCTGCACCAACCCGTTGCCGCGCTGGCGCAGTGTCTTCACGACTGACTGGGTGACCCCGTGGCAGGGGCTCGATCTGAACCTCCGATGGCGTTACATCGGCGATACGCAGGTCGATGCGCTGAGCCAGAGTCCGTTGTTGTCCGCACCCGCCTCGGTTACTCCAGGCTATAGTCACATTCCAAGCTACAGTTACCTCGACCTGTCGGCCGGTGTGACAGTCACGCAGAATGTCACCGCTCGAGTCGGCGTGAACAACGTGCTCGACAAGGATCCACCGGTCATATTGAGCGCGAATTGCCCGGTAGGCCCCTGCAATAACAATAGCTTTGGACAGACTTACGATCCAATCGGTCGCTTCATCTACTTGCACGTGACGGCGAAATTCTAAGGATCACATACGAAATACTAAGAATCGATTTAGATGATTAGATACGGCGGGCTTCGGCCCGCCGTTTTTATTTGTGTGCAGGGCTTAGGCGCACCGCGCGGCGCCTGCGCGTTACTTGACCCGGCGCACCCGGTGCGTCACTTTCTTGGGGGTCGTCATCAAGAACGAACCCAAGCTCGCGCGCCGGATGGTGACCGGATTCCCCACAGCCAAGAGCGCATCCGCGGCGTCCTCGAGCTCCCAGGACTGACCATTGCTCAAGCCGAGCTGAACGCGGCCGTTCGCGCCATGCCCCATGACGACAACTTCGGCCGTGATTGCCTGGATTTGCTCGCGCCGCGGCGCCTTTTGGACGCCGCTCAAGCCAAAGTCCTCGGGTGACTCAGGCGCGCGCGCCTGCGCAGCTGGGCTCGCTGCGGCCACCGGAGCCGCTGTAGCAACTGGGGCCGCCGGAGCCACTGTAGCAACTGGGGTCCTTGGGGCCACTGCGACCGCGGCCCCAACGGCGAGCTTATCGAAGCATGCCAGGCGCTCTGCCGGGTCCTTAACGGTACTGCAGGCATTGAGCGCCTGGCGAAGTTCGGAAGGATGCTCCTCGGCAAGCGCGCTGCCGACGCAGAATGTGCTGAATATGGCGACGCCCAAAGTGCGCGACCGCAAATGCATCCGTTTCATGCCGACTTCTCAGGCGCAGTTTGGTAATAACCGGCGACCACTTCCGTGGCAGCGCGGACCATCTCGCACTCAACCTCGGTCAAAAACGGATTCCAGATATCGAATATCAGAATGGCGCGAGGGGCATCCGAGTTGTTCCATGCCTCGTGCTCAATGGTGTCATCGAACGCCCAGGCTTTCCCCTCCACCGGTTCGCGGGTGGTCCCGCCGACTCTGAAACCGCAATTCGGCGGTACGATCAGCGGCAGGTGCACCGTCAATCGGGTGTTCGTAACGCCGTGATGCGGCGGAATCGTTGTCGCGGGGTCAAGGATCGAGAAAAAGGCCGTGGGCGCGCGCCCACCGACCTCACAACGCGGCGCGTGCGCGAGGGCCGCGACCGTGCGAGGGCAGCGAGCGACGTGGGCAGCGTCGATGGTGCCTTGGTTCCATAGAAAATATGCACTCCAGCGACGTGAACGATTGAGCTCCTTCCATTGATCGAGCGGCAGGCCGGCGGGATAATCGATGTAAGGCTGCAGACCGGCTCGGTCGGCGATCAATACGTTCGTAAGTTCGTTGCGAATCTCGTCCGTGGCCGCCTCGATGGCATCGAGCCATGGGAAATCCGCCCGCTCGAAAAACTCCACGGCCGGAATCTCAGGAAAATACATAAAGATCGGTCGCGGAAAATAAGCCGCGCGGCGGCCGGTCAACATTTCCAAGCAGCGGTCGACACGTCTCTGGCCGCCCCCATGGCGGGAGCGGATCTCTGCGAGCCGATCTTCGATTGCGGCGCCCAGCGCCGTCTGGTCGGCCGCTATGACCTCTTTCGCGTGCTGGACGAGATCTTGCACCGTGGGAGGCGCCGAGCCATCGGGCGGCATCGTCGCCAGCGCATTTTGGTAGATGCGCGCCGCGTTGCGAGTCTCGCCGAGTTCTTCCAGGAGTCTGCCTTTTTGCAGCAAAGAGGCCAGATGCCGCGGTTCGAGGGACAGCGCCCTTTCGAGCGCTTCCCGCTCTTCCTGGCGGCGGCCGAGTGAACGGAGGCTGCTGGCAAGATTGGACCACAAGGCGGCCCGACCTGGATCGGTTTGCGCCGCGCGCGAGAATAAAGGATACGCCTTCTCGAAATCGCCCCGAGCCATCATGAAAACGCCGAGTTCATTGAGAACAGCCGGATGTCCGGGAGCACGTTCCGCTACGCGTACCAGTAATTGCTCAGCCTCGGCATTTCGGCCGCCGGCGACATCCTCTTTATAGGCTTGGAGAGCCCGTATGACCGACGCATCGTCGGGCGCCGGCGGATTCGAGTTCATCATGGCGTCTGTATCCTGGAGGCATTGTGATGTGGTGGGATTCTACATGGCCGGCGCGCCGGTTTGACAAACGCGCCGGCGGCGCCTCATCGTAGTTGGCCGCCTTGGGTCGCGGGCGGTTTGGAGGGTTTCTTGGATGGCTTCGATGGCAGATGCAGCTGTAAATTTGAAATTGCTGTCGGCGTCCGCATTGCTGGAGGAGGATCCCAGCGCCGCTGCGCGGGCCGCCCGCGAAATTCTGAAGGTTTACCCGGACAGCTCGGCGGCGGCCTTGCTGCTCGCCACGGCTTCCCGCAGTTTGGGTGATGCAGCCGGGGCTCTCGAGGTTTTGGAGGAGCTGGCGCGATTACAGCCGGCAAGCGCAGTCATCCGCCTGGAATTGGCGCGCGCCTACCGGGAAGCCGGCCGGCAGGCAGAAACCGTTTCGGCGTTGCAAGAAGCGCTGAGGCTCGAACCCAAGCTCGCGGATGGTTGGCGCGAACTCTCCCTCCAACTCGCGGCCGCCGGTGACGATCGCGGCGCCGATGCGGCGTACTCGCGATATGCGTCACTGTCGCTCGAACCCGCGCAGCTTGGCGACGCTGCGTGGG
>Ga0265760_10000561_pt1 | contig 10541 bp, 11 predicted proteins | sample NZIome_2_FD_200831 | JGI IMG/M metagenome (GOLD analysis project Ga0265760, IMG submission 200831) | Metatranscriptome of rhizosphere microbial communities from Maridalen valley, Oslo, Norway - NZI1 (Metagenome Metatranscriptome) | ecosystem: Host-associated > Plants > Roots > Rhizosphere >... | reverse complement strand
TGACCTTCGAAGATGTCGCGCAAAAGTACTCTGATCCGCTGACGCAGACTCAAAGAGTTGTACTCAGATACCACTGCAAAACTCCGCTCCGCCGAACGTACACGATGTTCCCCGGCACCGGTGGCGATCGATCCGATCTGAACGCTAACGCTAGCCATAGACCCCTGCTTTTACCGCGAAAAAACCTGCAACATCCCCCACTAACTAAATCGAAAAACGCCGGCAAAACAGGTCGTTACCCGCAAGAAACTTCTACCTATATAAAGCGCAAAATACAGGCAAAACGCGTCATCGCCTCAATAAAGATCTTTCAACAGATACCCAGTGGAAAATCAGGAGGCCCGAGGAAGAACCTTTTCGGTTCCTCACAATGGATGGGATATTGAGCCAAGTCGGTGAAGATGTCCATGGAGGAGGGCTGAATTGCTATGAATTGATCTGAAGAATCCTGCGCTGGCCACATTGGCGCGGGCGACTGTGGTTTCAGTGGCTGTACCGAAGCAAAATCCGTGGCAGAGGGTTCGACAATGACGAAGAGCTACGCCTACCAGTCGTAACATCTCAGTTACACTCAGTGAGGGGGTTTTTGAGTACTATGGCTGGTTGCATCAACTATCCAACTTTCGTCTCCGACCATGCGGCTTTTTACACAAAAGGCCACTTGATCCAAATTGACCAGTTAATCCCCCGGATTTCTGGAACCATAGCTGTATGGCTAAGAAAAAAACACAAAAAAAATCGGCCAAAGCGACGCTTGCCGAGGTTATAAAGGAAATGGCGAAGGAGAGGGTGGCGATGTCTGCCCGAGGTGGCTTATGACGCTGACTGTCGTGGCGGTGATCTTCGGAGTTTTCGCAATTGGTCTGATCGTCCTCCTGATCTACAAGAGCACACTCACCATGCACAGGGATGATCAGTTGTTTCTGGATGACGCCAGTTCGCACATGCACGAGGAGCAGACGGAACTGTTGGCCAAGGTCAACCGGCTTACCATCCCGGTGCGCGTGTTTAGCATCGGATCTGGCATATTTCTGCTGGTGCTGGTGGCGATGTTGATCTACCAGAAGCTAAACGCCCTGCAGTAGAATGGAAAGCGGGGAACTGCTGGAGAACAACCATGGCCGACGACAACACTGACGACCTCTGCAAGGACTGCGGTCCGACGTTTACAGCCTTCCTCGAAGGGATGGCCGAACAAAACAAAGAACAGGTGGAACTGAACCCCAAGGTCACTTGTCCAACTTGCGGTAAGGTCCATGAATACACGTTTCCGTATCCTCCGAAAGCGACTGTCCCGCCCGCCTCCGCTCGCTGATGAAAGGGATTTTTGCTATGTTCCCGGTTCGCGTAATCCTCTGGACGGTAGCCATGGCATATACCGGGTTTATTCTGACCAACCAGGGCCTGCGAACCTTCAACAGCCTCTCAGTTACGGAAGCATTCCTCGGAGCTTTAACAGGATTTTTCCTTGCCATCATGTTCACTCTCCGAGAGAAGCGGCGACAAAGACCTGCCTTGGTTGCGTATTCCATTGCACAAATCTTCCCGGACTGGGACCCATTCCACGAAAACCGAAACTCACCGCCGAAGCCAAAGCGTTGATCCCAACAGGCAGGATGAGTCCGGGCTGATCCGCACAAGCTTGCGCTACGGCCTGGTTTCGTCAGTTAGGGCTGGGATGGTTCTCAGTTTCGGCGTGATGTTCGATTGCGCGCGGCTGTTGTTGTTTCTGACGGCAGCGGTATTGTTTTACCTGCTCGCGGGAAGCCTCGCGGGAGGAAAGCGCGGAGGAGTGCTCTCCGCGCTGGATACAGTTCTCGGGGACCGTTGACGGGGGCTGCCAACTAATCCGGCGTCATCCCCAACATCTCCTCGTGTCCTTCGAATATCTTAGCCATATTCGTGATTCGGAACAGTTCCTTCAATCGCTGGTTTAGGTTGATGAGCTTCAGTTCGCGTTGTTGCCTTCTCGCAGAGAGGTAAACGCCTACAATCGCACCGAGACCGGAACTATCCATATAGGTGACATCAGTCAAATCCAGCACGACGCGCTTGCTTTCCGGGATGAGATTCCGCACTGCGGTCTGGAGCATAGCCGAACTGGTGGATGTGATCCTTCCGATGCAACGTACCAGAGTTTCTTCAGGAGTTCTCGTTGTCTCGAGTTGCAATTCTGGAATTGGAATTGGAGTTGCTGCCATAGTGGCCTCCTTGGTTGGAAATATCAACTGAACATCAGTTCGACCGCGGATTCGCCATTCGGTGGGGGAAACCAATCAACCGAGCCTAAAACGACTCCGCTGAACTGAACCACAATACTCTTAGCTCCGGCAAAGTCAAGCTAGACGTAATCAGACAAGCGACGCAACCCCGCCGACATGGCTGGCGAAACATCTCGGTTACGCTCATTGACGAGTTCTGACTGCAACGGCATGCTTACTTGATTTATCCCCGGGTGTTTGCACGGGGCATTCCAGGCTAGCGACGATTGCTGCTGGCTATCCTTCAGGCGCTGACTGACGCTTTTACCAGTTCCCGCCCCCCAAACACCTCACTAGGATCACGTCTGATCGGAAACTTGCGCGCATTGACTGTCTCCAAATGCGTTTCGTGAGTGCTGATCAGAAGGAGTTATAGATGCGGAATAGCCCAGGACTCTTAGCACTGATGGCATTTCTTTTCGTAACCGCGCCGTTGTTTGCACAAGATACGCCCGTTGGCCCGGAGGGAACTTCAGTCGCCACCGAGGCAACGCCGGCGGCGGCTGTAAATTCGGATGCGCTGAGAAAGGCGGCGCAGAATCCCGTCGCTAGCCTCATCAGCGTTCCCGTACAGAACAACAACAACTTCGGCATCGATCCCGGATACCGCACGCAAGACGTGTTGAACATCCAGCCTGTGATTCCAGTGAAAGTCAGCGACAACTGGAACATGATCATTCGGTGGATTACACCCATCATCTATCAGCCACTCCCTGCGGTGGCTCCCGCGCCTCAGACTGGTGTCTACGGCTTGGGCGACATGCAGCCCACCTTTTTGCTCTCTCCGAGCAAACCACACAAGCTGATCTGGGGCGCAGGACCGATCTTTCAATTGCCCACTGCGACCAGCCAGTACCTGGGACAAGGCAAGCTTGGCATCGGACCCAACGTTGTCGCTCTGGCCATGCCAGGCCATTTCGTGCTGGGCGTGCTCGCCAACAACATCTGGTCGGTCGCTGGTTCCGGCAGCCGTCCTTCGGTCAATCAAATGCTGGTGCAGTACTTCATCAACTACAACATGAAAAAAGGTTGGTACCTGACCTTCCAACCCATCATCACCGCCAACTGGGAAGTCAGCGACGGCGGTCGATGGGTAGTGCCCTTCGGCGGCGGCGTGGGAAGAATCATGAAGCTCGGATTCCAGCCAGTGAATATCACCGCACAATTTTATGGCAACGCCGTCCATCCCCCGGGAGCTTCGCCCTGGAGCATGCGGTTGCAGCTTGCGTTCCTGTTTCCCAAGCTGAGCAAGGAGCAGGAGAAGATGCTTCTGCAGCAAAAACTGAAACAGATGGAACAGCAGCAACCGCAGAAGAATTGACCGCGATGCCACCCTTCATCCAAGCGGCAAGCAAGGATTAGAAGACGGAAGGAGTCGTTCATGCACTCAAAAACGCGTGATCTCTTGACTCAAACCTGGCAATCGCAGGTCAACCTCTCCTTGTTCTTGTTCCTTCTCATCTTAGTGGGGTTCGTGCTCCCTTCGTTAGGTGTCGAGAGAAGTGATATGCAGCTTTACGCAGACATCGCGTTTTCCCTCGTATCGGTCGCAGGGGCTGCGATCGCCTGGGAGAACCGAAGACTGTTCGTGCTGACATCGCTGGTGGCTGTCGTAGCGATTGCATTGCACTGGGCTACGTGGTGGAAGCCAACGAACACGATCATCCTTTGGAGCCTATCGGCTGGGCTGACGGCCATTCTTGCGATCACGGTTGTGTTGTTGTGGCAGGTGTTCCGCCCCGGGCCGGTCACCGTGATGCGGATCCAGGGAGCGATTGCGGCTTATCTGTCCCTCGGGTTCGCCTGGGCATACGCATATCGCATCGCTGCATTATTGGATCCCGGCTCTTTCACCAACGCAGGGAGCGACGTTTCGCTCCCGACAACTTGGATCAACTATAGCTTTGGAATGCTGACAACGGTCGGCTATCAGGGAATCCTCCCAGCCCACCCGGTTGCACATAGTCTTGGCTCCGGAGAGGCTGTGACCGGGCAACTCTATTTGGCAGTGCTGGTGGCCCGCCTGGTTTCGATGCAGGTGAGCGCCGCCCAGATCGAGCGTCATAAGGCCAGTTGAATGATTCCGGCGGAAACCGCTTTCCACAGGATCAATCCCGGAGGCTCAGAGCTCGTCCGTCGGATACTGACTTGAGCCAACGGCGTCCCAAAATGGGAAATGCCCCTCGATTTATCCCACCCTCCACTGCTTTTCCCCTTGACCCTCGCGCGCACTTTCAGTTAATCCTGTAACTGTAGGGTCAGCCTATAGATAATGACCAGAACCGCTAACTCCTTTGTCCGGAATATTTTGCATATAAGTCCTTCTAACTCAAAGATCTTGAGGGTAGTGTCCCCCTAATCCCATGATTCCAAAAGATCAGGGGGGAGGGGGTACCGGCTAACGAAAATTAAACAGCGTTCCCGTACCAAGCTGGCGCAAAATAAACCTGTAAAGGGACTTCGGCCCGCATTGCACTTCGGTAACGTTTCCTGCAACTCTTCCTCCAAACCGGTGTTCTAATCCATAGACGCAGCGGTACTCAGTCACCTCCGCCCCGCGGCATAAAGTGGCTGAAGGAACACGGCAGTAGCTGGCGGTGTTCCGGGGGAGTCAGGTCATGAAAAATCTCGGGAGCTTACTTCGAATCAGCTTTTTCGTAGCACTGTTAGCCGCGACCACGGCAACGATTTCAGCGGCAGGCCAGGACGCACCTCCGCCTCCGGACCAGCAATCGGCGTACCCGGCGGATCAGGCACCTCAATCTCCAGCCGACCAGCCGACGGCTTCGGCTGGCGATCAGTCGACCTATCCTGCGCAGCAAGCGCCACCTCCTCCCACAGGTGAGACCATGCCCTCCACGGGAGGGCAGCAAGTTGATCCTCCGGGCCGCGCAGCTCGTTTGGGATACATGACCGGATCAGTTTCTGTTCAACCCCAAGGGGCCGGCGATTGGGTTGAAGGCTCGCTAAACCGTCCACTGACCATCGGCGACAACGTGTGGGCCGATAAAGATTCTCGCGCCGAACTGAATTTGGGCACGGGCGTGATGCGAATCAGCTCCGAAACCAGTTTGACTTTGACCAACGTCACCAATGACGCCGTGCAGGTGCAATTGCATCAGGGCACTTTGAACGTGCATGTACACAAACTTTACGGCGGAGAAGTCTACGAGATCGACACCCCGAATCAGGCCTTCACCGTGACCAAATCCGGCGACTACCGCTTCGATGTCGACCCCGCCGGCGACTCGACCGTAGTGACAGTTTGGAAGGGCGAGGGCGAAGCGAGCGGACAAGGTCCCGCCGTTCGTCTGCACGAAGGCCAGCAAGCCCGCTTCACGAATGGAAATTCCTTGGCGCACCAGATCAGCGATGCCCCGAGAAAAGATGGTTTTGACGATTGGTGCCAGGTTCGCGACAAGCGTGAAGACAATTCCGTCTCGGCAAAGTACGTTGCTCCGGGCGTAGTTGGAGCCGGAGATCTCGACGAGTACGGAGCCTGGCGGCAAACTCCGGACTACGGACCGGTTTGGGTTCCCACTGCGGTCACGCCGGGTTGGGCGCCTTATAGTAACGGACAATGGATCTGGCAGAATCCCTGGGGATGGACTTGGGTAGACGCTGCGCCGTGGGGATTCGCTCCCTTCCACTACGGACGCTGGGTATCGTTTGGCGGCTATTGGGGCTGGGCGCCTGGACCGTACTATGCGCGGCCTTATTACGCGCCTGCGCTCGTGGCCTGGTTTGGTGGCCCCGGCTTTGGCATTGGCTTTGGCTTCGGTGGCGGATTTGGCTGGTGCCCGCTCGGTTGGGGTGAGCCATTCTTTCCGTGGTATGGCGCGAGCCGGGGATATTTCCGCAACGTTAACATCAGCAACACGCATATCACCAATATCAACAACATCACGAATAACTATTACAACAACCGAAACGGCGCTGGCCTTTACGGAAGGAACGGCGTCGGGATGCCGCGTTATGCCACCACTGCTGGTCTGACGGCAGTTCCCCGAAACACTCTTGAGCGTGGATTGCCGGTTGCCGCAAACGCGGCCCGGACTTCGCCCAGCGCTTTGCGAAACCTGTCCAGTGCCAGCATCAGCCGGCCCAATGTCTCGCCAACGCGCGAGAACATGCTTGGACCGAAAGCGGGTTCGCCCGCCGCAAGACCATCTGCTGCAGTAGCATCGCGGCCAACGGTCAGCAGAATGACGCCGCCGGCGAACTCCGCGAGGCCGAGCACGATGCAGACAGCGCCCGCTCACAATACGGCAACCCCATCGTCGAGTCGGGCGCCTGAGGGGCCATCGACTAGCGCAAGGTCTATGCCTGCGCCCGCTGGACGCTTCGTGCCGCGTCCCCCGCAGAGCTTGGGGAGCACTGCTCCGATGCCGAACCACGGGGTGAGCAACCCGACGACCGCCTCGACCGCGAGGTCTGGAGGAATGCCTACCACTTCGCCGATGCGGTCCGTGCCTCGTCCGCCTACGACGATGAGTGCGCACAACACCTACCCGAGTGCGTCAGCGTCACGTTCGTACTCGACCCCGTACTTCGGACGAGGTACGCCCAACAGCGTGCCGCGGCCTACGGGACAAATCGCACCTGCGCCCCGCAGCTATTCCGCACCGCAGAGCCGCGGAAGCTACTCGGCCCGTTCGTACGGCGGGAGCGGGTACGGCAACTCTGGCGGGTATCGCGGATACAGCGCACCTTCATACGGCAGATCGTCTGGCGGATCGTACGGCGGCGGACGCAGCTATTCGGCGCCTTCGTCGCATAGCTCCGGATCGTTTGGCGGCTATCACGGTGGCGGCGGATCGCACGCGAGTTCCGGCGGTTCCCACGGCAGCTCGGGCGGCGGACACTCGAGTTCGCACGGAGGCCATGGCCGGTAAGCTCGATCTAATTTTCCACAACGCCGTCCTGCAATCGGGGCGGCGTTTCTTTTGCTGCGAGTATCGCTGTAGAGATGTAGCTAGCTACGTCTCTACAGTCGTTCGAATGTGTATACTGCCAGATTCAGCCTAAGGAGCATCCTTTGAAAACTTTCTTAATCGGTCTGATCCTCGGTTTGATCCTGGTGCCGCTTTGCGTTTACGTCTACTTCGTCACGGGAAGCGCGCCGGTGGCTACGGCTGCGCCGGACATGCCGTTTGAGAAGATGCTGGCGCACGGCGCATTGAGTGCGCACATCTCGAAGGAGATGCCCAAGTCCGTTCCGGTTCCTGCGGACGAAACCAACTTTGCAGCCGGGGCGCAGGTTTACCGGGAAAACTGCGCGGTATGCCATGGTTTGCCTGGGGGCACGCCGACTGCGGTCGCGAGGGGAATGTATCCCAAGCCACCAAAGTTGCTCGAAGGTACGGGCGTGACCGACGACGAGCCCGGCGAAACCTATTGGAAAGTTGCGAACGGCATCCGGCTGAGCGGGATGCCTGGTTTCAGCGAGTCGCTATCGCAGACCCAGATGTGGCAGGTCAGCCTGCTGCTGGCGCACGCGGATAAATTGCCCGACTCGGTGAAGACGGCGCTTTACCGGCCGACGCCGCTGGTTCCCGAACCATCTGCTCCACCGGCATCGAGCGCCCCGCCGGCACCAACTACCCCAGCGACCAAACCCTGACAACGGATCGCAGAAACGGGGTACAGACCGAGTGACGGAAGAGGCCTCGTTCGCCGGCCGCCCGAGTTCGGTCCGTTTCCTCCTTCGGAGTTATTGGGTTACCGGACTCCTGTTTCTGCACACATTCTGGTGCATAATTTTGGTCAAAAAAAACTCTCGTTTTGGCCTAAAATCTAGAAAACAAAGAGCCGGATTTTTTCCTGCCTCCTAGATCTATGGTTCTTAAGGTAGTTAGAAGCAAAATCTTGGAAACATTGGAGTTACATCGGCGCCGTCGACGAACAGCTCCATTTTTGGAAGCGCTTGTCTGGATAGGTTGTCAAAGAGCGTAGGTTATCTTATAGATAATCCGTATGGGTCTATGTTATCGTAAGTGGAGGGTGAGAGCAAGAGAAAAGCGGTGGGCGTACTAATGTGGTTCCGATTTGGGAATCCGGGACTGCGCCGAAGGTGATATTGAAATAGGTCAAGAAATTTGGAGAACATGGCGTCCGTCCCCGGATTCCGACATAGTTCATCGGTTAACTATGGAAAAACCCCGCCCAAGCGGAGCTTGGACGGGGCACCCTCGAGAGTAAAACGAACCTCATAGTCTGGGCCACCCGCCCTGGATGGTGGTGCCGGGCGTGAGGCCGCTCGAAGGAATGCCGTCGCCCTCGCCGACCAGCCGCGTGTTATTCGGAAGGATCCATCCCGAGGACCCCGAGGGAATAACAATCGGGGTTGCACCCGTGGCGGGCAAAAGGATGGTCGAGGGCAGCAGGTGCGCGATTCCCGCCCACGGGCTGGGATTGGCAGTCGTGCACGTCATACTCGTGGGCGGGGTGCTATTCGCGAGGCCGCGCGCGTCGATGATTGCGCCGGTTGCCGGGTAGGAGGTGCTGGTGAGAATACTCTTCAGCAAAGCACAGATGTTGGGGTTTTGCGCGTTGGCAAACATGCTAGCGTCGATGAAGGACGGCGAGTTCGTCACCTGCATAGAGGAGTTATAAACAGCGTCCTGCCCCTGGAAGCTTTGGGTTTGTGCCGCAGCGATTGGAACGGCCGGAAGCCAACTTGCAACAGCAGCTACGATTGCAAAGAGAACCCGGCCGAATGTGTGTCTCGTTGTGCCCCTCATATTTTCCTCCTCAGCTAGAAGTAACGTATTGTACTGACCGCGCGCTGCGCGCCAGTCCGCTCCCTACGGCGAGGCCTCGTATACAGTCCCGCAGCCGCCTTGACATGCCTCCCCGGTTCCGCCTGCCTGCGTTGTGCTATACAAGTTTCCCGCTGCATCGAAAATCAGACGGGCTGCTGGACCGGCACCGTCCGGACTTCCTTGGAACGTATAAGGAATAGTGGGTACCCACATGCCCCCCTGCCTCGCGGGACGCTTCAATCGAACGACCGTACCACGAAACAGCGCGCCTTCGTCGGTGGGGCCGTAGAGGTTTCCAGAAGAATCGAATATCAGGCCAGCTGTGAAAGCTCCCGGGCCGTTATTACTGAACCAGCGCAGAACGGTCTCTTTCCACCGCCCGCCAATGTTCGCCGTCAACTGAAAAGCAATGCCTCCTCCGCTGGGGTTGCCCCCCTGCGCTGTCCCGAATAGAGAGCCCTTGGCGTTGAAGATTAGGTTGCCCGTGGGCTCGGCCCCGTCACTGCCGTCAGCGAAGACATGGAGTTGTTTCTCGGTCCAATCGCTGTGCTTCTTGGTCGGCGGTTTCAGCTCGAAAGCCGTGCCGCACCCTCCCGAACCGCACTCCCCGCTCTCGTTGCCGCCGCCAAAGGTCGTGCCGTAGACATTGCCCCCGCCGTCCAAGACTAAACCGCCGTTGGGATTGGCTCCGTCCGTGCCGCTGGCGAAACTGTGCAGCACTTTCTCGGTCCACTTGCCGCCCTTGGTCTTCGGCGGACTCAGCTTGAATACCGTTCCGCAATTTCCGCCGTAGAACGAGTCGCAGGTCGTACCCTTGCCTCCGCCGTACGTGGTTGCTCCGTACAGGTTGCCTGCTCCGTCAAACACCAGATTCCCGTTTGGGAAATAGCCTTGCTCGGCGGTGGGGAAACTGTATAGGATCGTCTCCTTCCACGCGCCGCCCTTCTCGGCGGGCGGAGACACTTCGTAGACCGTACCACATCCCGCCGGAACCCCCAGCAGCACACAGTCCCCCGTGCCGCCGTAGGCGGTTACCCCATAGAGATTGCCTTGGCCGTCGATTACCAAGCCCCCATTGGGAGACTCGCCGTCGTTCCCGCCTTTACCCTGGAACTCATAAATCAGCGTCTCGGTCCAGGGATCGCCCTGGTGCGCAGGCGGAGCCAACTGGAAAACCGCGCCGCACTCGTTCGCAATGGGCCCACACGACCCTGGCCCATAGAACTGCAGCACGCCGTAAAGATTGCCCTGGGTGTCAAAGACAACGCCGCCGACAGGCAAGGCACCGTCATTCGTCCCGCCCTGAAAGCTATACAGCACTTTTTCCTTCCACTCAGCCGAGGCGGCAGAGGCAATAGCGAGAATCACCGCGAAGACTGCCGACACAGCGCGATATTTGCGATTGCGATTCATGGCTCGGAATCCAGGCTTACGTGGATCGCCAGCGTTGCCAGTGGGGGGAGACCAACAACTGCGCAGATCGCCGCGATAGTACACCAGGTTGGCCGGAGTGTCC
>Ga0265760_10000560_pt1 | contig 10554 bp, 11 predicted proteins | sample NZIome_2_FD_200831 | JGI IMG/M metagenome (GOLD analysis project Ga0265760, IMG submission 200831) | Metatranscriptome of rhizosphere microbial communities from Maridalen valley, Oslo, Norway - NZI1 (Metagenome Metatranscriptome) | ecosystem: Host-associated > Plants > Roots > Rhizosphere >... | reverse complement strand
TCTGCCAACCAGTGCAAACGGAATGCCGCCACCGTCGGCGATCACCAAAGGGTGTTCAGAGTCTCATCCACGCCGGAGAGGTGCGGTGCCGCGGTTGCGGTTCGGTCAGCGGCGACCCTGACCAGCGAATCCTCGGACGGCGGCTTGCCGTCCTGAATGATTTGCGACAGCGCTTGAATTTCATCCTGCACGCGCTGGCGCAGCTCGCCCAAGCCCAGCACGCCGAGCGTGTCGCTGATCTTTTTCAACAGTTCGAGCTGTGGCAGCAGCTCGGCGCTTTGGCCGCCGCCGCGGCGCACGAAGATATCGAGGACATCCTTGACCTTGGACAGGTCCTCCTTGATCGCCGCCGCGACCGTGCGCATCAATTTGACGCTGGGCGCCGAGAGGCTTTCTCGCTCCTGCTCAATGGTGTCATCCACCGGGAGAAGTTCGGCGAGCTTGAACGAAGCACGCACGGCGGAAATCCGTCCGCCGCTGGTGGTTGCCCGCGCGACGTAGTACAGCAGGTTGTTCAACAGGTCGATTGGCGGATCTTCGCAGTAGCGCGCTTCACCGAGCTCGTACAACGCCTTGATTTGCCGATCCGCCTGGCCGAGCAAACGCTTCAAGGTCGCGCTGCCCTCCAAGCCGTTGGCGCGCACCGCTTCCAGGATGGCGCCGGTGACCCACCACAACTGGAACACCGGTTGGGTAGTTGCGACCTGCTCGAGCTTTTCCGTGACCTTCGCCAGAATTTCCAGATTCTGCACGGTGCGTTCGCCGCGGATGTAGCCCAGCAAGCCGATTTGGAATCGCGGCCTCAAACGGCGCGCCCACTGCGCCACCGAAATCGATTGCTCGCCCTGGTGCGACTCTTGCGGCGCGGCGTTCTGATCGGACTTCAGGTTGAGCAGCAGCAGCGTGCCTTCGGACAGCAAGGGGCTGCCGCGCACCGAGCGCAGGTCGTTGAGCAGCGGTAGCAGCACCAGCGCCAGATCCCGGCCGCCGGACAAAACGCGTTCCAGATACGTCGGTAGCTGCACCATCGCGCGCATCAGAGCATCGAGGCCGTCGACCTGCCGCTTCTGGTCGTTGCCGGAACTCAGCAGGTAGCGCGTCACGTGTTCCATTTCCTCGGCGAGCAGCGCCGCGCCATATACCTCGACCAAGCGCAGCACGCCATGGGCCGAGTGCAGCTGATCCGCACATTTCTCCAGCAGGACGCGCTGATCGGGCCGATCCGCATACGCCTCGAGCGAGGCCCGCGCATCGTTCAAGGTTACGCTGAGTTCCTTGGCGACTATGTGCAGGGTTTGGGAGCTGATATCAGTCATGCCGCAACCGTCGGAAGCCTAGGCTCCAATGCCGCTCGCCTTGCGCATTTTTCCGGGACTGGCTGAAGCGGCTGGTGCGGCTGGAGCGGCGGGTTCTTTCAATGCAGGCAACTTGCCCGAGGTGGCCCCGGTGCCGAAGTCGGGAAGCCTGAATCCCGCCACCGACTTGCGCAACTGCGCCGAGAGCGCCGCGAGTTTGGCGATGGAAGTGGAGGTTGCCGTCGAACCTTCGGCGGTCTGCGACGAGATCTCGCGCACCACCTGCATGTTTTTTGAAATATTGCCGGATACCGCCGCTTGCTGGCGCGCACTGGCCGAAATGTTTTGCACCAGGCTCGCGATTTGATTCGAGACCTGTTCGATTTCTTCGAGCGCAGCGCCGGCGTTCTCCGCCAACAATGCGCCGCCGACGACATCTGTCGTACTGCGTTCCATGGACACCACGGCTTCGTTGGTATCGGTTTGAATGGTGCGCACCAGCACTTCGATCTGCTTGGTCGCGTTCGCGGCGCGCTCCGCGAGTCTTTGCACCTCGTCCGCCACCACGGCAAAACCGCGCCCCGCCTCGCCCGCCATGGACGCTTGGATCGAGGCGTTCAAGGCCAGAATATTGGTCTGCTCAGCGATGTCGTTGATCAGCTCGACGATGTTGCCGATCTCCTGGGAGCTTTCGCCGAGGCGCTTGATGCGTTTGCTGGTCTCCTGAATGGTCTCGCGTATGGCATTCATGCCGTCGATCGTGCGCCGTACCGCATCGCCGCCCTTGTGGGCGACATCGACCGAATGCCGCGCAACATCCGAGCAGCGTTCGGAATTTCCCGATACCTCTTCGATCGAGGCGGCCATGTCGGCCATGGATTCGCTGGCCGCGGAGATCTGACGCGACTGCGCGCTGCTGGCCTTGGCGATATGCGCCGCCGCCCCTTGCGTCTGCTTGGCGGCGCCGTCCAACTGAATGGCGCTGTCGTTGATGGTCGTGACCAGTTCGCGCAGCGCCTCGATGGCATAGTTGATCGAATCGGCGATCGCGCCGGTGATATCTTCGGTGACCGTCGCCTGCACCGTCAGATCGCCATCCGCCAGGCTCGACAGCTCATCCAGCAAGCGCATGATGGCTTCCTGGTTGCGTTCGTTTTCGCGCACCCGCAGCTCGTTGCTGCGCCGTTTGTCGGCGGTCTTCGAATAGGCCCAGGCGAGCGCGGCGAGCAGCACTGCCGCCAGCGCCAGCAACGCCAGTATCCAAATTTTGTAGCCGCCGCCGCTTTCCGCCCGCGGCGTCGCGCTTCCCAACTGAGTCGCGAGCGTGTTCGCAAGCGCCGGCAAGGCGCGCGCGGCGGTCTGCGCCTTGGCGAGGGGCTCGGCCGCGCCGATCGCCTTGCGCACGCTGCCGGTGTACTGCTGATTGCGCTGCACCACCGTCTTCAGCCGCTGTTCAGGATCGGCGCCCGTGACCTTTTGAATGGCGATGCCGGATTCTTCGCCCGACAAGCCGCGGATCACCTGATTGAGGAATTCCAAGCTGTCCGCCAAGCGCTGCGCGCTGGGACCGGCGTCGCTCACGCCGGAACTCAAACCGTTCAAATCCTGCTGAATCCGCTGCACCGTCAACTCGAAGCGTTCCAGATACCGGCTCATCCCCTCGAGCTTCTGCACGCCCACGGAGCTGCCCAGATCGCCCAGCTCCGACAGCAGTTTGGGCGCCAGCTCGCGCACTTCTTGATTGGAGGATTGAATCGTCTCGACTGCCGACCGGGCCTCCGCGACCGCTGCCACGCCGTCGTTCAACTTGCTCCAGGCGGCGGCATCGCCGCTGCCGGGCATGCCGCCGCGCAAAGTCTTGAGCCGGGCGGCGCTCTTGGCGAGCGCATCGAAAGCGCTCGATTCACCGCGCAATGCGTTCTGCGCCTCGAAGGGCATGCGCTGCACCACGAGCGCTAACTGCTCCGCGGGCGCGGCGACCGGAGCGGAATTGCGCGTCAGCGCAGTCAGGACTGCCGCTAGAGCCAAGCACAGCACCAGCAGCCCTGCCAATACCGGCAGCAGATTGGATCTCGGTGATTTTTCGATTCGCCTAGTCGTCATCTTTATTCCACAACCTAACTTGCCGCCTGCAGGAAGCTCTGGCTTTCCACCAAGGCCTTCAGGCTCAAGACCGGCCAGACCTCGCCCCCGCGGCGAAAGGCGCCGGCGAGATAGCTATCGCAGCGGATCACCGTCGGCGGTGCTTCCGCGCTGAATTCCGATTCCGCAAAACGCCGAAAACCCAGTACCTCGTCGACCATCAAACCCGCCGGGATATCCCGGTGATTCACCACGACGATGCGCGTGTTGCGCGCCGAGGTGGTCGCGCCGCTGCCCAAGAATTGCCGCAAATCCAGCATCGGCATCAGCGCTCCGCGCACGTTGGCCAACCCCTTGACCCAGCTCTTGGCCCCCGGGATGCGGGTAACCACCGCCGGATAGCCGAGAACCTCGCGGGTCTCCTCGCGGGCAACCAAAAAAGTCTCGCCGCCCATGCGAAACGCGACGCCAACCCACTCTTGTCCCACGTCCGCTTCGGCAGCGCTGCTCGCGGCCACCGTACGGCTGCGCTTCTCTAATTCCTTGAGCAATTCGAATGGCCGGTCGCGCAAGCCGCGCAGGCTCGTGTCCGACCCGCTAGTCGTACTGGTCATGTGGCCAGTGCGGCCTGCGCCTTTTCTACCAGCGCCTGGGCGGATACAGGCTTCACCAGATAATCCACTGCGCCCTGCCGCAAACCCCAGACCCGGTCGGTTTCCTGGCCCTTGGTGGTCACCATGATGATGGGGATCAAGCTGGTCTCGGGGTCGTTGATCAGCATCCGCGTGGCCTGATAGCCGTTGACACCCGGCATCACGATATCCATGAAAATGAGATCCGGTTTCATTTCCTTCGCCTTGCGCACGCCCTCCTCGCCGTTTTCGGCGGCGGCGGTTTTGAAACCGTGCTTCTCCAGCGCCTTTTGCATGACGAATACCTCGGTGGGTGAATCGTCAACAATTAGAATCAGTGCCATCGCGTATTCTCCGTCATTTCCCGACGTGAGCTTCGATCGCTCCCAACAATTCGTCTTTGGTGAACGGCTTGGTCAAATAATGTTCCGATCCTACGATGCGGCCGCGCGCCCTATCGAACAGGCCGTCCTTGCTCGACAGCATGATCACGGGAATCTGTTTGAAGACCTTGTTGTGCTTTATCAAAGAACAGGTCTGGTATCCGTCCAGGCGAGGCATCATGATGTCGACGAACACGATATCCGGCTGGTGGTCGGCGATCTTCGAGAGGGCATCGAAACCATCGACGGCCGTGAACACTTCGCAGCCCTCCTTGGTTAGGAGCGTTTCAGCGGTACGGCGAATCGTCTTGCTGTCATCGATCACGAGGACCTTGAGGCCCGTGAGTTTCGGTTTGCCGCTGGTGATCATGCTCTCCATGACTTGCGTAGGTGCTGGAATCTTGTGGCTTTTTAACATATCCAGGCCGCGCAAGCCACGGTACGGGGTCGACATTTCGAGGCATCGCTACGCAAACAACGGTGGCCTGGTTCACAGTTTTCCCAAGAGAGCGGGCACTTCTGCCGCTTGCTAGACTTACGGAATGAGCATGTCGTCTCGAGTGCGCCTCGTCGTGGTCATGGACCCGATCGGAGCGATCAAGCCGGCCAAGGACACCACCTTAGGATTGCTGCTCGCCGCGCAGGCGCGAGGCTGGGCGCTGCACTACGCGGAACAGAAAGACCTTTGGCTTCGGGACGGGGTTGCGTGGGGCCGGCTCGCGCCGCTCAAGGTTGCGGATGACCCGTCAAAGTGGTTCTCGCTGGGGGCGCCCGCCCCTTACAAGCTGGGTGAATTCGACGTGATCCTGATGCGCAAGGATCCGCCGTTCGATACCGAATACATTTACAGCACCTACATCCTCGATCGCGCGCAGCTGCAGGGTGCGCATGTTTACAATCGGCCGCAAGGGCTGCGCGATATCAACGAAAAGGTCTACACAGCCTGGTTTCCAGAGTGTTGCGCGCCCACACTCATTACGCGCGACATGCATGACATGGGCGAATTCTTGAGGGAGCACGGCAAGGCCGTGTGCAAGCCGCTGGATGGCATGGGCGGTAAATCCATCTTCGTCCTCGAGCAAGGCGACAAGAACCGCAATGTCGTGTTCGAGACTCTGACCGGCTACGGCACCCGCTACGCCATCGTGCAGCGCTATTTGCCTGAAATCGTCACGGCGGGCGATTGCCGCATCATTTTGGTGGACGGTGAACCGGTGCCCTTCGCTTTGAGCCGCATCCCGTTGGCCGACGACAACCGCGGCAACTTGGCGGCCGGCGCACGCGCCGAAAGCCGTCCGCTGAACGATCGCGATCGATGGCTCTGCGCGCAAATCGGACCTAAGCTGCGCGCCCAAGGCATGATATTTGTCGGGCTGGACGTCATCGGCGACTACGTCACCGAGATCAACGTCACAAGTCCGACGGGAATTCGTGAACTAAACAAAAAGCATGGTATCGATATCGGTTCCCTGCTGGCGGAGGCGATCGAGAGGAATTTGGGCGCCGCGTGAACTCAGAAACGCTTCAAACGGATGCCGCGCTGCAAGGCGGCGAAATGCTCCGCAACGGGCTGCCGCCCGCAAATGATCGCATGTTGACCACGTGCTTTCTGGCGGCGCTGTTGCATGGAATCATCATTCTGGGCGTGACTTTCAGCTCGACCGGCAGCAGCTCGAAGGATGAGGGGGCGCCGGGCCTGGAAGTCGTGCTCGTGAATGAGCGCGCGCCCAGCGTTCCGAAGAACCCGAACGCGCGCTACCTGTCGCAGCGCACGCAATTGGGTTCGGGCAATACCCTGAAGCGCGAACGGAGTCTGATCCCCAAGTCATCGTTGATGCCCGTCGACCGTCTCGGGGTTCCCAGCGGCGAGGGCCTGGCCGAGCAGCGGTCCGGCTCGGACACCGGCGCGGAAGAGCTGGTCGCGACGTACAGCCCTTCGCAGAAGATATTCTATTTCGCCGCGTCGAGCGCGGCCAAGGACGCCTCCGAGCTGCCGCTGTTGCTCGAGAAACGGCCGGATCTTGCGATGACGCCGAACGACGATGGCATCGAGCTGCGCTTGCGCGGAGAGGCGAAGCAGGAGCTGTGGATCGCCGCCGATACGCGTGAATCCGACGTTGCAGTGTACTTGGATAGCTGGCGCCGGAAAATCGAGCGCGTCGGCACGATGAACTTTCCCGATGTCGCACGGCGCGAGAAACACTCCGGAACGCCGGTCATCGAGGTGACCATTGGCGCCGATGGCAAGCTGCTGCAAACCGTGATCAGGCGCAGCAGCGGCCACGCTGAGATCGATGAGGCCGCCATGAGGATTTTGAAGCTGGCCGCGCCATTCGATCCATTCCCAAGCGAGTTGTCCTCGAAGCACGATCAGATTCGCATCGCGTATGAGTGGCAATTTCTCGAAGGCTCGACGCAGGGCGGCGCCGTGTTTTATTCAGAGCCGGACAAGCCATGAGCGATGCCGGCTATTTGACCAACCAGCTGCTGATCGCCATGCCGTACATGGGCGATCCGAATTTCGCGCAGACCGTCGTCCTGGTGTGCGATCACAATTCGCAGAGCGCTCTCGGGCTGATCCTCAACAAACCCCTGCCGATGCGCATGGGGGAAATATTCGAACAACTGGAAATCGAGCTCGGCAAAGGACCGCTGTGGGAGCGGCAAGTGTTGCGCGGCGGACCTATGCAAACCGATCGTGGCTTCGTCGTGCATCGGGCCTTCGGCGAATGGGACTCGACTCTCAAAGTTTCCGATGCGCTGCATGTCACCACCTCGCGCGACATCTTGGCGGCCATGGCTCGCGGGCAGGGCCCGGATGAGGCGGTTGTCGCCCTAGGCTATGCAGGCTGGGACGGGGGGCAGCTGGAGGAAGAGATTCGCGCGAACGCGTGGCTGAACGCGCCGGTGGATCTGGGATTGATCTTCGAACTGCCGCTTGAATCTCGCTGGCAGGCCGCCGGACGTCTCCTGGGCGTGGACTTGTCACGAGTCAGCCCCATCGGCGGAAATGCCTGAGTCTTCCCGACCGAAGATCGTTCTGGCTTTTGATTTCGGCCTGCGCAGAATCGGCGTTGCCTGCGGCGACACCGTCAGCCGCAGCGCCGTGGGCTTGGAAACCGTTCTCTGCGGCCCGGCAGGGCCTCGCTGGGAATCCATCGCTTCGACAATGCGCGATTGGCGACCTGATATGGCGGTGGTCGGGCTGCCGTATAATGTGGATGGCTCCGATAGCGAACAGACCTTGGCTGCCCGCAGATTCGCGGCGGAACTGGCGCGCCGCTTCAACGTGGAAGTCGTGATGGTGGACGAACGCTACTCGTCGCTCGAAGCCGAGGCTCGGCTGCAAACGGCGCGCGAGTCCGGATTGCGGCGGCGGCGCGTGACGAAGTCGGATATCGATGCAGCGGCGGCCTGCGTGATCTTGGAGCGTTGGTTCACCGAAGAAATATGAGGCGCAAATGCGATCACAACAAGACAGCGCGGGGGGCTTGCGCCACCTCATCACGCTCGAAGGCCTGGCGCGCGATGCGTTGACAGCGATTCTCGACCAAGCGGAGCGTTACCGCCGCCTTCCGGGGCAGCCTGCGTATGAGGGCCGCGAACTGGCCGGCGTGACGCTGGCAAATCTATTCTTCGAGCCGAGCACACGCACGCGCGCCTCCTTCGATCTCGCCAGCCGGCGCTTGGGGGCGCATGTTCTCAACTTGGACCTGCATTCCAGCTCGCGCGCGAAGGGCGAGAGCATGCTGGACACCATCTACACGCTCGAGGCGATGAACACCGATGTCTTCGTGATTCGCGATTCGGAAGCCGGCATGCCCGAATTCCTGATCGATCACGTGGCCCCGCACGTGTCGGTGATCAGCGCCGGGGAGGCGCACGTGTCGCATCCCACGCAAGGGCTGCTGGACGTTCTGACGATTCGCACTCACAAGCGCCGTTTCACGGGCCTCAAGGTGGCCATGGTCGGCGACATCAAGCATTCGCGCGTGGCTCGATCGGCGGCGACGGCGCTCAGCACCCTGGGAACCACGGATTTGCGCTTGGTCGCGCCCGAGGCACTGCTGCCGGAAGAGGCCGAATTTCGCGGTGCGCAGCGCTTTACACGCATCGAGGACGGCATCGCGGGCGCGGATGTGGTGATGATGCTGCGAATCCAAAAAGAGCGTATGGCACAAGCCGCCGCGCTCGACGACGCCGCGTACTTCAAGGATTTTGGCCTGACGCCGCAGCGCCTGAAATTGGCCGCCCCCAGCGTGCTCGTCATGCACCCCGGACCCATGAACCGCGGCGTTGAAATCTCGTCCGAAGTGGCCGACGGACCGCGCTCGGTCATTCGCGAGCAGGTCAACAACGGCGTTGCGGTGCGAATGGCCGTGCTGGCTGCGATTGCAACGACCCTTACGCGGCACCGCCGCCCGCTGTAGCCATTCGTAACTCGTCCTCCAGCACGGTGAGCTTGAGCGTCCCCCATGAAAGGCTTAGCGGGATAGGAAGCTTCGAGGCACTGCGCTCTTCCGTGCCTCGCAGCTTCCTATCCCCCTAAGCCATACGGACCCGGTCAATTTCACAGTGGCGAGGTCTAGCAGAGGGGCGCCCGAACCTCCGCGATGCCTGCCTGCTCGAGCGTACGCGCGGCGGCAAGGCAAGCATCCTCGCGCCAGGGCGCGCCGATGAGCTGCACGCCCACGGGTAAGGCACGCTCCGCGACTGAATCGCCTTCGCCGGGCCAGACTGGGACGACGCATACCGGCAGGCCGATGCACGAAATAGGCTGGGTGAGCACGCCGAGTCCCGCCTTGGTGGGAATGCTGCGGCCGTTGATCAGCAGGGTTTCCTGGCCGACGTGCGGCGCGACCGCCGGGGCAGCCGCCGCAATCAACAGGTCAAAGCGCTCGAATAACCCCATCGCTTCTCGATAAGCGTGCTGGCGCACTCGCTGCGCCTGGATCACCCAGCTCGCCGGAATCAACCCGCCCGCAACCAGGCGCGACCGCGAAGAGGGTCCGAAATCCTCGTACTGTTTGATCAAGCGCGGCCGATGCAGCGCACCGCCCTCCGCGCCCGTGATGATGTAGGCCGCCGCGCGCGCAACCTCGGCGCTCTTGAGTTCCGTCCACGCGGTTGCGCCGAGCGCCGCGGCCGCCAATTGCACCGAACGCCGCGCCGAGGGATCCGCCCATTCGTGAAACCAGCCTCCCAAGATGCCGATGCGAATTCCCCGCGGCAGCGAAAGCGACGCACTGGCCGGCTCGATGGCACGCTGCGCGCAGGCAGGATCGGCGGGATCCGGTCCTTGCATCGCGTCGTACGCAAGCGCCAACCCGAGGACGCTGTTTGCAAACGGCCCCACATGATCGAAGCTGTTCACGAAGGGATACGTGCCGGTGCGCGGCAGCCGTCCGTAGGTCGGCTTTAAGCCAAATACACCGCACAGCGATGCCGGCACGCGAATCGAGCCGCTGGTGTCGGATCCAAGCGTGATCGGCAACATTCCGGCGCCGACCGCCGCGGCCGAGCCGCCGGATGAACCGCCCGCGCCGCGGGTGCGATCGTGGGGGTTGCGCGTGGTGCCGTAGTGTTGATTTTCCGTGAGGAAGCCGTAAGCCAGTTCTTCCATGTTGAGCGCGCCCACCAGGATCGCGCCCGCGCGGCTCATGCGGCCCACGATGGTTGCATCGGCTGCGGCCGGTGCATTGCCGGCATTTATCTTCGCACCGGCGAGCGTCACCATCCCTTCGACATCGAACAAGTTCTTCACGGCATAGGGGACGCCGGCGAGCGGCGGCAGCGCCCTACCGGCAGAGTACGAACCATCGATCGCCGCAGCCTCGCGCTCGGCGCGCTCAAGGGTCTTGGCAGTGAAGCAATTTAATCCCGGGTTCTTCGCTTCAATCAGCGCCTTGCATTCCGCCAGGACCGCGGCGGCGCTGCGCGTGCCGCTGGCAATTTGCCGCGCGATGTCGGCAGCCGAACCGATCACGGCCGAAACACCGGCGCCGGTTCCGAGGCGAACAGCAGCGGCCAATCAAAGACCGTCCGCGAGATGGCTTCGAGGCGCGAGAACTGCATGACGATCTCGGCAATTTCGGCATCGTCAAACGTGTATCCCTGCAGCGCCAATGCCGCGCGCACGTAGGCTTCAAGCGGGTTGTCGCG
>Ga0265760_10000559_pt1 | contig 10558 bp, 9 predicted proteins | sample NZIome_2_FD_200831 | JGI IMG/M metagenome (GOLD analysis project Ga0265760, IMG submission 200831) | Metatranscriptome of rhizosphere microbial communities from Maridalen valley, Oslo, Norway - NZI1 (Metagenome Metatranscriptome) | ecosystem: Host-associated > Plants > Roots > Rhizosphere > Soil... | reverse complement strand
GACGGACGCAGTGGTGATGGTCGAATACACTTCGCGGCGGGGCAATCGGGTCGAAATCACGCGAGACGTTGTTCCTGGAGAAAACATTGTTGCCCGCGGCGCAGAGGCTCGGCAGGGCGGCCTGCTGGTGGATCGCGGCGTGCGACTGAATGACGCCGCGATTGCGCTCGCCGCTTCCGTGGGCAAATCGCGGGTGGAAGTGTATAAGCGACCACGAATCGCAGTGCTCACCACGGGCGACGAGATCGTTGGTGTTGACGCCACGCCCGGACGCACCCAAATTCGCAACTCCAACAGTTATTCGCTCGCCACGCAGATTCTCGCTACCGGCGGCGTTCCCGTGCTTTTGCCCATTGCTCCCGACGAAACTGAAAAGCTTCGGCGATTGATTGAACTGGGATTGCAATCTGATCTGCTGCTCCTGACAGGCGGCGTCTCCCTGGGACGCTACGATCTAGTCGAGCAGGTACTGGCGGAACTGGGCGCGGAATTCTTTTTCACGGGCGCGAGAATCCAGCCGGGGCGTCCAGTCGTGTTCGGGCGAGTACGGTCGGAAGAACACAAATACTTCTTCGGCCTCCCAGGCAACCCGGTATCGACGATGGTCACATTCGAACTGTTTGTGCGGGCCATGATCGAGGCCTTGGCAGGGATGGCTTTGCGCGAGCTGACATTTCTGCATGCCCGGCTGGCATCGGAAATCCGCGTCAAGAGCGGGTTGAGGCGGTTTCTCCCCGCGATGCTTTCGGGAGAGTTTGAGAACTCGCAGGTTCATCTTGTGGCTTGGCAGGGGTCGGGAGACATCGCGGCCACGGCGCGCGCAAACTGCTACGTCGTTGTGCCCCCCGATCGAGAATTCATCGCAGAGGGTGAGTGGGTGGGAGTGATGCTGCGCTGACGGCTGCGGTAACATCCCGAAGCGTCGGATTGTCAGCGGTGCGCGTAGCCTGGATTCAGTCCAGAGATTCTTGTGCTCCTTTTTACTCCGAGGCCCCGGCGTTCAGATCAGCCGTTCCCCAGCGTGTGAAATAATGATTACGGATCTGAGTACTGCCCCATGAGCAAGCTCTCCCATTACGACCGCGCGGGGCGCGCCCGCATGGTGGACGTTTCGGGCAAGAAGCCTGGCAGACGCGAAGCCGAGGCCAGCGCCTTTGTCGCCATGAAGCCGGCGGTGCTGGCGGCGCTACCGAAAAATCCCAAGGGCGATCCCCTGGAAGTGGCTCGAATCGCGGGCATCATGGCGGCCAAGCGCACCGCGGAGCTGATCCCTATGTGCCATCCGCTGCCGCTGGCGCGCGTTGATGTCGAGATGCGCCTGTGCGAGAATGGCGTCGCAATCGTCTCCAAAGTGGCAACCACCGCCCAAACCGGAGTTGAGATGGAGGCGCTGGTGGCGGTCACCGTTGCGGCGCTCACCGTCTACGACATGACGAAAGGGATGGACAAGGGGATCGGAATTCAGCAGATTGTGCTGGAACGAAAGACGGGCGGAAAGAGCGGCGATTACCGGCGTCCGCGGCGCGTCGAAAAGAAACGGTCGAAGAAGTAGCACCGCGCAGAGTGCGGCGACGCTCGCAGGAGTAAAGAAAGAATAGTTCACTCGATTCATGGCCAACGACGTCAAGCTGCTGCTGGTGGAAGACAATCCGATGGTGCTGGGAATGCTGCAGCAAGCCCTGTCGCCGCTGGCGGCGGTGACGGCTGCGTCGGAATCCGCCGACGCGCTGCTCAAAGCGGTGGACGATCCTCCGGACCTGGTGGTGTGCGACTACCGCCTGCCGGGGATGGATGGGCGGCAGCTGATTGAGAAATTGAAGAGCCGGCCGAAGACCGCCAATTTTTCTGCCGTACTCATGGCGAACAAAGCCGACATTGCCGAGCGCTTATCGCCACAAGACGCCGCGGACGACTATCTGGAGAAGCCATTTTTTCTGCGGGAGGCGGTACGGCGCATCAAGCGCATGATCGACCGCATCGCGCTGGAAAAAATGGCGAAAACGGCGCCATCGGACGGCGTGGTGCGCGGCAATCTGGCTCAGATGAACGTGATCGATCTGATGCAATCGCTCGAGATGGGCCGCAAAAGCTGCCAGCTCACGCTGACCAAAGACGGCGACAAGTGCGAAGTGTTTTTTGTCGAAGGCCAGGTTAAGCACGCGACCTATGGCGCGCTGGTGGGCGACGAGGCGGTGTTCAAAGTTCTGCGCTGGACGGGCGGCAGTTTCGAACTCGACTTTGAGGGCAAGACCGACAAAGAAACCACGCAGCTGAATACCCAGGGCCTGTTGATGGAAGGTCTGCGCTTGCTCGACGAATCGGCCCGTGAAGGCGGCGGCGAAGGTGCGGTCCCGAGCGGCGGCGCGACCAGTGGCGACGCGGCAAGCGGCGATCCGGCTGGCGCGGCCGTAGCCATGCCCGCCGCGGCGACCAACTCAGGCGGCGGCCGAAGGGAAGAGGAGGAAGATGTCCTCCTCGACAGCTGAAGTGGAGACACCCGAGTTCCTGGCCGCGGTGGTCACGGTTAGCGATTCCTGCGCCCGCGGCGAACGGAAGGATTTGTCAGGTCCGGCGGTGGCGCAAGTTCTGGAAAAGCTTAGTTTTCGAATCGTGGCGCAGGAAATTGTGCCAGACGATTCCATGCGGATTCAAAATCTGCTGATGCGGCTGGCGCTGGATGTGCAGTTGATCGTGACCACGGGTGGGACCGGCATTGCCCCGCGCGACGTCACACCGGAAGCTACGCTAGCGATCTGCGACCGGATGCTGGACGGCGTGGCAGAGCAGATGCGCGGCGCAGGCGTAAAGAGGACTCCGTTTGCCGCGCTGAGCCGGGGTGTATGCGGAGTGCGCGATAAAACTCTTATTCTGAACGTGCCGGGCAGCCCCGCCGGGGCCGCGCAATCGCTGGAAGCGGTGGTCGAGCTGATTCCGCATGCGCTGAAGTTGCTGCAGGGGCATACGAAACATTTCTGAGGCCGAGGTCTCCGCTTCGCCACGTGACCCTTCCGCCTTTCACGTAAACTGAATTCCTGTTGAAAACCATCGGACACATTCTGACGCGCTATACCGCGTGGATCTTCCGGTTGCTGGTGCCGCTTGGAATCTGGGGACCGTTCGTCGTCGCCTTCGCGGATTCGGCGCTGCTGGGAATGCCGGTGGACGCGGTGGTTGCCGCTTATGTGTACAAAGACCGCAGCCATTTTCTTTTGTATGTGCTTCTGGCTTCTCTCGGCTCGGCGATCGGGAGCATTCCTCTCTATATCCTGGGATATCTTGGCGGCGAGAAGGTGTTGCGCAAAAGAATTTCTGAAGATCGCTTTCAGCAAATTCACGCGTCGTTCGAGCGCCATGAATTCTGGGCGCTGATGTTTCCCGGGATGCTGCCTCCCCCCACTCCGTTCAAGGCGTTTGTGTTGGGAGCGGCGGTGTTTGAAATGCGATTCCGCGACTTTCTGGCCGCAATTTTTGCGGGAAGATTCGTCCGCTTCATGGCGCTTTCTTTGCTCACGCTGTGGTTCGGTCCGCAGATTGTGGATCTTACGGGCAAGTTGTTTCGGCAGCATTTTTATTGGGTGTTGGGAGCGGTAGTGGCAGGAGTGGCGGTTTGGCTGCTTCTGCGGCGGCGCGCGAAAGCCAGGAAACTGGCGGCCAAGGGAACTCAAGAGATTGATTAAGCGCAATCGGCCGAAACCTGTTGCCGGGTCCATGTGGGACAGCCGCCCGCGAGAGCCTGCCCCTGAGCGAAGCCGAAGGGTCCGTCGAGCGAAGCTCGACTCGGTTGGTGATGGCGCCCGGCATTGCGCGGGCAGGAGTGCCCGCGCCACACATGCTTAGGCTGCAGCGATGTGATTGTCAGCGGAGCCACGCGTCCAGCGGGAAAGCGCTTGCACGAATACGGGCACTCCGAAGAACGCGGCCGAGAAGAATAGGTCACTGGTCACCGTTCCGCGGAGGAACGGGAGGCCCATGGTGTACGACGTCATGAGTCCGCCGAGAGTCCGGGGATACATTCCTGACCAGGCCCAAACGGCGAAATTGCTAAGCAGAAAGAACGAAGCGGAACAGGTCAGCGCGGCGCCGATCACGCGAACCGGGCCGGACTTCTCGCGCAGATTCGATCCGAGCCACAGAATAGCCGCATACCACGCCCAGACGACAAGTTGGTCCCAGGAAAACTGAAATGCGTAGACGTACTTGGTGAGGATGACGTCGGTGATGGCAAGCAACACCACGGGCACCCACATCTGCCGACGCGAACCGCGCGCCCCGAAGAACAACAGCGAAGCTCCGACTGGAGTGAAGTGCCAGGCATGCGGCAGAATGTTGAGCGGGCCCGCGAAGGGCAGAAAACGTACGGCGATTGCCAGGAGCACGAATAGATAGGCTAGCATGATCACCCTCGAATACTAACTATGGATACAGGCTACTATTCTGGTCGCAGAAGTGGCAGTGCGTCAAGCGCGGAACAGCGCGGAACCGGAATATCGGCTGGCGGCTAAATGGCTAGCGCTTCCATCTGCGCTTCGTCGATCACGGCCACGCCCAGTTCCCGGGCCTTGTCGAGTTTGGAGCCGGCGTCAGAGCCGGCGACCACGTAGTCGGTTTTCTTGCTGACCGAACCCGTCACTTTCCCGCCTGCATCTTCAATCATCTTCTTCGCCTCATCACGGGTGAAACGCGGCAGCGTCCCAGTCAGCACAAAGGTCTTGCCCGTGAGCTTCGTTCCGCGCTGCTTTTTCTCGCCAGTGAGCGTCAACTTGGCTTCGCGCAGACGCTCCACCAGCTTTCGATTGGCCGGGATGCTGAAAAATTCAGCGATGCTCTCCGCGATGCGCGGGCCAACCTCGTCGACGTTCTGCAATTCTTCCACCCTGGCCTGCTGCAGAGCTTCCATCGAACCGAAATGTTCGGCCAGGAATTGCGCGGTGCGCTCGCCGACGAATCGAATGCCGAGGCCGTAGATAACCCGCTCGAGCGGCAGCTTTTTCGAACCCTCGATTTCGTGGAGAATATTCTGCGCGGATTTTTCTCCCATGCGCTCGAGGCTGAGCAGATTTTCTTTGGTCAGTTTATAAATGTCGGCAACGTTCTTGACCAGGCCGCGTTCGGTGAGTTGGGTGACCAGGGCGTCGCCCATGCCATCAATATTCATCACGCCGCGGGAAGCGAAGTGCAGAATTGTCCCCAGCAGCTTCGCGGGGCAGTTGGCGTTGACGCAACGATAGTCGACCTCTCCTTCGGTGCGCATGACTCTTGTGCCGCAGACAGGGCACTTGTCCGGCACGTCGATGTCGTCCTTACCGCGGGGATGATCTTTGTCCACCTCCACCACTTTGGGGATTACGTCGCCGCCGCGTTCGACTCGCACCCAATCGCCAATCTTTACCCCCAGCCGCTGGATTTCGTCCACGTTGTGCAAGGTCGCGTTGCGAACCGTCGTTCCGCCAATCGAAACCGGAACCAACTCGGCTACCGGAGTAAGTTTTCCCGTTCGGCCAACCTGCCAGCGCACATTCTCAAGCTTGGTGATCCCCGCGCGCGCGGCATATTTGTAGGCGATGGCCCAACGCGGAGCCTTGCCGGTGAAGCCGAGTTCGTCCTGCAGCGAAGTGCGATCCACTTTGATGACGATGCCGTCGATCTCGTAAGGCAGAGAGTCGCGCTTGGCTTCCCATTGCTGAATGAACGCCCAGACTTCGTCCATCGATGAAACCAGCTTGCGGTTCTGATTCACTTTGAATCCGGCAGCGTCGATTGCGCTCAGCGTTTTCCAATGACGATCAAAATAAGTGCGGCCGTTTCGCAACAGCATGTAAGGGAAATAGTCGAGACGGCGCTGCGCGGTGATGTTGGAATCAAGTTGCCGCACAGTACCGGCCGTGAAATTGCGAGGATTCGCAAACGTTGGCAACCCGTCCCGTTCGCGTTCATCATTGATCTTCTTGAACGACGCGGTGGGCATGAGCAACTCACCGCGTACTTCGAAGTCCGCAGGAATCCCTGCCTTCTTCAACTTCTCAGAAGGAATCACCAAAGGAATCGAGCGCACGGTGCGGATGTTGAGAGTCACGTCCTCGCCGACCGATCCGTCGCCGCGGGTCACGCCCCGCGCCAGCTTGCCGTCTTCATAGACGAGCGCCAGAGACATGCCGTCGAGCTTCAGTTCGCAGACGTAGTCCACATCGCTGCGGCCGCTTAGTTCGTGCACGCGGCGTTCCCAGTCGCGCAGCTCTTCTTCGTTGTAGGTGTTGTCGAGCGAGAGCATCGGGGATGAGTGCGGGACTTTGACGAATCCCTCGCGCGGCTTGCCGCCGACGCGCTGCGTCGGCGAGTCAGGAGTGACGAGATCCGGGTGGTCTGATTCGATCTGCTTGAGTTGTTGCATGAGCTTGTCGAATTCCGCATCGCTGATCTCGGGGCTATCTAGCACGTAGTAGAGAGATTCGTGATGGCGGATTTTGTCGCGGAGGGATTCGATCTTCTTCCCCAGGTCTTTGGCGGCGGCAGGCATCGCAGAAGATTATAGGCGGAAGAAAACATTTAGGGACAGCCGCGTCGCTTCGCTCCGCGGGACAGCCGAGGCGGCTGTCCCTCCGTGAGTTGTTCCTACGTCAGCGACTAACGATCTTCATACCAGGTCGTCGAGCTTCAACACGTGCGCCCCGCCCTTCCACGACGCTTCAAACTCTTTCTGAATGAATCCGGCGTCGTACTCGCGTTTCTGCTGCAGCAGGGCCTGGCGCAATCCCCACAACGAGCGCGGATTCCGCGGGTTACGGTCGAGGTCGGCGCGGAAAACTTTCTCCGCGCCCGTCGCGTCCCCGCTCATCAGCAGAGCGCCTCCCAGGGATTCGCGCACCGGATAGAACCAATCGGGCGGCTCGCCGTATTTGAGCGTGTCCTGGATCGCGACTGCGTCGCGCAGCATAGCGATCGCGCCGGCGCTGTCTTTCTTTCCCATCGCGATTTTCGCCCCCAGAACATCCTTTGCGATTTCGAGGATGTCCTTGGCTTTGTTGTTGATCGGCATCTGGAAGATGACATCGGGAGGCGTGGCATCTTCAGCGTCGGAAACAATCTTGTACTCAGCCTCCGCTTCCGTCACTTTGTCCGTGCCAGCCAGAGCCAGCCCATGCGCGAAATGCCAGAACACCGTAGCCGTCTTCATCGCTGGATCGGGCTGCGGCATCTTCAGAAGTTCGCTCCAATGGTGGAAGCGAATCTCCACCGCTACGGGGATGGTCATGAAACCTTCAAGCGGCGGCATGTCTTTTACGTGCGGGCCCACATTCTGGGTAAGGAGATCCGCATTTTTTCTTGACTCCAAGTAGTTGCCGTTCATGGCCGCGCACATGGCGATGAAGTGCAGGTTGTGGCTGTAATACATCATCGGGTAAATGCCCTGCACTCCCGTCGCCTTGATGTAGGCGCGGTCCACTTCAGCAGCCTTTTCGTTGGTCTTTATCGCCGCGTCGTAATCGCCAGTGCGGATATAAACATGCGCAGGCATGTGCACGATGTGTCCTGCTCCGGGGGCAAGCGCAGCCAGTTTGTTGGCTCCGGCGAGGGCGCGCTCGGGACTGCTTGACGCCTCCACCGCGTGAATATAGTAGTGAATCGCTCCCAGATGGTTAGGATCGCGCTTGATCACCGATTCGAGAGTTGACACGATCTCTTCGGTCCCAGCCTCAGGGGTGCCATCCGTATGCCAGAGACCCCAGGGATGCAGGTTCATGCCGGCCTCGGCGAAGAGAGTGGCAGCATCCAGATCGTCGGGGAACTCGCTCACGAGCTGGCGCATCGCGTCGCGATAGTCATCCGCAGCTTTCTTCAGATCGGAAGCCGGATCTGCCGGGTAACGATTGGCCAGCGCCTGGATATACGCCTGTTCGCTCGGCGAGGCCGAGGAGGCGAGGTCGACCGCTCTCTGCACCGCCTCATGAGCCCGCTTGTAACGATCAGGATCGGCCGGATCGTTGTAGTTCGGCCCCACGGCCTCGGCGACGCCCCAATACGCCATGGCCAGCGTGGGATCAAGTTCGGCGGCATGTTGGAACGAACGTACGGCTTCGTCGTGGTTGAAGGCATAGATAAAGCGCAGTCCCTGGTCAAAAAACTGCTGCGCCTGCGGATTATGCGTGGAAACAGGGTGATGGAGATCGCCCAGCCCGGTCACCAGCGTCACCGGATGGGTTGTGGCGTGGGGTGTTGCGTGCGAGGTGCGATCCTGCGCTGCCACGACCAAGCAGGAAAATGCTGCGCACATAACGGTAGCCAGAGTTTTCATCTGGTGATCCTCCCGAATTTCGGTTTTGGTGCAAATCGCCTGCAGCGCCGGGGGGGGAAGACGCTGTGGAAAAGACACCCCTTGCAAGTGGCGACAGCTTATGCCAAATTGGGGTTCTTGCCAAGGAGTTGAGCCCGGGCGCCTGCGAATCATGCCAGAAGCTCCATCAGCAACCGACGCGCCTTCTCGCGGCAAGGTCTTCGCCGCCGAACTCCCGGTCGCCCTGCTGAACGCCTTCAACACCAACAACCGCATCAACCAATATCTTATCGACCATATTCCTCCCGCGGCTTGGAAGGGAAAGACCGCCGACGGCAAAGGCCGCACCATTCCGGCAATCGTCGCCCACATGCACAATGTGCGGGTGATGTGGCTGAAGGTTTCGGCCAAAGGCAGCAAGATTCCCGCGCAACTTGACCGCACGAAGGTGACGCCCGCTGAGGCGTTGCACGCTCTGGAGCGCAGCCGTCACGCTCTAAGCGTAGTCATGATTGCAGCTCTGCAAAATGACGGGCGCGTCCGCGGGTTTCGCCCCGACGTGGCGGGCTTCGCTGCTTACCTCATCGCGCACGATGCGCACCACCGCGGTCAAATCGCAATGCTGGCACGCCAGTTCGGGCATCCCCTGCCGCAGAAGGCGATGTTCGGCATGTGGGAATGGGGCAGGCGCTGAGTCGGCCCTGACCACTCATCTGCAACTCATGATGCGCAAAGCAGCTCTGCTCTACAACCCTGACTCCGGAGGTCGTCGCTCGCGACGGCAGGCCGACCTGGAATCTGTTCTGCGCCTCTTGCGTGACGCTGGCGTGGAAGCCGAGCTGGTGCTCTCGCAATCCCGCGACGATGCCGGCGACCATACACGTGAAGCCATCGCTTCCGGTTGCGACACCATCTTTGCTTGTGGAGGCGACGGCACTATACACAACATTGTCCAGGCGCTGGCGAAGTCCCCGGTGGCGCTAGCGATCTTGCCGATGGGCACCGCCAACGCGCTGGCCCATGACCTGAATCTTCCTTTCAATGTCATCGCCGCCGCGAAGGCCGCTCTGCGCGCGTCTCCGCGCCGCGTGGCTTTGGGACACGTTCGATATTTGGATTTCGAGGGCAAGCCGGGCACGCGCTATTTCATTGTGACGGCCGGCATCGGCGCGGATGCTCACCTCTTCTACAAGCTGCACGCCGACAGCAAGAGGCACTTGGGCGTGGCCGCCTACTACGCCAAGGCCTGGAGGCTCTGGCTCACCTATCGCATGCGATACTTCTCCGCGGAATACGTAGTGGCTGGCGCCGACGAACCCCGCAGCGCCAAGGTGACGGAATTAATGGCAGTGCGCATCCGCAATTTCGGCGGAGTTCTGCAGGAATTTGCCCCAGGCGCGTCCCTGGATCGCGATTCCCTGCGCCTGATCGTATGTCGTACAGCGGGCCGCACGGCATATCTCGCCTACGTGACCCGCGCCCTGCTGCGCCAGAAGTGGTCAATCCCTGGCATCGACTTGGTGCATAGCAGCAAAGTTTCCTGCCAATATCTTCCCGAGCCTGCCAACTCTCCCCACCAGAACATCTATGCCGAAGCCGACGGCGAGTTGCTCGGCACTCTGCCAGTAGAAATGACAATCGTGAAAGATGCCCTAACCCTGCTAGCGTAAAAGGCACGCATAGAAACTCACGTTAGCGACAGCCCCCTCGGCTGTCCCACGAAGCGAAGCAAGCCGCGAACCATCAGAGAAGCGAGCCTCCAATCGCCAGCACGCAACCCGAAAGCTTACCCCGCCCCCAGGCGCACCACCCTCCGCCATGTCACAATATCCCGAACTCGCTTGGAACCAGTCACCCACTTCCTGACCGGCGCGTGCATGGGTCGCGCCGGATTGAACCGCAAGACCGCCCTGGCCACGCTCACGCTCACGCTCGCGGCCGAAGCTCCCGACCTGGACGTGCTCAGCCGGTTCGGCGGCCCCGCATTCGGCTTCGCACACCATCGCGGTTTTACTCACTCTTTTCTCGGCGTTCCCATCGACGCCGCGGCCGTAGTGGGCTTCGTCTATCTGATCTGGCGACTGCGCGGACGCAAGCTGAAAAATCCCAACCTGCCGCCGCGCTGGGGACTGCTTTTTCTATACGCCTGCCTTGCAGGACTCAGCCACATCCTCCTCGATTTCACCAACAATTACGGCGTGCGTCCTTTCTGGCCCTTTTACGAAAAATGGTACTCGTGGGATATCGTCTTCATCGTTGAGCCGGTGATGTTGGCTTTCCTGTTCCTGG
>Ga0265760_10000558_pt1 | contig 10559 bp, 6 predicted proteins | sample NZIome_2_FD_200831 | JGI IMG/M metagenome (GOLD analysis project Ga0265760, IMG submission 200831) | Metatranscriptome of rhizosphere microbial communities from Maridalen valley, Oslo, Norway - NZI1 (Metagenome Metatranscriptome) | ecosystem: Host-associated > Plants > Roots > Rhizosphere > Soil... | reverse complement strand
CGCTGCCCAACTCCGCCACCGTCGTCGGCGGTGTGAGTCTGGCGACGATGTCCTCGGAATGCCTTCGCAAAAGACGCTCGTCTGCGCGCGTCAACCCGTACTCCGGAAGGATGCTGATCACCTCGAACAATGCCGACCCGACGCTGTCATACAAGTATTTCGACGGCAGTTCCTTTTGCCCGGGCTTGGTCAAACCGAGGCGCACATCAGCAACAAGTTCAGGACGGGCGCCGGTGGTGAAGGTCTGGGTCAGCATGTGTCCTCCGAAATCAATCAACGGTTCACGCAGCGAAATCCTGCGTAAACATATTGGTAATGGGGCTGGAACCAGTTGCGAAATGAGCGGCGCAGCATGCACGCGGCGGTGCGCGGCGAGGCGCCCTTCATAACGTAATGCTTACCGTCGAAGAAGTCGGCGGAGTATCCGGGATAGAACGAAAAGCGCTCGAACCCGGGGAACGGCTCGAACTTGCTTCCGGTCCACTCCCAACCATTGCCTAGTAAATCAGCTACGCCGAATGCGCTTTCACCTTCGGGGAAGGCGCCCACAGGAGTCGGATCCCAGCCCCGGGAATCGAAATTCCCTTTGCTGGGAGTCGGTTCACTCGCGCCCCACGGGAAGCTTCTCTCCGAACCGCTTTCCATTCCATACGCTGCGCGATGCCATTGCGCTTCTGTCGGCAATGCCTTGCCTGCCCAGCGAGCATAGGCGGCCGCTTCTGCCTGGCTCACGTAGACCGGCCAATCCAGGGGCAAAGGAATTTCATCGAACATGGTCCGGCAGTACCAGCGCTCCCCGGCACGCCTCCAAAAGACGGGATGCTGAATGTTGTGCAGGGCTCGCCAATTCCAATCTTCTTCGGTCCAACAGGCGGGATTCTCGTAGCCTCCCGCGGAAACAAAATCCAGAAACTGACCGTTGGTTACTTTGTATTTGTCGATGGCGAATGCTAGGACGTCGACGGTCAGAGATTCGTATTCGTTGTCCCAGCCGAAAGTGTTTTGGTCACTCCGCGGAAGCCCAAGCGTGGTCTGCCCGACGGGGATCTCGATCATTGTGGGAGAAGTGGGCGGCGTTATCAGTTCGGGTTTGCGCTGGATCCGAAGCTTCCGATCCAGCGGCAACTGATGCAGCATGTAAGCCAAGGTTTCCGCGTGCATCAACCGGTGCTCGATGGCGACGTGGAGCAGCGTCTTGGTGGAAAAATCCGTCCCGGCATGCGTGGAAATCCAATCGGTGGATTCCAGCGCTTCCAGACCGTCATCAATGCTTTCCCGGATTCTCTTGACGTACTGCCGCGCATCCGCCGCCGAAGGCCAATCAATCGGTTGGTCGGAGGGCAGCGCCCCATTGACCGGATCGATTCCGAAGGCGAATAACTTGTCGGACTCGGGATCGAAAGCCTCGAGGCCCAGAACCCGCTCGCGCAAGAGGTTCCAGTCGAATGCCTCCAGGTGACCGAGATAAAAAATGATCCGGTGGCGTTCCGGAATCGGACGCTCATAGAGGGAGTCTGGCCTGACCATCTGAAAAATCTCGTCCGTGCGTACGCGAGCCTCGGATAAACGCTCGAGCAGTTGGTGCCGGACTTCGAGTTCTTTTTCCGCGACGAGCATCCTTGCCTCCAAGCTGCTATGGGTTTCTTCTTCGTTTGCCGCTGTCTTATTGCAGGCCGGGTTTGCGCTCGAACCTGGACAGTGGGATCTTCCGGCTAGCGTTTAGTAGATGGTTCGCCACATCCATGCGATGCGCGGAAATTCCGGACCAAGAATTATCCCTTCGTCCCCACCTTGCAAACCATCCGCCCCAACCTTAGATGCCCCACGGCGAAGGTGGGTGCTGGGATTTTGCAGTAACGCGAAGTCTTTTTTAAACCGCTGGCAATGAGCGAGATACGTGGTGTTTTTCTAAGATCGGACGTCATTTATCCGACGTGAGTGTGCACTAGAATGGATAATGTCTGATCAGGCCCTGATAAGGTGACAACATGAACACCGACAATACTCTCGACGCGTGGCCGGAGTTGCCCCTCCAGGCATGGCAGGACACCTACGCAACCTTGCACATGTGGACGCAGATCGTGGGCAAAGTCCGGCTGGCACTCAGCCCGAAAATTAATCATTGGTGGGAAGTAGCGCTCTACGTAAATGCACTCGGGCTAACGACCTCGCCCATTCCCTATGACGCTGGGATTTTTGAGATTCAATTCGATTTCATCCATCACAAGCTGTTCATTCGGACTAACCACGACGCGGAAAAGGTAATGAAGCTGGAGCCGAGATCGGTCGCCGATTTTTATAAAGAGTTCATGCAGTGTCTGCAGGCACTCGACATTCACGTAAGAATTTGGAGGATGCCCTGCGAAGTTTCCAACCCGATCGCTTTCGACCGGGATACAGAACATGCTTCCTACGACCCTGAATACGCCAACCGGTTTTGGCGAATACTGGTGTCCGCCGATGAAATCTTCAAGGACTTTCGCTCTCGCTTTATTGGCAAGAGTAGCCCGTCGCATTTCTTCTGGGGGAGTTTCGATCTGGCCGTCTCTCGCTTCTCCGGACGGCGGGCGCCAGCACGAGAAGGTGCCGATTCCATTACCCGAGAGGCATATTCGCATGAATTGATCAGCGCCGGTTTCTGGCCCGGTGGCGGCGAGATAAAGGGTGCGGCATTCTACGCCTATGCTGCTCCGGAACCTGCGGGTTTTGCGCAGGCGCATGTCGGCCCGGCAAAGGCTTTCTATCATCCGCAGATGCACGAATTTCTTCTGATGTACGACGACGTTCGGCGTGCGTCCTCGCCGAAGGCTGCACTTCTGGAGTTCATGCAGAGCACTTACGACGCCGGGGCGAGCTTGGGAAACTGGAATCGCGAAGAACTGGAGAGGCCCGCGGCCTGATCTGCAGAGGTTCACAGTTCCGTGACTTCTTCCTTTGTGTCCTTTGTGGTTCTAGCATTTGCACTTCATCAACCACAAAGGACACAAAGATACACGAAGGAAGTGATGGAAACTTTACCTGTCCTCGCCCGCGGGAAACACAACTTAATCAGGCTTTTTCGACGACGATTGCCAATTATTTTTGTGCCGCCTGAACGTCCAGCGTGCGCACCAGCCAAGGGATAATCACTTGCTTGAAAATAACCGGATCCGGCCATACCTTCACTTGCCGCCCCAGATGCCCGCCCTGTGGATTGATCCACGCATCTTTCGGAACGTCACCTTTGCTTAGCAGCAGATAAATGTCTGAGATCGGCACCTGAGTATCCAGAACTCCTGCCATGATGAGCATCGGCGCAGTCGGTTTGCCGAGGAGACCCTGTTTTACCAAAGACATTTTCGCCAGGCTCGCTGCCAAATCGTCTAAAGTCTTGACGCCATCGAAAATATTCATCAGCGCCGGCACTTGATCGAACAAGTACTCGCGATTTCCCAACAACGAATTCATCAGAAAATCTTTTTGAAAGAAAGCATCAATCGGCGGAGACTGCGCACTAGCGCCCCTCAGCCGGGCGTGCTCGACGATCGAAAGCTTGGTCGCCCAATACGCGCCCCAGCTCACGCCGTGGACGGCGAGCCTGCTCTTATCCACTTCCGGCCTGGTCTGCACATAGTCAATCACGCGTGAAAGCATCCGATCGGCATTCTCGCTTACCTTGATCGGCGCCTGTCCCGTGCCCGGTCCATCCACCGCGAGAAAGCCTACCCCGAAGGGCAGGATCGCCCCGAAGCTCTCCGACAGATCCTCCTTGCGACTGTCCAAACCGTTGACCGCAATTACCAGAGGCACCGGACCTTTTGCATTGTTCGGTAGGCGCAAATACGCGACGATCTCCGACCCTTCGAAAGGTATGTGAACTACTTCCAACGGCGGATCCCAGAAGCGCGCGTGTGCCAGAAATGCTTCGATGGCCTTCGCATAAGACCGTTGTTTTCCGGGAGAAGCCGGGTATGGCCAACGGCCGAACGAGTACAGGCGCCATGACCGAATGTAATCCGCATTCGCTTTTGTGGGATCGGTTTTCTCCAGCGACTTGGCTTCGTTGAAGTACCGGTCGGCCACGGCCATAAATGCGGCCGCCCACTCGTCTTTGTCCTTAGTGTGGATTTTGTCGAAAGCTTCTTTCACATCGCTGGGATCAAGGCCGATCAAAGGATACTGCCCCACCTCAGCGCGATGGATGGCCTCCGTTTTGATTTCATCAATTGTGCGCTCGGGACGTTCCTGGGAAAACATAGTTCCTGTAAATACGATGACGACGATCAACAATAGGGGTATGAAATGGGATTCAGCTTTTCCTATCACCTTTCGCGACTCCTTATTTATTGCTTCTACACAAATTTGTTCTATATGAAATTGTCGCTGCGTTTCTGGAAACGAAAGGGCCGAACGTTCTGTCCGGCCCTGCCCCTCAAAACGCAAGGTCACCTAGAACGCCAACTTCAGCCCCAACTGCACGGAGCGAGGACCTCCCGAGCCGACTGCGGGATTGGCAGCCGCAATGTCAGGCGTGGCGCATCCACAACCAAAGTTTGCCGCACCCGGATCGTTCAGTCCAAAGCCGTTCTGTCCGCCATAGGGGTTGGCAAAATTCGGGTGGTTCAGAATATTGAAAAACTCCGCGCGGAACTGGGCATGAAGCCGTTCCCCGAAGTGCCAATTCTTTGCCACCGAGAAGTCCAGGTTCCTAAATCCTGAATCAGGGAACAGGTTCCGGGGCATCGTGCCGAACTGTCCTTGCGGAGGCGGAATCATGATCGAGTTGCCTTTGGCGTAGCAACCCCACGCATCCAGCGTCGACGTCGCTCCAATGGCCGCCGCCTCGGTCGTGCACGCTGCCGGGAAATTGCTGGTGTAGTGCGGGATCGGTTCTGGTCCGGACTTAAAGTCTGACGGATTGCCAAAGAAATCCCAGCGTTGCGGCGTAGCTTGCGGCGGGCTCACCGGCAGGCCTCCTAGCCCGGAAATGTCCGTCGTCAAATCAATCGGGCCCCAATATTGCGGACTCGCCAGGGTTGCGATCGAATTGATTTCCCAACCCTCCAGCATCTGGCCGTAGCCCTGCTTTCCGGGAATGGCATAGGTCAGCGACAACGTAAACCGCTGGCGAACATCGAAGTCGCTATTGGCGTATTCCGCGCCTACGTTGTTCGAATTCTGGGGAAGCCCGTATCCGGCACCGAAGTCCCAGTTCGCGCTTACGTCATCAAGAGCATGCGAGTAAGTGTAACCAGCCACCAAGCTCAGCCCATGATAGTTTCGCGAAGTCAGCGTCGCCTGCAGTCCGTTGTAGTTTGAGCGGTAGAAGTTTCCCATCTGAAAGATGTTACTCAGGAAGGGAAATTTTGCGTTGAAGGGTCGAGTGGCTTGGGAATCGGTCCCCGGTGTTTCCTGATTGGCATCGCGAATCCCGACCAGGTTTGCACCATGGTTGCCCACGTAAGCGACTTCGAGAGTCACATTAGGCGCAAAGGCATGCTGCACGTTCAAAGTCCAGTTCCACACGTAGGGAGTGGTCAGGTTGCGGACCACGCTCATGATCGGACACGGACCTGAGGCGTTGGGGTCGCAGTTGATGGTGCTCCCGCTAACGTTGCCGTAGAGCGGCGTAGCGCTGTCCCACTGAGGAACGTTGCCGGGAGCGATGGATAAATTGCCAGCCGTGATCGTGCCTCCAGCGGTGACCGGATTGGCGGTGCCAGTACCCGATATGATCGCTCCCGTGGGAACGTTGGACAGGCCGAAGCTGTTGTTGAAAGCCAGCAACGATTCCCAATTTACCGTCTCGTAGATCAAGCCGCCGCCGCCTCGCAACACCGTGGTCCCTTTGCCGGTCACGTCCCAGGCAAAGCCCATGCGCGGTCCGAAGTTCGTGTGATCGGCGTTGTAGGGGCTACTGACGCCGTTGATCCCAACCTGAATCAATCCGGTCGGTGAATTGGGATCGAAATTACCCAACTGGTTATTGGCGTCTTTCATGACCGTACTGAACTCGTAACGCAGCCCATAGTTGATCGTGAGGTTCTTAGTGGCTCGCCAGTCGTCTTGGAAAAAACCCGCGTAGGCCCAGTTGTGAATCTGCCGAATGGGATTGCCCGTTTGTACGGACGCCTTGAAGGGATCGCCTGCGAAAAAATCTTCCAACGCGGTAGATGTAGGGAATGCGACGCCGCCTAAAAAAGTAATGCTGCCTCTGGCATTGCCAAAAGCACCGCCGCTGACGTCATTACGGTGCAGTTCGCCACCGAACTTCAGCGCATGTGTCCCCGCAGTGTAGGAAATGTGGTCGATGAACTGGGTGATGCTATCGGGCCCCTGAAGTTTGGGCCACTTGAAGCCGCCCAAGCCCGGAATAAACGCTCCGGCGAAACCGATGCGCGGCAACCCTCCTGTATTAGGACCGCTCACTCCCGTATCAAGACCGTAAGCTGACGCCGGCGTATCGAGATCGCCGGGAAACGTGGGTTGATAGAGCCGGTTGTAGCCGAATCTGGCTTCATTGACCCAACGCGCACTAGGGGTGAAAATCCAGCTTCCGCCGACCACTTGCGCGCGGGTGTGAATATCGGACCGCCACTTGTTTTGCAGCTCGGGAAAATCCTCGACCGTTCCCGAATTATTACCGAAAAAGTACATACCACTCACGCGCTGACGTTCCGTGAAGTTGTAATCCACCTTGGCAACGACGTTGTCGACCCCGACCTGATTTGGAAATCCATTAACGATGTTGATGGTTGGATTGTTATTCAGGGGAAATCCCGTACCGTTGCAAGTGACCGTACCGCTTGCCGAGACCGTGCAGCCCGAGATTGTCTGGCTGGCCGCGCTGATCGGCACATGGTTTGCCACCAGATCCGCAATCGCATTCGGAATACTGTTCGCGCAGTCACCCGTAACCAGCGGAGACGTGCAAGTCGGTATCGCAGGGGTGGGCAGCGCTACCATCGACGGACTGGTTACGCCGCCATATTGATTGCCCACGTCATAGCGCTGTCCTTCATACGATCCAAAGAAGAATGCTTTGTCCTTGATGATCGGCCCGCCGAATGATCCTCCAAACTGTTCCAGAGTCCGTTGGTTCTTCGGGCTCGGAGATTGGCTGAAGGCGCAGGGATTACTGGCGCAGTTGAAATAGTTGCGCGCATCGAATACGTCGCCGTCGCGGCCGAAAGCGAATGCCGTGCCGTGGAGAGAGTTTGTGCCCGACTTCAGTCCCACATTGACGACAGCCCCGGGCTTCCAGCCATATTCTGCCGGAGGATTCTCCTGCAGGTTGAATTCCTGAATGGCATCAATCGGCAGGATTGTCGCTGAATCTCCCGCAATACCAGCTCCATTGATGATGCCCTGCCCGGAAAACGGCTCGCTATTATAAAGGCCGTCGATGACGTAAGCGTTGTCCTCGGCGCGCAGTCCGTTGGTGCTCGTGGTGGAGAAGCCGCCACCGGGATAGCGCACTACGCCCGGCCGCAACTGCAGGAGGTTCTCATAATTGCGGCCATTCAATGGAAGATCGTTGATGGTCTGATTGCTGAGCGTTCCGCCCAGAGTCGACGACGTCGTATCCACCAGCGGAACCTCTCCGCTCACTACGACCGTCTCGCTGACTTGGCCGGGCTGGAGCGTAAGGTCGATCCGTGCGTCCTTGGCCACTTCCAGCTCGATGTTGAGCCGCTCAACCGACTTGAAACCTTTGGCTTCGGCATGAATCTTGTACAGCCCGGGAGATAGGTCGGGAGCGACGTATTCGCCAGCCTGGTCGGTGGTCAAAGTGCGCGTAACCCCGCGCTGCATATCCGTAATGACCACTTCAGCACCAGCTAACGCGGCACCGGTCTGGTCGGTCACAGTGCCCAGGATGCGGCCTGTATAGGTCTGTCCGAATAGCGGCAAACCAGCCAGAAGTACGCCAATACTCAGGACCGCTAACCGAGTCGTCAGGGAACGCATGGGGGCCTCCGCCAAAGTGCTGCGTTTAACGCTCATTTCTGCCGCGCCAAGCTACAATGCTTCCGAAAAATTCGGCATTCCGCGAATTTCACAGACGTCGATACGGAACAAAACCGTGGTCTGACAGCTCTACCACTGTAGAAAGCCGGTGTCAAGCAGGATCGCGTCGGCGGCGTTGCCAGAAGCAATTCCCGCGGCTTAGGGCTGCCGAGCGATGTCCCAGAGTCGGACGTGAACCGCCCAAGCAGGCGTACTTGCTTTGGCACGCCGTAGCACGTAGAATTGTGCTGCACGTAATTGGGTGCAACGCATGAAAACCAATATCACACTCAAACTGGATGCTGCCCTGCTGCGCGAGGTCCGGGGGCTTGCGGCCGAAGAAGGTACGTCCGTCAGCGCCTTGCTGGCGGCGCGCCTCGAGCAAATTGTGCGAGAGCGCAAAACCTATGATCGCGCGCGACGGCGCGCTCTGGCCCGGCTGCGCGAGGGTCTGGATTTGCAGTGGACCCCTTCCCTCTCCCGTGACGAACTCCATGAACGATGACTATGCCCGATAAATACTTTGTCGATACAAACGTTCTGATCTACGCGCATGATCGTTCCGCCGGTTTGAAACATGAGCGTGCCCGCCAACTTCTCGAACGCCTATGGATTTCCGGGCAAGGCGTTTTAAGCACGCAAGTGTTACACGAGGTTTGCATTAACCTTCGCCGCAAGATTGCCCATCCTCTCCCCGTGGATGAAATTCGCCGTCTCCTACAGGACTATTTAAGTTGGGAGGTCGTGGTCAACACGCCAGCATCGGTCCTGCAGGCGCTGGAGATTGAGGTACGTTACAAGATTTCGTTCTGGGATGCTCTGATTCTGCAAGCTGCCGAAAGCGCTGGCGCCGCAGTTCTTTATTCCGAGGATTTGGCTGCGGGGCAAAAGTACGGTCCGATCCACGTGGTTAACCCGCTTAGCAGCTAAGCTCTTTTGCGTCCTTCGCGATACACTTGATTCATGACCACCCAGACGCTCAACTCCCTTTCCAACGCGTCTTCCGCGTACTTGCGCTCCGCCATGCACCAGCCTATCCACTGGCACGAATGGGGCGAGGAAGCTTTTGCCACGGCGCAGCGCGAGAACAAACCGATCCTGCTCGACATCGGCGCGGTCTGGTGCCATTGGTGTCATGTGATGGACCGGGAGTCTTACGACAATCCTGAAATCGCGGAGATCATCAACCAGCGTTTCATCGCGGTAAAAGTAGACCGCGACGAACGTCCGGACATCGACAGCCGCTACCAGGTAGCGATCAGCTCGATCAGCGGACAAGGCGGCTGGCCGCTGACGGCGTTTCTCACTCCCGACGGCAAGCCGTTTTACGGAGGAACTTACTTTCCCCCGGACGATCATTACGGCCGGCCCAGCTTCAAGCGCGTGCTGCTCTCTATCGCAGATGCCTATCACGAAAAAAATGACGATGTGGTCGAACAAGCCAAGATGGTCGAGGGCGCCATCTCCCACGCAGAATCCTTTGCTGGAAAGAGCGGCGATTTTTCTCCAGCCGTGATTCAAGCCATCATCAAATCAGCCCTGAGAATGTTTGACCCGCAAAATGGCGGCTTCGGCAGTGCCCCCAAGTTCCCGCATCCCGCCGCGCTCGATCTGCTGATCGATCAATACGCGCGCTCCGGCGATGAGCAACTGCGCAACGTGTTTGTCACCACACTCGAGAAGATGGCACGCGGCGGCGTCTACGACCAGCTGGCGGGAGGATTTCATCGCTACTCGGTCGACGAACGTTGGATCGTTCCTCACTTCGAGAAGATGTGCTACGACAACTCCGAACTACTGAAGACGTACGTTCACGCCTATCAGGCCACAGGCTCGGAATTCTTTGCGGCTGTGGCCCGCGACATCATTCGCTGGATGGACGAATGGCTCAGCGACCGCGAACACGCCGGCTTTTATGCCTCACAGGACGCCGATTACTCCATGGACGATGACGGTGATTACTTCACCTGGACCTTGCAAGAAGCACAGTCCGTTCTCACCGAAGAAGAAGCTCGCGTGGCCTGCCTGCATTACGACATCAATGAAATCGGCGAGATGCACCACAACCCTGCTAAGAACGTTTTGTACGTGCGCGCTTCGGTAGAAGAAATCTCCAAACGGCTAAGTATGCCGCCGCAGCACGTCGAGACTGTGCTCGAATTGGCGAAGAAGAAGATGTACGCCGCCCGCCTGAAGCGGCCCACTCCCTACGTAGATAAAACCGTGTACACCGGTTGGAACGCGCTCTGTGTTTCCGCGTATCTTGAAGCCGCCAAGGTACTCAAGCTGGAAGCCGCCGAACATTTCGCTCTGCGCTCTCTGGATCGCATTCTGGCCGAGGGCTGGCAACGGGAGCAGGGCCTGCTGCACCTGCTCGCTTATTCCGATGCCAATGCCCAACGCCGCCGAATCCCCGGCGTGCTGGACGATTACGCGTTCACCGCCGTTGCCTGCCTCGATGCTTACGAAGCCACTGCCGATCTCAGTTACTTCAATTTCGCGAAGCAGATTGCGGATGCGATGGTCGAGCGCTTCTTCGATCCCGTTTCCGGTGGCTTCTTTGATACCGG
>Ga0265760_10000555_pt1 | contig 10572 bp, 10 predicted proteins | sample NZIome_2_FD_200831 | JGI IMG/M metagenome (GOLD analysis project Ga0265760, IMG submission 200831) | Metatranscriptome of rhizosphere microbial communities from Maridalen valley, Oslo, Norway - NZI1 (Metagenome Metatranscriptome) | ecosystem: Host-associated > Plants > Roots > Rhizosphere >... | reverse complement strand
CGCTAGGCTTTGCGATCGCCTTGCTGCCTTACCACGCACTAATTCGATTGCTGTCGAATACCTGAACGCGGGATTTATTAGCGTTTCGCGACGCCGACCGAAAACGCCTTCAACTGAGCGCGGTCGTTTTCTCGTCTAAGAATACTGAATCTTGTTCAGATTCACGAAGGGAGTTGCAATGCGCGCAAATCGGCCGACACCGGTCAATTCGAATGTTCATGATCAGGCCTTTACATTCGCGACAGAGCCCGAGTTCGAGTAAATCCCCCTTAGCGAGGGTTCGTTTGAGAAGCATCAATTCTTCGAATCGCACATTCGATTGTGGATAGTAAGCAAGGTAAGCATCGTAGATATCGCAGGTCTGCTCGCCATCATCGAGAGCCGATGTTCGTTGGATCGACGCTGGGTGCTTGAATATCGGGAAGAGCGCCGCAACAGCGGCAGCCTCAGTTCGACCGCGTGCGGTGCGCAACAACACATCGAGCGAGCGCGGCGGCGGCCCGTGACGACGGGCATCGTCCGATACCTTAAGGCGGCGACGCAGCGTCGCGAGCCGATTGCGCGAGAAGCCGGTCAGTTTCCTGATGGTCTGGGTCCTAACCTCGTGGAAGATGAGCCGCCTAGCTAATTCAAAGCAGCGAATTTCCCGGGCAACCGAGTCGTCATTGTGATGAGCGTCCATTGCCTCATTCCCGTTTGAAGGTTCGTCCAAACGGAGTCCGCGAAGCATCGGGCAGCCGTTTTAGATCAAGTCCATCAAAAATAATTGCCTATAGCGCGACAGATTTATTCCGTATACACTCGGACTCTAATTGGGAATGCTGGACAGTACAACACCAATATTGTGGAATTGCCGTTAGATCATCGACGCTTGATGCAATCCAATTGCAATCTGCCGCGCGACCGTATGTCCTGTTGTGGTAGGGGACCCAAGCGGTTTAGCGGAAGCGGCCCTTACAACGAGGAGTGTCATTTCAGCCAGAAATCGAAGGTCCCACGAGGTCTGTCGGTTAAGATCGACATTTTACGATTGGGGCATACAGGGCGGCCTGTGATCGTGGATTTTTACCGCAGCGATCGGCTGGAGCCTTCAGATTCGCTTCTTGCGGGTATCTAGAGCAGCCATGAAGTCAGCCCAGGAACACACCGACATCGCCAGGTCCTTGAGCGCCGCGCTTGAGCCATTGATTGATGTCTGCTTGACGATCGGTATCACAAGTCCCGAGATCGAGAGCCTGCTGCGGGCTACCTTCGTCCAACGCGCTTTTGTGAAACTGCCGCGCCATAGCCGCACCGGGCGCGGCCCCAGCGATTCAAAAGTCAGCTTGGCGGCAGGTGTTCACCGCAGCGAAGTGAGCAAGATACGTGCAGCAGGGGGCGCGAAGGGCGCTAAGGGGACAATGGAGAAAAAGCAGCGCCTCTACTCAAAGAGCGCACGCGTGCTGTTCGGTTGGACTTCAGACCGACGCTTTACGACTAGCGGCGGCTTACCGTTGGACTTGCCGATGGAACGCAATAGGCAGCGCCGAAGCTTTGAGGACTTGGTCGATAAATACGCGCCGGGAAATCATCCGGGAAGCGTCTTGAAGGAACTTCGCCGCCGCGGCAACGTTGACTTGCTAGAGGATGAGATCGTTCGATTCAAGGGTACGACGACACGATCGAGTGGTCTTACGAAATCGAATGTCGCAGGAGTCGCACACCAGATTAAGCGTCTTGGCGATACCTTGGTTCACAATATCGTGAATGCCGAGCATTCCCGACTTTACACGGAAACGAAGACGTTAAGTCTAAGCGTCGAACAGCTTGCGCTGATCCGAGCCGTGCTCGATAGACGCGCGAAGACCTTCATCGCCGCTCTGGAGAGCGAGTGTCAGACTCGAATCACGGCCGGCGTAAAAGGAAACATAAAACAGATGGGCGTGAGCGTGTTCGCGTGGGAAGAGGATAGCTAAACCAGCGGCCTGAACTGGTATGGCATCGACACGGCTAACCGGAAGTTAGCTGCTGTGGCCTCGAGGCAAGTGTTTAATAGTTCTGGGTTCTGTAAACGGAACTGCGAATAGTTTAAGGACAAGCGAGCTAAGGATGCCCTTAAAAGGGAATGCATCATGGCAAGGAAAAAGGCAGCGGCAAAGGCGAGTAGCGGCTCTGTAACAGCCGCTCGCCCGACGGTTTCGGGTCGTGCCGCACAAGAGGCATTGGTGCTAGAGCTTCATGGGATCATTGGGGCCGCGCTGAAACAGTATGGTCTCTCAGCTAAAGAGCAAAAGAACCTCTTTGCGCAATCGCAACGCCGTTCGCGCACAAAACTTACGAGCGCAGCGCTTCTGGAACAGATTCGGCGGTTAAGTGATCTTCTGACAACTTGGTTTGAGGAGCCACCGTATGTCGACTCGGTTGGGGCACCGCGGGTACTCAAAATTGCAGGCGAGCGCGCAACCTTTGAGAGCCTGGCACGGCGATTCTTGCCTGGGGTGTCCACCGCAGATGTCGTCGCGCTAGCTTGCCGTACCGCGAATGTCGGGACGCTCCCTGGGGGACGAATCGCACTTTACGGTGACGCGTTTGTAAAGTTTCCGAGAAATCGAGACGGTGTGCTTGCGCAAAGCATTATGCACGTGCGGCAGATTTTCGACACGTGTCTCTACATTGATCGGCTGCTGAAATCCGCAGCCGAGCGCTCAACCAGGCAAAAGGAGCCTCGTGCCCAAGCCGGCATTGGTATCTACGTCTACTTCAACGGCTCTGCGAAGCGGCGATCCATTCGTCAGGTCAAGAAATAATGGCAGGCGATCACACAACACTTAGCAAGGAATCTGGACGCGTGAAAAGGATTTCCCACAAGGCCCCATCCTCCGCCAACCGTGCGCGGTCCCGCGGCGACGGTAGGCAGTCAGTTACGCAATCCGAGGAGGAATTGTCGGTCGAGCTTTATACTTCAGTAAGGCTCGCGCTCGGCGAATTGGGGGTCACGCGCGCACAACAGCGACGGGCTCTGGAGCGCTCAGCTCACTTGAGAAGTGCTCCGAAAGTGAGCGGCCGAATATTGCGCACGCGATTAGGAGTAGGGGAGATACTTGTGGAATGGTCGCGAAAAGCGCCCTACCTCGATTCGGAGGGCAAGCCACGAGTTCTCGCCGTCACGGGCCCGGGCGCGACTTTCGAGAGCCTGGCACGAAGATTTTTGCCCGATGTAACCCTGGCAGAGGTCGTTGCGCTGGCGTGTGAAAATTCAGAAGTGGTCACCCGCCCGGGAAATCGGATTGCGCTTCTCGGCAGTATTCTGGTCAAACTTGGAGACTCCAGAGAAAAATACCTCGCACACGCTGTAAGGCAAATCGATCAATTGCTGCAGTCGTTGCTGCACAATTGGCACGTGCAGCACAAGAGTACTGACAGAGGCCGCATGGAAAGAATGGTGACTGGCGTCATCTCTCGCGCCAACTTTGAAGCCTTTATGAACGAACTTCGGCCGCAGATTTACGACTTGCTGCTGCGGGTCGATTCCTCGATTGAGCGCAATCAACCGAAGTCCGCTCGTGGTCTGCGCGCCGCTTCGGCCGTCAGCGTGAGCGTGTACGTGAATCAAGACGATGACTTAGAGCGAGCCGGGGTGAATACGTCACTGGTGCCGCTCGCCGAAAAGCGAACGAAATCGAACAAGCGACCCAGGGCGTCCGGCAGATAACTCGAATAACTGCTCGTCAAGCGGTCGCTCTCAGAAATACTGCCGAAACATCGAAATGGCGCGATCCAAACGCATCTTGGCCGGCGTGCGGCGTCGTGAGTGTAAGGCGATGGAACAATATTGGGCACATTGCGCACTCCGTTCGTCTCGAGGAACGCCTGTCACTCCAGAATGGCCGCACGGGCCAATTGTCAGACTCCGATTCTTGCAATTTCAGTGCGAGCTCCCCCGCTGCTGCGTGAGCGGTCGTTGTCCCCACCTATGTGAGCCCAAGAAACGGAGTGGACCGTCACGACGAACTCCTAAAGCAAGCTATGCGCCGCGGCGGGACAAGACTGGCCAACACCGTTGCTGTATGTTATTCGGCGCCGGATCAGTTTTAACAGCAGGCCGCTACGACTACTTATCAGTGCCCGAAATATTATTTCTATCCGAGCGTAGGGCCGATACCGGTTCCGTTCCGCCGTTGCTGCAATTTAGGTACGACGTATGCCGTGTAGGTAATGAGTCCAAGTGCGAGATAGCTCACAAGAATTCTTGACGGCATCGAATCGCCCTGACGCGCCTTGTCAATCATGTCAAGTAATACCGGCACGGTCATCGCCAGGGACGCAACGACACCAACGATTGGGATTGAGGCTCCGCCGGGAATCCAAAACGGGACGCTCCTACCAGTCTGCGACCAGCGCAAGCGAACCGTACAAAAGCAGACGACGGCGAATGCGGTCGCCGTCCCTAGAGTCACGAGATCTCCAAGCAATTCCATCGGTAACAATGCTGCCAGCGTGGCAATGACCAAGCCCAGTACCACAGTTCCGCGCACAGGGACGGCGCGACCCGGATCAAGCTTGCAAAAAAGTTCAGGCAATACGCCATCCCGAGCCATCGACATGAGGATGCGGCTTTGGCCGAAGAGCAGTACCAGCATCACCGATGTCAGGCCGATGATCGACCCGACCTTTGTGAGCATGGAGAACCAAGGTAAGCCGATTCGAGTAGCGGCGAAGGCGATGGGTGCTGCACCCCCGAGCTCGCGGAACGGTACGATCCCGGTGAGGACCGCCGCGACGATTGTGTAAATGATAGTGCACGCGACAAGTGAACCAATAATCCCGATGGGTATATTCCGTTGAGGATTGCGGGACTCTGCTGCCGCTGTGGACACAGCCTCGAATCCGATGTACGCGAAGAATATTGCGGAGGCGCCGCGGATTACGCCCGCGGCTCCGTGGCGCGACCCGCCTTCATTGGGAGGGATGAACGGGTGCCAGTTGGAGGGGTGGATGTAGAAGACGCCGACCGCAATAAACAGCAATAGAATACCGACTTTCAGTGCGACTGCGACGGCATTGAAAGCGGCCATGCGCCGGATGCCGAGCAGGAGCCAGCCCGCGACCGCCAAGACACCGCCCGCCGCCAGAACATTGGCGCCGCCGAGGAATGACAACACGGGTCCATTCGGTGTCGGCAAAGGGTGAATAGAGGCGGACGTGAGAGCATGGGGCAACGCAACGTCGTAGTCCTGCAGCAAGCTAGTCACGCTAGCGGACCAACCAACGGCGACTCCGGCGGCCGATACTCCGTACTCAAGCAAGAGGAGCCACCCAACGGCCCATGCGGCCTTCTGACCAAGGATCCGATACGCATACGAATAGGCAGAGCCCGAGACCGGAAATTGCGTCGAGAGTTCGGCGTAGCAGAGCGCCGCGAATGCGCAGGCGAACCCTGCCAGCGCGAAGGAGAGGACAACCGCGGGTCCCGCATAGTTCGCGGCCGCGACACCGGTCATCAGATCGATACCGGCGCCGATGATGGAACCCATGCCCAGCAACACCAAACTGACCGGACCGAGCGAGCGCTGAAGCGTGGGCTCATCGGCCTCAAAGTGCGTGTCGCACCCTGGTCGACGTGCCGCATGAGTGAACCGAAATGGAATGAGTTTTGGCACGTTGCGGACTCGTTCCGTTTGAAGGAGCACCTGTGACTCCAGAATGGACGGCGCTGATCATTTGTGACACTCCGATTCTTGCGGCCTCATTGCGAGCATGCCCGTGCCGCCTCAGAGATCACCTCCTCGACTATATGAGCGCAAGAAACGGAGTGCGCCGCCACGGCGGGCTTGCGATAAAGGAACCCCCCGTTTACAGGAGGATTTCGTGATCACGCTTTATGACTATCTGCCGTCGCAAAATGCCTGGAAAGTGCGCCAACTCTTGCGTCACCTAGCAATCCCCCATCGCACGGAGATGATCAGCATCTTCGAGGGAGCAGGGCAGAGCCCACGGTATCTCGCGATCAATCCCTGGGGGGCGGTGCCGGCCATTCGGCTGGAGGACGGCAGAGTATTGTCCGAGTCGAACGCGATTCTTTGGTACCTGAGCGCAGGCACAAAATATCAGCCCGATGATGTCTTCGCGCAAGCGAAGGCCTTCCAGTGGCTGTCCTTTGAGGCGGACTACGTCCAGACGAGCATCGGCAGCCTTCGCTTTTGGACTCTCACCGGGAAGCTATCCGCCCGGCCTCCTACCTTGGTCGACGGCAAGCGTGCGACCGCTCTGCGCACGCTCGCGATTTTGGACCGCGAACTCTCCAGGCGACCGTTCATCGCCGGAGAAGCGTACTGCATCGCGGATATCTCCCTCTTCGCGTACGCCCATTTAGCGAACGACGCCGGCATTGTGACGGACGAGTTCCGATCGTTTGAGGCTTGGGTCGCTCGGGTGAAATCTCAGGACGGACACCTCGCGGAGATGTACCCCTATTCGATCGATCCGCATTCGTCGGTGGAGCTGCCGTAACTCATGAATACCGCTGCTATCGACCCGCCCGATACGTCGGGCGCCGCGGCGGCGCGCGAGACTCCTGCCCATTCGATGATTGGCACGGACGCGGGAGTGCAGAACATGTCGGAAGCCATGTCAGTTGCACAGGCGTTTCCGAAGGGATTGTGGCGGCTTTGCCTCGTGGAGTTTTTGGAGCGTGCAAGCTTCTATGGGATTCGTGCCATATTGATTCTCTATATGGTAGCTCCCGTCGCGCAGGGAGGATTGGCACTGCCAGACAGCAGCGCGGCAGCCGGCTATGGGCTCTATCTCGGAGCGGTGTACCTCTCGGCGCTTCTGGGTGGTTGGATCGGCGACCGATGGCTAGGTGCGCGAGGTGCACTCCTCGCGGGCGCTATCGCCATTGTGCTCGGTCACTTACAGCTCGGGCTGGCGACCACCGGCGCGTCCTGGCTAGTGGCTCACGGGGTGGCTCGCCAAACAGTGTTGGCGGCGAGCCTCGCGACGATCGTGCTGGGTACCGGTCTATTCAAGCCGAACATCGCCGCATTGGTGGGTCACCTATACGAGGTCAGCGACAGGAGGCGGGACCGGGGCTTCACGCGGTTCTATATGATGGTGAACGCCGGAGGCTTGGCCGGCGGCCTGACGGTAGGCTGGATTGCCGCGCGCTTCGGATGGACACTGGGCTTTCTGGCCGCATCGCTCGGCGTAGTGCTTTGCGTCGTTGTTTTGGCGACGACACGGATACCCCAGGGCTTCGAGCCAGCCATTGCGGCGACAGACCGCCCACCTTTTCGCGCCCTGGGAATCGGCGCGCTCGCACCGGTATGCGCGTGGGCGGTCGTGTCCATTTGGGCGCTCACTAGTGTCTCGCTGCATGAGTTAGGAGTCTGGAGCGCGGCCGTGATTGCCGTGATCTGCATGGCGTATTTCTATCTTGTGCGCCGTACCGCCACCGCGCCGGAGCGCCGCGGGATCGAAGGCGTGATTGTGTTGTTTGCAGTCGGTGTCGTATTCATTTTTGGCTTCGAGCAAGCAGGCTCCTGGATGACGCTCTTTGCGGCGCGCGACGTGCAGCCGTCTGTGGGCGGGTTTCGTGTCCCAGCAGCCTGGTATACGGGCCTCAACGACTTGCTCGTCGTACTGATGGCGCCGGTGGTCGGGGCGATGTGGACATATCGGAGGCAAGCAGCGGCCGGAGTGTCGACGCACGTCAAGCTAGCGCTAGGGCTAGTCGCTACGGGCGTGGGTTTCCTGGTGATCGCTATCGCCGCGTATGTCGCATCAAATGACGGCCCGGTTCTACCGCTTTGGCTGCTGGCCACCTATGCATTCCACACCTTCGGTGAACTCTGCATCGGTCCTGTGAGCCTAAGTGCGGTCAGCCGACTATCGCCACCCCGACTAACGGCTCAGTTGCTGGGGATGTGGTATGCGAGCGCGGCGCTTGGCACGCTACTCGGCGGCTTACTGCTGGATCTCTTGCCCTTCGATACACTCTCCCTGTCATCGCGATTCTGCACGACGGCTGTCTTACTACTGGTGTCAGGGGTCGTTCTCTGGCGAGCCAAGCGACTTCACGGGGCTATCGATTGCTGATGGAAATCACTTCTGGAGAAAGGTCGCGTGGCTAGCACAAATCTCTTTGGGCCGCGATCCGCATCCGACATATCATCGCTGATTCAGGAATACCCGCTCGCGTGGCTGATTTCCGGAAGCGGCGACGATATTCTCGCGACTCAGGTTCCGCTGATCGCCGAGCTGAACCCGGAGGGTGTCGTCGTGAGGCTACTGGGTCATTTCGCGCGTCGGAATCCCCAGGTCGCTGCGCTCCGAGACGATGGACGTGCCACGGCCTTATTTTCGGGGCCCCATGGATACATTTCTCCTTCCTGGTTTCGCGATCGTACACAGGCGCCCACCTGGAATGTAACCACATTGAAGATGCGACTGCGTATCAGGGTAGACGATCGCCCGGAGTGCGCCGATGCGGTTCTTGCCCGCCTCGTCGAGCACATGGAACGTGGTAGACCCCATGCGTGGGCCATCGCCGATATGGCAACGCGGTACGAGCAACTTCGCCGCGGAATTGTGGGATTTTATGGCGAAGTACTGACTGGTGACGCGAAATTCAAGCTCGGCCAAAATGAACGAATCGATGTCCTCGTCGATCAAATGGCGGGCCTAGAGGCAAACGGACTCGCCGATCTGGCGAGATGGGTGAGGGAACATAATGCGCATCGCACGGACATGCGCCCGATAGCGTCTGAAACGAACTCATCCGCACCTGAATAGCTCGGCAACAATCGGAGTGCGGTAGTGCATCGTCGCCGTTATATTGGACGCTACAGCATCGATATTTGGAGAGGGAAATGTCAAAGGAGTCCGCTGCGCCGGCTGCAATGCCGTCAGAAATCGCCATGCGGCGCGCCCTGGCCGTGCGCGACGCCGCCTTTGACGGGGTGTTCGTGTACGGGGTGGTCACAACAGGAGTCTACTGTCGACCATCCTGTGCTTCTCGTCCGGCCAAGCCAGGTAACGTGCGTTTTTTCTCGGATCCGAATGCCGCGGAGCGAGCCGGATTGCGGTCCTGCAAGCGGTGCAAGCCCCGCGCCACGCACAATCAAGCCATGGAGCGAATGCAGACGCTCGCACGATACATTGAAGCTCACGCGGATGAGCCGCTGTCTCTGAAGATGTTATCGAGGAGGGTACACATCTCACCGACCCACTTGCAACGGACATTCAAGAATGTGATGGGCATTTCACCAAAGGCGTTCCACGACGCGGCTCGACTCTCTTTGCTAAAAGGCGCGTTGAGGGCGGGTAAGAGTGTGCTGGAATCCATTGCAGAGGCTGGCTTTCAATCGACGAGCCGTGTCTACGGTCACGCTATGCGAAATCTCGGCATGACGCCGTCGTCGTATCGGGAGGGAGGAGCGGGGGAAACGATAGCCTATGCCTATCGAGACTCGGCGCTCGGCTCCCTGGTCATGGCGGCGACGATGCGCGGCGTTTGCTTCGCACAGTTCGGCTTGAGTAAAGAGATGCTGGTGAAGACGTTGCGCGAGGAATTCCCGAAGGCCTCGATCGTCGAATCATCCATGAGCGACTCGCCGGAATTAGATGCCTGGATCCAGGCCTTCGAGGCGCATATTGCGGGGACGGGACCTCGCCCCGAGCTGCCCCTGGACTTGCGGGGTACCGCATTCCAAGTTCGCGTCTGGAAGTTCCTGATCGGGGTGCCCGAAGGTGCGGTCGTCAGCTATGGGGAAGTCGCGCAGGGAATCGGCGCACCGAAGGCGGTGCGTGCGGCAGCGTCAGCCTGTGCCGCGAACCGAATCGCCGTGCTCGTGCCATGTCACCGCGTCCTGCGGGGGGACGGTGGCCTGGGCGGATATCGCTGGGGACTTGACCGCAAACGCGCGCTGATCGATGTCGAGCGCGCGCGGCATGCGGCTTGAGCATATTCACGATGGTCACTGTTCTGACCGCCGTCGCGCAGCTGCAGTCAGACATTATCCGTGAGGCGATCGATGCGCGTGGTTATTGGGTGAGTTTGCCGTTGCTGGATGCAGCGACGTGCGCGGAGATCGCGCAGCTCTACGATGGCGATACGGCGGCGTTTCGCTCCACGATCGATATGGCCCGATACGGATTTGGTAACGGCGAGTACAAGTATTTCGCGCATCCATTGCCCCCCATCGTGACCATGCTGAGAAGGGCAATCTACGAGAAGTTGGCGCCGATCGCGAATCACTGGAAACGTCAGTCGGGCGAACAGTCCGAGTGGCCCGCTTGCCACGACGAACTGGTCAGGCTGTGCGCTGCGGCAGGACAGAAGCGGCCAACGCCGTTGCTATTACGTTATTCGGCGGGCGACTACAACTGTCTGCACCAGGATCTGTACGGGGAAATTCACTTTCCTCTGCAGGCGATTGTTCTACTCGACAGACCGAATATTGACTTTGAGGGAGGAGAGCTGTTGCTCGTGGAGCAGCGTCCTCGTCGCCAGTCAAGAGCGTCCGTGGTGCCGATCACCCAGGGCGCATTAACGGTCATTCCCGTAAGAGAGCGCCCAGTCGCGAGTGCTCG
>Ga0265760_10000553_pt1 | contig 10580 bp, 10 predicted proteins | sample NZIome_2_FD_200831 | JGI IMG/M metagenome (GOLD analysis project Ga0265760, IMG submission 200831) | Metatranscriptome of rhizosphere microbial communities from Maridalen valley, Oslo, Norway - NZI1 (Metagenome Metatranscriptome) | ecosystem: Host-associated > Plants > Roots > Rhizosphere >... | reverse complement strand
GTGTGCGGCATGAAGGTGAATCCCGCGACGGCGAAAAATTCGCTTGAGCACGGCGGCAAGAAATTCTACTTTTGCTGCGCAGGCTGCGCGGAAAAATTCAAGGCCGATCCCGCAGGCTATCTGAACAGGCCGACAGCTCCGAAATCTGAATTGGTCCTACTGGGGATGCCGTCCGCTCCGAAAGCCGCGCTGCATCGCTCGGCGCTGACGCAACTGCAGTCAACGCCAAGACCGGACTCATCGCCTACGGCAGGGCCAGCCTACGTCTGCCCGATGTGTCCGGAAGTACGCGAGAAGCAGCCGGGAGCGTGCCCTTCCTGCGGCATGGCGCTGGAACCCGAATTCCCGCTGCCGGCGAAACGCGAGTACGTCTGCCCCATGCATCCACAAATCGTGCGCTCTGAACCCGGCTCCTGCCCCATCTGCGGCATGACGCTCGAGCCGCGTACGGTCACCGCGTCCGAAGAAGAAAACCCCGAACTGCGCGACATGACCAGAAGATTCTGGGTTAGCGCAGTGCTCACCGCTCCGTTAGCGTTCGTCTCGATGTTCGAGATGATCCCGGGCCTGGGAGTGCGGCCCACTTCGGAAACTGGATGGCTGCCCTTGATCGAGCTCGCCTTGGCCACGCCGGTTGTGCTCTGGGGCGGGCTGCCTTTTTTTCAGCGCTTCTGGACTTCGCTCGTCAACCGCAGCCCGAATATGTTCACGCTGATCGGCCTCGGCACGGGCGTGGCCTACGTCTATAGTGTCGTCGCAACGCTCGCTCCGCAGTTTTTTCCCGCATCGCTGCGCGGCATGTCGGGTTACCCCGACGTCTACTTCGAAGCAGCGGCCGCGATTACCACGCTCGTCCTGCTGGGACAAGTAATGGAACTCCGCGCCCGCAGCCGCACCAGCGCCGCCATTCGCGCCCTGCTCGATCTCAGCCCTAAAACCGCGCGTCTGCTTGTCGTTGATAGCAAGGCTAGAAGTGGCGAGGTTACTGAAGCAGCAGGCGAGGTCACAGAAAAAGACGTCCCCCTCGAACAAGTGCGTCCCGGCGACCGCCTGCGCGTCCGCCCCGGAGAAAAAATTCCAGTCGATGGCGTCGTGCTCGAAGGCAGTAGTTCCGTGGACGAGTCCATGGTCACGGGCGAATCCATGCCCGTGGAAAAAGCTGCCGGCAGCAAAGTGGTCGGAGCCACCATCAACGGCAACGGGTCCTTCGTGATGCGAGCCGAGCGCGTCGGCTCCGAAACGCTGCTGGCACGCATCGTGCAAATGGTCAGCCAGGCGCAGCGCAGTCGCGCCCCCATCCAGAGGCTCGCCGATCGTGTCGCGGCCTGGTTCGTGCCCGCGGTAGTAGCCATTGCGGCGGCCACGTTCCTCGTGTGGTTTCTGTTGGGCCCGCAGCCGCGCCTCGCACACGCGCTGGTGAACGCGGTGGCCGTGCTGATCATCGCGTGCCCCTGCGCCCTCGGACTAGCCACTCCCATGGCGATCATGGTCGGAGTAGGACGCGGCGCGCGCGCCGGCGTGCTGATCAAGAATGCCGAAGCGCTCGAAATTCTCGAAAAAGTCGATACGCTCGTTGTCGACAAAACCGGAACGCTGACCGAAGGCAAACCGCGCCTTACCAGCGTCACGCCTCGCGGCGCACTTCTCGCCGACGAGCTGCTCCGCCTGGCAGCCAGTCTTGAGCGCGGAAGCGAGCATCCTCTCTCCGCCGCGATCCTTGCCGGCGCAAGAGTAAAGAAATTGCGGCTGGCCGAGGTAAGCGAATTCCGTTCCGTCCCCGGCAAAGGCATCAGCGGCGTAGTGGAGGGCAAGTGCCTCGCCGCCGGCAATGAGCAGTTCATGCAAGACCAGCGAATCGTCGTCCCCAAGCGCCCGGAAAATTGGCCGAACCAGGGAGAAACTGCAATCTACATTGGCGTCGACGGCAAGTTCGCCGGCTGGCTCTGCGCCGGCGACCCACTGAAGTTCAACCTTTCGCGCATCGTGAACGATTTGATGGTGCAGGGACTGCGGATCGTGATGATTACAGGAGACAATCGAGCGACCGCCGAAGCAGTAGCGCGCAGCGCAAATATTCAGGAATTCGAGGCCGAAGTCTTACCCCAAGGAAAACTAGACGTCATCCGCAAATTGCAAGAACAGGGAAGAGTCGTGGCCATGGCCGGCGATGGCATCAACGATGCTCCCGCACTCGCGCAAGCCGACGTCGGCATCGCCATGGGCACCGGCACCGACATCGCAATGGAGAGCGGCGGAGTCACGCTAGTGAAGGGCGATCTCGACGGAATCCTGCGCGCCCGCAAGTTGAGCCAGGCCACCATGCGCAACATCCGGCAAAATCTTTTCTTCGCTTTCGTCTACAACGCCTTCGGAGTGCCCATCGCGGCCGGAGTGCTCTATCCGTTCTTCGGCTGGTTGCTCAGCCCGATTCTGGCCGCCGCCGCCATGAGCTTCAGCTCCGTCTCGGTGATCACCAACGCGCTGCGCCTGCGAAAAACGCCGCTGTAGATGCGCAACTGCGCTATTGATTTAATGTAGGACGGACACTTTGTCCGTCGATTTTGGTTTTGCTTTTGAAACTGCGTCGACCGGCAGCCTTTCGCAGCTATGCAAGGTTTGAATTAGACGCCGACGGACAGGAGTGTCCGCCCTACATGTGTCCGTCCACACGACTTAGGGTTTGGTGCACGCGTGCTTGGTGATGACTGGGTGGCCGCCGCTCTCCTGCACCACCGTCGCACAAATGCCGGGCTGATACTCGCCGCCCGACCACTCGTAGATAATTGTTTCGGCTTCGGAATCGCTGACCTGAAGCTTCCCGCTGAGTGCCGGCATGCTCTGCTTGAAGCCTTTCAGGGGATGCAAAGACGCCAGATTCTCTTTGAGCGCGAGCCGGTAAGTCTGTCCCGTTTTTAAGTAGACGTAAGTGGCGCAGTTGCCACGCGAACAATGGCAGGCATCCTCAACCGTCGCAATAATCCCCACATTTCGGCCGCCGGAATTGTGCAGGGCCTGCACACTCGCAGGAGGCTGGGCCAACTGCGTTTGCGGCGCCTCTACGCGATCCGGACCTGCGGCCGTCCCCTTCACTTCACACACGGAGTCACGGGCCAGCATCGCGCTTAACTCAGCATCCAGATCCGGCGGCTTGGAAGGCGGCGACTGCGCAAGGCAAGCCGCCGCGCCGACAACTGTCAACACTAGAATGAAGGCTCCATGACGAAGGATGGTCAGTTGCAAACCGGCTCCTCGGGACACGGAACATATTGGAACACTCCGCACGCAGCGGTAGGAAACACGATGTCGAAATAATTCCAGCGCTTGGCAGTCAGCCGGCCATTCTCGCTCACCTCGACGTTCGTAAACGGAAAGTCAGTCTTCGACAGGTCGCGCAGGATCGGCAGAATGCTCATGCTCGCATCCAGCTGGGGCCCACCGGGTTTTTCCTGCTTGATCGGGTAGACCGCGCCTCCCTGAAAAGAGCCGTCCGCGCCAAGATTCACTTCCAGAATGAGCGATACGCCATTCTCTCCCTTCAAGTTGAACGATCCATAAGTTGCGAAGTTGCCTAGCGAGTAGGCGATCAGTTTGCCGCAATACACCTCCATCCCGCGCACCACGTGGGGACCGCTTCCGAGGACCAACTGCGCGCCCACATCAATCATGGCATGAGCAAATCGCCGCAAGTCTCCGCGGTCCTCCCCCAGAAACGTTTCATCTCCCAGCAGCACATGCTGGTGAGTCATGCCCTCGGCGCCGCCATGAAACGACACAATCACAATGTCAGCTTCAGTTCTTACCTGGCGCACGGTTGCCATCGCATCATCCAGCTCCAGCAGGTTGTAAGTTCCCGGGTACGTGGCAAAGGAGATCACCGCCACGCTCTCGCCCTTCACCGTAAGCCGCGCAACGTCGCCGATCTCGCCCGAATGCAGAATCCCGAGTGAATCCAGCACCGCGCGGGAACTGGCCCGGCCTGCGAGACCGAAATCGAGCGCATGGTTGTTCGCCAGTCCCATCACCGTAAAGCCCGCGGATTTCAAATAGATTCCATATCGAGTTGGAACTCGAAAGGCATAACAAGTGCCAATCTTCCTGCCGCATTTCTTGGTCTTGCCCCCGTCCACCAGCGGTCCTTCGAGATTGCCAAACACAATGTCTCCCCGCTGTAACAGTGGAGTCACCTCGCGCAACAGATCGGCTCCATCATTCGGAGGAAGTCCCGAGTCGTCGGGGAAATTCGAACCCAACATTACATCCCCGACCGCCATGACTTTGATGAGATTCTTATCCTGATCATTCAAGGTCGCAGCGCTGGTTTGAAGCGCGCTCGCCACGCGCCAATTCTTGCCGCTGCTGCTTCCATGAGCGGCGGGGATAGTCAACAACAGCATGAGCACGACCGCAGCGACTACGACTCTGTTTGTCCGAACGATAAATCCGTTTTTCCGCGGCATGAACAGATAGGATGTCACAGCCTGCTCAGGAAGTCGGTGATCTCCGGCTCCGTCCAGTCCACCGCGCCGATGAACTTGCGCCGCATCACCCCGTTGCGATCGATCACGTAGGTCTCGGGAAATTTGAAGGTGCCGTAAAGGTTGCTGGTTTTCTGGTCGGGATCGCGCACCGTCACCAAATTCACGCCGTGATCTTTCAGGAACCGCCGGTAGGCGCTTTCGTCTACATCCACGCTGATCGCAACCACGGTGATGCCCTTGGCCTTGAGCCGCTCCTGCATGACCACCAGCGACGGCGTTTCCTCGATGCAGGGCGGGCACCAGGTGGCCCAGAAATTCAGCACCACCACCTGCCCGCGAAACTGGTTCAACGTGACTTTGCGGTCGTCGTCCTGCACCGTGAACTCGGGAGCACTGGAACCGATGTGAGGCGGGCGCGAGCCGCTGTAGCAGGCCGTAAGCCCCAACAACAGAACGCCGCACATGATCGCCCGAAGAAGCAGAATCAAGCAGAACGAACCAGGGATGTGTCGCACACAGCTATAATAATAGATTCCACCTATGACGGCGGCGGAAACCATCACGGGGCAAACGGGAAACGAGGCGCCGATTGTGTCCGTTATTATTCCCGCTCGCAACGAAGAGGCCAGCCTGGGCTCATGCCTGGAATCGCTCGTCGCGCAAACCGGAGTGGATTTCGAAATCATCGTGGTCGACGACAACTCCACTGACCGCACCCGAGAAATCGCCAGGTCGTTTCCGAAGGTGAGAGTGATCGAAGCCGCTCCTCTGCACAGCGGCTGGACTGGCAAGAACAACGCTGTCGCCACTGGTGCACGCCAGGCCCGAGGCCAATGGCTCCTGTTCACCGACGCGGATACGGTTCACGCGCTGGGATCGCTCGCTCGCGGATTGTCAGAAGCCGAACAAAACAACGTGGAGCTGCTCTCTTACTCGCCTGAGCAGATCGCCGTCACTTTCTGGGAGATTGCAACTCTCCCCATCATCTTCGCAGAACTGGCGCGGCAATATCCGCCCTCGAAAGTCAGCGATCCGAGTTCTCCGGTTGCCGCCGCGAATGGCCAATACATACTTGTCCGCCGCGATACCTACGACGCAGTTGGCGGGCACGCGGCGGTCGCGGGAGACGTCCTCGAAGATGTTGCGCTCGCTCGCGCCGTGAAAAGGTCGGGCCGAAAGATTCGCTTCCGCTACGCAGCCGATGCCGTGCGCACCCGCATGTACCGCAACTACGCGCAACTTCGCGAAGGCTGGACGAAAAACCTGGCCTTGCTGTTTCCGAAGCCGGGTTGGCTCGCAACGCAAACGCTTTTCTTGTGGGTATTTCCATTCACGAATCTGCTCTTGCCCTTGTTTGTCCCCGCAATCGTTCATCGCTCTTGGTGGTTTGTGCCTGGAGGGCTGGTATTCGCACGCAACACGGGACGAATGCGACGGGCGAACTTCGATCTGGCGATGGAATTTCTAGGCGCCCTGTTCGGCATGCCCATGTTCGCGTACCTGCTGCTGCGCTCGAAGCATGAGCACGCCCACGGCGGCGTCTCCTGGAAGGGTCGCACGTACTCCCACAAACCAGGTTCTGAAAAAGCCGATTCTGAAAAAGCAGCTTTACTGGCCACTGGCCACTGACCCCTGGCAACCGTTCTTATGGTCTACCTAACCCGCAAAGCCGAGTTCTCCGCGTCGCACTATTACCACAACCCCGACTTCACGCCCGAGGAAAACCGCCGAATCTTCGGCAAGTGCAACAACCCCAACGGCCACGGCCACAACTACACGCTCGAAGTCACGGTGAAAGGCGAAGTCGATCCCCGCTCCGGTTTCGTGGTCGATCTCAAGCAGCTCAAAGAAGTGATGCATCGCGAAGTGCTCGACGCCATGGATCATCGCTTCCTGAATAAAGAAGTCCCCGAATTTGTGGCCCAGATTCCGACGACGGAGAATCTCGCCATCGCCATCTGGCAGCGCCTCGAAACCAAACTCCAGCAGGCGAAACTGCACCGCATCCGCGTCTACGAAACCCCAGACCTGTTCGTCGATTTCTACGGAGAAGCTTAGGGATTACGAGTTTCATAAGGATTATGAGTTTCGAAATATGAAAGCCCACCTCACCCGCCGCTACCTCTTCTCCGCCTCGCACCGCCTGCACAGCGATGCCATGTCGGACGAAGAGAATCGTGCCACCTACGGCAAATGCAACAATCCGCACGGTCACGGCCACAACTACCGCCTGGAAGTCACGGTCAGCGGACCAGTCGACGATCGCACCGGCATGGTCTGCAATCTGGTCGATCTCGACGGCTTCATCGAAAGGGAAGTGCTCTCCCGCTACGACCTGGAGAATCTGAATATGCTGCAGGAATTCGCCAAAAACGTGCCTACCACCGAAAATCTATGCGTGGAGATCTTCGAAATATTGCAGCGAGGCTTCCGTCAGGCGCATCTGGAAGGAGTGAGAATCGAAGAAACCATGATGAATGCCTTCGAATACTCCGGCACAGCCGAACTGCGGAAATAGCAGCAGGGAAGCGGCCGGCGACAGATTTTCAAAACGAGACTGAAGCACCAGGTTCCAACCCGCTAAGACCGCAACACCGGGACCGAAATAAAATGACTAAGCCAATCACCGAACCCGCCACCCTGACCAGCGCCAGCTACGAAGAACTGGTACGCGAAACCCTCGTTCGCCTGGGGGAAGACCCCGAGCGCGAAGGCCTTGCCAGCACCCCCGAACGCGTTCACAAGGCCATGACGTTCCTCACTAAGGGCTATCACGAAGATCCCGAGGCCATGCTCAAAGGCGCACTGTTCACGGTGACTTACGACGAAATGGTGATCGTGAAAGACGTTGAAGTGTTCAGCCTCTGCGAACACCACCTGCTGCCGTTTTTCGGGAAGGTGCACGTCGCCTACGTTCCAAACGGCCGGGTGATCGGCCTGAGCAAGATTCCGCGCCTGATCGAGATTTTTTCCCGCCGCCTCCAGATTCAGGAGCGCCTCACCACCCAAATCGCCGAAACCATCCAGAAAGTGATCGAGCCCCAAGGCGTCGGCGTGGTCATCGAAGCGCGGCACCTGTGCATGATGATGCGCGGCGTCGAAAAGCAGCATTCCGCCGCGGTCACGTCGTCCATGCTCGGCTGCTTCCGCAGCGAAGAAGAAACCCGCTCGGAATTCCTGTCCCTGATCCGCCAGCGCCCCAACGGAACCTAGTCCCAACCCTGTTTCCTTTGTCATCGTGAGCGGAGACTTGTCTTTCGTGAAGCGAACGGCAAGTCGTAGTCGAAGGACCCGTTGCAGCGCAACTCTCTCCCCGGTTCGTCCAGGGATTCTCTCTGTGCTTTCAGTTGCGTCACCACCGACATCACCGACACCTGCTCACCTTTTCAACCCCCACGAGTCCGATTAGAATTACAGCCGCAAATTCAACTCAGAGGAACACCCATGAAGATGGCATCACTAGCAGCCACAATCGTCCTGGCCGCCGCAATTCTCGCACCATCCGCCCGCGCGCAGGATGCAATGAAAAAAGACGCCGTCAAGCCCGCCGATAGTCCGTCGAAAGTTGTGCTCGATTCCTGGAACGACATTGGCCGCAAGCTGATCGCCATGGCCGAGGATTTCCCGGAAGACAAATACGACTTCAAACCCACTCCCGCCCAGCGCAGTTTCGCCGAACAACTTCTGCACGGCGCTGGAGCCCTCTACTTCTTCACCGCTCCCGTGCTCGGGCAGAAGCCTCCCGAGGGAGACCCCAAGCGCGACCAGTACAAGACCAAAGCCGATGTGGTCGCCTTCGTCAAGAAATCCTTCGCCGACGGCGCGGCCGCGATCCAGGCCAAGGGCGACAAGGGAATGTCCGAGCTCGTGGTCGATCCCTTCGCTCACCAACAGGTCCGAATCGGCGATCTAGCCTATGGCTTCATTGAGCATTCAGGCGAACACTACGGTCAACTCGTCGTCTACTACCGCCTGGCCGGACTGGTCCCGCCCGAATCGCGCCCGAAGAAATAGGTAGGACGGACACTTTTGCCCGTCGCTTTTGACCTCGATGTCGATGATGCCCGCTGCTGATGATGATGATGGGTACCCCGCCCTTGTTTCGCGCTCTCTGCGAAAGAGGGTGGGGAACTTGACCCTGATGACCGCGCGAGAAGTTCGGACTCGTCACCGCAAGATAAATCTACGAATACGCGTACGGCGACCGACGAGCCCGCTCCGGAAATAATTTAATCATCACCATTCCCGCCACGAATCCGCCCACGTGCGCCCAAACCGCCACGCCGCCCATATTCTGTCGGTGTACCGCCAGGGCCGTCGCGGTTCCGCTTAGCAGATTCAGTACGAACCAGTAGCCCAGAATGATCCAGGCCGGGAGCCAAATCACGACAATCAGCAACTCAAAAATCCAGGTCAGCACGCGGGCCCGAGGATACAGAACAAAATACGCTCCCATTACACCCGCAATCGCACCACTCGCCCCAACCGTGGGTATATTCGAGTGGAGATAGAACGCCGCTTGCGTGCTCATGGCAACGAGTCCCGCTAGCAAATAAAAAGCTAGATACTTGAAGTGTCCGAGATAGTCCTCCACGTTGTCGCCAAAAATATAGAGCCCCCACATGTTAAGAAGCACGTGAGTCCAGCTTCCGTGCAGAAACATTGACGTGAAGAAGGGAAGCACAACCTGTGGCACCGAGTAGCGATGCGACCCCGTCAGAAACGCCGCCAGGTGCGCCGGCACCTCGCCAAACTGCATGGCCAACAGCTCGGAGCTCCGCCGATCGAGCGTCGCCTGAAATAAATAAATAAGAATGTTCAGCACAATCAGGAACCAGTTTACATACGGCGTGCTGTAGCTCGGCTGGTCGTCTTTGAGAGGAAGCATAGGGAATCTGGTAGTTTGGTAATTGGGGAATTGTGAGATTGAAAACCAGCGCCATCACGGTCAGGTTTCCAGCCACAAATTACCCGGCTACCAAATTACCAAATCCGATGAACGGCGTCCTGATTATCGACAAACCCGGCGGCCTCACCTCCCATGATGTCGTCAACCACGTGCGCCGCATCCTGCACGAGCGCTCCGTCGGCCACCTGGGGACGCTCGATCCTCTCGCCACCGGCGTTCTCCCGCTCGTCATCGGCAATCTCACCCGGCTGGCGCAGTTCTACACTGCCTCGGAGAAATCGTACGAGGGCGTGATTCGCTTCGGCTTTGCCACTGATACTTACGATGCAGAAGGCGAACCCGCCGCTCCCGCGCAGTCCGTCGCGCTGAATTTCGATCAAGTCGTGACCGTCGCCGCCGCCTTCCACGGCATAATCGAGCAGATGCCCCCGCCATTTTCCGCCAAGAAGATTCGCGGCGTCCCTGCCTACAAACTGGCGCGCAAGCACAAGGAAGTCATACTGCGGCCGGTGCAGGTCGAGATCAAGGAATTTGAAATCCTCGGCGTCGAAGACGACCGCGCCCGCTTTCGCGCCCACGTCGCCTCGGGCACCTACATGCGCTCCGTAGCTCATGAAATGGGCCAGCAACTCGGCTGCGGCGCGCATCTGGAATCCCTGCGCCGCACCGCCGTCGCGGAATTCTCCATCGCAGACGCTCATACGCTCGAAGAACTGGAAGCAGCCGGAACCATCCCGCACTCCCTGGAAAACCTTTTTGTTCATCCCCGCATGCTGCTGCCGCAATTCCCCTGCGTCACCGCCGACGAAGCCAACACCGTCCGCATTCGCGCCGGACGCCCCGTCAACCTGCCCGAACTTTCGCGCGCCCGTCAGGTGAAAGTCTTCGCCGGCCAGAGAAATCTCATCGCCATTGCCACCCGCGTAGCCGGCACGCTATTTCACCCCAAGATCGTTCTGGCTGCCGACTAGACCGCTCGTGTAGGACGGACACTCTTGTCCGTCGCCTCCCCCCCGGCAAACAGGACCGCACAAACTGACCCCAGGCCCCCTAACCCCTGTTTCCCGACCCTTGACGCTTCCCACCCCCGCCCCGTACCTTGGAACGCGCCCCATGAAACTCTCCGTCGTAATGCCCGTCTACAACGAGCAGGCCACCCTCCGCGAAGTCGTAGCCCGGGTCCTGGCCGTCCC
>Ga0265760_10000552_pt1 | contig 10597 bp, 12 predicted proteins | sample NZIome_2_FD_200831 | JGI IMG/M metagenome (GOLD analysis project Ga0265760, IMG submission 200831) | Metatranscriptome of rhizosphere microbial communities from Maridalen valley, Oslo, Norway - NZI1 (Metagenome Metatranscriptome) | ecosystem: Host-associated > Plants > Roots > Rhizosphere >... | reverse complement strand
GTAGACTTGTTTCACGGCGTAGTCTCCTTTGGATGTTGACAATCCGGAGCTACGCCGCTCCTATTTCCGAGCCCCGCTTACGCGGCAGCGCCGGCACGTTTACCCGAAACTCGGTCCGGCCTCGCCTTATCAAAGCCAATCGTGTCACATCGCCCAGCACGCTTGTGTGGAGCGGGACTGATCGTGGCGCGAGAGATACGATCGAGAGCGTGCCTGCGGATAGAACCGGCCACTGTTTTGACCGGGGAAGAACGACAGTCTACCAAGAGCGCGCGTTTAGCTAAGCTAGGCGGCGCCGTCACTATGGCGAAACCATTAATCGACGTTTTGGAGACGCCAAGGCGCTCGAGGGAGCGCCGTGCCAGTCCCCGGAGGTGGAGTTGACCAAATGAACTGGATCAAAAGGCGCGCGATCGCGTTGCCAATGGTTCTCTGCACGCTAGGCGTTCAGGTTGGGCCGATCAGTTCCGGTCCGCCCGTACTGACCCCGGTTCGTTCGGCCTCAAATCCCGCGCGACATGTCGTCTGGGGCGCGATTTCGCATGGTTTGAAGTGCGGAGTTTCCATGCTGCCCCCGGCCAATGAGGTTAACGCTCGAGTGATGCTGACGATCGCGAACGCCGGGCCGGGCAAGTACGCGTACGCTGACGATAGCTTTCCCGGGATGGCGGCCGATTTCGTTACAACCGACGGACAAGGGCGTGCAGTGGGCGTGACGTATAGCGCCGAATTTATGGTGATAGATAAGGCGCAGCGGGTCGGCGTTCTGGACTCTGGATGGAGGCTTGAGCTGATCTACGACGCGCCCAATGCTCCGGGCGGCAGTTCGTACGAGGTCTCATTCCGTGGCAACGTGCGCACTATCGACGGAACCCGCATCCCACTGCGCTGCGGGCCCGTGGACTTCGGCTATGCGCACTAGAATGATCTATCGCAACAATCTGGTGCACTTGGGGCGGCAACCCGCTGGCCCTCTCGATGGCGTCCCTCCCACGACTGCGGCACACGTGAAAGAAGCCGACAGACCTCCGAACAGCACGAGCCCGAGCGCTAAGTGGGCCACTCGATAGCGCAGGGGCCCGAGATTTCGTACGGGCCGGCGTTGAGCGTATACCGAACCACGGCGCCAGGAACGCCATTGAGTGCGACGCGTACGCGAAGGCGAGTTTTGCCAACTGTCAACCTGCCATCCCACGGTTTCGATCGGCTGCCGTCGGCGGTATTGAGGTAGTACGCCACGTAGCCATCGCCCGAGCGGCGAGGTTCGCCGAATGTCTCGACTTTGACGAGACGTTTCATCGTTGTCGCCTTTCCCGCTCGATCGAACAAGGTGAGTGCCGTGACGGCGAGGTTCTCCTTCGCCTTGGAGGTATCGATTTCAACGATCGCGACCGCAAACTCGGATTCGAAGTCGGGCGGCCGAGAGGTCGGAATGATCCCGATCGAACCGTGGGCGCAGAAAAGTGATCTTGCCTCCGCGCGGCTCGTTATCGGTTGCGCGGCAGTGGCCGCGACCGCTAAGGATGCCAGAGCCAAGGCTGCTAGTGCGTTCGATGCCGGCCCCGCGCGGCTAACTTTCGCGGATTTTGGCACAACTCGCTGTTGGGTGGTTGACCGCCCAATCCTCTCGCATCAAGCAGGTTATCGGCGTCGTCTAAACTTGTGCCCATCCGACTGCACCGCGGCGGAAATCTCGAAAGGTCTATGCAGCGGAGACCCGCATAAAAGCCAGTGTGGAGAGGTGGCAGAGTGGTTGAATGCGGCGGTCTTGAAATGCTTGCAGCTAACCTCGATAGGTCCTCGCAAGTTTCGTCTAGGCATAGTAGGCAAGCTTAATCAAGGCCAATCGTGTCTTGTCGTATCTTACGCGGTGAGAAAATCGGTGAGACGGCTTAATAGATAATGAAGTTTCGAACCCAAGCTTATTGGTAAAGCCGCTGAAGCTGCTATCCCGATCAGTCGAATCGAGAAGGCGCTGAGCTTCGGATCAAGAGTCAGTAAGCAGTCGCTGGCCGGTACACCCCCTCCGAGTGGGTATAACCTGCTTAGCAATGATAACTGAAAAAGTCTGGCACCGAGTCAAGGACACGGCTCAGCGTAACGCGGCGAACCGACTTCACCTAAGTCCTGAAGACTCCGAAAAAGCCGTGAACCGCATCATCCATAGCGTAGATGGGCCGTTCCCGCAGTCAGCGGTGGAGTTCTATGGTCGTGAGTTGCTCCGGCTGACCGAGGAGGCTCAAATCGTGCCGGACGGCGGGCCCCTTTGCATCCGGCCACGGAACGGGGCAGGCTAAGTAAAGAAGACCCGGTTGGGGGGTCGTTTACGCCTATGCTTCGACAATCTGGAAGAGGTCGTCGAAGCTGACAATATGGAGGAGGCGTTGGGCCTGCTTGTTGACGCCAAGTAGCGTGACGCGGTGCTGCTTCAGACGCAAACGCAAGTCGTCGATCTGGTGGAGAAACGTCGAGTCGATGTATCTGACCTTCGTCATGTCGATAACTACGGCGCCATCCGGAGGTAAGGCTCCAAACAGCGCGGCCAGGGTGTCCTTGTCGGCAATATCATAATCGCCTACGAGCTGTAGGCGGCGAGCGCCGTTGTGTGCGCGGTCCATTGTTACCCGGTCCTTCTCTCGCGGAGATGCGGATTGGCCGCCACAGGACCCCGGTCAAAGCGTAGTACGTGAGGAACCAAGCGTAACACGAAGCGACCATACAAGAGAATCGTGGTTTTTAGGGGGTATCCGGCCGGAGGCTGACGAGATACGTCCCGTGACCCTGCAACGCGGGAACTTATAGCGAGCCGAAGTCCACCACGATCTCATCCAGTCCAGGGAACATATTCCCGGCCTCGGGTAGCTCATCGAGCGACTTCCGTGCGTATTGCATCAGTTCGTTTCCGTCAGATCCCCGTCCATCCTCAATGCGGCTGTCTGCCGCCGGGTTGTAGTTAAGCCGTAGTGTGCTGCCGTCAAAGGACTGGATTTCTAGTCCGCGCTCGGCCAGTTTTCCCGTATACGCGTCTCGGTCGTCATATTCCATAGCCCCATTGTACCCGAATCCGCACGGAGACTTTCATGGAAGCCACCTCAACGAGTCCGCACCTCACTTCAGCGAGCGCCAACACTGCATGAACGGACGGTAAGCGCACTACGAATAACCCTAAGCTGGTGGGTTTGCTCGTGGCACCAGTCCGGAGACTGACCGGCTGAGACACTGCAGACCTGCCGGAACTAATCCATCCTCGTCGTGTCCTAGTTTGTGAGAAAATCAGTGAGAAGATTGGGCACAAAGGCCAGCGATTCTTACTAAAGGGCGTTGCCGTCTAGCAACGGAGCCTCAGTCAGCGCCGCCTTCACTTCGCTAACGCGTCCAACTTGGAGTATCTGACGAGATGCGTGGCTTTGGAGAGGTGGCGGAGTGGTTGAATGCGGCGGTCTTGAAATGCTTACAGCTAGCCTCGATAAGTCCTCGCAAGGTTCATTTGAGCGCGACTCGCATGCTTATCGGAGCTAAATCAACGTTGTCGTGCCTTATCGTGTGAGAAAATTGGTAATGTAATAGCTCTTCTCACAAGCCATCTAAGTCAGCTCCCAGCGGACAGCTCAAGATTCCCACCAATGCTGGCGCGCTCTTGAGTCAGGGCGCGATTTTGTAGATCGTACCGCAACTGGAGTTGACCCGTTCCGTGGATGACTCTTCCAGTCACAAGCCGTCGCGCAGCTCCGAGCGAAGGCCCCCGAGCGCCTGCGTAGAAGTTTCCGCATTGCCATGCCAGCCCAGAGACTTTGGCTGCGGCCGGGATGTTGGACCGTTGCGCTTGCGATGATTACGCTTGCGGCCTGCCAATCGACTGCGGCGCCCACCGTTGCGCCGGTAGGCCAGCAAACCCAAACCCAAACGTATCAGCCGGTGGCGTTGTGGACGTGGCAGGAGAACGTAATAACCCATGCTTCGGACGAAGCCGCGTTCTTCGCTTTTGCGACCTCGCACGGCGTCAAGCGTGTCTACATCGAGTGCGAAGGACCGATTCAGAGGAATCAGCCGGCGCTGATCGCCTTCCTACACAAGGTCGCCTCGCACCAGCTGACGGCCGAGCTACTATTCGGCGACGACGAATGGGTGCTGCCCGGCTCCGGATATCCGCATCAAGGCTACGCCGTTTCGCTCGTGTCGACGTACGCGGCGCAGCTCTTGAGCAAAATGACGACAGGGCAGCCCGTTGCCGTCCATTTCGACGTCGAACCGTACGCGCTTCCACAATGGAAGACCAATCGAAATACGCTGGCTAAGGACTACGTTGATCTTGTCACCAAGCTCGCGAGGGCGGCGCACGCGATCGGATTGAAGGTGTCGGTCGACGTACCCTATTGGTACTCCACTATTCCGGTGAAGCGCGGCCCGGTCACGAGCCCGCTCAACCAGCTAGTCATCCAGACCGTCGACGACTACGTGATCATGGATTATTGGGACACCGCATCCCGCATGGAGAGCCAGGCAACCACCGATCTCACCTACGCCAACGGCATCGCGGGTAAAGCGGTCGTGATCGGCGCTTTGACGTCGTGCCACCAGCATCCCCAGCAGACGTCGTATTGCAACTCCACCAACAGTAGCGGCAAGGCCTACATGGAGGCACAACTCGCAGACGTCGCGAGCGTCGAAGCCTCCAACGCCTCCTTCGCCGGCCTCGCCATCGAGGACTACACCGGCTTCCGCAAGCTCAAACCGTAACTTTGGAAGGGACCTTATCGTGTCTTATGCGGTGAGAAAATCCGTGAGAAGGATCGGATTTTCTCACATCCTCCTCACGTCGTTCAAGAGCAGCCCTACGGCCAGCGGCGCCCGAATCGTACTGAGATAAATGACACCGATGGGTAAGCTTCCGTACGCATACAGCGCGTGCGCGTTAGAACAGCGCTAGTGGAAAGTAAGGGAAATGGTGCTAGTGTGGCTCGTCCGGCACCTCCACGAGGTGCAAGCATGAAGACCGCGCTGGCGAATGCTCGCAAGGGCGGCAGCCCGTTCAAGAATCATTAAAACCACCGACGAGATAGGCATTTTAACCTCAGCATTCTAAAGTAGTCTGAGGATGAGGGCCTCAAATCTCGGCCTCTACGCACTGAGCGGCTGCGCTGCCCTGGTGCTGCGGTGCTGCGGGAAGCGTGTTCTTCGGTATTATGGTAACCGAGGAGAGTTGGCCTTTAAGTGACGCGATTCGCCGCGGCGCTGGCGCTCGTAGCTGCGCTGCTTTTCCGGCCGGCGCAAGCCGCGATCATCCAGCCGGCCAGGCATAGCGGCACGTTTCTCACCGATGCATCAGGCCGCCTGTTGATCGTTCATGGTATCAACATGATCAACAAGTTTCCGCCGTACGACTTGGCGTCGCTGGGTTTCGGCGATGAGGACGCGGCAATGCTGCAGCGCATGGGCTTGAATGCGGTTCGGGTCGGCGTAATCTACGCGGCCGTGGAACCGCAACCCGGCAAATTCGACGACGCCTATCTGCATAGCATTGCCAAGACCGTTGCGATGCTGCAGCGGCACGGCATCATGTCGTTGTTGGATTTTCATCAAGACATGTTTGCTGCGCTCTTCAAGGGGGAAGGCCTCCCGAATTGGTCCGCCGTCACAGACGGGCTGTCGCTTACGACGACGGTCGGCTTCCCGATGGCCTACCTGCGTTGGCCCGCGCTCCAGGCCGCGTTCGACAATCTTTGGGAGGATCGCGCCGGCCCCGGAGACATCGGGTTGCAGGAGCGGTACGCAGCCGCGTGGGCCCACGTCGCACACTATTTCCGCCATAACTCCGCCATTTTGGGCTACGAACTCATCAACGAGCCCGCGCCGGGCTCGCACCACCTCCAATGCATTGCGCCCGGCGGTTGTGCCGAGTTCGACCGCACGGCACTCTCGACGTTCACCTTGAAGGCCACGCGGGCGATTGCCGCCGTCGACTCGACCCATTTCGTCTTTTATGAACCGTTCGTGACGTTCGATTTCGGCGTGGCGACTCACGAAATCAGTCCGCCGGGAGAGCGCGTCGGTTTCGCCTACCACGATTACTTTCCCCTGAACTACTCGCGCCCGATCGACAACGCACTCCTCCAGTCGGAAACCTACGGCAACCCGTTACTGATGACCGAGTTCGGCGCGACCACGACGGCCAAGCCGGTCGTAACGATCGCCGACCTCATGGACCGACATATGCTATCGTGGTTCTACTGGACGTATGAAAACCGAACGCCTTTCAACGTCGTTGTCGCCGGAAAAGTAACGAACTCCGCGCTCCAGGGAATCGTACAGGATCTCACGCGGCCGCGTAGCGGCGCGAACGTGAACGAGGCGGTTTTGACCGCGCTCTCTCGACCGTACCCGACTGCAATCTCTGGAACGCCGAAAGGTTACGGCTTCGATCCGAGTTCGCGCGCATTCAACCTTGCATTCGTACCGGCGGATTCTTCCGTCACCAACCGCGAAACCGACGTGATCGTTCCGCCCGTCGCCTATCCGAACGGCTACGAGGCAACCGCCTCCGGCTGCCGGATCGTTTCAGGCCGCAACGCCCCGATTCTCCGTATCCTGGCCGTCCCGCAAAAGACACCCGCAACCGTTCACGTGCGGCCAAACTAAGACGCTGATTTGAAACGATCGGCGGGTGCCAGCTTACGGGGTGCCGCCCCGCCGAAATCTCCGCCGCCTGAATCGAAATCGTCGTCGCTCGAGTTCCAATCGTCGCTGGAGCCGCGCCGCGTACGGCCTGAGGCCGCGGCGTTCCCGCGCCGGTAAAACGACGGCGGGATCGTTGTAAGGATGGCGCGAACGCTGTCGATCGCCGCCCGATCGGCATCGCCGTCTGTAAGCGAGGACCCTGCAGCGCGTCCAGGCCCCCGAAAGGTCGGTGAGAAATGAGCGCTACGCCGAAGGCGTTGCTCCCGACCCACTGAAGCCAAACGGCAGCCACCCTCGGATTCGTCCCTTCGCGAAGACGAGCAGCATCGGAAAAGCTATATAGAATAAGGTCGGCCAGAAACATGGAGAGGTGGCAGAGCGGTTGAATGCGGCGGTCTTGAAAACCGCTGAACCTTTGCGGGTTCCGTGGGTTCGAATCCCACCCTCTCCGAATCCCTATACGGGCAGCTGTCGGTTTTATCTTCGCCAGGGGTCGGAACGCGCACAGGGCTTACAGAAGCTTTGCAGCCCATTCCATTTCGACTTATTGCGGTTGGAGCTCGTAGTCGGGAGGAACTCGTTGCACCTATCGCACCAGGATGTGCCAGGCGGCCCTAGCCTTCGGAGCGGGCTCGGGCCCAGTTTTCGACCGATCGCAGAACGCCGCGCCATGGTATTGCATCGCTTGTGCGAAAAAGCGATGTTACCTAGGTCCCAGAAGCGCTCGACCGATACGTCGAGCCAAGGTTCTTTGTGATCAATGCCCAGATCGTCCGGCGACTCAATCGTTTGGCGGCAGCGGTGACAGTTGGTGAGCTTAAGCTCGCGAGCGAGGGAGAATAGCAGCAGCTTTCTAAAGCGATGTGTAGCCGTTCCGATCGGAACGCCGAGTTGCGCAAGTTTCTTTTGTGACATGCACAAATCATAAGAAGCTGGGTGCCGCGTGCATGGCACAATAGACGGCGCAGGCGACGGCCGGCGTCGTTTCAGGGCGGATCCGCGATCACGTCGCCAGCCTCGATGCGCAGCTCCGCGTCGCGCCAGTGAACCGTGCGTCCGGCTAACCCGCACACCCATACGGAAATCCCGAAGAGATCGCGCGGCAGTATGAGCCATGGTGATGGCGGGTCGACGCCGAGCGCTCGACCGGAAACGCGCCGCAAGGCGACACGCGCGAGCGCCGCAACGACGAGTGCCACTGCGCGTTTTGGTTGTGGCGCAAGTAGGAACGCGAACAGCGCAAGCGGCAGCGGGTAGGTGAGGAACATACCGGCGTAACCGGCCGGCTGCACTCCTCGAATCGTTCGATGCCAGCGCAACTCGTGATTCCAGAGCATTGCGAGACTCGGGTCAGAGACAATCGTTCGTACGACGTACGGCGAGATCACGACGCGCAGACCTCGGGCGGCAATGTAATTGCCCAGCATGAAATCGTCAGCGAGATGGGAAGCAAGCGCCTCAAAACCGCCGATTGAGGAGAGGACCGCGGAGCGCATCGCATTCGTCGGGCCGAGGCAGTGTCGTGGCGGCCCGAAGAGGCGATTGACGAGCACCGATGGGATAAACTGCTCGTTCATGAACATCGCCCCGAGTTTGGCCGGGAGCGTGCCGTCAGACACACCGGCGAAAGCGCAGGTCACGACGCCGACGCTAGGTTCGTGCAAGGGAGCGGTGACGCTACGGACGTACGTTTGATCAACCCGTGTGTCGCTGTCGGCCAGTATCAGCACCTTATGGCGTACGAGCCGCATCATCGAGAGTACGTTTGCGAGCTTGGGGTTCCGTACTCCGGGGACTTCACCGACGTTGATCTCGATGTTCCGATCGGGAAGCGACGCCGCCACGTTCCGCGCAATAGCCAGGGCGCGATCGTCGGCGCGCGTGACGCCGAGGACGAGCTGACAAACGGGATAGTCCTGCAAGGCGAACGCGCGCAAGTTCTCCTCCAGACCGGCTTCCTCACCATGTAGGGGCACGAGCAGACTGACCGGCGGGAGATCGTCGACGGTGTTGCACTCGGGTTCGCGTCGTCCGAAACGTGCCACGCATACAAGGGCGACGGCCGCATAACCGAGCGCCGCGATCGTGGCGACGTCGAGGGTCGCGGCCAGGACCCGTGAAAACTTCACGCGACGCGGTTCGCTGGCCATGGGATGCGGCCTTTTTTCCCGAAGCCAGCGTCCCGATGAAGCCCAATTGGACGATGACGGCGATCACCTACGGCGCCCGCCAGCTCTACCTTTTCTTCAGGATTCGGGTCCGCCAGTGGGGTTATTTGCCAGCGGAGCGCGGGGCGACGGTACTGATCACAAATCACCAACACATGGACGAAGGCGAAATGGTCACGGCGCGCACGTTTCTTCGACACCCTCGGAAGGCGCTGGTCACGTGTAACTCCCGCCGAACCTTCGAGACGGGATTCATTGCGTGGCAGATGCCCTGGACAGCGTGGTTTACGCGCGGCTTGAATCTGAGCGGGCTTTGGGCAGCCTACAGCGTCCTACCGGTCGAGAACCATCTCTTTTCGCGGCCGCTCATCAGCTTGGCCGAAGAGTTGCGATCCGCGCATGGCGATCTGCCGCTCGAAGCGATACTGCCGGTCGAAACGCTCGAGCCGCTACGCCTGGAAGGCAGCGTGCTGAGCGACCTTTGGAAGCCGGTCAACTTCGAGCGGGCGCACATCTGGGTGAAAGTGGCGCAGCTTAAGCAGCCTTACCGGCGCGAGGTGCTCGAGAACCTCCGCACCGTGACCAAACGCGACATTGCTGCGATCGTGGAGCGCGTGCGGGGCGGCGCGACCTTCTACATCACGCCTGAAGGCGACTTCAGCCGCGACGGCCGCATGCATCCAATTCGCGGGGGAATCGTCGAGGCGCTCGCGCCATTCGCCGACCTCTGGCTCTGCGCGATTGCGTACGACCCGTTTCGTGGCGGCCGGCTCCCGATGTTGTATCGGGTGCTTCGATACGCTGGTGCCGCCGATATTGGGACGTCGCTCGCCGCAGCGCGGCCGATCACGACATCGGCGCTCCTGGCGGCGTTCCTACTCGAAGGTCCGGAGACGTTCGCGGCACAGGACGCGGTGCGAGCGGTGCGCGAACGGCTCGATTCGCTACCCCGAAACGTCTTCGTCGATCCCGAATTGCAGCGCGCGCCGGATGCCGCGGTCGTCAATGCACTTGGGACGCTGCGAAAGCGCGGTACGCTGGTCGATGGCGGCGAATGCTATCGCCTGAGCGCGCGGCGCGCCGATCCACGGTTCCTCCACATTCCCGACATGATCGAGTTCCAACGTAACATGCTCGACGAGACGCTGGCGTCGGCCCAGAGGCTGGGGCGAAGCTGACGTGCGATTAAGGCGGGCGTTCGGCATGGGGGTTCTCGTTGCGGTCCTCGCCGGATGCGATTCGACTGCTCGCTCAGTTCCCATGGGTATGCCGGCATCGTTAAAAATCAACGGAGCACCCCTAGTACGGCGGGCGACGTTCGTTATTCGGAATCAGCATCACCGCTTGTATAGGGGCCTGTCGATCAGCACACGCTCGGGAGATTGCATCGAAGTCAAAAATTCTACCGACGTCACTGTTGAAGCCTCCGAGCTTGGACCGTGCGGAGGCATGGGCGTAAACATCAACGGTGGGAGCAAAATAGAGATTCTGGATAGTTACATTCACCCCGAAACGAAGAGTCATGGCTGTTGCGACCACAATGACGGTATCTTGGTGGAGGGCGCAACCGAAGTCACGATTCAGGGAAACGTTCTCGCCTACGGCGAGTCCAATGTAGAAGCTACCCAACACACTACGAAGCTTTTTGTTATAGGGAATTTTCTTCTCAACCCGCGGGGACCGTACCCTCGAGGCCAAAACGTGCAAGCTTGGGACGCTGGATCCGTATTAGTGCGGAATAATTATACTCTGAG
>Ga0265760_10000551_pt1 | contig 10599 bp, 12 predicted proteins | sample NZIome_2_FD_200831 | JGI IMG/M metagenome (GOLD analysis project Ga0265760, IMG submission 200831) | Metatranscriptome of rhizosphere microbial communities from Maridalen valley, Oslo, Norway - NZI1 (Metagenome Metatranscriptome) | ecosystem: Host-associated > Plants > Roots > Rhizosphere >... | reverse complement strand
TGGTGATCGTGTTGCTGGATCAGTTTGTGTGGCGGCCGGTGATCGCGTGGGCTGAGAAGTTCAAGGTTGAGCAGGTGGAGAGCACAGACGCTCCGCGATCGTGGGTGCTCAATCTAGTGCAGCATTCGAGTGGGCTGGCCCGCATTCGGCAGAAGACGCTGCGGCCGCTGGGCGAGCGGGTGCTGCTTTATTTTGCGCAGAAACATTCTGAAAAACGCCCGGAAGAGCCTGCTGCGGCTTGGCGGGAATGGCTGCTGCGCGGGCTGGCGGTGCTGGCGCTCGGGGGCATTGGCTACGGCGTGGTTCGGGTCGCGATTATTCTTAGCGGCGTGGGGAAGGCTGAATTGCATGCTACCGCCCTGGGCCTGGGGGCGACGTTTCTGCGAGTGAATCTTGCGTTGCTGATCGGCGCCTTGTGGACGATCCCGGCGGGAGTGGCAATCGGGTTTAATCCGCGACTGGCACGCATTGCGCAGCCGCTGGCGCAGATTGCGGCCTCGGTGCCGGCGACGGCGCTGTTGCCGGTAATCCTGTTGGTGCTGATTCGCCTGGGGGGCGGCCTTGGGCTGGCGTCTATCGTTGTGTTGCTGCTGGGAACGCAGTGGTATGTGCTGTTTAATGTGATCGCAGGGGCGATGGCGATCCCGACCGACTTGAAGGAATGCTGTTCGGTCTTCCGGGTGCGGGGATTGGAGCGCTGGAAGAAGCTGATCCTGCCGGGAATTTTTCCTTATCTGGTGACCGGGCTGGTGACGGCTTCCGGCGGGGCGTGGAACGCCAGCATCGTGGCGGAGTATTTCCATTTCAAAGGCCAGATTTATACCACGACGGGATTGGGCGCGACCATCCAACAGGCTACTGACAGCGGCGATTTCCACTTGCTGCTGGTTGCGACCATGATGATGGCCGCGACCGTGGTGACGATTAACCGGCTGGTGTGGCGCAGGCTCTATGGGCTGGCGGAGACACGGTTCCGGCTGGAGACCTAGGCGGCGGGGTTGAGCGCGACTCATTTATTCGGTCTTAATTTTGTTGTCCGGCTGGGAAGGATGCAGGACTGCGCCGCGTCTTTGAGAGCATCTTCTAATTGCGCTCCTAGTTTGGCCAATTCTTCGGGGCTCATCAACTCTTGCAGTTGCTCGAAGAGCTGGCGTTCTTCTTTTCGGATGTGGCTGGAGAGACTTTGGGCGAATGCGGGCAAAGTCTTGACCGACATGGTGCGTGCCTTGGCTTGTGAAAAGGACTCGCGTAGCGCGGCGTGATCGGCGACCAATTCCTCCACGAGCGGGATTAGTTTGCGGAGCCGGCGAGCTGCCGGGAACAGCACTTGTTCTTCGGCCGAGAAATGAATGTTGATTTCCTGTTCGAAGTGTTGCTCGATCTCTGACTGCCAGGTGTCCAGGTCCGCGGCGGGAATCGGTTGAGCGCGATCGATGCGCACGCAGAGAGCCAGAGCGCGCTGGTGTTGGTGAGAGAGCGGAATCAGGCTTTTATCGCGCAGCATGGACTTGTGTGAGTGAGCGCCGTCCCTTACGGGACCCGATCTTAGCGCCAATAGTCCCCGGACTTACATCCGGGGTCTAGTGAATGTCGTCGCTTGCGACTCGAGTTGAGCCGGACTGAACGTCGCGGTTCACGCCACGCTTATTGGTTCTGACGGTTCCGTAATGGCGGGACGTACCGTGAGCCAGTCCGTGCGCACTCTCTCCCACTCCTGAATCAGCATGCCGTTGGCTTCGAAGAAGGTACGAATTCGTGCGCGCTCCCATCCCGCAACTTCTTCGAGAATGGGTGCCAACACTGCGAGAGCGCTGGTGCTGAGCACGGTGCGCTTGGCGATCTGTGAAATGTGGGGCGACTCCGAGACTGCGATGGTGAGTCCGTCGCGCGCGTTGACGTGGAGCATCACGTTAATGTCGGAACTGCCATCCCCGGTGTAGATGACATGATCGGGGCCGATCACGTGCTGGGCCAGCAACTGGTCGAGCACCGCTACCTTGCCGTAGCCCGCAGTGGCTCGAATGATGGTATCGACCTCGCCGGAAGGCTTGTAGCGAAACTCCGTACCAAAAATGTGATCCTGCGGAACGATGCCCTCGAGAGCTGAGTAGATCACCTCGACCGGGGCGGCGGAGAGAACGTAAAAGTCGAAGAAGTGCCCGTCCACGCCGGTTTCGAGGATCTGGTAGAGCAGCTTGATGTCGCCTTTCAGGCGGATGCGCTTGCCTACTTCGTGCAGATGTTCTTTCCGAACCTTGGCTTTGAACTCGGGATCGTGGAGCAGAAGATAAGCGAGCTCGGCGCCTTGCTGCACCAGATTGATCTTGGCCATGCCTTTGGCTTTGCGTTCGAACTCCGCGGTGGAAATGCCGACTAACTCGGCGAGCACGTAGCCGGAATCATTGAAGGTGAGCGTCTGGTCGAAATCGCTCGCGAAAATATAGTGTTTTAAGGGCTTGTCTGCCATGGAGCTTAGATTCGGGGCGAACCCGGACGGCCCATTAAAAGAATCGATAGGGATTATATCCTGCTCCCCATTAAATCATTGTCGACAAACGAGTGCACAAACTGGGGGTTGAGTTCAGAACCTAAAATGCACGAAAATGCCTGCCTTTACTAAATTCGCGGACGCGTCCAAAATAAGGAGTCCCGCTTGCGATGCTGTGGTCGACAGAGGAACGGGCAGGGAGCCATCGGAGTCAGCCGAAAACCTGACAAAATATACAGGAGCCCTCATGCCAGTAACTGGTGAACTGATCCGTGCAATGAATTATGTGGAAGACATCACGGCCACGCTGCGCCGTATCTGCATCTACATTCCCAACATGAACACGGAGGAACGCAAGCGGTTAGCAGAGAGCCTGCGTGCTACCGGCGGCGCCATCAATGCTGCGATTGTGGATCTGGAAAAGGTGGGCCCGTAGTGGCGGAGGTTGAAACCGTCGCCGTGATCGGAGCCGGAATTATGGGCCGTGGCATTGCACACGCCGCGGCAATTGGCGGTTACCGCACAATTCTTGAGGATCTGTTGCCAGGGGCGCTGCGCCGCGCGGAGAGCGAGATCCGGGCCAATCTCGATAAAGCAGTGGAGTTGGGAAAAGTGCCGGCGCCTGATGCTGACGCTGCTTTCCAGAGAGTGGAATATGCCGGCTCGGTGGAAGAGGCGGCGCGCGAAGCTGATCTGGTGATTGAAGCGGTCCCGGAAGAGATGGAGTCGAAGATTGAGATTTTCACACTGCTCGACAAGATCTGCCGTCCTGCGACGATTCTGGCGTCGAACACGTCTTCTCTGAGTGTCACGGAAATTGCCAGCGTTACCTACCGCGCGAAGAAGTGCGTCGGGATGCACTTTTTCAATCCCGTACACAAGATGAAACTGATCGAAGTGGTGCGGGCTCTGGAAACCGATGACGACACGCTGGCCACAGCGGTTGAAGTCGGGAAGCGGATGAAGAAGGAAGTTGTGGTGATCAAGGAGTCGCCCGGATTTATCACCAGTCGCATCAATGCGATGATCGGCAATGAAGCGTTTTACATGCTCGAGGAAGGGATTGCCTCGGCTGCCGACATCGATAAGGCGCTGAAGCTGGGGCTTAACCATCCCATGGGGCCGTTCGAGCTGGTCGATCTGGTGGGGCTTGATACGCGGCTGAACATTCTCGAGTATCTGCATAGGACTCTGGGCGAGAAATATCGTCCGGCGTCGCTGCTGGTCGAGTATGTGAAGGCGGGGCGGTTGGGGAGGAAATCGGGGCGCGGGGTGTATGAGTATCCGGAGGTCGCGACGAAGAAGGATTCGCCCGCAAAAGTTGCACAGTAGGTGGTTCCTACCCTGTACCCGGTTGCCGGCTTCGCCACCGCGGGACATCCGAGGTGGCTGTCTCCACTAGATCCGCTAAGGGTTGCGGCCGAAGTTCAGGCCCGACAAAGACTCGACTGTCTCCGGCGCGACTCCCTTGCTGGCAATCAGCACCTGAAAACTTTCGCCCATGCCCGCGGGCGTGACCAGGTGCTTGAGTTGCAGCGCCACCTTGGCGCGCTCTTGCGGCAGCCGGCATTCTTCGAAGGCGTCGGCAAACTGGTTCGCTTCGCCAATTCCCATCAGGAATTGGGATTGCGTGATCAGCTTCTGTGTTCGCATGCCATGTTTTTCCGCGGCGGCGGCGAGCGCGGTGAAGTTTACGTCGGCGGTTATGTCCTGTTCTCCGGGCGCTTCGTAGGGATTGGCGCTGATTGAGTGCTCGCGAAGGGCCTTTAGCGTGCCGCGATGGCGTCCGGCGAGCTGCTCTTCGCGGGTGTAGCCGTAGTCGATGGCGAGGAGGAAACCGCGCTGGATGCTGACGGCTATGCGATCCATGAATTGTTGTGCAGCTAGAGGCACTTCGAGGCGTTCGTCCGCCTCGGGATGGAAGGAGTGGCGATCGAGGAATTCGAGTTCTTCGGGCGAGGGGCGCGTCCAGGATTCGATGAATCGACCGTCGCCCTTGTCGATCCGCAGGGATCCCTTCGCGCTAAGGATTTCGACTGGGAGGGCATCGAAGAATTCGTTGGCGAAGATGATAGTTGGCGTGTTGAAGGCCGGCCCCTCGTGGAAGGGATGGAGCGCCACAACTTCGGCTTTTCCAGACTCGATGTGATGCCCGAGAGTCTCTTTGATTCTGTCGCGCAAGGCTGGCGAGCTTTCGACCAAAATGTAGCGCAGGGCGCGAAAGAAATCCGGAAACTTCTGTTCTGACCAGTCCAGGACGTCTTGGGCGAACAAGCCGCGGCCGGGGCCGAGTTCAAGCAGGTCGATGTATCCGGGCGAGCCAAGTGCACGCCACATTTCTTCGAACTGGCGGGCGAGGAGGCGGCCGAAAACGGCGTGGACGTCGCTTGAAGTGTAAAAATCGCCGGCCTTGCCGAACTGTTCGGCGTCTCGGGAATAGTAGCCGAGTTCGGGATGGTAGAGGCAGAGCTCCATATAGCGCGAGAAGGGAATGGGACCGCGCTCGTGGATTTCCTGCGCGATCTTCTGGCGTAAGAGATTCACAGTCCCTTCCGGCGGCGGTCGGAGCGGTCCTGCGGGGTGCGGATGAACATTTCGACGAAGTAGTCGTGAAGCGCGTCGTAGAGCTGGCGCTGGAAGCTCCATTCGAACTGGGGATGGTCGAGGTCGCGGGGATGGAAATTGAGGTAATACGTATGCACGGGGACGGACGCGTCTTTGAACTGGATGATTAATTCCACGCCTTCGCCTTTGGCGCGAGCGGAAAAGTTCAGCAAGGGATGCTCGTAGAGACGGAGTTGGGCCAGGACTCGGTCGAGGCGGGTGGTTGCGGTTTCGGGCATGGGGGGATTGTAAAGCAGGTGAGGGGCTAACGAACGTGAGGGCAGGATGCCCTCGCGACGGCCGACGGGACGCCTGAGCTACTCGTAGCGAAGGGCTTCGATCGGGTTCAGCCTGGCGGCTTTGATTGCCGGAAGCATGCCGCTGACTATTCCTACGAAGCTGAGAATCACGGTTGACCAAATCAGCGTGGCAAAGTCGATGTAGAGGTGGATGTCGCCCTCGTTGGCATCTTCGATGAATGCGCTCCACAGCGTAAGCGAGCCCACGCTCCAGGAAACCAGATAGGCCAGAATCACGCCCAGCATGCCGCCAATTGCGGTAATCACCAGAGCCTCGGCCAGGAACTGGAAAAGAATGTGCCAGCGCCGGGCTCCCAGAGCCTTCTCGACGCCAATTTCGCGGGTGCGTTGGGTCACCGAGACCAGCATAATGTTCATCAGGCCGACGCCGCCGATTCCGAGCGTGAGCAAGCCGATGAAGGCGAGCAGAATCTTGATGCCCACTGTGATTACGGTGAGATCGGCGAGATCCTTTACGGCATCGAAGACGAAGATGGCGCGCTCGTCTTTGGGATCGAAGTTGTGATGGAAGGACATGGAATTGCGGAGGGCCTGCACCATCTTGCTGTGGTCGCCTTCGTAATCCATCATGATGCCGTCAAGATAATAAGTATTCTTGAGGTCGCTCATGGAACTGTAGGGGACATAAACCAGCGAGTTCATGTCTTCGTCGCCGTTGGAAATGGTGTGCCGGAGGACGGCAATCACCTTGTAGGATACTCCGTCGACGCGAACGGATTCGCCCAGCGCATTCTGGCCGGAGAAGAGTTTTTTCTTCACGGTGGAGCCGATTACGGCCACGCGGGCGTGGGTGAAGTCGTCCTGCTCGCCGAAGAATGAGCCTTCTCCCACGTCGAGGGCGCGAATTTTCTCGTATGTGGAATAAATTCCGTGCACCCCATAGCTTCCACTGCGCCCGCCGAACGCCACCAGGCTTTGCTTATCCACCTCGGGAGAAATGCGGGTGAGCATGGGGCATTCGGCTCGAATGAAATCGAGATCGTCACGGGTAAGGCGGACCTGCATGCCAGCCTTGGTGCCGCCCGCCTGCAGGGAAGTGCGCCCCGGAAAGATAGCGACCAGGTTGCCTCCAAAGGTGCGGAACGCAATCATTAAAGCGTCCTGAAAGCCGGTGCCGTAGGCCAGCAACAAAACCACCGTGGCAATGCCCCACGCCATGCCCAACATGGTGAGCAGGGAGCGGCGGCGGTTATGTTTGAGCGCGTTGAAAGCTTGTGTGCCCAGATCGCTCAGCATGATTACTCCTGCCTCAGCGCTTCCACGGGTGGGAGCAGTGCGGCTTTGCGCGCGGGATAAAGACCGGCGACGATGCCGGCCAGAGACAGCGAGAGAATGGCGATCACGGCGGAAGCAGGCACGATGCGCGGCGTGTCGAATCCCTCCGGAGAAGGCAACTGCGCGAGCAGAGCCACGAAAGCGGTGGTGATTGCTAGACCGATGCCGCCACTGAAGGCTGTGAGGAAAGCTCCTTCGACAAAGAACTGCGTCAGAATGTTGCGGTGCGTGGCGCCTAATGCCTTGCGCAGACCGATTTCCCGCGTGCGTTCGCTAACCGAAACCAGCATGATGTTGATGATGCCGATGGCGCCGAGGCCGAGAGTAACGATTCCCACCACCCCCAGGAAATAATCCATCGCATCAAAAATCTTGGCCACGCGGATGGCTCCGTCGATCGTGTCCCAGTCCATGAATGCATCGTCAAGGCTGGGATCGAAACCGTGGCGCCGGGCGATGATGGCGTGAACTTCATGCAGGGCCTCGAGGTGCAGTTCTTTCTTGATAGGCCGGTAGTTGATGAAGGAGATTGCATTCTCCGTGTTCTGCGCCTTGAGCGGGAAAAGCATGCGCATGGTTTCGAAAGGCACGAAGATGCGGTGATTCGTGCCGTTCTCGCCTTCTTTGCCAATCTTGGGGATGACACCGATCACTTTGAAATCCATGTCATTGAGCAGGATCGTGCTGCCCACGGCGGGCTGACCGGGGAACATGTTCTTGAGGAGTTCCCATCCCACCACGGCAACACGGCGATGCTGGGAGTTGTCTTCGTCATTGAACCAGCGTCCGGGGTCGGTAGGGAGGGTTCGAATCTGGTTGTACTCGGGAACCACCCCGAAAACCTGGCCGTTGGTGGAACCGAAATCGCTGACGGCGCGGATGTCGTCGCGCTCCAGCACCGGAGAAACCGCGCGCAGAAATCTGGCCTGGTCGCGAATGGCGAAATAGTCGGCGTAGGTAAAGTAGTAGGGCTGGCCAGACTGATAACTGCCGGCTACGGCCGGGATGCGGCCGGGAAAAATGAACATAATATCGGCACCAAGTTCGGCCATATTCTTTTCCTGACCGCTGCGGAAGCCTTCTCCCAGGCCTACCAGAAGCAGCAGAGAGCCGACGCCCCAGGCGATTCCGAACATAGTGAGGAATGAGCGCAGCTTGTGCGCCCAGAGCGTGGACAGCGACTGGCGTACGATGTCGAGAAGTATTCGCATGAGAGATACACCCCCACGCCTCCGGGGAGGTGCGTGGGGGTCCCGGGCAACGCTCAGGCGAGGGGTCTCAAGTCCCGCCCAAACGGTTCTCGTTCAAGCATCTGATCAGTAATACGCAGCCGGGTCATGCGAAGTTCCCTGCTGTGGTTGATGGTTAGACCGCGGAAACCCGAAAAGGGTTAGCTGGGGGATGGAAATTGAAGAGGCCAACCGGATCAGGAGGAGCTGTGGCTGTGTTGTGTTTCTGATCAGAACTCGAAATAACCACCGGCTGAAGTGGAGCGTGGGGCGCCATCGGTGCCGGTTGCAGGGAGTAAGCCTAAGATTCCGCTCAGGTTCTGCCAAGCGGCCTGGTTGAGTGCGGGATCGGAGCCGACGAGGTCGCGGATCATATCCCATGCAGCGAGGTTGAGGGCACCTTCGGGGGGTGGTCCCATGGCCAGGGAGACTGAACACTGGGGGCAGAAAGAGATGCGGTGAGCTGTCGATTTCTGGCGCGGTTTGATGCCCACGGTCTGGGCAAACATGTACAGAGCAACAGATTTTTGTCCGGCATCGAGCTCGCGATTACAGCGAAGACAGCGCATGTTTTCCAAGCGTGTTCTCCAAGGTCTCTCCCGGGGACGGATTGCTCCCTCGACTATGAATACTGTCTTCGCGGCGTTGCAGGGCGCAAGTATGTAGAAGGATTCCGGCGACGTGAAATCCAATTTTGAAACAGTCCAGCGGGGTGCGAACGCTCACGCGGCCCAGGGATCTACTAGCGGAACCGGAATATCCTCAAAGTGAGCCGTGTTGCGGGTGGCCAGCGTGGCATGCTGCGCCATCGCGATACCTGCGATCATCGTATCTCTGAGGTCGCCCGGACGGCCCTTCTTGTGCCGCGATGCCATCAGGTCGCCTGCCTGCTCGGCAGCCATAATATCGAAAGGAACAACCCGGTGGTCGATCTTGGCGAGAAGCTCCTGGAAAGACTGGATGAGTGCGGATCGCCGCTTTCCCGCCGGCATGGCCTGAAGTCCGAACCGGATCTCAAGAACCGTAATTGATGTTGTCCAAATCGAGGTTCGGGGCTGCCGGTCGAGCCATGTAATGACATTCCGGTGGGGCGCTGCGTACATCAGCGCAGACAGCACGTTGGTGTCGAGAATGGTCATGCCTGATGCTCATGACTCAAATGACGGGGTCTCGATCTGATGTCCCCGAAGTTCGGGAATATCGGAGGTGAGACCGGTCCTCGCAAACAGGCTGGAGATTTCCGTACCGAGTCCGCCGGCAGGGAAGTCGGCTTCGACGAGAGCACTTCGAAGGATGTCACGAGCCTCTGCTTCCATGCTGCGGCCATTCTTCTTGGCGCGACGCTGCAGCCGTGCCTTCACCTGGTTCTCAATGTTGCGGACTACGAACTGGCCCATGGTCGCCTCCTCAGCATAATGATATCATGATATCACGCGAGAACCGGATCAACAAACTCGTCGCCGCTCACTCTCCCGAACCAAGTTGTGCTCTAGGCAGAGGCGGATCGCATCGTGCACTCTGTTGCAGTGAGAGATCGGATCCCTGCCAGATCGGCTGAGTTCGTGCGACTGTCGCACCTCCGCAAACTGTGCGAATGCGAACAGGTCGCCGCGGTTTGCTACCGGGTGCGCGACGAGGGAATCGAGTTCCTGCTGGTTCGGACCCGGGGCAGCGGACGGTGGACGTTTCCGAAAGGCAGCGCGGAACCGGGGTTGACCCATGCCCAGGCGGCGGCGCTTGAGGCGTTCGAGGAAGCGGGAGTTCACGGGCGGATCGAGGAAACTTCGTTTGCCAGATATATTCGTCGCGGCGGCGCACGGAAATCCGCTAAGTCTGGCAAGAAAGAGGTTGCGGTCTACGCGCATCTCTGCCAGGTGTTTCGGCTCAGCCCTCCCAAGGAATCGAAGCGCAATCGCACCTGGTTTTCCGCCGAGGACGCCAAGCACTGCTTGCGCGAGGGGCGCAGGAGTGATGACGGGACTGAGTTCGCACGGGTGGTCGACAGGGCTTTAACCCGCATCCAGAAGCTGCGCAGCGGAACTGACATCGCGCATCGACCGCAAGACGATCGAGTACAGCAGGATCGATTACGGCCGGACGCGATGCCAAAGGACGGGCTGCAGAAGGTGCAGTTCGAGGCTTACATGGAAACTCGTGAAGCGTCGTTTCTGCAGCGCATTCGTCGCCAGCTTCACGGGATGCGGCAGGTCGACGTGCCGATGTTGGATGATCGAAGTCATGAGTTCCTGCGAGGCGAGGTCTTGCAATTCGACCCGGCCCGGGAGAAGAAAGCCAAAGCTTTGGGAACCGGCACAAGCCTCAGGGGCTAAAGCCCGCATACCAAAGGATCCGCAACGGCACCCTTCGGCTTGGCTCAGGGCAGGCTCTGGAAGCCGTGCCCTTCCCGAACAATTTACCCAACCATCCCTCTTTTGCTGTCTATTCTTTGTTCTTCGGCCGCTCGTAGGCTTTGGCCAGATATTTACGCGCTTCTTCGAGAGCGGCGAAGGTATCGTCGTTGGTCTGGATGGCCTGGCGATATTCGTTGATGGCGCGCTCGCGCTGGCCGGTGACGTCGAAGATCTTGCCTAATTGGATGTGGCTCCAGACTTCGGTCCACCGCGGCTCGCCATCGCCGTTGATGGAAGCGCGGTAGGAATTCGCTGAAGACTGGTAGTTTCTC
>Ga0265760_10000550_pt1 | contig 10599 bp, 6 predicted proteins | sample NZIome_2_FD_200831 | JGI IMG/M metagenome (GOLD analysis project Ga0265760, IMG submission 200831) | Metatranscriptome of rhizosphere microbial communities from Maridalen valley, Oslo, Norway - NZI1 (Metagenome Metatranscriptome) | ecosystem: Host-associated > Plants > Roots > Rhizosphere > Soil... | reverse complement strand
GTTTGTCATAGCGGGATTTCGAAACCGGAATCGCATCGAATTTCAAACGCAGCCGGTGATTCAATCCCGTCTGCGCTCGATAAAACTTTCGGTGGCCTAATCCCGTCAGTTCAATAGAGCGCCGCATGTCGCAAGGATTTGCGATGGAGGTTGCTAATTGATAGACCTGTGCGTTCCTGCGCGCCACTAACGCCGCGGCAATAAGCGTCATTCCTCGAGTCACCAGATCCACCGGAATTAAATCCAGAGACTTGCTCTCAGTCGTCGGCAGCTGCCGGAAGAACGTTCCGAGCAGATAGGAAAGCGAAGCGGAGGTATTGATCCCCTCGTTCCAGCCTCGAAATGGCTTCTCAATCGAGGATTCCACGATGGCCGGACGCACAACAGCAATCACCGCGCTGGGATTTTGATCTAGGAAATTCCGTATCAGCGATTCCGAGAGGCTTTTTGTGAAAGTGTAAGTGTTAGGCCAACCCAGCTCGTTCGCGCGTCGCGTACCCGCATCGGTCAAAGTATCGCGTAGCCAGCGCACTCGGTTTTTGCGGATTTGGTTTTCCAGAGCCGTGCCCTGAAGGTTCTTTGCAGCGTGCTCTTTCTTCAACGACGCGCGGCGAAGCTCTTCCGCCACTACTTCCGATTCGGCGCGCTTCTCCGTCTCGCGGACAAGTTCCTCAAGCGCTTGCAACTCTTCTTCCGCGTCGTAATCCGCTAAGCCAATCGGCGTATAGTTCTTCGACAGCGTCTCGAGTATTCGTCCGTCGCGCCGACCGATCACGTAACAGGTCGAAAGATGCAACAGGGCAGCGTGATCGCACGCACGGATAAAATTCAGCAGGTGCACTGTCGAGCGAACGTTCATGGCCAAAGCGTCGCGCAAATCCGGGTTGAAATCCGTCAGTCCCGAGCTGTTAACGATCACATCCACCGACCGCGCGATCCGCTCGCGCACTTCCGGCGCAAGTCCCAGGTGTGGCTTGCTGACATCGCCGTCCAGCACCTCGATCCGTTTGCGCAAAAACTCCGCAAATCCGCTGCCGTACCGTTCGGCCAGTGGCTCGAACACCGGAGATTCCTCAATGGCGCGCTGAAATCGCTGCAATGACGTTACCGTCCGGTTTCGGCGAACCAACAGAAAGATCCGGCCAATCTCCGGCAAATCTGTCAGCAAATTCGACAGCCAAACCTTGCCAATGAATCCTGTGGCGCCGATCAGCAGAATGTTTTTTCCGCGCAGCGATTCGCGCACCGAAAACGACCCGGCGCCGTTTGTAGAATCGAAGTGAACAACGGGCAAAAACACTTCTGGTGCAGCGCGCTCGTCCGTTTGAATGGCCTCATCCAGCAGCTCAGGATTTTTCGTGAATCCCAGGACGCGCACGAGGGCTGTACGAGAGACGCGTCCATCCGCCTGCCTTCCCGTGATTTTCGCGAAAGCGCCGCGCGGACGAATCACCGGATCGAGCAAGCGTCCCGTGGCGATACCGGCGCGGAAATCCAAACGGTTGCTAACAATTTGCTTCACGCCCAGATGCTTGGCCAGCGGACGCGTGATGTGGTCCAGACCCTGGCTCACCAGCACAACCGGCGCGCCCGCCGCGATTAATCGCTCCAGCTTTTGAATGCCTTCTTTTTTCAGGCGCGGCTTCAGGAAATATTCGAAGAATTCTTCGCCCAGCAGGTCCAGGCGGTCGCGGCTTACCCCACGCAACACGCTGTGCAACAGGCGCGTCGCAAACACCCGGTTGGTGCAGTAGAGAAATGGCCGCGCAATCGCGAGGAACGCCATCCCGCCCCGGCGCGTCCACCGCTGCAGGAAGCTTTGCGAGTTCCAGGCAAAAAAGCCTACCGGCCTCACCGCCGTCAGGTTCAACAGGCTGCCTTCCACCCGCCAGAACACACGTTCGCGCGCATGGCCAGCGGAGGCCTCTTGCCCAGCTCGCGCAGTATTCGAAATGTGTTCTTTTGGCGTGGACGGCAACATCGTGAGTGGTTTACTGCCAATTGCGAATGAAGATACAAAATTAGCATGCCAGTTCCCGCCAATCAAGCCGCGCAGGCTTCCGGTTGGGTCAGGTTCCGATAACCGAATAAGTCGGGCTTATGGTCTCCCTTCCGAGTACCCGTAATTCTGGAGCGATTCGAAAGACGAGTTCGGCAAGGTTGATCTCTATCAGCTCAGCTTTCTTTCACTTCAGCGGATGCGAGGATTTGCAACCTGCTCGATGCCTTTCGGAGAATACGGCCCAACTGGGTTGCAAAATCGATGTTTACAGCGTGGGCGATTGAGACGTCCGGCAAGTTATACAAGCTCGCGCAACCTAATAACCAGGATTCGAGATGTCGTACCTGACTGTACTTGCAACTGAACTTTCCTGCCAACAGGGTAGTTTCTAAAATCCTCCCGAACTTCCGTGAGCTCCAACGCTTCGGCGGGTTTGCCGTCGATGGCAAGTATTCTGTCGCCGGCTCTGATTCCCGCACCGTCTGCTGGACTTCCTGAAACAACATCAACGACGCTGAATCCCGCGCTATCCTGGCTCAACCAAACACCTACCCGGTCAAAATTGCAGCGCTTGCCGAAGTAACGATTTTTCTTAAAAGTGATGGACTGACGACCGTAATCGAAGGTGATATTGAACTGACGCAGGATGTCAGGGCCAATCAATTCAGCCGTGTCAGATGCCGTCAAACCGCCGCTTGTTTGCAGTGACAAACGGACTATTGGATCGTGGATTTGCAAGTTCCCGATAGCAAATAGCTTTCTACGGGCAATCTGGGACCGAATCGGTCCTCCCAGTCCACAGCCTGTGATTCCGCTCACCTCCGGATGATATTCGGATCGCAAATCGTTCTTATCGACAAAAGGACCATACAATAGCAGTGATAAGCGCGCCCCTGTATCCACTCCAAATTTTCCCGAAATGCCATCCAGGGTGGCATCTATGAGCGGAACCGAGCGTATGCGTTCGAAGTGCATTGTCGTGCCTGCGTTTCGGGGCTCATCGACGGAAGGCAACGTCAGCTTCAGCAGCTTCCTCTCGTAATCGATTTTTACAATCAGCCGCTCCAGTATTGGAAGCTCAATGATTCCGTCCACAGGTTGTCTTCCAAAAACAGCCGGAGAATCGTCCAAGGAGATGACGCGGAAAGCTACGTTGGACATCTGCAGCTCTCCAATTTGTAGCTCTTTCATTATGGCATTCTCCGCGGTTACCGGCTTTTCTCCCATGCCGTTCCCCGTTTCCATTTCATCGGTAGACAATCGTAGCTGATCGGCCACTCTTGTACTGATGACCGATTGCCCCCAGTATCGAAGATGAACGCAAATGGTCCTTCTCGCTCCAGGCTTACATTTACAAAAATGCGTCCGTCAAATAATTTGAAAGGGATCGAGGTCGAAGATCGGTGCGAGCTGAATTTAATAGTCGTTTGCGGACTGTCCACTGCGACAGGTTGAAAATGTTGTGACTGAGTCGTAGTCACTAAAAGCAAACAAAGGAATCAACACGAAACGGAAGCCAACGCTAAATCGCGATGTCTCTAAATTGAAAAAATCGGCCATCTCTGGCGAGTCCTCCCAAGATAACTGTTAGCCAATTTTGATATACAAATGTCAAACCGAAAGAAAACTCCGTTTCACTTCACCCGTTCTGATGATCGGCTCATAGCCTGCTCGATGTCTTTTGGAGAATACGGCAACGCGGGATTTATAGCCTCGTGCCCCGCAGCCGTGATGAGGAAAGTATCTTCAACGAAGAAAGCCTGATTGCCTGAAGTCAGCTGCGGTTCGTAGCAGAGGACGTTTCCTGCCTGGAAAGATTTAGGAGCGCCTTCCGCCATGTCCACGCCAAGCCCGTGCAAAGCATATCCTTTTCGTTTTAGGGCGTCGGCAGCCGCCTCTTTGGCCATCGCCGTCTTTAGCTCGTTCTGGTGTTGGTCGATGTAGGCCAAGGTAGCCTTGAAAACATCGATTGAACTTGCACCGGGTCGCATCGTGGCGACGCCCGCAAGATATGCGCCGTTCAGCAGGTCCATTGTCTCGCGCTGACCTTCATCAAAGTGCCCCGAAACTGGAATCGTCCGGCCAAAATCGCCTTTGTACATCTGGAAATCGCAACCCAAATCGAGCCTCACCACTTCGCCCGCCTGCATCTTTCGATCCAGGTTGTGGTAATCGACGAAGGGTTCGAAGAGCGTATTTTCCAAGGCGTAAGGACCCGAACGAACCCACGGCCATAGCGACGGGCCGTCCGCGCCAGCTTGCAAACACGCGTCCAGCACCGCGCCCTCCACCTGACGTTGCGTTTTTCCCGGCGCGATAGCATGAACGCCCGCCCAGAATCCTTCCGCCGTCACAGCTGCCGCCTGGCGCATGCGCGCAATTTCCGCGGGACTCTTTACCGAACGCACTTCGTCCAAGATTGCAAACGCATCTTTCACTTCAAGATCGCTCGAGTGTTGGCGCAACATGTTTGTCCACGTCAGGTTAGGGTTCTGCAGGGGACCCAACCCTGGAGGAGTGCCGAATTTGCTATCTCCTGACATGAACCCCGTTTGACCTCCCTGGTCCGTGTACAAAACCAGCTTGGGATTGTCCTTCCGCCGCGACTCGATGAAGGTGGCGAATTGATCCCAAGAGACGACGTGATCGATGCCCAATTCTTTTTCAGTTTGAGGGTCTGGGTCGAAAAAGACCGCATCGAATCCATGCAGGTGGCCACCCAGCGGGATGCGCGGCGGAACGAATAGCCATGATTCTTTGTTCGTTCCATCCAGCGCCAGGATGGCGCCGTGCGCATTGGCTAAACCAGTGAAGTAGTAGAAGCTTGGATCTTGGTGGAAACCGGATTCATCCCAGTGCTTCAGTCCCCAGGCCGTGCGCAGCAGGATGATTCCGTCCGGAACTTTTTCGAGCGCGGTTTTCCGCCGAGCTTGAAATTCCTGCGTATTAAAACTGGTCTGACCGAATGTAGCGAGACCGGCGAACATGAAAGCTAGAACAGACACACCCAGAAAAGTCTTCATTAGCCGCGCTCCAATCGTGCTTGGCGCTAACGTCCGCGAGCCAAACACATCATGTCGTCGATCAGATGGCCCGACTTCCTTTTGCTAGGTCCCGAGCTTCAGTTGTCGTGAGTGGTCTTTCCTCGAATGCTTCCGCTCTCTTTATCGATTGGTTAACCCAAGTTTCCGCGCGATCCCAAAAAGAAAGCCGCTCAAAAGCCCGGGCCCTTCTTGAGCAGATTCGATTCCAGATTGACCTTTTGCTAGTCCGCTGATCTCACGTAACTTATTTTTAATCGTTGAGAATTACGCGCGAGCGAGATGTCCGCATGCGGGACTTTCCGTGCCTCAGCGGACAGATCGAAAGTCGATGGTAATCAGCGGTGTTGGTCTTCGAACCAAGTGGTCGACCAGAAGTTGACCTGTTCGATGCGCTGCGAGCTATCGACAACTCGCCCTTGCCGTTTCGGTAGGGCCCAGGAGAAGAAGTTGAAACATCTCACACACACAGGTCCTTCCAAAGTGCGCTTTCTCGTGGTAGCGTGATTCAGGAATTATGAAAATAGAGAGGGAACGGCCGGAGAAATGGCCTGCTGAATCGGGACCAAAGCCGCAAATCAGCGTAATTTCTAATCGCGAACTCCAAGTATTAGAATCACCCCTAACTCATAGAAAACAAAGAACGGCACCTGGTTCTGATCGCGAACTTTCGATCCTTTGGAGTTGCGGTTTTTCTTGCCTAAGGTTCACGCGAACATACACCGTTCCGCTCCCCACTTTCCTAGCATGCGCCCTCCTAGCGCTTCTGATTTTCGTGGTGGCTGCGGCGCCGCTGGCCGCTCAGGAAAAACGCAAAGTGATCATCGACGAAGACTGCTCCGGCCCCGGAGGCACCAATACGCAGGCCATCCTGGCGCTGATTCAATCTCCGGACACCGCTGTGCTCGGCGTCACCATCGTCGCCGGAGACGCGTGGCGCGACGAAGAAGTTCAACACGCTTTGCGCCTGCTCGAAATTATCGGCCGCACGGACATTCCGGTTGTTCCCGGTGCGGCTTTTGCTCTCCTAAACAGCAAGGAATTCATCGCGCGGTGGGAAACAATCCACGGCAAGGTCTTGTATCAAGGCGCGTGGAACTATGCCAAGCGACATCCGGTGCACGGGCCGACGGAAATCCCTCCCATGCCGGAAGGTGCGCCGACCACCAAACCGTCGAGCGAAGCCGCCGCGAATTTTCTCGTACGGATGGTCCATCAATATCCGCACCAAGTGACAATTTATGAAGGCGGGCCGCTCACCAATCTCGCGCTTGCACAATCGCTCGATTCGGAATTTGCCTCGCTTGCCAAGGAGCTCGTTCTAATGGGCGGCAGTTTAAATCCGCAAACGGACGATCCTGAATTCACCATCACACCCCGTCGCGAATTTAATTTGTGGATGGATCCTGAAGCATCGCGCATCGTGCTACATGCGCCGTGGCCGCGCGTCGTGGTCACCACGGTGGATATTTCGCTGAAAACTAAAATGGACCAGGATTTAATTTCTCAGATTGCCAAAGGGCGATATCCCGCCGCGCAGTACACTGCGAAATATGCCGAAGGGAATTATCTTTGGGATGAGCTGGCTTCGGTCGCTTGGTTAGATCCCTCCATCATCACAAAATGGAAAAAACTCTATCTCGATGTCTCGATTGATCACGGCGCCTCTTACGGCGACACGCTTGTGTGGACCGAAGACACCCGCCCTCACATGGGCGAGCGCATCGCAGAAATTCAGGACGACCTCGATAAGCCAAAATTCTACAAGGAATTCGTGGACCTCGTAACGCGTTCCACGCCGCCACCTACGAACCGACCAGCTCAACAGCAATGACCAACGACTCCGCCAAAAATAGAAACACGTTCAGCGCTGTGTGGCACGGCCGGAAAGGTTCGACAGTGCGCGCCGGTAGTCTGGATCGTCCGGTGAAAGCGCCGCAGCTTTTTTGTACGCAGCGAGCGCATTTGTTCGGTCTCCCCGCTGTTCGTAAATCGCACCCATCTCAAAGAACGCGTCGGACTCCTTCGGGTTCACAATTGTAGTCCGTTGGAAAACAGCGAGCGCTTCGTCCATTTTTTCCTGCTTTTCAAGAATCTTCCCTTGCACGTACAGAAAATCTGGCTGATAAGGATCGCGTTCCAGCGCCTGCGAAATGGCTTCACTCGCTTTGTCCATGTCGCCGGTGGAGTAGTAGAGTTTAGCGAGCTGAGAATACGCCGCACCGTACGTAGAATCCTTCGCAGTGGCCTGCTGCAACAAATCGAGCGACCCTGCGAAATCGTTCTTCAGCGCGAGATCATTTGCTTGCTGCACCAGGTGTTTCGCTTGTGTCCGATTCTCTTTGGTTTCGCGATCGTTCTTTGAAGATTTTTCGAACTCCGCCAATATTTTCTGCGCCTGCTCGGAGCTTCCGGCGCAGTCGTACGCGCGTGAGAGTAGGAAAAGGGTTTCGGAATCCTGCGTGGACATTTCCAGAAGAGGCTCAAGCGTTGCAACTGCCCTCTGACATCGATCCGTTGTTTGTGCGGAGGTTTCTCCCTGCGGCGCGCGCAAAAGGATTTTGCCTAGCAGCAATCGCGCGCGCGGATTACGAGGTTGCAGCTCCACACTTTTCATCGCGTCGGGCAGCGCGGCCGCGTCTTGGTTGCGGTCAGAATAAATCTTCGCGCGCGTGTAGTACGGAAGAGCGCTCTGGCGGTCTCGAGTTAAAAGCTTCGCAATCTGCGTCAGCGCATTGTCTGAATCTCCCTTAGCCTCGTAAGCGACGGCCAGCCGGTTACGCGATTCCACATCTGCAGGCGCAAGCACAAGCGCCGCGCGTAGATGAGCAATTGCTGCGTCATAGGTTTGCAGTTGAATGTCGAGATCGCCAAGCGCGGCCAGCGGCTTCGGGCTGTGGAGATGTTCAGCGCGAGATTGTTCCAGGATTTGCTTGGCCTCGGCGTAATTGTGAACTCCGCGATAAGCCTGGGCGAGTCCAATTTCGGCATCCAAGTCGTGTGGGGAGATTCGTAATTCTTCGGTATAACTCGCGATCGCTTCGGCATAACGCGCAACCCTGATTAGCGTGTCGCCCAACTCGACGTGCGTACCCGCACTGCGCGGTGCAAGGTCGATGGCCTTCTCGTAACTCGCGATTGCTTGGTCCCAATTTCCTGCAGCTGCGTTCGCGCGAGCTTGAACCTTCAGTTGCTGCGCTTGCTGCAACGCTGTTTGCACGGTTGCAGGATGGCTTCCGAGCGATAGGAAAAGGAGTAGCAGACTTGTATTGCGAAACCACAACATGCGCGGATTATAGCATCGCGACTAAAGCAGGCTTTCTTGGGGGCTTTTCGCTAGACTAGCAAAGCGCGGCGAACTATACGATGACGCGGCAATCCCGAGGAATTCATGTTCACTCCGCATAGCTTTGGCACAGCCCTGATGATGATGGTGGTTGCTGCGATCTGCTGGGGATCGTGGGCCAATACGTTTAAGGGAGTGAAGCATTATCGCTTCGAACTTTTTTATTGGGACTATGCCGTCGGGATTTTCGTTATGTCGCTGGTACTGGCCTTCACCATGGGCAGCATCGACGGCGGGCCTACGAGTTTTATCAACAATGTGAAGTCTTCTGACGCCGGCAACCTTGCCTGGGTTCTACTGGCCGGAGTGATTTTCAATCTGGCGAATCTTTTGCTTATGGCGGGAATTGATTTGGTGGGACTCGCCACGGCATTTCCCGTTGCCATAGGGATCGCGTTGGTAGTGGGCGTGGTGCTAAGTTACGTCCAGGAGCATCGAGGCAATGTAAACATGCTTGCGGCGGGAATACTTTTCGCCGTAGCCGCGGTGATTTTGGACGGCAAAGCGTATGGCGAACTGAAGACGGGAAAAAGAGCCACGCGCAGAGGTATCCTCATTTGTGTAATCTCGGGCGTCCTGATGGGACTGTGGGCGCCGTTTGCTACGCGAGCTCTCACACATGGTAATACGCTAGGGCCGTACAGCGCCTCCGTTTTTCTTTGTCTTGGAGCATTGCTATCTTGTTTCATTTGGAATGTCTATTTCATGAAATATCCTCTAGTGGGTGAGCCGGTGGATTTTCGAGATTTCTTTCAAGGACCGGTGCATGGCCATGTGCTGGGTTTGTTTGGCGGCGCTATATGGGCCACCGGAATGGTTTTCGATTTGGTGGCCGCGCAATTTACGGGCGTATCGATTTCTTATGCGATTGGCCAATCCGCGCCGATGGTCGCCGCGTTGTGGGGTATTTTCGCCTGGAAGGAATTTGCCGGAGCCAATACGCGTGCGAAAGTTTACCTGGTGCTGATGTTCGTTTTTTATATTCTGGCGATCCTGTTAGTGGCGCGCGCTAACACCGCAGGCTAAGGCAGAATCCACGCAGACGGTTCGCTTAGCACAGAGAACAGATTCCTCGCTGCGCGTCGCGCCTCCGCTTCGCGGAGGAAATACAAATACGCGACGCTTTGCTCCCAATGACAAGTGTTGGTGTCGGGAACGGGATCTGAGAAATTCTAGATTGGTGGGCGGGTAAATTTGCCGCAGGCATTTTCGATGATGGCTGCCACGCTGAGCACCGCTTCGTCTTCCCAGGGGCGTCCGACAATTTGCACGGCAATCGGCAAACCCTCAGGCGATTGGGCTATTGGAACAACAGCGGCGGGATTTCCGAGCAGATTAAACCATTGCGAATAGCTCATTGCTTTTAAGTATTCCACTTTGCGTCCTTGCACCATCCACTCGCGTTCGCCATGGTGAAATGCCGGAATGGCACACACCGGGCAGAGAAGAATCGGAAACTCCTGCATTTTTTCGAGTAGCTTGCCGCGAAGTAAATCGCGTAGCAGGAGCGCGTTCAAAAGATCTTGCGCGGTGAGTGGCGGGGCTTCGGCGACCATGGCACGGAATGCGCGAAAGATCGGACTGAGCTCAGCTTCACGGCCTTCAATTGTTGGCGCGAATGACATCTGGCCAGCGCGTCCGAATAAATTCCACCAGAGTTGCCAGACACGATCGAGATTTTGCGGCCGCCATTCTGCCACTTTAAATCCGTTCACGCGCAGTGCGTCGACTGCGGTGTGTACGGCCGCGGCGTTTTCAGACGTAACGGGCGTGACTTCGTCATTCATGAAATACGCCACACCAAGGCCACCGATTTCCTGATCGCTCCAGCGTTTCAGAGGAACGGGAGCAGATGCCGGATCTCCGGGATCCGGACCAGCCATTACCTCGAAGAGTTTTTGTACGTCGCTGACTCGGCGCGCCATGGGACCGACAACGCCGAGTTGCGCGAACGGGCCCGCAGATGCGGGGTAGTGGCCGGTGGAAGAAATGCGTCCGGGCGTGGGTTTTAGTCCGCAAATTCCGGAATAGTGTGCCGGGATGCGAATGGAGCCGCCGCCGTCGCTACCCACGCCTCCCGCGGAACACCCCGCGGCGATGGCCGCGGCTTCCCCTCCGCTCGAACCACCGGGCGTGCGCGTGAGATCCCATGGGTTGTTCGTTCGTCCATAAAGAAGGTTATCGGTTTCGTAGGCCATCAGAAATTCCGG